>Ga0136611_10000234_pt1 | contig 34681 bp, 39 predicted proteins | sample AntDrymUQ2232306_2_FD_106645 | JGI IMG/M metagenome (GOLD analysis project Ga0136611, IMG submission 106645) | Polar desert sand microbial communities from Dry Valleys, Antarctica - metaG UQ223 (23.06) | ecosystem: Environmental > Terrestrial > Soil > Desert | place: Antarctica: Dry Valley...
CGATGCGTCAAGCGACGCGATGTCCTGACGAGATGAGGTCCGGCGGGATCGGCACCTCGTCCACGACCAGCAACGGGCGAGGGTGCTTGGGTGGTCGGCCGCGGGGTCTCTTGACGACCACGCGCCCGTTCTCGACGAGCTCGCCTCCCCAGACGCCCCATGGCTCAGCCCGCTCGAGCGCGCCCTCGAGGCAGCTCTCGGTCAGCCGGCACTTCGAGCAGATCGCCTTCGCCCGTGCCACGAGGGTCGCGTCGTCGGAGAAGAACAGGTGCGTGAGGGTGCCGTTGCCATCTGCGCAGCGCGCCTGCGGAGCGCGCAGGGACACCGGCGTGCGGTCGAGCTCGATCGGGTCGATCTCGATGCTTCCGTAGCTCAGGATTTCGGGGTTGATCAGGGCGTACATGGTGTTCCCGTGTCTGTGTTCTTCTGGTGTCGTGCCGAAAATGCGAAGAGGCCGCCGGGATCTTGCGATCCCGACGGCCTCGGAGTGTTGCTCCCGACGTGCGTTGCTTACGTCGGTTGGCCTCCGAGGTGTCGGGCCGGGCGCTTGGTGGAGATGGTCTGCATGCAACCGAGGAAGCCCGCGTCCATCGCCACCGCTGCATTCCACGTGGAGCCGTGACCGAGCCCGATCCACGGGCGCGTCTCAGCGGCCACTGCGGCCTGCTGCGTTGCGTACGTGGAGCTCTTCATCGGGTCCTTCGGTCTGGTGTTCGTGGAGATGCGTGTCGGCACCCGCTGCTGCGGGTCATCGCACAGGCAACCACGTCCGCAGAAGTGCGTCAACCGATTTAAAGTCAGCGCGTGACGGGCGCGTGGTTTGACCTGTCACCGTCGCCCGCATCGGCTGCGTTGTTCGCGCTCGGCTGGACCTGCGGATGGCTCGTGCTGTGCCGGCCTCGGCGCCTGCGCGCGACGGGCTCGTCGCGGCCATCGGCGTCGGTCGTCGTCCCGGCGCGCGACGAGGCGCACTCGATCGGGACGCTAGTCGGCGCGCTCGTGCGTGAGCGGCGCGACGGTGACGAGATCGTCGTCGTCGACGACGGCTCGTCCGACGGCACTGCCGCCGTCGCGTCGTCCTCCGGTGCGGTCGTCATCACTGCGCCGCCACCGCCGCCCGGGTGGGCGGGCAAGCCGCATGCGTGCGCCGCCGGCGCCGCCGCCTCTCGATGCGAGGTGCTCGTGTTCGTGGACGCGGACGTCGTGCCGCAGCACCATGCGCTCGACGGGCTGGCCGCGGAGGTGGCGCGTCACCCGCGCGACCTGGTGTCGGTGCAGCCGTGGCACACGCCCGCCAGCGCGGTCGAGCAGCTGAGTCTGATGTTCAACATCACGGCGCTCATGGGATGCGCAGCGTTCACGGCGTTCGGTGAGCGGGTGCGCACGCGGGTGGCGTTCGGCCCGGTGATGGCAGTGCGCCGCGAGACGTACGACGCCGTTGGGGGGCACGCGGCGCCCGATGTGCGCGGCGCGATCCTGGAAGACATCGCGCTCGCGCGTGCCATCGGTCGATCACGGCTGTTCGTCGGCACGCGGCGCGGCACGACGTTCCGGATGTATCCGGCCGGCTTGCGCTCGCTCGTCGAGGGATGGACGAAGGGAATGGGCATCGGTGCCGCGGCCACGCCGTGGTGGGCGCTGGTCGCGACCGCAGCGTGGATGACGTCGGTCGCCGGCGGCTGGCTCGCCTCACCATGGTTCGCGCTCGGGACCGTGGTGCAGCTCGCCGTGCTGGCGCGCATCGCCGGCCGCTTCTCGCCGATCGTGATCCTGCTGTATCCGGTGGCGACGGCCTTCTTCGTCGCCGTGTTCGTGCGCAGCGCGCTGCTCCGCGCCGCGGGTCGCACCGTGACCTGGAAGGGCAGGACGCTGCGCCCCGATCAGCCGACGCGATGACCTGAGCGTGCTCAGACGGCGTCGGGATGCGGCGCGTCGGCCGCCGGCGGATCCGTCTTCGGCGGGAGGAAGACGTGCTCGCGGTAGAAGCGGAGCTCGGCGACGCTCTCGCGGATGTCGTCCAGCGCCCGGTGTGCGCCCGCCTTGTACGGGTGGCCGTTCTTCAGCGTCGGGTACCAGCGGCGGACGAGCTCCTTCACGCTGCTCACGTCGACGCTACGGTAGTGCAGCCAGTTCTCGATGTCCGGCAGGTGCTGGTCGAGGAACCGCCGGTCCATCCCGATCGAGTTGCCGCACAGCGGGACCTTGCGCTGCTCGGGGACGTGCGACTTGATGAACTCGAGCGTCGCCGCGCCGGCTTCCTCGAGCGTCACGGTCGACTCGCGGATCGCGTCGAGCAGTCCGCTCTTCGTGTGCATCTCGACGACGACCGGCTCCATCAGCGCAAGCGCCTCCTCCGGCTGGTGGACGACGAGATCGGGGCCTTCCGCGACGACGTTCAGGTCGTCGTCGGTGACGAGCGTTGCGATCTCGACGATCACGTGCTTCGACGGGTCGAGCCCGGTCATCTCGAGGTCCATCCAGACCAGCACGGGTCCACCCTAGGGCGCGGCCGTTCCCACGCACCTGCTCCCGCCGGCCCCTGCGATGTCGATCGGGCGATGCCTCGCCGGTACCGTCGGCGCCGTGACCGAAGCGACGCCGCGGCGATCTCCTGGTGCGCCGGACTCGATTCCGGTGAAGCCCGCCGCCACCGTGATGTTGATCCGCGATGGCGAGGACCACGGCGTTGCCGTCCCCGGCATCCAGGTCTTCATGCTCCGCAGGACGTTGGGCGCAGCGTTCGGTAGCGGCATGTACGTCTTCCCGGGCGGTCGGGTCGAGCAGAGCGACGGCGAGGACATCGATCACGCCCACCGCGTCGCTGCGATCCGCGAGTGCTTCGAGGAGGCGGGCGTGTTGCTCGCGCTCGATACGGACGGCAAGCACGTCACTGACGGCCACCCTGCGCTCGACGCGCGCCAGGGCGTGTACGACGGGACGATCGACCTCGCCGCACTCTGCGCGGAGCACGCGCTCGAGCCGGCGGTCGACGAGCTCGCGTTCGTGAGCCACTGGATCACGCCCGCCGGCGAGAGCGCGCGCCGGTTCGACACGCGTTTCTACGTCGCGCCGGCGCCGCTCGAACAGGCGTTGACGCACGACGACAACGAGACGATCGACAGCCTCTGGATCAGCCCGGCGGACGCGCTGGCGCGACAGGCGGCCGGCGAGATGACGATGATGCCGCCGACGATCGTCAACCTGCGCTTCCTCTCAGGCTTCGACACCGTCACCGATGCGATGGCGGCGTCGCACCGGATGCCGACGCCGCCGTGCATCCTGCCGAAGATCCGGCGCAACGAGTCCGGCGAGATCGTCGGCGTTGCGATGCCGGACGACCCGGACTACGACTCGCTCGACTGACGTCCGTCAGGATGCGCTGGGCTGCGGCTCGCGGGCGTCGAGCGCTGCGTTGACGAGCGACAGCATCCGCGCCGAGCAGCCGGCCATGTTCGTCGGCGGTGCGACCTCGTCGACGATCAGCCGCGCGACGCGGCGGAACTCGGTGGCGGCCGCGCCGTCGCCGCGTATCGAGATCGGGATCCCGGCGTCACCGCCGGCGCCGACGGACGGCTCGAGCGGGATCTGCCCGAGCAGCGGCACACCGATCTCGTCGGCGAGCGCCTGACCGCCGCCCTCGCCGAACAGCGAGTACGAGGTGCCGTGGTCGCACGTGAACGCGCTCATGTTCTCGATGACGCCGCACACCCGCAGGAAGCTCCGGCGCGCCATGTCGGCAGCGCGTGCCGCGACCTTCTGCGCGGCGAGCGCGGGCGTCGTGACGATCAGCAGGTCCGTGCGCGGGAGCATGCGCGCGAGTCCCATCTGCACGTCGCCGGTCCCCGGCGGCATGTCGATGAAGAGGTAGTCGAGCTCGCCCCAGTGCACGTCGCGGAGGAACTGCTCCACCGCCTTGGTGAGCATCAGCCCACGCCACATCAGCGCTGTGTCCTCCTCCACCAGGAACCCGGTGCTGACGACCTTCAGCACGCCACGGCCGACGACCTGCTCGTTCGGGATGATCTTCGGCTTCTCGCTCCCGTCGACCGGCTGCGCCTCGAGCCGGTCGTCGATCCCGAGCAGGCGGGGCACCGAGAAGCCCCAGATGTCAGCGTCGAGGATCCCGACGGTGAACCCCTGTGCTGCGACCGCGGCGGCGAGGTTGACGGTGATCGAGCTCTTGCCGACGCCGCCCTTGCCGCTCGCGACGGCCAGCACCCGGCACGACATCGGGATCTCGGTGTCCGGCGCGTTCTCCCTCGCGTTCCAGCGGGCCTTCAGCATCACCTCGCTGCGTTCGTCGCTGGTCATCTCGCCCCAGTCGATCGAGACGTCGGTGACGCCCGGGTGCACGGCGACGCGGCTCTCGACGTCCTTCTTGATCTGCGCGCGCAGCGGGCAGCCGCCGATCGTCAGCTTCACCCCGACCGTGACGCGCCCGTCCGGCGACACCGACACGTGCGGCACCATCCCCAGCGACACGATGTCGGCACCGAGCTCCGGGTCGACGACGGACCGCAGCAGTTGGATGACCTCCGCCTCGGCCGGCGGGGCCGCAGGCGGGTGTGGCACGGGAATGATTCTAGGAGCGTGCGGCGTTACAATGGCCGCAAGGAACAAGGGCCGGGCGCTGCGTGAGCATCCACCCGTCCCGCACGACACGCATCGGAGATGACATCGTGATCACCCTCACCGACACCGCAGCCACGAAGGTCAAGGAGCTGCTCGAGGCAGAAGGCGCGACCGAGCTCGCGCTGCGCGTCGCAGTGCGCCCCGGCGGCTGCAGCGGGTTCTCGTACGAGATGTTCTTCGACGGCGACATCGCGCCGGACGACGAGAAGGCCACCTTCGGCGCCGACGGCAACCTCGTGCAGGTCGTCGTCGACCCAGCGTCGAAGCAGCTGCTCGAGGGCGCGACCCTCGACTACAAGGACGGCCTGAACCAGGCAGGGTTCAACATCACGAACCCGAACGCCAGCCGCACCTGCGGCTGCGGCTCCAGCTTCAGCTGACCTGACCGCCTGGCAGCCCCGCGACGCCAGCGCCGCCAGGCCGGTGCACGGGGCCGCCCCCAGCGCCGCACGGTCGCGGCACGGGGTGCTACCGAAACCCATGCTCGAGAAGCGGGCGGTGGCGTCGGTCGACGGCCGGTTCGGCCGTGTTGCGGGCCAAAACGGCTGTTCACAATCGAACGATGTCGCGAGAACGCAGTATGCCGCGCTCTGACGACACAGTTCCATTGTGCAGCGGCGGGAGCGGCCGAACCCGCCGTCGACGTCGGTCACCGCCACCCTCCAGAGGATGGTTGTCCCTAGCTGTGCTCGCCGGCCGCGCCGGCAATGAGGGAGCCGGGCGCCGGCAGTCAGGGAGCAGAGGTGTCACAACTGAGGGAGCCGCCCGGCCCCCGACTCGGGAGTTGGTTGCAGAGGCCAAGTAGCGTGAGGCGGTGGCAGCCAAGCAGGAGCAGGAGTCGGCGTCCGTCGAGATCACCGAGGTCGCGCCGGGTGTGCTGCGGCTCCAGCTCCCGATCGCGTTCACCGGGCTCGGTCACGTCAACTGCTACGCGCTGGAGGACGAGCGCGGGTTCGCGCTGGTCGATCCTGGCCTACCCGGTCCGCAGGCGTGGGAGGGTCTGACCGACCGCCTCGGTCGTGCCGGCATCCCGCTCGCACGCGTGCACACCGTCGTCGTCACCCACTCCCACCCGGACCACTTCGGTGGCGCCGCTCGGCTGCGTGAGGAGTCCGGCGCAGAGATCGTGTCGCATCGCTCGTTCCGGATGTGGTGGCACCAGAGCGACGACGATCTCGACGACACGCCGGCGGAGTCGCTGGAGTCGGACGACGGCGCGCGGCCGACGCCGTGGGGCGGCGAGTTCCGTCCGCCGAACGACGCCGCGATGAGCGACATGCGCGCAGCGATGCGGACGAAACGGCACTCGCCCCGGCCGACGCATCGTGTCGACGACGGCGATCTCGTGACGCTCGCCGGCCGGGAGTGGCTGTCTCTGCACACGCCCGGTCACACCCCCGACCACCTGTGCCTGTACGACGCGGAGCACGGGGTCGTGCTGTCGGGCGACCACGTCCTGCCGACGATCACGCCGCACATCGGTGGCATCAGCGGCAACAGCGAGGACCCGCTCGCCGACTTCTTCGCGGCCCTCGAACGGATGACGACACTGCCCGATGTGCGCGCCGTGCTCCCCGCGCACGGCCACCCGTTCTCCGACATCACGACGCGCGTGAAGGAGATCATGGAGCACCACGACGAGCGGCTCGACCGGCTGCGGACGGCGTCTGCCGAGCTCGGCCGGCCGGCGCCGGTGAACGAGATGATGGAGCACCTGTTCTCGCCGCGGGCATGGGGCTCGATGGCGGAGTCGGAGACGTACGCGCACCTCGAGCATCTCCGCATCGCCGGGGACGCCGTCACGACGTGGCGCGACGGGCTGCTGTGCTACGAGATCGGCACGGGCGCCGGCGATCGTCGCGCCGCTGCGTCGCTCAGCTGAGCGCGCGTCCGAGCAACCCGTCGAGGTCCGGTCCGTCCCAGATGATGTCGATCCGCTCGACCACCGTGCCCTGCGCATCGGTCACGAAGATCACCGGCTCGTACTCGAGCTTGGCTGCAGCGACCGCAGGCGCGCGCTCGGTTGCCGCGTTGTCGGCGTAGACCTCTGCATGCACGAACACGACGTCGTCGCCGTAGGTCGGAGCCGCCTCCATCAGGTATTCGAGCCCGGGAGCGCACGTACCGGTCGCGCAGTGCGCGGGAGTGCCGATCAGGTACACCACCGGCTTCCCGGACTCCAGCGCCTCGGTCAACGTCACCTCGTGGAACGGGCACGGGTCGGGGGAGCGCGTGCAGATCGGGTCGACGCCGCGGGCGTCGTCGGTGGTCGGCGTGTCGAACCCTGCAAGGCGTGAGCCGACGACCGGTAGCGCCACCTCGGAGGACTCGAAGATCTGGAACGAGACGGGCTCGCCGATCGCACCCTCGAGATCGAGGAAGTAGAAGCCAGGTTCATCGAGCTCGAACGTGAGCGGCCAGTACGTCTGAACCATGTCCACGCCGTGCTTGTCCGCCGACACTGCTGCGACCCCGTCGCCGGCCTCGTTGCGGATCGATCCGGAGACCGTGTCCGGACCGTCGGAGAGCAGCCTGCCGTCGGGGCTGGCCATCGAGATCGGGAGCCGTACCGACCCCGGCGTGAGCGAGGTGTTCGAGTAGCGCTGGACGACCACGAACCCGTCGGCCGGAGCCATGCCGCTGCCCTTCGAGGACCCACACGCGGTGGCGACGACGCCTGCGCCGAGCACGAGGCCCCGAAGGAGAAGCGTCCGCCGTCCGATCACGGCGTGGAGCCTACCGACAGCCCTCGCGACAGCCCTGGCGGCCCCTCGTGACCTCCGACCTACACTCGCCGGATGAGCTCATCTCCCCCGAAGCCGCTCGGCCCGTACACCCCGGTCGTCGAGGCCGGCGAGTGGATCATCGTCAGCGGCCAGGTCGGCATCAAGGACGGGTCGCTCGTCGACGGCGGCGTGAAGGCGCAGACGGCGCAGGCGGTCGAGAACGTGCGACAGCAGCTCGCGACCGTGGGTGCGACTCTGGCCGACGTCGCGAAGACGCTGTGCTTCCTCACCGACATGGACACGTTCTCCACGTTCAACGACGCGTACATCGCCGGGTTCGGCGAGTCCCGCCCGGCGCGCAGCACCATCGGGGTCGCCGCGCTGCCGTTCGGCGCGACGGTCGAGATCGAGGCGTGGGCCCACCGCACCGGGTCCTCCGGCGGAACGCGGAGCTAGGGTCGCGTCGTGGCCGGAGCAATCGTCATCGTCCTCATCCTACTGATCTTCCCCGTGCTGGTCGCGATGGGCGGGGTCGCCGCCGCAGCACTGCTCGGGTTCACGCTGCACAAGGATGGCGAGGCTCGGCACGAGGGCAGCGAACTGCTCGACCTGAACGTCTGAGCGCCACCTCGGGCGCGACCTCGGCGGGCCACGGGATGCACCACCACGACCCCGAGACCGAGATCCTCACGCAGGCGATCATCCGCTACGCGATCGAGCGGGTGCAGCTCGATCCGCCGCCGCTCGATCAGGCATCCACGCCGCAGGAGCTCGCCGCGGCCGCTGGTGTGACCGTGACCCCCGAGGGCATCGGTGGGCTGCAGGCGCTGCAGATCTTCGCCGAGGTGCTCGGTCCGGCGTGCATCAGCGTCGACCACCCGCGCTTCCTCAGCTTCGTGCCGGCTGCTCCGACCGAGGCGGCGATCCTGTTCGACCTCGTCGTCGGCGCGTCCAACGTGTACGCAGGGTCATGGCTCGAAGGCGCAGGCGCGGTGCACGCAGAGAACGAGGCGCTGCGCTACATCGTCGGCCTCGCCGGGATGCCCGAGACCTCCGGTGGCGTCTTCGTCTCGGGTGGGACGGCCGGCAACCTCAGCGCGCTGATCGCCGCACGTTGGCGCTGGCGGCACCGCGCCGAGGGGTGGCACGACCGGACGCGCGGACTGCTGATGACGTCCGCGGGCGCGCACTCGAGCATCGTCTCCGCCGCGAAGGCGATGGACGCGGACGTCGTCGTCGCGACCGCGGACCCGCAAGGCCACCTGCTCGGGCCGGCGCTCGAGCACGCCATCGCCGAACTGACGCCCGAGGATCGCGAGCGACTGTTCGCGATCGTCGCAACAGCGGGGACGACGAACGCCGGTGTCGTCGACGATCTTCGTGGCGTGGCTGCGGCCGCACGGCGCCTCGACACGTGGTTCCACGTCGACGGCGCATACGGCGGCGCCGGACTGGCGGCCGCGTCCGTGCGTCACCTGTTCGACGGCGTCGAGCATGCAGACAGCTTCATCGTCGACCCGCACAAGTGGCTCTTCGCGCCGTTCGACTCGTGCGCGCTCGTCTACCGCGACCCGTTCGAGGCGCGCCGCGCGCACACTCAGCACGCCGAGTACCTCGAGGTCCTCCAGGTCGAGACCGACGCGCATTGGAATCCGAGCGACTTCGCGCACCACCTGTCCCGGCGCGCTCGCGGGTTGCCCTTCTGGTTCAGTCTCGCGACGTACGGCACGGATGCGTACGCAGCCGCGATCGAGACGACGCTGCAGGTGGCGCGCGACGGCGCAGCCTTGATCGCGACTGCGCCGCACCTCGAGCTGATCATGGAGCCGGAGCTCAGCGTGCTGCTGTTCCGCCGGGTCGGGTGGACTCCGAAGGACTACGAGGTGTGGAGCGAGCGACTGCTCGCCGAGGGGCTCGCGTTCATCACGCCGACGTGGTGGGCCGGCGAGATGACCCTGCGACTGTGCATCGTCAACCCGCGCACGACGGTCGAGGACATCGCGCTGATCGTCGACTCGCTGAGAGGGGAGAGCTGACGTGGCCGACCTGCTGATCCACAATGCGCGCCTCGTCGCGACCGTCGACGACGGGCGCCGCGAGATCGGCGGCGGGTGGGTGAGCATCACCGACGGCCTGATCAAGGCGGTGGGATCGTCGACGGATCCGCTTCCGGCAGCTGCGTCCGTCATCGACGCGACCGACTGCCTCGTCACGCCGGGCCTGGTCAACACGCACCACCACATGTTCCAGAACCTGACGCGCGCGTATCCGCCGATGACGGGCAAGCCGTTGTTCGGGTGGCTGCAGTCGCTGTACCCGTTGTGGTCCGCGATCGACGAGGAGGCGGTGTACGCGTCCGCATTCGTCGGGCTCGTGGAGCTCGCGATGGGGGGGTGCACGACGTCGACCGACCACCTGTACCTCCACCCACGTGGTGCCGGCGACTTGCTCGGCGCGGAGATCGCGGCGGCTCGCGACGTCGGGCTGCGCTTCCACCCGACGCGCGGGTCGATGTCGCTCAGCGAGAAGGACGGCGGTCTCCCACCGGACGAGATCGTGCAGGACGACGACACGATCCTCGCCGAGAGCGAAGCGGCGGTTTCGCGACACCACGACCGATCGCACGGGTCGATGCTGCGCATCGCACTCGCGCCGTGCAGCCCGTTCAGCGTGACGGAGGATCTGATGGTGCGCTCGGCGGAGCTGGCCGAGCGGCTCGACGTGCGCCTCCACACCCACTTCGCCGAGAACGTCGAGGACGACGAGTTCTCGCTCGCCACCTTCGGCTGCCGGCCGATGGAGTACCTGGAGCGCACGGGTTGGGCGACATCGCGCACGTGGGTCGCTCACTGCGTGATGCCGAATGACGACGAGGTCGGCCGCCTCGGCGCGGCGGGCCTCGGCGTCGCACACTGCCCGAGCAGCAACCTCATCCTCGCATCGGGCATTGCGCCGATCGTGGGGCTGCGCTCCGCCGGCGTCCACGTCGGCCTCGGCGTCGACGGCTCCTCGTCGGCCGACAGCGCGTCGCTCTGGCTCGAGGCCCGCGAGGCGATGCTGCTCGCGAAGCTGCGCGACGGTGCGTCGGCGGGCACTGCGCGGATGGCGCTCGAGTGCGCGACCGTCGGCGGCGCCGGCTGCCTCGGGCGCACCGGCGAGATCGGCGTCCTCGCCCCTGGCGCCGTCGGCGACGTCGCCGTGTGGAAGCTGACGGGGCCGGCGTTCGCCGGCGCGTTGGCCGACCCGGTGGAGGCGTGGCTGCGATGCGGCCCGACCGCCGCCTGGTGCACGGTCGTCGCCGGCACCGTGATCGTCGAAGCGGGACGCCCGGTGCACCCGCGCCTCGACGAGGTCCTGCGCGACCACGATCGCCACTCTCGACGCATCCAGCGCCTCGCTTCCGCGTGATCGCCGCGCTGCTCGCGGCGTTCGGTGCGGTGTTCCTCGCCGAGCTTCCCGACAAGACGATGTTCGCAACGCTCGTCCTGACGACGCGGTACCGCCGCCCGCTCGCGGTGTGGGCCGGGGCGGCAACGGCGCTGTGCGCCCACGCCGTCCTCGCCGTCACGATCGGCTCGCTCCTCCAGCGCCTGCCCGACCCGCCCGTGCAGATCGGTGTCGGGATGCTGTTCCTCGTCGGTGCGGTGCTCCTCTGGCGCGACGTCGACGACTCCGACGACGACGACGACGGCCCTGCGAACGACGACGGCCGCGACACGGTCGTGCCCGCGGCCGAGCTGTCGTTCGCGCGGGTCGCGGTGCGTTGTGCCGCAGTCCTCGGTGTCGCCGAGTTCGGCGACCTCACTCAGCTGGCGACGGCCGGCATCGCCGGATCGACGGGCGAGCCGGTCGCCGTTGCGATCGGCGCGATGGCTGCGCTGGCGACGGTCGCCGCGCTCGCGGTGCTCGCCGGGCGCTGGGTCGAGCGGGTGGTCCCGCTGCACGTCGTCCGCCGCGTCGCCGCAGTCGTGTTCGCAGCCTTCGGCGTGGCCGCGATCGTCATCGCGATGGTGTGACGACGTCGCGCATCAGGCCTGGTCAGCGCTGTGACGGGTGGCGATGACGGCCGATTTCGGTGCTCGTCGACCACACTGTCGGGGTGAACGGGAACGCCCCCACCCCCGTCCTCGAGGACGCGCCCGTCGTCATGGACGTCCAGCCGCAGCCCCGGTACTACCGGGTCCGGCCGCGTCGGCACCGGGTTCTCGGCGGCCTCGCCGTGGCCGCGCTCGGAGTCGGTGCGGGCGTGCTGATCATTCGCAGCGACCTCGTCGTCGACCCTGAGACAGCGGACGTCGCCGAGGCGTCGGATCAGGCCGCGCCGCTCGTCCCGGGCGAGGTGCCGGACATCGGATCCGGCGACCGATCGGGCGACGAGACGCCGCAGCCGGTGACGCCGGCGGAGGTGGAGTTCGACGTCGGATCGGTCACCGTCGTCGGCGACTCGATCACGGCCGCGTCGGTCGATGCGATCCGGGCAACGCTCTCCGCTGAGGACGTGGAGACCGTCGACGTCCACGGCAAGGAGCGGCGCCGGATCGAGATCGGCAACGGCAGCAGCGCCGAGCCACTCGCCGGCATCGAGGAGATCTACCAACTCATCGCCGACGGCGCGGATCCCGACGTCTGGGTGATCGCGCTCGGCACGAACGACGTCGGGCAGTACCCCGATGCGGAGGCGTACGGCCGGCTCGTCGACACCGTGCTCGGGATGATCCCCGAGGACGTGCCGGTGGTGTGGGTCGACGCCTACCGACCGGACGAGCCGGAGCACACTGCGATCTTCAACGAGGTCCTGCACGACCGCATCGACGATCGCGAGAACTCGGCTGTCGCGCCCTGGCATGCGTTCGCGTCGTCGGACCAGACGATCCTGCGCAAGGACGACCTGCACCCGAACGCCTCCGGCACCGAGGTCTTCGCCGCCGTGATCACTGCCGGCATCGCCGACGCCCTCGACTGAGGGTCAGTTGCCCCAGCGGGACTGGCCGAAGCGGTAGCCGACGCTGCGCACGGTCTGGATGAGGTTCGCATGCTCCTCGCCGAGCTTGGCCCGCAGGCGGCGGATGTGGACGTCGACCGTCCTCGCCCCGCCGTAGTACTCGTAGCCCCACACCCGTGACAGCAGCATCTCGCGCGTGAAGACCTTGCCCGGGTTCTGCGCGAGGAACTTGAGCAGCTCGTACTCCATGTACGTGAGATCGAGTGGGCGGCTGCCGATCGATGCCTGGTAGGTCTCGAGGTTCAGCGCGAGCCCGCTGTACTCGACCATCTCCGGGCGCAGTCCCTCGCCACCGCGCCAGAACAGGTGCTTCAGCCGTGCATCGACCTCCACCGGGTGGAACGGGGTGAGGCAGAAGTCGTCGAACAGGTCGTTGCGCAGCTCGAGGTCGGCGAGCTGCGATCCGCTGACGAGCACGAGCAGCGGCGACACGGGGGCGTCCCGCTTGCGCAGCGCGCGGCACAGCGCCCATGCACCCTCCGCATCCGAATCGCACGCGATCACCGCTCCGCCCCAGCCCTCTGCCGGCTCGTGCCGCGCCGCGTCCTCAGGCGACGCCAGCGCCTTCCAGCGGTACCCGCCGAGGTCGAGCGTGCGCACGAGGTCCGGCGGAGCGGGATCGGGATACACCGCGATCAGCTCCATCGGGTTCACAGCGTCCTCAGGTAGCGGTCGATCTCGAACGCGCTGACGTGCGTCTTGTACGCCCTCCACTCGCTGCGCTTGTTGCGCAGGAACCACTCGAAAATGTGCTCGCCGAGGGCATCCTGAACGAGCTGCGAGCGCTCCATCACCTTCAGCGCTTCGCTGAGCGACTGCGGCAGCTGCTCGATCTCGAGCTTCGCGAGCTCGGCGTCGGTCATCTCGAACAGATTCGAGTCGGCCTCGACCGGGAGCTCGTAACCCTCCGCGATCCCGCGCATGCCGGCGGCGAGCATCACCGCGAAGGCGAGGTACGGGTTGCACGCAGGGTCGGGGGAGCGATACTCGAGGCGCGTCGCGCTCGCGCTGCCGCGCTTCGGGATCGGCACCCGGATCAGCCCGGACCGGTTGTTGCGTGCCCAGCTGATATGGACCGGCGCCTCGAAGCCGGGGACGAGCCGCTTGTAGCTGTTCACCGTCTGATTCGTGATCGCCGTGATCTCACCGGCGTGGCGCAGGAGCCCGGCCATGAACTGCTTCGCGACCGTCGACAGGTTGTGCGGGTCGCTCTCGTCGTAGAACGCGTTCTCGTCGCCGCGGAACAACGACATGTGCGTGTGCATCCCGCTGCCCTGCACGCCCTCGAGCGGCTTCGGCATGAACGTCGCGTGCGCGCCGTTCGCCGCAGCGACCTCCTTCACGACGAGGCGGAACGTCATGATGCTGTCCGCCATCGTCAGCGCGTCGGTGTGGCGAAGGTCGATCTCGTGCTGACTCGGTGCGTCCTCGTGGAAGCTGTACTCCACGGGGATGCTCATCGTCTCGAGCGTGCGGATCGTCTGCTTGCGCAGGCTTCCGGCGACGTCGGAGGTCGTCAGGTCGAAGAAGCCGCCCTCGTCGAGCGGCACCGGAGCGAAGCCGCGCTCAGGTGGCGCGAAGTAGAAGAACTCGATGTCGGGCGCGACGAAGAACGTGTAGCCGAGGTCGTGCGCCGACTGGAGCTGACGGCGCAGCACCTGGCGGGGGTCGCCTTGGAACGGCGTTCCGTCGAGCGCGTGAATGTCGCAGAACACCCGCGCCTCGGTCGACTTCGGGTCACCCCACGGCAACACCTCGAACGTGTTCGGATCCGGGATCGCGAGGACGTCGCTCTCCTGGATCCGGCTGAACCCGTCGATCGACGACCCGTCGAAGGTCATCCCGTCCTCGAGCGCGTTCTCGAGCTCGGCGGGGCTGATCGCAAAGCTCTTCAGGTTCCCGAGGACATCGGTGAACCAGAGCCGGATCAGCCGCACGCCGCGCTCTTCGACGGTGCGCAGGACGTAATCGCGTTGTGCGTCGAGCACGCTCACACCGCCATTCTGGTGGTCGTGCCCCTCGAAAGGGGCACGAAGGATGTCATCCGCCGCAGACCGACTCCAAGATGAGCCGGGTGACCGTGTACGGGTCCATGTTGGCGTTCGGGCGGCGGTCCTCCGCGTAGCCCTTGCCCTCCTTGCCGACCTGCCACGGGATGCGGATGCTCGCACCGCGGTGCGACACGCCGTAGCTGAACTGGCTCCACGGCGCGGTCTCATGGGCGCCGGTGAGGCGGTCCTTGATGCCGTCGCCGTAGTTGCTCACGTGCTCGTCGAGCCGGCGGCCGATCGCCTCGCACGCCGCCTTGATCGCGATCATGTCGGTGTCCTCGCGCATGGCCCTCGTCGAGAAGTTCGTGTGCGCACCGGCACCGTTCCAGTCGCCCTTCTGCGGCTTGGCGGCGAAGCTGATCACCACGTCGTAGTCCTCCGCGATGCGGTGGAGCAGCCAACGGGCGACGGTGAGGTGGTCGCTGACGGCGAGCGCGTCGACCGGGCCGATCTGGAACTCCCACTGGCCGGGCATGACCTCGGCGTTGGTGCCGCTGATGGCGAGGCCTGCGTCGAGGCACGCCTGCGTGTGCTCCTCGACGACCTCACGTCCGACGATCCGGCCGATGCCGACGCCGCAGTAGTACGGGCCCTGCGGCGCGGGGAAGCCGCCGCCCGAGGGGAAGCCGAGCGGCGTGCCGTCGGGCTTGAGCATCGTGTACTCCTGCTCGATGCCGTAGATCATCTCGGCCTCGGCGTGCCGCTCGGAGGCGATGCGGGCCAGCGCGCGGGTGTTCGTGGGGTGGGGGAGCATGTCGGAGGCGTTGAGGACCTCGCACAGCACGAGGACGTTCTTGCCGCCGCGGATCGGATCGGGACACGTGAAGACGGGCTGCAGCACGCAGTCGCTGTTCTCTCCGGTGGCCTGCTCGGTGGACGAGCCGTCGAAGCCCCAGATCGGCATCTCCTTCACGCCGTCGTCGAGGATCTTCGTCTTGTTGCGCAGCGTGGGCGTGGGCTTCACGCCGTCGATCCAGATGTACTCCGCTTGAAAGGCCACTGATGGTTCTCCGTAGGTGGTGCGGTCGAACGGGATCTCCGTCGCCCGAGGTGCGCCCGCAGGTTCTCAGCCAGCCATTACTCGATCGTTGCGCCAATGTGAACGCTGTGTGAACCGGGCAGCGGCGCGTCGTCCGTGCGACGGCGATGCCGAGTGGGCGGCGTGGCGTGTGTGACGAGACCGCGCGTGACGTCCGGCACTGCTCGAACGGTAGGAACCGGTCTCCTACGATCGAGCGTCGAAATGGACATGAACGACGACTTCCGAACCGGCCGCACAGCGGCTCCAACCTTCAGCCGCCGCAAGATCATCGTCGGCCTCGCCGTCGCACCTGTCGTGGCGGCACTGCTCGACGCGTGCGGCGACAAGACACAGGAGACAGCGGACACGTCGCCGCCGACGAGCGTCACGACTCCGCCGACACAGGTACCGACGACCGGCGTACCGACGACCGAGGTGCCGAGCACCGGCGTACCGACGACCGAGGTGCCGAGCACCGAGGTCCCGACGACCGAGGTGCCGACGACCGACGTGCCGGCGGGGCAGATCGAGTACCCGCACGACGCCGACTCCGCAGTCATCCGCATCGAGATCGAAGGCGGGTTCGTGCCGCCGGGGTTCGACTTCCGGCAGCTCCCGTCCGTGCTGATCGCCGGTGACGGCAGGAGCTACTCGGAGGGCGTCACGACGGAGGAGTACCCCGGTCCGCTCGTGCGGCCGATCCAGGTGCGCACGATCGACGAGGCCGGCATCCAGCGGCTCCTCGCTCTTGCGGAGGAAGCCGGTCTGCTCGGCGCCGCGCCCGATTACGCCGGAGGAGAGAACATCGCAGATGCCCCGGACACGGTCGTCACGATTTCCGCCAACGGCACGACCTACGTCCACCGGGCGTACGCACTCGGCATTGAGGGCCCGGGCACGGGCCGGGAGAGCTCGCCGGCGCGCCAGACGCTGCACGAGTTCGTCGAGCAGCTGCAGGACCTGGACAGCGCTGTCGGCGACGGAGCGCTGGGGGAATACACGGTGCTCGAAACCAAGGCGTACCGCATGCGTGCGACCGGCGTGCAGGAGATCGACATCGAGGGCCTCGATCCTGCGCCGGCCCGTGTGAACTGGCCGGACTCCGTCGGGATCGCGCTGCGTGACGCCGAGGACTGCGCACTCGTCTCGGCCGAGCAGGTCGGCACGCTGTTCGCGGAGTCGAGGGACAACACTGTCTTCACCGAGGGCGACGCCGAGACGGCGAGCCTCTACCAGCTCGCCGTGATCGCGCAGCTCCCCGGCGACGCGGAATGCTGACGCTTCGACCGTCGGGCGCGACGGATCGGGCAAGATCGGCGGCGGAGAGCGCCGCAGTGACGGCGCTGGACCAAGGAGACAGTCGGTGCCCCGGTCCGCGGGACTGAGTCACGTCGCGATGAGCGTCCCCGAGGGGACGCTGACGGAGGCGTATCGCGCTCGGCTGTTGAACTTCTACGGGCGGGTGCTCGGCTGGCGCGAGATGGAGGCGCTACGTCGCCCCTGATCGGCGATGCGGATCGCGCGCTCGAGGTCGACGGTGCGTGGGGCTCGTGGCGCTCTACGGTGTCGGAATCTCACGGATGCGGAGGCAGTGATGTCGACACGGTGGATACGGATCGGCCGGCCGGGGATCGCGCTGGCGCTCGCATCGGCCATGGCGGCGGCGTCTCCGACGTCGAGCACTGCACACGCAGCGGCGCCGCAGCTCCTGCCGGGCGGCTTCGTCACGTCGAACGTTGCGTCCGTCGCGTCGCCGACCGCCGTCGTGGCGATGCCGGACGGATCTGTGGTCGTTCTCCAGCAGACCGGCGAGGTCCGGGTGATCACCGACGGCAGCCTCGCCCCTGGCTTCGCGCTCGACCTGCCGAACGTGTGCGTGTCGTCCGAGCGCGGGCTGCTCGGGTTCGTCCCCGACCCGCAGTTCGCGGAGAGCCAGCAGGTGTACCTGTACTACACGCGCACCGGCGGCCCCGGCGGCTGCGTCAACCGGGTCAGCCGCTTCACGATGCCGACTGCGACCTCGATCACGCTCGCGTCGGAGGTCGTGCTGCTCGACGACATCTCCTCCGCCGGCGGCAACCACAACGCCGGCGACGTCGACTTCGGCAGCGACGGCTTCCTCTACGTCACGACCGGCGACGCGGGCAGCGACCCGCGGGGCGATGCGGGCACGAACGACGCGGCGCAGGACCTCGGTCTGCTCAACGGCAAGATCCTGCGAGTCGACAAGACGACCGGCGAGGGAGCGCCCGGGAACCCGCTCATCGCCGGCGGAGCGCGCAGCTGCCGGACCGCCGGCATCACCACCTCGCGCACGGACCGCTGCGCCGAGATCTACGCGTGGGGCTTGCGCAACCCGTTCCGCTTCGCGTTCGACCCCAACACGCCCGGCCGGTTCTTCATCAACGACGTCGGCCAGAACGCTTTCGAGGAGATCGACGACGGCGGCATCGGCCGCAACTACGGATGGCCGTCCCGCGAGGGACCGTGCGACCGGGGTGATCCGCTGCCGTGCACGCCACCGCCGGCCGGGGTGACGGATCCGATCACCTCCTACGGGCGGACCGTCGGGACGTACGTCACCGGCGGCGCGTTCATCCCGAACGGCGTGTGGACGTCGGGCTTCGACGGTGGCTACCTGTTCGCCGACGGCGGCACCGGCAAGATCTTCCTGCGCACGCGGGACGGAGCGATCGACTACGCCAACCCGTTCGCGACGGGTGCCGGCCAGGTCGCGGACATGGCGTTCGTCGACGAGGGCGGCACGATCGTCCTCTACTTCACCGTCGCGGGAGCGAACACGAACTCGGTCCGCCGCATCGTCGGACCGAAGCCGTCGACACCGCCGCCTCCGCCGCCGCCGTCGGGACCGCTGCAGTTCGTGTCGGTGTCTCCGGGCACCCGGATCCTCGACACCCGCGAGGCCTCAGGCGGTGCGTCGCCGATCGCGGCAGGGACCACGCGCGAGCTCAGCACCGGCGTCAACGGCGCCGTCACGGATGCGGTGCTCGTCAACCTCGCGTACGTGACACCCGCCGCCGACGGGTTCCTGACCGCATGGGCAGCGGGCGCGCCGATGCCGCCGACTGCAAACGTGAACGCGCGCGCCGGCGAGGTCGTGTCGAACATGGCGATCGTCCCGGTCGACGACGCGGGGCGGATGACCCTCTTCTCGTACGCGACGGGGCACGTCGTCGTCGACCTCCTCGGCCGCTTCGACGCCGCTCCCGGCGCGGTGTCCTCGGGCAGGTTCGTTCCGGTGGATCCGATCCGCCTCGCTGACACTCGCGAACCCGGGGGCACGGATGCCAACTCCTACACGAGGCTCGGGGACGCGACGCCGTATCCGAAGGTGTCGGTCCCGGTTCTGGGACGTCGCGGCCGGGTCCCGCCGGCGGGTGTGTCGTCTGTCGTGCTGGTCGTCACCGCACTGTCGGCACCTGGAACGGCCGGCGGTTTCGTCACGGCGTCGCCAGGCGGAGTCGCCTGGCCCGGAACGGCGAACGTGAACACCACCGGCGGGAGCGACATCCGCCCGAACACGGTGGTCGTCCCCGTCGGTGCGAATGGAGCGATCGACCTGCACACGCTGAACGTCGGGCACGTCGTCGTCGACGTCGCCGGGTACTTCACGGATTCGACGGCTCCCGCCGCGACAGTGGGGCGCTTCGTGTCGCTCGCGCCGACACGCGAGGCGGACTCGCGCATCGGCCTCGGCTTCGCACGCATGCCTGCCGGCGGGACGCGCACGCTGGACCCCGTGTCGGTTCCGGCGAACGCTGCAGCGCTGGCGCACAACATCGCGATCGCCGACAACGCAGCGCCCGGATATGTGACCCCGTTCCCAGGCGGTCCGCTCCCGTTCGTCGCAGCCGCCAACGCGTCGGAGGCGAACCAGGTGCGATCGATCCACACGTTCACGCGGCTCGGCAGCGGCGGCGTGATGTCGTACTACGCGTTCATGGACACCGACCTCGTCGTCGATGTCACCGGCTGGTTCGAGGGGTAGCGCGACTACTGTTTTCCGCGTGGCACGACTGCGCATCGGCCTCGCACAGCTGAACCCGACCGTCGGTGACCTCGACGGCAACTACGCCAAGATCGCGGCGGCGTACGACGAGGCCGCAGCGGCGGGTTGCGACATCGTGGCGTTCCCCGAGCTGTCGACGACCGGCTACCCGCCGGAGGACCTCGTCCTCAAGCCGATGTTCGTGAACGACAACAAGGCGGTGCTCGCGAAGATCGCGGCGCGCACTGGCCGTTGCGTCGCCGTCGTCGGCTTCGTCGATTCCGATCGCGACCTCTACAACGCAGCGGCGGTGTGCGCGAACGGCGAGGTGCTCGGCACCTATCGGAAGCGGCTCCTACCGAACTACGCCGTGTTCGACGAGGCGCGGTACTTCACGCCCGGCGCCGAGAGCGACGCGTACGAGCTGTACGTGATCGGTGGTGTCAAGGTCGGCATCAGCATCTGCGAGGACGTGTGGAGCCCGACCGGCCCGCTCGCGCACCAGGCGGCCGCCGGTGCCGAGCTGAACATCAACATCAACGGGTCCCCGTTCTTCAGCGGGAAGATGCTCGGCAGGGAGCGAATGCTCGCGACCCGCGCGTCCGACGCGAACTGCGCGCTCGTGTACGTGAACCAGGTCTGCGGTCAGGACGAGCTCGTCTTCGACGGCGGCTCGATGGTCTTCGACGCGGACGGGACGCTCGTCGCCCGCGCGGCGCAGTTCGTCGAGGAGACCATGATCGTCGACGTCGACATCGAGCCGGTGTACCGCAAGCGACTGCTCGACCCGCGCGGTCGCCTCACGGTCGACCCGTTCCCGACGGTGCCGGTGACCGACGTCCCGATGGCGCAGCCGGACGCCGCGCCACCGCGCCTCGTCGACCACCTGGACCTCGACGCGGAGCTGTACGAGGCCCTCGTGCTCGGCACCGGCGACTACGTCCGCAAGAACGGCTTCACGGACGTCGTCATCGGCCTGTCGGGCGGCATCGACTCCACACTCGTCGCCTGCGTCGCGGTCGACGCGCTCGGCGCGGAGCACGTTCACGGGATCAGCATGCCGAGCCGCTACAGCAGCGATCACTCACGCAGCGACGCCGCCGACCTCGCCGAGCGGCTCGGCATCGACTACCGCACCATCGCGATCGAGCCGGCCTTCAGCGCCTTCCTCGAGATGACGGCGGAGTCCTTCGCCGGTCGCAAGGAGGACCTCACCGAGGAGAACCTGCAGAGCCGGATCCGCGGGATGACCCTCATGGCGCTCTCGAACAAGTTCGGCTGGATGGTGCTGACGACCGGTAACAAGAGCGAGATGGCCGTCGGCTACTTCACCCTCTACGGCGACAGCGTCGGCGGCTACGCGGTGATCAAGGACGTGCTGAAGACGCGGGTGTACGACCTCTGCCGCTACGTCAACCGGCGCGCCGGCCGGATGATCATCAACGAGAGCGTGATCACCAAACCGCCGTCGGCGGAGCTGCGCCCCGATCAGCGCGACGACCAGAGCCTGCCGCCGTACGACGTGCTCGACCCGATCCTGCGCCTGTACGTGGAGGAGGACCGCACGGCCGGCGAGATCGTGCAGCTCGGGCATCCGGAGGACATCGTGCGTCGTGTCACGCGGCTCGTCGACGTCAACGAGTACAAGCGCCGGCAGTGCCCGCCGGGCGTGAAGGTGAGCGTGAAGTCGTTCGGCAAGGACCGGCGGCTCCCGATCACCAGTGGCTATCGCGGCTGACCCGTCACAGCGTTCGATGTCGCGACGAGCCGACACTTGGCGATCACGCGGGTGCCGTCCACCGTCGGCTCGGCGCAGAGGTCGTCGACGATCCGGCTGATCAGGGCGAGGCCGCGACCGCGAGGGTGCGTCTTGTCGGGGAGGACGAGCTCGGGCGGCAGGTCGAACGGCTCGCCGACGTTCTCGACGGCCATGGTGATGTGCGCTGCGCCGATGTGGACCTCGACGACGAGGTCGGAACCAAGGGCAGACGCCTCGATGGCATTCGTCGCCAGTTCGTTCGAGACGAGGATCAGGTCGTCGCGCAGCTCGGGTCGGACGTCGTGTTCGTCGAAGAATTGCGTCAGCTGCTGGCGGAGCTTCCTCAGCTCGCGCGCGTCGGAACGGAGCGAGATGCGCGCCGACGAGCGGCCGGATCCCGCTGGCGGCATCCGCTACCGCTTGGTGGCAGTGATGCGGCCGCTGTTCCTGCTGTCGACGCTGCGCGTCCGCGACGTGCCGGTCTTCAGCACTGCGGCACGGGCGGCGTCGATCTCCGTCTCCGTTCCCGCCGTGGCGATGCCGCCCGCCCAGTCGGCGAGGTGCGATCGCACGAACCAGTGGTACATCTCGAGCTCGCCGGTCTGCTCGACGAGGATCCCTTCCGACACCTTGTCGAGCTTTTCGACCTCCTCGATCGCCTGACGGTGATCGGACACGACACCGCGGTAGACGAGGTCGAGTGCGCCGAGGTGCGCCTGCGTGTCGGCGCGGCCGAGGTCGTAGTCGTCCCACGTGCGGGTCTCGACGATGCGGCCCGGCAGCCCGTTCGGAACTCCGCCCATCGTGGCCACTCGCTCGGCGACGGTGTCGACCATCGCCCGCACGCCCGCGTACTGCGGGTCGAGCATCTGGTGCACGCTGATGAAGTTCGGTCCGACGACGTTCCAATGGACGTGCTTCAGCGTGAGACCGAGGTCGATCAGCGCGCACAACCGTTGCTGGAGGATCTGGGCTACGCGCTCGCCGTCCTTCTGCGACACGCCCGGTGCCGTGAACGACGCCTGTCGCTCGGAGGTGACGAGACCTCCCGATCCCGTCGGCGCGGACGACCGTCTGCCGGTCCTGCTCATGTACACCCCTCCGTCTGCGGCGCGTCGTGTCCGACCGCCAACTCCAGCGAACGCGTCGATGTGCCCGCAGACGGCACTCGCCAAACATCACACGACCGCCTTGGCAGCCGCATTCGCTCAGACGAACTCGCTGAGGTCCTCTGGATCGATCTGGCTGCGCAGCTGCTCGAGCGCAGCCTTGAGGAGCCGGCCGACGTGGACCTGGCTCGTGCCGACCTGCTCGGCGATCTCGGCCTGGCTGAGGTTCTCGAAGAAGCGCAGGTACAGGATCATGCGCGACCGCCCGGGCAGTGTCTCGAGCAGCTGCGCGAGCGCCGTTGCGTCGATGAGGCGGCGAAGGTCCTTGTCGGGCTGCGCGAGGGCACGGTGCGTCTCCGGGCTGTCGCCGCCCGCCATCGGCGCGTCGAGCGAGGAGGCGCGGTAGGCGGCGGACGCCTCCATCGCCTCGAGGACGTCGTCCTCGTCGATGTGCAGGTGCGTCGCGATCTCGGAGACCTTCGGCGAACGCCCGAGCTCCTGGTGGAGGTGCTCGATCGCCTTTGTGATCAGCGGCTTGATCTCCTTGGCGCGCCGCGGAACGCGCACGCTCCAGGTGTGGTCTCGGAAGTGCCGGCGCACCTCGCCGACGACGGTCGGCATCGCGAACGAGACGAAGTTCGTCCCCATCTCCGGGTCGAAGCGGTCGACGGCCTTGACGAGGCCGAGCGACGCGACTTGGAAGAGATCGTCGAACGCCTCGCCTCGCTGGTCGAACCGACGCGCGACCGTCCGCGCGATCCAGGTGTGGTCGACCACAAGCGAGTTGCGCACCTTGGGATCGTTGGTGGCGCGGAACTTCCGGAAGCGCTCACGCACCTCCTCGTCGTCACGCGACGGATCCGTCGAGGTCATGGCTGCACGCGTCACCGGGCGGTGGGATCCGCCGTCGAGGACTTGGCGATCCGGATCACGATGCGATCATCGGAGGTCGTCAGCTCGTGGCTGTCCGACACCGCGTCCAGCACGGCGGCGGTGAGTGCGACATCGTCCTGCGCGAGCGGGAGGGCAGCTGCGGTCGTCGACCCGACGATCGTGAACATCTCGTCGGTGCCGAACTCGAGCGTGACGACGCCACCGTCGCCCTGCTGGATGAGGAGCGTGACGACCTCACTCACGGCGATCTTGATGTCGTCGATCTCGTCGATCGAGAAGTCCGCGAGGTTCGCCAGCGCGCTCGCCGTGAGGCGCGCGACGCGCACCATCGCCGGCACCGCCGGAATCGTGAGCGTGACGGGTCCGGCACCGATCGCCATGGCCGGCGACGACCAGCGCGGCGAGGTCATTCGTCGACCCCTTCGAGCTCGAACTGGTCGGTGGTGCCCGTGATCGCGAGCAGGCGGACGACGCCGGTCGACGGCCTGCGCAGCACGACGCTGGTGCCGCGGTCACTCGCTCGGCGACTCGCAGCGAGAAGGCTGCGCAGACCGGAGGAATCGATGAACTCGACCTTGGCGAGATCGATCACGATCGGCTCTGCGCCCTCTCGCCGCAGGATCGCGGCCTCGAGCAGCGGTCCGCCGGCGAGATCAATGTCGCCCTCTGCGACGACGGTCCCGCTCTCGTCGATCACGACGCGGATCGATTCGTTCCTGCCGATCTCTTCCATCGACACCTGGCCCCTCTCTGGTTCTGCCGGTCGTGTGCGTGCTGTGGGTCATCACCCCAGGCCACGCCGACCACTCGCCGCCCGGGTTCCCGCACGGCGGCGTTTGGCGCGCTCGCTCGTGTGGGTATTCGCAGCTCATGACTGCGACTCCCGAGGATAACCAGGCCGCGATGAGTACGGAGGGGGATCGCCCCGTCCCGCCTCGCGCGGATCGTGCTCCGACGCCGGAGGAGGAAGCCGCCGCCGAGAAGGCGTCGGCCGGCGTCGACATCGAGTCGGTGACCGCGCACGAGAAGGAGATGGCCGAGAAGGGCAAGAACGTGAAGGGCGAAGGCGAGATCGAATAGTCACGATCGAATCGTCACGCAGCGCCTGCAGCTGCACCCGCAGCCGAGACGCGAACGAGGGAGGGACCCTGCGGGCCCCTCCCTCGTCTCGTGTCGCCGGATGCTCCGGCGGCGGCTTCTACTTCTGGTTTTTCTGGTTGAGCTTGTCCTTGACCGCGTCGACCGCGTTCTCGGCGCGCCCCTTGACGTTGCCGAGGACGTCCTTGACCTTGGCGCCGACCTGGTCGGCCTTGCCCTCGGCCTTCAGGTCCTTGTCGTCGGTCAGCGCTCCGGCTGCTTCCTTCGCGCGACCCTTGGCGTCATCGATGTTCGAACCCATGGTGTTCTCCTCTCGTCCAGCGGCACTGCGCCGACTGGTCTCCGCCGCTCCGACGGTCTGTGATCACTACCCGGTGCCGCCGACCGTCAAACCGGGTCGCCCGCCCACCGAGCGTCACACTCGGGCGGCCACACCGCCCCGAAGACCACGTCCCGAGAACACGAGCGCGGCCGCCGCGGCCAGCGCCACACCGAGCAGCATCGGCCCGGCCACGCCGTGCGCCGTGTAGAGGCGGGTGGCGGCGACCGACGTGCCGGCGCGGCCGACCGTCGACGCAGCGAGCATGATCCCGAGTCCCCGTGCGGGGGCGTGCGGGATGAGGTGCGTGCCGATCGGCAGCGCCGAGACGATCGCGAACTCGAACCCGAGCAACGTGATCGCGAGCAGCACGATGCCGACCGCGAGCTGCTCGTGCCACAGCGCGAGCAGCAGCATCGCGGGGATCATGACGGCAGCCCCGAGTGCGGCGCTGGCCTCCTTGCCCAAGGCGTCTGACCGGCGTGCGGCGGTGATCGATGCGACGAGCTCGACTCCGCCGAGGGTGAACGTCACGGCCGACAGCGCAGCCGCGCCGAGACCGAACTCGTCCTTCAGCCACGTCCCGAACGTCACGAACAGGCACTGCGACGACGCCATCAACACGAACGCACCGAGCACCGGCCGCCACGCCACGGACCAGTCGAGCGGGACCTTCGGCGGACGGGTCGCGGGCGCGTGGTGAGCAGCGGCACGGTCCGCCGGCAGGTGCAGCGCGACGGCGGCACCCATGGCGGCGACAGCGATGGCGCCTCCGACGAACCCGAACCGCCAGGACGAGAGCGCGGTGACGACGCCCAGCGCGCTGACACCGATCAGCAGCCCCAGCGCCCACGACGTCTCCGTGAGCCCGACGATGCGACCGCGCTTCGCGTACGGCACGTGATCGGCGACCCAAGAGGCGAGGCCGAGGTCGAACACGATCTTCGACTGGTTCAGCACGACCAGCGCGATCGCGAAGATCCACAGGCCCTGCGAGGCCGCCGCCAGCCCTGCGCCGACCCCTACTCCTGCGAGCCCGCCACCCGTCGCGACGCGACGCGACAGCCGGTCCACGACGCGCCCCATCAGCGGCGACAGAAGACCCGCGACCTCACTGACCGCCAGTGCCAGGCCGGCCTCGTCGAGGCTCACGTCGAGGTCGCGTGCGATGACCGCCAGGAACGGCGGCGCGAAGCGGTAGCAGGCGTTCGCCCAGACGCGGGCGACCGTCATCAGCGTGATGTGCCGGCGCACCTCGTCCGGGTACGACGAATCCACCAGACGGCCGAGCACGGGCGGACGGTAGTCTCACCTCCCCGTGGCCCTCATCGTCCAGAAGTACGGCGGCACCTCGGTCGCCGACCCTGACCGGATGCGGGCGGTGGCCGAGCACGTCGCGTTCACCCGCAGTCACGGCAACGACGTCGTCGTGGTCGTCAGTGCGATGGGCAAGGCGACGGACAACCTCATCGCGCTCGCCGAGAGTGTGTCGAAGGTCCAGCCCGGGCGCGAGATGGACATGCTGCTGACGACCGGCGAGCGCGTCTCGGCCGCGCTGCTGACCATGGCGCTCGCGGCGCAGGGCGTCGACGCGATGAGCTTCACCGGCAGCCAGGTCGGGATCATCACCGACAACGTGCATCGCAAGGCGAAGATCGTCGAGGTCAAGGGCGACCGCGTGCGCGAGGCGCTCGCTCAGGGCAAGGTCGCCGTCGTCGCCGGGTTCCAGGGCGTCAGCACCGACCGCGAGATCACGACCATGGGGCGCGGCGCGAGCGACCTCACCGCGTCCGCGCTTGCGAAGGCGCTCGAGGCCGACGCGTGCGAGATCTACACCGACGTGACCGGCGTCTTCACCGCCGACCCGCGCATCGTGCCGCAGGCGCGCAAGCTCGCCCGCGTCAACTTCGACGAGATGCTCGAGATGGCCGGCGCCGGCAGCAAGGTCCTCGCGCTGCGCAGCGTCGAGTTCGCCCGCAACCACAACGTCCCGCTCCACGTCCGCTCCAGCTTCACGTGGGAGCAGGGTACGTGGATCACACCGGAGGAGCCGAGCATGGAAGACCCGATCATCTCAGGGGTGGTCACCGACACCTCGGAGTCCAAGGTGACGATCCAGGCAGTGCCCGACCGGCCCGGCATCTCGGCCGCGCTGTTCGAGCCGCTCGCCGACGCGAACGTGAACGTCGACATGATCGTGCAGAACACGTCGAAGGAGGGGACGACCGACATCAGCTTCACGATGCCGAAGGCCGACATGCGGGTCGCCGAGGAGATCGTCGCCCGTGTGGCGCGCGAGATCGGGGCGGCCGGCGTGACGCACGATTCCGACATCGCGCGCATCAGCCTCGTCGGTGCCGGCATGAAGACGAGTCCCGGCATCGCCGCGAAGATGTTCCGCGTCCTCGCCGACAACGAGGTGAACATCGAGATGATCTCCACGTCGACGATCCGGATCAGTGTGGTGACATCGGCGAAGGACCTGGAGAAGGCGGCCCGGTCGTTGCACACGGCGTTCGGACTCGACTCCGGGCAGGCGTACGCGGCGCCTCTTCCCGAGCGCAAGTAGACGCTCCCGGCGCCGACCTCCGGGTTCGGCCGGCGCGCTGCAAGACTGGGCGCCACGATGGCGCGCCGACAACACGTCCCCTGGAAGGCGGCCGGCGCCGCGTCGGAGGAGCGCCACAGCGCCGACGAGGTCGTGCGCGAGACGGGGTGGGTGTTCAACAACGTCGTGGGGTCCCGCCTGACGCTCGCCGACTTCGTCTCGACGGGCGACCACGAGACCGGTGCCTACCTGCACGCGTTCGGGCTCTCGGACGACGCCACCGGCGAGCACACGCTCGTCGAGATCGGCTCCGGCATCGGCCGGATGACGGCCGGCCTCAGCCGTATGTTCGGGCGGGTGTACGCATGCGACCTCGACGCCGCGTTCCTCGAGCGTTGCCGCGAGACCGTCGCGCAGTTCGGCGAGCCGGCCCGACTGATCACCCGTCACGTCGCGGACGGGCGTCACCTGCCGATCGAGGACGACACCGCCGACCTGACCTTCAGCTACATCACGTTGCAGCACTGCCAACACGACGATGCGCTGGCGCTGATCCGCGAGGCAGTGCGCGTGACGAAGCCCGGGGGTGCGATCGCAGTCAACCTGCGGACGTGGGTCGGCCGCGATGTCATGCTGTGGCCGCTCGGCAAGATGATGCGGGCGATGTGGCGGATCCCCGGATTCGGGCCCTGGGTCGCTCGGCGCCGGTTCGCGACCCGACTCGGTTGGCAGGCGAACCGGCTGTCGCCGGCCGAGGTGCTGCCGGTCGTGGATGGCCTGCGCGACGTCGCGATCTTCCGCTCGCCGCAGCGCCGCCCGTTCCACATCGAGGGTGCCGCCGACCGAACCTTCGACGGCATCAACCGCAGCCACTGGTGGCTCGTCGCCCGCGTGACCTGAGCGGGGTTTCTGGGCGCGAATCGTGTCAGAGCCCGTTCCGGGCGCGATCTGCGTCAGGTGCTGGTGACCATCGCGCCCAGAAAGTGCCGATGGCGTGCGGCGATGCACCGTTAGCCTCGTGGCGATGAAGATCGGGTTGGTCGGTGCAACAGGTCAGGTCGGAGCTGCGATGAGGTCGATCCTCGCCGAGCGGGGGTTCCCCGTCGACGAGATCCGCTACTTCGCGTCGGAGCGTTCGGCAGGCACGACGCTGCCGTGGGACGGCCAGGACATCACGGTCGAGGACGCCGCGCTCGCCGACCCGACCGGGCTCGACGTCGCGCTCTTCTCCGCAGGCGCCACGTCCTCACGTGAGCTCGCGCCGCGCTTCGCGGCAGCCGGCGTCACCGTGATCGACAACTCCTCGGCATGGCGGATGGACCCGGACGTGCCGCTCGTGGTGAGCGAGGTGAACCCGGAGCTGGTGAGGGATCTGCGCAAGGGGATCATCGCCAACCCGAACTGCACGACGATGGCGGCGATGCCGGTGCTGAAGCCGCTGCACGACGAGGCCGGCCTCCTGCGTCTCGTCGCGAGCACCTATCAGGCGGTCAGCGGCGGTGGGCTCGCCGGCGTCGACGAGCTGGACAAGCAGGCGCGTGAGGTGGTCGACCGTGCCCGCGAGTTCACCCACGACGGCAGTGCCGCTGCGATCCCCGCGCCGACGAAGTTCGCCAAGCCGATCGCGTTCAACGTGTTGCCCTACGCCGGCAAGTACGTCGACGACGGGTCGCACGAGACCGACGAGGAGCAGAAGTTCCACAACGAGAGCCGCAAGATCCTCTCGATCCCGGAGCTGCGCGTGAGCTGCACCTGCGTCCGTGTCCCCGTCTTCACCGGACACTCGCTCAGCCTCAACGCCGAGTTCTCGCGATCGATCACGGTCGAGCGAGCGACCGAGATCCTGCGCGGCGCGCCCGGCGTCGAGCTGCTCGACGTGCCGACGCCGCTCGAGGCCGCCGGCAAGGACCCGAGCTACGTCGGCCGCATCCGCCAGGACAACTCCGTCGACGGCGGCCGCGGGCTGGTGCTGTTCGTCAGCAACGACAACCTGCGCAAGGGCGCCGCGCTCAACGCAGTGCAGATCGCCGAGCTCCTGCTCTGACCCCGGGCGCGCGCAGACAGCAACGACAACCCAAACCGACACCCAGTCCATGTCACCCCTTCAGTACCGAAAAGGGCACTGAAGGCGTGACACAGGCCCACCACCCTCAAGAGCATGGTTTTGGGTTGTCGTGGGCGCCGACCGGCCAGCGTCACGCACAGGCGCAGGGGATCGAGCGGCAGCGCGGGCAGCCGTTCGCGTAGCGCTCCACTGCGGCGCTGAGGTCGACGCCCATCTGGTTGGCGAGTGACGCGACCCATGCGAGGACGTCCGCGAACTCGTGGGTCTGCTCGTCCGGGGTGCCCTTGCGCACCGCCTGCGCGAGCTCGCCGACCTCCTCCGCGAGCCACGCGACGCTCGCCGGCACGCCACGCTCACGATCACGGTCACCGAACGTCCGCTCGATCACGTCCTGCAGCTCGGCCAGCGTCACGTTCGCCATTCTCACAGCCCGTCCCGTTCCGGTACGGTCCCGCGCATGTCGATCGGACGAAACGGCAACTGCGAGCTCTACTACGAGACGACGTGGGCGTACGCCGTGACGAACAAAGGCGAGCCGAGCGGGATGCGGACCCGCCAGGTCGTCGCGAAGTCGGCGCTCGGCCGACGGGCTGCGCGACACCGTCGTCATCCGCAACCATTACTCGGACTACCCCGGAGCCGGCCCCCCGGACGACGCTCGGGTACTTCGGCGTGGCCGACGATGCGCTGATGCAGCACGCGATCCGCATCGACCAGTCCTACATCGAGATCGATCCGCCGGCGCCTTCGTACCGGCTGCCGATCGAGGCCGGCGCGACCTGGAGCTACAGCGGCACGGTCGGTGCGCGATCGCTGACCTACGACGCGGAGCTCGTCGGGATCGAGTCGGTCGAAGTCGCCGGCACGACCTTCGCCGACTGCGTCCACTACGTGATCGAGTCGGAATCGACCGAGCCCGGGTTCGAACCGGAGCTCGAGACCAACGAGGAATGGATGTGTCGCGGCATCGGCCCGGTCCGGTTGCGCACCGTGAACGAGACGCAGTCGGTCGACATGACAGCGGACCTCGTCGCATTCCACGCCCCTTCTCGCGCCTGGAGCGCGGCGGCGTCACCGGTCGACGCGGAAGCAGCGCTCGGGCACACCGTGGGCCGCCTCCTGAGCTCCGGCGCACCGGCTCCCGAGCGGGAGGCGCTGCCGACGAGCGAAGTCTGAATCGTGTGAGCCCAAAAGCGCGCTCTCGATGCAGACTTCCGTCCTCTCTGGTCGGGGTGGGGAGATTTGAACTCCCGGCCTCCACGTCCCGAACGTGGCGCGCTAACCAAGCTGCGCTACACCCCGTAAGTGCAGCCGCCGACTCTATCCGACCTCGACCGGTTGTTCCTCGCCCGTCCCGTCGCCCGGCGCGGCCGCCTGGTGGCCGCCGTCGTGGCCCGACTCGTCGTCGATCCCGTCCGGCTGCAGCGGCTCGGAGGGCACCGACGTGACCTGCCGCTCGCCGGCAGCGGCGAGGACCTTGGCGACCGCGCGCTGCAGCATCATCGGATCGAGCGGCTTGATCACCCATCCGTCGGCGGCGCTGCGCTTCGCGAGGTGGACGTCCGCCCGCCGGTCGAGCAGCATGAGCACGGGCACGTACGGCAACAGGTCTGCGCTCTCGTCGAGGCGCAGCTGCATCGTGACGGCCATGCCGCCCATCGACCCGCTCTGCAGGTCGAGGATGCAGATGTCTGGCGTCCGCTCCTTCACGACCCGGGTGACGTCCCTGCCATTCCTGCAGACCGTGAACGACGTGTCGGGCCCCGCGAAGGCGGCCGTGATGCCGTCGAGCACGTAGTCGGCGTCGGTGGCGACCAGGATGTGCACGGGCCGCAGGTTAACTCGCAGGACCCGCGGCGTCCTCGGCCGGATCGAACAGCAGGCCGCTGATCCTGCGCAGGCTCGCGAGGTCGTGGACGTCGGACCCGAGCAGCGGCACCCACACCGTCGGCGCCGCTCCGACCTCGCGGATCAGGGCGCGCAGATGCGTGCGCTCTGTCGCGGCCGTCGCGTTGAGGTCGTCGAGGTTCTGCCACAGCGCCGCGTCCCCCTTCGTCCGCCTCCCGCTCGGGGCGGGGAACGTCGGTGTCGCCCGGTTGACGACGAGCGCGCTCACGTCGACCGCCGCCTCGTGCAGCCGCGCAGCGAAGTAGCGCGCCTCCTCGACGGTGTCCTCCTGCGGCGAGGCGACGAGCACGTAGCGCGTCACGTCGGACCGGAGCAGCGCCATCACGTCGTCGGCGCGGCGGCGGAACCCGGTCTCCATCCCTTCGAACGCCTGGAAGAACGCGATCGCATCGGCGAGGACGTCGCCGCCGATCACCTTGCCGATCGTGCGCAGAAGCGGCTGCGCAGCGACGTTGAGCACCTTCAGGCCGCGACGCGTCGGCAGCATGAGGAGCCGGAACAGCGGGTGGTCGAGGAAGCGGGCGAGCGTGCCGGGCGCTTCCAGGAAGTCGAGGGCGTTGCGAGTCGGCGGGGTGTCGACGATCACCGTCTCGAAGCGCGCGTCGCCGTGCAGCGCGTGCAGCTTCTCGGCCGCCATGTACTCCTGCGTGCCGCTGAGCGCGCCGGCGATGTTGCGGTAGAACGGGTTGGCGAGGATCCGCTCCGCCTGCTCGGGTGACGGCGCGTTCGCCTTCACGAGCCCGTCGAAGGTCGCGGCGGTGTCGAGCATCATCGCCCACAGCTCGCCGGTCGTGGCCGTGGCGCCGGTCGCGTCGTCGAGCGTCAGCCGCTGCGGCTCGTTCGTCAGCCCCGCGGCGAGGCCGAGCGCGTCGGCGAGCCGCTTCGCCGGGTCGATGGTGACGACGACGACCTTTCTCCCGAGACCCGCGAGATGGAGTCCGATGCTCGCTGCGGTCGTCGTCTTGCCGACGCCGCCGGACCCGCAGCAGACGATCACCTCGGCGTCGCCGATTGCATCGACGAGAGCCGTTGACGAGTCGCCGCGAGCGCGGCCGCTCACAGCAGCGCGTCCGCGAGGTCGTCGATGTGATTCGCGTCGAGGCCGGCCGCGACGACGTCGGGGAGGTGGAGCTGTTCGATCGCGAGCGACTCGCGCAGGCGCGCAACCTCGCGCTGATGGAGCGCACGCCGCGCGTTGCGGTACTCGGCAGCTGCGACCAGGGGCGCAGGCGTGGAACCGTCCGTCTCGAGCGGCGGGCCTTCGTCGACCCCGTTCACCACGACCGGCCCGAGTTGCACCCCGACCTTCTCCTCGAGCGAGTACGTGGTCTCGATCAGCTCGTTCACCGGCGTCGTCTCCGGCAGCGTCACGAGCACGACCTGGCTGCGCGCAGGGTCCGACAGCATCTCGAGCACCTCGCTCGCCTGCGTCCGGATCGGTCCGCTGCGCACCGTGTCGAGGAGGCTGCGCGCCGCCCGCAGGAACGCGATCGCATGGCCGGCGGCCGGGCCGTCCACGACGATCAGGTCGTACTCGCCGCTGCGCTCGATCTGCTTCAGCTTGCCGAGCACGACGATGTCGTCGATCCCCGGTGCGGCGGTCGAGACCACCTCGATCACGCCGCTGCTCGACAGCTTCTTGGCGACCCGCTTCAGCCCGTGCGACTCGAGGTACTCGGCGAGCGCGGCGGATGCCGTGACCGAGATCACGGGAACGTCGCGCACCAGGCGCGTCAGCGCCGGCTTGCCGTCGAGCTCGACGACGAGCACCCGAAGTCCCGCCATCGCTGCGGCTCGCGCCAGAACTGCCGTTACCGTGGTCTTGCCGACACCGCCCTTCCCGGCGACGATGACGAGGCGGGTGGAGGCGAAGAAATCCCGTGGATCCAGGCGCTTCGGAGGCACTTGTGCGCAGACTAGCCAGAGTCCTCGTCGCGGCGTCTCTCGCCTCGTTGGGCCTGCTCGCGCTGGTCGCGCCCGCCGATGCGGGCATCGCCGATCCCTCGGTCGCGCAGTCGGTGCCGCCGTCGGAACCTGTCGACGACGACGCGGCGGCGGACGGCGCGGCGACTGATTCCGCGCTCGCTCCCGTCGACGTGCTCCAGGTCTCGGGGCTGATCGACGGGATCATCATCGACTCGATCGACGACGCGATCGACAGCGCCGTGGACAACGGTTCGCAGGCACTGATCCTGCAGGTGAGCTCGCTCGGCGCGATCGCATCTGATGACGAGATCGAGTCGCTCATCGAGCGCGTCGCTGCGGCGCCGGTCCCCATCGGGATCTGGGTCGGGCCCTCGCAGAGCGCCCGCTTCTACGGGATGCCGGCGCAGCTGATGGGCGTCGCCGACGTCACTGCGATGGTGAGCGGGAGCCGGTTCGGGCACACCGGTCGGCTCGTCGCGTTCGACGGCGGCGAGGTGTCCTTCGGTGTCGCCGCCGACGACCTCCGCGACGACTCGCTCAGCTTCCAGGAGGCGCGAACGCTGAATGCGCTGAAGCTCGAGACGCCGGACGTCGGGGTGCCGACGATCCGCAGCATGGTGCTCGCGATGGACGGCGTGACCGCCGACGGCACGACGCTCGACACCGTCTCCGAGTCCGTCGACGACGAGGGCAACGCAGAGCTCAGCTCGACCCTCGTCCGCTTCTCGAAGCTCGACCTCAACGACCAGTTGATGCACACGTTCGCGAGTCCGCCCGTCGCATACCTGATGGTCCTCATCGGACTCGCGCTGCTCGTGTTCGAGTTCTTCACTGCGGGCGTCGGAGTGGCCGGCGTCGTCGGCGCGGCCTTCGCCTTCTTCGGCTGCTATGGCCTCGCCGCGCTGCCGGGCCGCGGATGGGCCGTGGCATTGATCGTGCTCGCGATGGTCGCGTTCGCAGTCGACGTGCAGGTCGGGATCCCCCGGTTCTGGACCGGGCTCGGCGTCGTCCTCGTGGTCGCCGGGAGCTGGTTCCTCTACGAGGACCTCCCGGGAACATCCTTGCGTCCGGGTTGGATCACGCTGCTCGCGGGCATCGGTGGCACGATGCTCGCCTTCATCGTCGGCATGCCGTCGATGGTGCGGACACGCTTCGCGACCCCGACGATCGGCAGGGAGTGGATGATCGGACTGACCGGACGAGCGGTGGGCGACGTGAGCCCCGACGGCGTCGTCCTCGTCGCCGATGCGCGGTGGCGGGCGAGGACCAACCGGGCGACGCCGTTGCGCGCGGGTGACAACGTGCGCGTCGTCGCGATCGACGGGGTGACGCTCGAGGTCGAGCCGGAAGCGGGCGGCGCCCGCGACTACCGCGAGCATCGCTGAGTGGAGAAGCCGGCCGCTCCGGAGCCCGATGCGCCGAAGTCCGGCGTGGCGAAGCTCGTGGTGGTCGACAAGCGGACGTGGGTGCAGGGACGTCCGGCGGCGTACTCCGTCGCCGGCGACGGGATGCCGGTCGTGCTGTTGCACGGCTGGGGGCTCGCGCACCACACGTACCGCGGCGTGATCGAACGGATCGCGGCCCACGGGTGCAAGGTGTACGCGCCGGCGATGC
>Ga0136611_10000235_pt1 | contig 34640 bp, 30 predicted proteins | sample AntDrymUQ2232306_2_FD_106645 | JGI IMG/M metagenome (GOLD analysis project Ga0136611, IMG submission 106645) | Polar desert sand microbial communities from Dry Valleys, Antarctica - metaG UQ223 (23.06) | ecosystem: Environmental > Terrestrial > Soil > Desert | place: Antarctica: Dry Valley...
ACACCGCAACCAGGCGCTGCCACACTGGCTCAACCACTACAACCGGCGACGGCCACACAGCTCGCTCGGAGACCGGCCCCCGATCAGCCGCGTTCACAACGTCCGTGGGTAGGACAGCTAGGCCGCGTGGCGGCCGAGCTCGGCCCGGACGAGCGGCGCGACCTCGGTTCCGAACAGCTCGATCGAGCGCAGCACGCTCGCGTGCGGGAGCGTGCCGACACTGAACTGGGCGAGGCAGCGATCGTGCTCGAAGAGCTCGTGCTGGAAGAGGATCTTCTCGGCGACCTGCTCGGGGCTGCCGACGAGCAGCGCTCCCCGCGGGCTGCGGAGCGCGTCGTAGTCCTGACGCTGGAGCGCCGGCCAGCCTCGCGCTCGCGTCCGATCCGGTTCATCATTGCGGCGTAGCCCGGGAAGTAGTCGTCCGCCGCCTCCTCCGGGCTCTCGCCGACGAAGCCATGGGAATTGATCGAGAGCGCGAGCCGCTCGTGGCCCGCTTCGGCGGCGGCGCGACGGTGCAGCTCCGCGAACGGGACGAAACGCTCGGGCTGCCCGCCGATGATCGCGAGCGCGAGCGGAAGCCCGAGCCTGCCTGCCCGAACCGCCGATTCGGGGCTCCCGCCGACGGCGACCCAGACCGGCAGCGGCTCCTGCACCGGCCGCGGGTAGACGTCGAGCCCGGCGATCGGCGGGCGGTGCTTGCCGGACCAGGTCACGCGCTCGCCCGCGCGGAGGAGGAGCAACAGCTCGAGCTTCTCGGCGAAGAGGTCGTCGTAGTCCTCGAGGTCGTAGCCGAAGAGCGGGAACGACTCCGATGAACGAGCCGCGGCCGGCCATGATCTCGGTGCGTCCGCCGGAGAGGAGATCGACGGTCGCGAACTCCTGGAAAACCCGCACCGGGTCGTCGGAGCTGAGCACGGTGACGGCGCTCGTCAGCCGGATTCGCTCGGTCCGAGCTGCAGCAGCGGCGAGCACGACGGCGGGCGCCGAGACGACGAAATCGCTCCGGTGGTGCTCGCCCACGCCGAAGACGTCGAGACCGACCTGGTCGGCGAGCTCGACCTCCTCCATGAGCTCGCGGAGACGCTGCTCCGGCGATCGCCCGGGTCCGAGCTCCGCGAACGTGTACAGCCCGAGCTCCATCCGCGTTCAGACTAGACTCGCCGCCGTGAGCGAGCTGAGGCAGGACTGGCTGGACGAGCTCTCGGAGCTGCTCCGAATCCCGTCCGTGAGCGCAGACCCGGCGCACGCCGACGACGTCCGCGCGGCCGCCGAGTGGGTCTGCGAGCACATCAAGCGTTCCGGCGGCACCGCCGAGCTCGTGGACTGGCCCGCTCCCGGCGAGGGCGCACGGCCGCTCGCGATCGGCGAGATCCGCGCCTCCCAGAACCCCGAGAGCGCCCCAACCGTCCTCTGCTACGGCCACTTCGACGTCCAGCCGCCGGCGCCGCTCGAGCTCTGGGAGACAGAGCCGTTCGAGCCGACGGTGCGCGGCGAGTGGCTCTACGCGCGGGGCGTCGCCGACGACAAGGGCCAGCTCTGGATGCTGCTGAAGGCGGCGCAGCTGCTCGCCGAGGCGGGCGAGCTTCCGGTCAACGTTCGGTTCGCCTGTGACGGCGAGGAGGAGATCGGCGGTCACTCGATCGTCGACTGGCTCGCCGAGGACGAGCGCGGGGCCGATGCCGGCGTCGTCTTCGACAGCGGGATGCAACGGCGCGGCCAGCCCGAGTTCAACCTCGCCGTCCGTGGTCTCAACTACTTCCACGTCACGGTCCGAACGGGCGAGCGAGACCTCCACTCGGGGATGTACGGCGGTGTCTCGCTCAACGCGATGCATGCGCTGATGCAGACGCTTTCGGCGGTGCTGGCGGGCCCCGACGGGCGGCTGCCCGAGCCGCTCCGAGCGGGAATCGCACCGCCGAGCGACGAGGAACGCGACGGCTGGAAGGAGCTCCAGCCGGGGGCCGAGGCGATCTCGGAGCAGGGCTCGCGCCCCATGGACACGAGCGCGGGCGAAGACTTCTACGCCCGCACCTGGGCCGAGCCGGCTGTCGACGTCCATGGCCTCGCCGGTGGCTCGCCGACCCTCGTCAAGACCGTTCTTCCGGTGGAGGCCGAAGCGAACGTCTCGATCCGGCTCGCGCCTGGCCAGGATCCGACCGAGATCGGCGAGTCCTTCCAGCGCCTGCTGCGGGAGGCGGCGCCCGCCGGCACCGATGTCGAGATCGCACAGCTGTCGAGCGGCCCACCCGGCCTCGTCTCTCCCGACTCGCAAGCCGTCGCACTCGCCCAGGACGCGTTCGAGCACGTGACGGGCGTCCGGCCGTTACTCGTCCGCTCCGGCGGCTCGATCCCGCTCGTCCCAGCGCTCGCCGGCGTCGGCATCCCAGCGATCGTGACGGGCTTTGCGCTGCCGGACTCGAACATCCACTCCCCGAACGAGCGGCTGCTCGTCGACTACATCAACCTGGGTGTGGCGACGGCGCGCGAGCTCTTCGTCCGGTTTGGTCAGCTTGCCTGACGACCGGTTCGTCTCCCCGCTCGCGGCGGAGCTCGCCGACGACGTGCTCGAGCGGTTCCTCCGCTACGTCCAGATCGATACCCAGTCGGCGTACGGCCAGCCCGGCACGCCCTCCACGGCCAAGCAGCTCGACCTCTCCCGAGTGCTCGAGGCGGAGCTGCGCGAGCTCGGCCTGGACAACGTCCGTCTCGACGAATTCGGCTACGTCTACGGGTCGCTTCCGGGAACCGAAGGCACTCCGGCGGTCGGCCTGATCGCGCACGTCGACACGTCGCCGGACGTGACCGGCACGAACGTGAAGCCCCAGGTGCACCGGGCCTACGACGGGACGAGGATCGTCCTCTCCGGCGACGAGTCCCAGATCCTGGATCCGGAGGAACAGCCGGCCCTCGGCCAGAAGATCGGGCACGACCTGGTCACGACCGACGGCACGACCCTTCTCGGCGCCGACGACAAGGCCGGGGTGGCGGAGATCGTGGCTGCCGTTGCCTATCTGAAGCGCAATCCGAAGCCCGGGCACGCGCCGATCCGCGTCTGCTTCACGGTCGACGAGGAGATCGGGGCCGGCGCCGACCATCTCGACCTCGACGACTTCGGCGCCGCCTACGCCTACACGCTGGACGGCTCCGGGCTCGGCGAGATCGAGACGGAGACGTTCAACGCGTGGAAGGTGATCGTGACCGTCCACGGCCGCGCCGTCCACCCGGGCTCGGCCAAGGGCAAGCTCGTGAGTGCGATCCGACTCGCTGCCGACTTCGTCGCCGCTCTACCCCGCGACCGCCTCTCACCCGAGACGACCGAGGGGCGCGAAGGATTCATCCATCCGAGCGGGATCACGGGAACGGGCGAGAAGACCGTCGTCGAGCTGATCGTCCGCGACCACGATCGCGCGAAGCTCGACGAGCACCTCGCCGTGATTCACCGCACGGCGGAGGAGATCGGCGCCAGAGAGCCGCGCGCGCGACTCGAGGTGACAGAGGAGGAGACCTACCGGAACATGCGCGAGGTGATCGACCAGCATCCGATCGTGGTCGAGAAGGCCGAGGAGGCCGTCCGCCGCGCGGGCGCCGAGCCGGTGCACGCGATCATCCGGGGTGGCACCGACGGCGCCCGTCTCTCGGCACGCGGACTGCCGACGCCGAACCTCTTCACGGGCGGCCAGGAATACCACTCGCTCCGTGAGTGGGCGAGCGTCCAGGACATGGCCGCGGCTGCGGCAACGGTCGTCGAGCTCGCGCGCGTTTGGGCCGAGCCCGGCCCGCTGGAGTCCTAGCCGCAGGCCAGGAAGTCGTGGCCGAAGCGGCGCATCTCGCCGATGATCGGCAGGAGGCCCTCTCCCTTCTCAGTCAGCGCGTACTCGACCCGGGGCGGAGACTCCGGATAGCTCTGGCGGACGATCAGGCCTTCGGCCTCGAGCCAGCGCAGCCGTTCCGAGAGCGTGCGGGGGCTGATCCCGCGACAGGAGTGCTCGAGCTCCGAGAAGCGGCGTGCGCCCTCCGAGAGATCGTGGACGAGGAGGGCGGTCCACTTCGCTCCGATGATCTCGGCGCAGGCGGCGACCGAGCAGGTCCCGTCGTGCACGGGATTCATGGTGCGGGCGGCCACGTCCCGATTGTACTCCCGGCCGCAAGGTGGCAGGTCCACGCCGGAGGTGACCCACCTCACCACCCCCCACCCACCCACGGGGTAGGGAGCGTAGGCGCATGGGTGCGACGCGGGTGCGACCGGAATGTGCCGAATCCGTGCCGATCTCTCCACAGGGAGCGACTCTGCGCCCTGCTCGTCAGTCCCAGGGCGGCCTGTTGTGCACCCAGCGGCCCGCGACCATCGTCGCCACGACCTGGAGCTCGGAGAGCTCCTCCGGCTCGACCGTGAACGGGTCGCGATCGAGCACCACGAGATCCGCGGCGAGTCCGGGCAGGAGGCGGCCGCGGCGGCGCTCGTCCCCGGAGAGAAACGTCGGGGCGACGCAGATCGCGTGCAGTGCTTGCTCGACCGTCAGAGTTTCCTCCGGCCGCCACGCACTGCGATCGTCGATCGACCGGGTGACCCCGGCAGACAACCCTGCGATCGGATCGAGCTCCTCGACCGGGGCGTCGGAGCCGTTCGCGACGAGCGCCCCGGACTCGAGCAGCGAGCGGAACGAGTACGTGCCGCCGAGCCGGTCGGGCCAGAAACGCTCGGCGAGATCCCGGTCGGAGGGTGCGTGGGTGAACTGAACCGAGCAGGCGATCCCGAGCTCGGCGAAGCGCGGCACGTCCTCCGGGGTCAGGCACTGCGCGTGCTCGATCCGGTGGCGCAGCCCCGCGGGCTGCCAAGCGTCCTTGGTCGCCTCGAACGCGTCGAGCGCGTTCCGGTTCGCCTGGTCGCCGATCGCGTGGACGCTCACCGGCCAGCCGGCCTCGGCGCCCTTCCGGATGACCTCCTCGAGCTCCTCGCGGCTCGTGATCTCGACGCCCGTCCCATCCGTCATCAGCGCGGTCTGCGAGCCGAGCGTGCCGTCCATGAAGCATTTGAGGTAGCCGATTCGGAGAAACTCGTCCCCGAATCCCGAGCGGAGCGAGAGCTCGCTCGCGTGCTCGACGAGGCCGTGCGGGATCGAACCCCAGACGCGGAGCGAGAGGTTCCCCTCCTCCCGGATCCGCTGGAAGATCCCTGGCGCGCCGAGCCAACCGTCCTTGTCGTGGATCGCGCAGACACCGCGTGCGTTCGCCAGCGCGATCCCGGCACGAGTCGCCTCGACCCACTCGTCCTGGGTCGTCTCGACATAGCGGTCGCGGAAGCGCCACGCAGCCTCCTCGCGCAGGACACCGGTCGGCTCGCCGCGGACGTCGCGCTCGACGACGCCGCCGTCGACCTCGAGATCGCCCCCGGCGTGGGCGAGCGCAGCCGAGTTGAGCCAGACGGAGTGGTAGTCCTTGGAGATGAAGATGGCGGGCGTCTCGCCGGTGACCGCGTCGAGCGCCTCCTTCGTCGGCTCGCTCGGCGGGCTCCAGTCCCCGTCACGCCAGCCGTAGCCCCGAAGCCAGCGGCCGGGCTTCGCCTCCGCCGCGGCGACGCGGGCGAGCGCTTCGTCGAGCGAGTCGCAGCCGTCGAGCTTGATCTGCTTCTGGGCGAGCGCCCAGGTCGGAAAGTGAACGTGAGCGTCGGTGAACGCGGGCAGGACGCAGCGGCCGCCGAGGTCGATGGTCTCCGGGCTCGCGAGCGCGCTCTCGTGCACGCCGACCCCGCCCGCCACGTTCGGGCCTGCGATCGCGAGCGCCCGCGAGGTCGGGAGCGAAGGGTCGAGCGTCCGAATGAGTCCGTTTTCGAGGATCACCGGCGGCGACTCTAGAGCAAGGCTGGGCGGAGCGACCATCTTTCGTGCATTCGGGAGGCCCGGGGCGGCTGATCCTGGCTCGATGAGGGCGGGCGCCCGGCGCCCCGCCTTCATCACTGCTCGTCTCTAAACTGGCGCCCGTGGCCTGGGACGTCCTCAGCGAGGAGCAGCGCGAGATCCGCGAGCTCGTGCGCACGCTCGCTCGGGAACGGGTCGGACCGCGCGCGGCCGAGATCGACGAGTCGCACGAGTTCCCCTGGGACATCGTCGAGCTCTTCCGCGAGCACGAGCTCTTCGGCCTCCTGTACGACGAGGAGTGGGGCGGGTCCGGCACCGGGACCCTCCTCGCGCTCGTGGCGATCGAGGAGATCTCCAAGGTCTGCGCAACGAGCGGGCTCCTCCTCGCCGTCCAGGAGCTCGGCTCGCTCGGACTCAAGCTCGCCGGGACGCAGGAGCAGAAGGAGCTCTACCTCCCGAAGCTCGCGAGCGGCGAGTGGCTCGCCGCCTACGCGCTCACCGAGGCCGGCTCCGGCTCCGACTCGGCTGCGATGCGGACGACCGCGCGGCTCGAGGGCGACGAGTACGTCCTCAACGGGAGCAAGCGCTTCATCACCAACGCGAGCGTGGCGCACCTCTACACCGTCTTCGCGAAGACCGACCCCGAGGCCGGCCACTCCGGGATCTCCGCGTTCCTCGTCGAGGCCGACACGCCCGGCTTCTCCGTGACGAGGCTCGAGCCGAAGCTCGGGATCTCCGGCTCGACGACCGGGGAGCTCGCCTTCGACGACTGCCGGATCCCCGCCGCGAACCTGCTCGGCGAGGCGGGCCAGGGCTTCAAGATCGCGATGCGGATCCTCGACCGCTCGCGCCCGGGGGTTGCGGCGCAGGCGCTCGGGATCGCCCAGGGCGCGACCGACTATGCGCTCGAGTACGCGAAGACGCGCGAGACGATGGGCAAGCCGATCGCCCAGCACCAGCTGATCGCAGCCAAGCTCGCGGACATGGAGACCGAGTGCGAGGCGGCGCGCGGGCTTCTCTACCGCTTCGGCCAGATGTGCGACGAGGGCGCCGAGGACTCGGAGCTGACGAAGGCATCCGCGATGGCGAAGCTCAAGTGCGGCGACGTCGCCATGTTCGCCTCGATCGAGGCCGTCCAGATCCTCGGCGGCTACGGCTACATCAAGGAGTACCCCGTCGAGCGCTTCATGCGCGACGCGAAGATCACGCAGATCTACGAGGGCACGCAGGAGGTCCAGCGCCTCGTGATCGCGCGCGAGATGGCGCGCGAGAGCCGCGCGTTCCTGCTCGCCGGCGTCTCCTAGCGCGACTCGGCCGCGAGCCGCAGCCCGAAGGCGACGAGGACGGCGCCGGTCACGGCCTCCGTCATCCGCCGGACGCGTGGCCTCCGCAGGAGCTCCCCGGCCCGGTCGACGACGACTGCGTAGAGGCTCAGCCAGGCGAGGGTCAGCGCCGAGAAGAGGAGCCCGAGCAGCAGCAGGCTCGCGAACGTCGCCCGCCCGGAGGCGAACTGCGGCAGGAGACTCGTGAGGAAGACGGCCATCTTCGGATTACCCAGGTTGCTCAGGAGGCCCTGGCGGAGCGCTCGTCGCGCCGAGACCGGACGGAACGAGACGGGGGCGGCGGCCCCGCGCCGCCTGCCCGCGCTCCACAACGCCTGGAGGCCGAGCAGGACGAGGTAGGTCGCGCCCGCGAGCCGGAGGGCCGTGAAGACTGGCTCGGAGGCGACGAGCAAGGCCGCGAGCCCCGCGCTCGTCGCGCGCCCAGAGCGCCTGGCCGGAGGCGACGCCGAGCGCCGTCGAGATCCCGCTCGCCCGCCCGCCGACGAGCGTGTTCCGGATCGTCAGAGCCGTGTCCTGGCCGGGCAGGACGATCACGACGATCGAGACCGCGAGGAACGTGGCGAGCACGGCCGGACCCTAGCGCCTCGCGGCCACGACCTCGAAGGCCGAGCCCGGCACCTCGCCCAGCGTGTGCAACTGGTCGTTCGACCACTTCGGGTGCGGGGCGCCGGAGATGAACCAGTCGCTCCCGTTGTCGGCGACGATCATCCCGTACTCCTTCAGCGCCTGAAGGACGATGCGCGCCTGGCGCGGGAAGCCGGCGATCGGGTAGCTCCGCTTCAGCCTGACGCGCAGGCCCATCGGCGGCAGGCTCGGGTCGGTCAGGTCGCTCGCGAAGTGACGGGCGGGGAAGACGTAGGCGCGGCGGCTGCGCTGAACCGTGAATCGAAGCGCGTGGTCGATCCGGCCGCGGGCGACGTCCTCGTACCGGGCGAGCCCGGGCAGGATCGGGAGCCCGGCCGCGTCGGCCGACGTCCAACCGGCGGGGCGGAGCTTGTTCGAGAGGAGGTCGAAGATCGCACCGGAGCCGGCACGCCAGCCGCCACCGGCCGTCGGGTAGAGCGCGAACAGCTCGTAGAGCTTGCACGCGTCCCGATCGACGATCAGCGCGTGCCGGTCGCCGTCGGAGCTGCGGCCGCCCTCGATCGCGACGTTCGCGGGGATCGGGTAGGGCCCCTTGTCCGATTCGTCGGCGTACTCGAAGGCGACGCGCTTCTTCGCCTGGCTGCTGCGGACGACGGTGATCGGGATCCCGATCGGGCGGCCCTCGTAGAGGCCGGAGCCGAAGTCCGCGTGGAGATTGTCCTCGAGGCCGATCGAGGCGACGATCCTGGCCGACCCTGCTGCGACCGGGAGCCGGTCGACACGCTGGTTCCAGGTGTTGCTCGCCGGGAGCACGGGGCAGTTCGGCGCACCCTGGATCTTCTCACTCGGTGCCGCCTGGACAGCGCCGCCGAGCGCGAGCGCGCACCCGGCCAAGAGGAGGAGCCGCTTCATGGAGCACAGGATGCCCCGATCCGCGGCGGACTGTATCCCTACAAGGGTGGCAGCGTCACGGCCGGGTAGAGCGCCCGGATCTCGTCCACGAACGCGGCGAGGCGATCGGCGATCGCCGCGTCCTTGATCTCGAGCACGTTCTCCGCGTTCAGCTCCCCGGAGCGGGAGAGGTTGAAGCTGCCGAGGAACGAGACGTCGTCGGCGACGGTCACCTTGGCGTGCATGAAGTCGTGCACCGTGTCGGGTGCCCACGTCGTCGAAGGCTTCCCGCGCCAATCGCCTTCGCCGAGCACGCGCCGCAGCACCGGAACCTTCCAGCTCGCGTTGCCGTTTCGCCGCCACTGGTCGAGGACGCCGTCGACCTGGGTGTCGTCGACCACCCCCGCAATGTCAACCTTGCCCTCGGAGGCGATCTCGGCCAGCTTGCCGAGGATCGGACCCGACGTGAGCACGGGCGAGGCGATCCGGATCCGTTGCTTCGCCTGGGCGATCCGCTTCGCAATCCGGGCGGGGAGGGCGGCGCCCTGGCCGGGCGTGAACCACGGGCGAACCTCGATTCCGCCGACATCGACCGGGCGCGGCTCGACGTTTCCCGAGCCTTCGACCTGCTGCGTCGACCAGAGCTCCTCGAAGTTCAGCCGATAGGCGTGCGCGAGCCCGGGGGACTCGACGATCGCGATCGCGTTCTCCTGCCGCGTCCACGAGTCGTCCGTCCAGTTGAGGGAGCCCGTCCAGAGCGCCTCCGAGTCGCGGACGACGTACTTGTGATGCATCAGGTCTGGCATCCCCGGCACCGGCCGCGTCCCGATCGGCAGCGCCTCGAGGAGCTCGGGCGCCGTCTTCGGCGGCGGCGGCACCGGGATCGGCGCTCCATAGTCTGCGTTGTAGACGAGGCGAACCTCGACGCCCCGCTCCTGCGCGGCGAGCAGCGCCGTCTTCACTGTCTCGCCGGCCTCGTCGTGGAGTCGGATGTCGTAGAGCGCGAGCTCGAGCGTCCGCTCGGCGGCGCCCAGGAAATCGGCGACCTGGAGGGCGACGTCGGCCGCGGTCTGGCCGCCGTCGCGGTAGGCGCGGATCTCGAGGTCAGGCACCGGCGGCCCTGAGCGCCGCCTTCTTGGCGCGCTTCGCGGCCTGGTACTCGAGGAGCGCCTCGGGCGAATCGACGTCGCCGAGCGTTCGATGGGTGGGCGAAAGCGGCTCTGCGATCGCGACGCCGAGGCGGCGCGCAAGCACCGAGGCGAGCGTCCGCACCTTCATCTCCCCGAATCCGGGCAGGGCCTTCAGGCGCCGCTCGAGCTCCGCCGGGTCCCCGGCGTCACCCCAGATCCTGGCGGCGTCCCCGTCGTACTCATCGACGACGACGGCGGCGAGGTTCTGAACGCGCTTGGCCATGCTCCCGGGGAAGCGGTGGACCGCCGGCGGCTCGCGGAAGACCTCCAGCAGGCGCTCGGGCTCGGCAGCTGCGATCGTCCCGGGGTCGAACGTCCCGAGCCGCTGCTTCAGCTTCAGCGGCCCAGCGAACGCCGTCTGCACCGTGATCTGCTGGTCGAGGACGAACCCGACGAGGAGCGCGAACGGGTCTGCGGCCAGGAGTTCGTTCGCCTCCGCGTCGTTCGTGAAATAGAGCGCCTCCGCCACGGTTCGATCCTAGCCTGGCGGGTAGGTACCACCCGTGGCCGATCCAGTGGAGAAGACCACCGAGCTCGCCGAAGAGGCCGAGCGCGGACGGTCCGCGCGCACGCCGGCGCTCGCGATCTCGGGTGTCGCGCTGGCCGCGCTCGCGTTCTTCCTCGTGATCGGCGGGCTCGCCTTCGCGCTCTACCAGATCTTCTAGCGACGCCCCCGGAGCTACCCTGTAGGGGTGGATCCGCTCGCGCCTTTCTCCGAGAAGACGAGGGCGTGGTTCTCGCAGGCGTTCGCGGGGCCGACCCCCGCGCAGGCCGCCGGCTGGCCGGCGATCGCGACCGGCGAGCACGTCCTGATCCAGGCTCCGACGGGCTCTGGCAAGACGCTCGCCGCCTTCCTCTATGGGATCAACCGGCTCGACCAGAGTCCCGGCCAGGGGCTCCGACTGCTCTACATCTCGCCCCTGAAGGCCCTCAACTACGACGTCGAACGCAACCTCCGCGGCCCGCTCGCCGGCCTTCGCTCCGACCTCCGAGTGGGCGTCCGCACCGGAGACACGCCGCAGAAAGAACGCCAGGCGATGCTCCGGAGCGCCCCGGACATCCTGATCACGACCCCCGAGTCGCTTTTCCTGCTGCTGACCTCCCAGGCCCGGGAGATCCTGAAGACGATCGAGACCGTGATCGTGGACGAGGTGCACGCCGTCGCCGGAACCAAGCGCGGCGCTCACCTCGCGATCTCGCTCGAGCGGCTGGACGCGATTCTCCCGAAGCCCGTCCAGCGGATCGGACTCTCCGCGACCCAGCGCCCGATCGAGGAGATCGGCCGTTTCGTCAGCGGCGACCGCCCGATCCGGATCGTGGACGCCGGCACCCGGAAGGAGCTCGACCTCCAGATCGTCGTTCCGGTGGAGGACATGCGCGAGCCGGGCGGAAAAGCCTACGACCAGCCGCCCGCAGCCGACGGGAGCGCGCTCCTCACGAGCACCGAGGGCGGGATCGGGTCGATCTGGCCCTCGATCTACCCGGCCCTGCTCGAGCTCGTCCGCGAACACCGCTCCACGATCGTCTTCGTGAACAACCGCCGCCTCGCAGAGCGGCTCGCGCTGCGGCTGAACGAGCTGGCCCAGGCGGACGCCGTAGGCGGTGGAGCCCATGAGCCCGTGGAGATCGCGAGGGCCCACCACGGCTCGCTGGCTCGCGAGCAACGGGTCGAGATCGAGGAGCTGCTGAAGGCCGGCCAGATTCCCTGTCTCGTCGCCACGTCGAGCCTCGAGCTCGGGATCGACATGGGCGCGGTCGATCTCGTGATCCAGGTCGAGAGCCCGAAGTCGGTCGCGCGCGGCCTCCAGCGAGTCGGCCGTGCCGGCCACGAGCTCGGCTCGGTCTCGAAGGGTCGCGTCTTCCCGAAGTTTCGCGCCGACCTGCTCGAGTGCGCGGTCGTCGCGCGGGCGATGCGCGACGGGGCGATCGAGTCGACGTCGATTCCGCGGAACCCGCTCGACGTGCTCGCGCAGCAGATCGTCGCGATCGCCTCCGAGACGGAGATCGAGGTGGACGAGCTCCACCGGCTCGTCCGCGGCGCCTATCCGTTCTCCGACCTCTCGCGCGCGCAGCTCGAGAACGTGCTCGACATGCTTGCGGGCCGCTATCCGTCGGACGAGTTCGCCGAGTTGCGCCCGCGGATCATCTGGGATCGCACCGCGGGGGTGATCCGCGGTCGCACCGGCGCCCAGCGGCTCGCGATCACGAACGCCGGCACGATTCCGGATCGCGGCCTCTTCGGCGTCCACCTCGTGAACGGCGGCGGGCGCGTCGGCGAGCTCGACGAGGAGATGGTCTACGAGGCGCGGCAGGGTCAGGTCTTCCTCCTCGGCGCCTCCTCGTGGCGGATCGAGGAGATCACCCGCGACCGCGTCCTCGTCTCGCCCGCGCCGGGCGTCCCGGGTGCCGTCCCTTTCTGGAAGGGCGAGGGGGTCGGCCGGCCGTTCGAGCTCGGCGAGAAGATCGGGATCGCGAGCCGGGAGCTCGTGGCGCTCTCCGACGCCAAGGCGGGCAAGCGCCTGCAAGAGGACTTCTTCCTCGACCGCCGCGCTGCCCAGAACCTTCTCACCTACCTTCGCGAGCAGGCTGCCGCGACCGGCGCCGTGCCCTCCGACCGGACGATCGTGGTGGAGCGCTTCCGGGACGAGATCGGCGACTGGCGCGTCTGCATCCTGACCCCGTTCGGCGGTCGCGTGCATGCGCCCTGGGGGATGGCGCTCGTCGCCCGGCTTCGCGACGCGCTCGGGATCGAGGCCCAGTCGATCTGGTCGGACGACGGGATCGCGCTCCATCTCCCGGACGCCGATGCGGCGCCGCCGCTCGCCGACTTGCTGATCGCGCCAGACGAGATCGAGGAGCTCGTGGTGCAGGAGGTCGGCCAGACCGCACTCTTCGGCGCCCGCTTCCGGGAGAACGCGTCCCGTGCCCTCCTGATCCCCCGCCGCCGCCCCGGCCAGCGGACGCCGCTCTGGCAGCAGCGCCTGAAGGCGCAGAACCTGCTCCAGGTCGCGCGCAAGTACGGCTCGTTCCCGATCGTGCTCGAGACCTACCGCGAGTGCCTCCAGGACGTGTTCGACCTGCCTGCGCTGAAGGGGATCCTCCACGGGATGCAGACCCGGGAGCTGGACGTCGTCGAGGTCGAGACCAACTCCGCCTCGCCGTTCGCCTCCTCGCTCATGTTCGACTACGTCGCCACGTACATGTACGAGGACGACACGCCGCCCGCCGAGCGGCGGGCTCAGGCGCTCTCGCTCGACCGCGACCTTCTCCGTGAGCTGCTCGGCCAGGAGGAGCTGCGCGAGCTGATCGACGCCGACGCGCTCGCGGACGTCGAGGAGCAGCTCCGCGGCAAGCCGCGCGACCCCGACGAGCTGCATGACCAGCTCCGACTCCGTGGCGACCGGCGCTCGGGCGAGTACGACGAGGCGTTCGCCGCCGTGCTCGTCGCCGAGCGGCGAGCGCTGCTCGTCCGGTTCGCCGGCGAGGAGCGGCTGATCGCGGCTGACGACGCCGGCCGGTACCGCGATGCGCTCGGCGTGATGCCTCCGGGCGGGTTGCCCGAGGCGTTCCTCGAAGGTGGCCCCGACTCGCTTCGCAGGCTCGTCCTCCGCTTCGCGAAGGGCCGCGGGCCGTTCACCACGGCCGAGGCGGACGAGCGCTTCGGGATCCCGCTCGAGGAGCTGCTCCGAGAGCTCGAGCACGCCGATCTGCTCGTCCGTGGCGAGCTTCGCCCCGGCGGCACGGAGCGGGAGTGGTGCGACCCGGAAGTCCTGCGGCGGCTCCGGCGCGCCTCGCTCGCCGCGCTCCGGCGCGAGGTCGAGCCGACTGAGCAGGCCGCCTACGGGCGCTTCCTCCCGGCCTGGCACGGGATCGGCCGCCGCGCGAGCCTGCGCGAGGCGCTCGTCCCCCTCCAGGGCCTCGCGCTCCCGGTCTCGCTCTGGGAGACCGAGGTGCTGCCGCGCCGCGTTCCGAACTATCAGCCCGCCTGGCTCGATGCGCTCTGCGCGAGCGGCGAGCTCGTCTGGATCGGCGCGGGCCTCGACCGGGTCGCGATCTACTTCCGCGACGACGCGCCGGTGCTCGGCCGACCTGCGGGCGCTCCGGCTCCCGAGACCGAGGCCGCTGCGACGATCCGCAGTGCGCTCGCCGTGAGCGCCGAGTTCTGGCACCCGCTCGTGGAGGCGACCGGGCTCGAGCCCGAGGCCGCTCTCCCGGCGCTCTGGGAGCTCGTCTGGGCCGGCGAGGTCACGAACGACGCCTGGACGCCGCTCCGCGCGGGCCGCCGGTACCAGGCACCACCCCGTGCCGACCGACGGCCGCGGCGCTTCTCTCGGACGCGTGCCGCCGGGACCACGTCCACCCAGGGCCGCTGGTCGCTGACCGACAAGCTCTTCCCCGGTACCCCTGACCGGCGTGCGCTCGCCGAGCTCCTGCTCGAGCGCCAGGGGATCGTCACCCGCGACGGCGTCCGCGGCGAGGGGATCCCGGGTGGCTATGGCGCCGTCTACGGGGAGCTCAAGGATCTCGAGACGATCGGAGTCTGTCGCCGCGGCTACTTCGTCGAGGGGCTCGGTGGCGCGCAATTCGCGCTCGCGGGCGCGGTCGAGCGGCTGCGCGAGCTCCGCCACGAGGACGACGACGAGCCGCTCGTCCTCGCCGCCGCCGATCCGGCCCAGCCGTACGGCGCCGCGATCCCGTGGCCCAGGCGCGCGGGCTCCCGCGCCGCGCGTGTCGCCGGCGCCCAGGTCGTGCTCCTGGGCGGCGACGCCGTCCTCTTCGTCGAGCGCGGCGGGCGAACGCTCGTGCCGCTCAGGGAGCCGGACGAGGAGTGGCTGCGACCGGCGATCGAGGCGCTCGTCGCCCACGTGCGCGAGAGCCCGCTCACGGGGGGCAAGTCGAACCGGCTCGCCGTCGAACGCTTCGACGGCAAGCCCGTGACGGAGACCGATGTGCTCCCGCTCCTCGTCGAGGCCGGCTTCCTCGCCGGCCCGCGGCGCGCAGTGTTGCGCCCGTAGGCCTTCCTCAGGCGAGTCGGCCGAGCAGCACCCCGAAGACGGTGTGACGCCAGGTCGCCTGGGCGAGCGCGCGTGAATTCGTCAGGAGCGGCGGGATGCCCGGCTCGCCGCGGGCGGGGTGGTAGCGGTCGACCAGGGCCGAGAGTGGATAGAGGCCGAAGTTCTCCGCCAGCGCGAGCCCGATCCCGAGTCGGCGGCGGTCGGCTCCCGTCCGCCGTTGCAGCTCGTGGAGGACGAGCCCGAAGGCAGCGCCGTTCGCGGCGTGGACGGCGAAGCCCGCGGCCCGCCAGTGCGGCCCTCGCGTCACCGCCTTCCCGAGCAGCGCCACGTCCGAGTAGTCGCAGCGCAGAATCCTCTGGTCGAGCGGCTCGATCAGGCCCCACACGGTCGCGGCCACGGCGCCTGCCGCCGCCGCGCGAGCGCGCCCTCGCATCTCAGGCAACCCGGAGCTTCGTGACAACGTCCTCGAGCGAGCCGGTGACGATCCTGGCCGAGAGCTTCGGCGCGTGCGTCAGCGCGGCGCCCCCAGCGACGACGACCGGGCCACCGGCAGGGCTGGCTTCGAGCTCGGCGGTCAGCTGGGCGAGCGCCTCCGGCATCGTCACGCTCACGCACACGACGTCGGCATCGAGGCGGCGCGCCAGCGAAAGGGCCGACTCGACCGGGGAGTCCGCCCCGAGGTAGGCGATCAGCCACCCGTCGCTCTGCAGCATCACGGCGAGCGCGAGCAGGCCGAGCTCGTGGCGCTCGCCCGGCGCGCAGGTCAGCACAGCCTTGCCGCGAATGCCCGCGCGCCCGTCCGAGAGCATCCGCTCCAGGCGGGAGCGCACGATCTCGCTCAGGAGGTGCTCATCGCCGATCAGCCCGGCATCGCTCGTCCATTCCTCGCTGACGGTTCCGAGTGCCGGCGCGACGATCTCTTCGATCACTGCCGCGAAGGGGTGCAGCGTGAAGGCCTGGTCGACGAGGCCGCGGAGCGCGGCCGGGTCGGCCCCGTGGGCGGCCGCGACGAGAGCGTCGCGCAGCTCGTCGACCGTTTCGGCGGTCTCACCCTGCGACGGCTCGAGCAGGCCCGCGGCGGCCCCGATCCGGAAGCCCTCAGCGAGCCGGTCGCGCAGCCACTCGACCCGGGAGACGTCCAGCTCGTCGTACCGGCGCTGCCCGCCGGCGGTGCGGCGCGGCCGCAGGACGCCGTAGCGGCGCTCCCACTTGCGCAGCGTGTCGGCCGCGATTCCGGTGCGCTTCGAGACGGCGGCGATGTTGAGGCCATTCGAGAGAGGCGTTTCCGACTCGACGGGCCGCTCTTCGATGTAGGCCATCACCGTTGCGGCGAGATCCTCGACGACGCGGATGTCGTGCTCCCTCCATTTGCGGGGGGCGAAGTCGATCGCGCACAGGATTCCGATCGGCTCCCCGGAGAGCGTCAGCAACGGGACGCCGAGGTAGGCGACCACCCCGAGCTCGGTGGTCGGCATCAGGTCGCAGACGAGCGGATCGACGCGCGAGTCCTCGACTGCGAAGGCGGCGCGCGAGCCGATCGCATGCTGGCAGTAGGCCTGCGAGAGGGGAAACTCCTCGATTCCGGCCAGAACTCCGTCCGGGCCGTGGTAGCTCCCGAAGAGCAGCTGATCAGCGTCGGAGACGAGGAGGAGCGAGACCGGGACGTCGAGCAGGGCCGAGACGAGGTTCGTTAGCCGGTCGAAGACGCGCTTGTCGGCAGGATCTCGACCGCGGACACGCTGCGCCGCAGCGGCCTTGATCGAGTCTGCGGAGAGATTTTGGGTGAACGTGCCAGCGTTCGCCATGAGTCGCACAGTACCCTTTGCAAAGTGCCAGAGGGAGATTCTCTCCACCGGGCGGCGCGCAGGTTGCAGCCGCTCGTCGGCCAGCGGATGGAGGCGGAGTCCCCGAACCCGCGGGCCCAGGTCACGCGGGTCGCGCCGGCGATCGACGGCCGGGTGCTCGAGGGCGTCGAGGCAGTCGGCAAGAACCTGCTGCTCCGTTTCGAGGGTGGAATCGTGGTGCGCAGTCACCTGCGGATGAGCGGTCGCTGGCGGCTCGAACCGAAGGGCAAGGCGCGGGTCGGGCTGCCCTGGCTCGTCCTCCGCGGCGACGAGTTCGAGGGTGTCCTCTGGAACGGCCCCGTGCTCGCGCTCGACACGCGGCCGGTCCGACGGCTCGGCCAGGACGTGCTGGCGAGCGAGTTCGACGTGCCCGCCGCCGTGGCTCGCCTTCGTGCCGTCGGTGACCGCTGGCTCGGGGAGGCTTTGCAGAGCCAGCGTCTCGTCGCCGGGATCGGGAACATGTGGATGGCGGAGGCGCTCTGGGAGATCCGCGTCTCGCCGTGGATCCGCGTGCGGGACGCGCCCGCCGAGACGCTCGCGGCGGCGGTCGAGGCGGCCCGGCGCCTCATGCAGGCCTCGCTCGCGACCGGCCGGCCGGGCCGGAATGTCTACCGACGGGCCGGGCGGCCGTGCCTTCGCTGCGGAACGATCGTCAGCTCGCGTGGGCAGGGCGACGAGAACCGCACCGCCTACTGGTGTTCCGGATGTCAGGCAGGAGGAGCGCCGCCGGGGGCGTAGTCGTCCGGGTGGCGGTTCGCTCACCCCAGCTCCACCTCGCGCTCCGTTCCTTCTGTCTCGGGGCGTTCGTCTTCCTCGGTCGCTCGCTCGAGCACGGAGACGAGCTTCCCTTCTCGTTCGAGGAGCACGTGCAGCGCGACGGGCCGGCGCTGTACGAGTACCGGCCGCTCGTGCGGTCGTTCGTCGATGCCCGGGCAAGCGCGCTCGCGAAGCGAGAGGACGCGCGGATCGCGCTCGACGAGCTCGCGCGCGAGCCGGCAGCCGCGATCTATGCGCGCGCTCACGCGGGCCGCCGCCCGACGGAGGAGCAGGCGCTCTTCCGCACCGTCCTGCTCGCGCTCCTCCTCTCGACGGCCGAGGCGTGCGGCGGTTTCGACTGGGACGACCTCGCCTTCGAGCGCGCCTATGCGGACTTCGAGCGCTCGCTCTTCGGGGCCTCGCGCTCGTATGCGGCCGTGGCGCCGCTCGTCGGGGTCTCGGTCGTCACGCAGGTCGAGCTCGGCGAGGGGCTGCGGATCCGCGCTGCCGCGACCGGCGAGCTCGCGCGGCACTGGCCCGAGGCCCAGGGCCTCCTGCCCCCGGGGTTCGGCGAGGAGGTCGACCGCTACTGCGTGCTCGAGCTCGAACGCGGGCTCGATGCCGCCGAGGGGCCGCCCGACGCGCCCGCCGAGCTCGCCGACGCCGTCACCGCGATCAGGCTCGCGACCGCCGCGCCGGTCTCCGCCGGGCCGGTTCTGTTCGAACGGCTCGACTGGCAGCCGTTCGGGATCCGGCCCGTGCTCCCGATCGCCGCGACCCAGCCCCCCGGAGAGGCGACACGCCTCGATTCGTTTCGCGCCGCCGTCGCCCGCGAGGTACTCGCGAAGCTCGCTCTCGCCGACGCCGATCCCGCACTCGCGGAGGCCCTCGATCGCTGGGAGCTGGCGCTCTTCCAGCACGACCCTTTCCGGTCGGAGCAACTTCGAGGGGCGCTGACGGCGCTGCTCGGAGAGACGTGGGAGCTCCGCGCCGCGGTCCTGCTCGGCGAGACTCGGACGAGCGGCGCTCTCTCCACGCTTCGCTCCGCGCGCTCGGCTCGGGCGAGATCGCAGCCCCGTCGGCCACGGACGCCGTCCGGCGGGCGCTCGTCGCGACCCTCCGTCATGGCGATCGCGCCGCGCTCCTGCACGCGCTGGACGACGAGCTGCTCGGGTTGCGCGACGCGCACGCCCACGAGCGGCGGGCGGCCGCCGTCTAACCTGGTCCGATCGCGGGGCTGATCCTCCTCACCGGCGCGACCGGCTACGTCGGCGGTCGTCTTCTGCGCGCGCTCGAGGCGCGCGGGGAACGAGTCCGCTGCCTGGCGCGACGGCCGGAGGCGCTCGCCGGGCGCGTCGCGCCGAAGACCGAGATCGTCACGGGCGACGTCCTCGACGGGGAAAGCGTTCGGCATGCGCTCGAAGGAGTCGAGGTCGCTTATTACCTCGTCCATTCGATGAGCTCGTCCGGCCCGTTCGCCCGCGCCGACCGCGACGCCGCCTCGACCTTCGGCCGAGCCGCGCGCGAGGCGGGCGTGCGGCGGGTCGTCTATCTCGGTGGGCTCGGCCAGGGAAAGCTCTCGAAGCACCTGGCCTCGCGTCAGGAGGTGGGCCGGATCCTCCGCGAGGCGACGCCGACGACCGAGTTCCGCGCCTCGGCCGTGATCGGCTCCGGGAGCGCGTCGTTCGAGATCGTGCGGGCGCTCGTCGACAGGCTGCCGGTGATGATCACCCCGCGCTGGGTCGCGAATCGCGCCCAGCCGATCGCGATCGAGGATCAGCTCGGCTATCTCGTCGCCGAGCTGGATCGCCCCTCCGACGCCAGCGAGATCTTCGAGATCGGCGGCGCCGACGTCGTCTCCTACGGCGAGCTGATGCGCGAGTACGGCCGCCAGCGCGGACTTCGCCGCCTCTACGTGCCGGTGCCGGTGCTGACGCCGCGACTCTCGAGCCTCTGGCTCGGCCTCGTCACCCCCGTCTACGCCAGGCTCGGCCGCGCCCTGATCGACAGCATCGAGCACGACACGATCGTCACCCACACGCGCGCGCTCGAGGCCTTCGAGGTGCGGCCGCGCGGCTACCGGGAGGCGATCGCGCGTGCGCTCGCGAACGAGGAGCAGGAGGCGATCGAGACGCGCTGGGCCGACGAGGAGTTGCCTCAGCCGAGCTTCGGCGGGGTCAAGCTAGGGACCCGGCACCTCGATTCGCGCTCACGCCGTGTCCCACAGCCGCCGGAGCTCGCGTTCGCGCCGATCCGGCGGATCGGCGGCAGGGTGGGCTGGTACTACGGCCGCAGGCTCTGGCAGCTTCGTGGCCTACTAGACGTGCTCGTGGGCGGGCCGGGTCTCCGGCGTGGACGGCGCGACCCCGACCAGCTGCGCGTGGGCGACGCGGTCGACTTCTGGCGCGTCGAGGCCTACGAGCCGAACCGGCTCCTCCGGCTCAGCGCCGAGATGCGGGTGCCGGGACGCGCCTGGCTCCAGTTCGAGGTCGAGCCCACGGAGGGGGGTGGCTCGACGATCAACCAGACCGCGCTCTTCGATCCGCTCGGCCTCTGGGGGCTCGCGTACTGGTATGCGGTCTGGCCTCTGCACGGCTTCGTCTTCGACGGGATGCTCGACGGGATCGCGCGCGCCGCCGCTCGTGAGACAATCGCGCCGTGATTGCACACTGGGACGACCTCGAGTGGACGCGAATGGAGCGCGGTCACATAGGCGGGGACTGGCAGAACCTCACCGGCGAGCATTCGCGCGACAGCGGGGTCAAGCGGATCAGAATCGACCCCGGGAAGTGGTCGACGCCCGCGCACGTCGAGAACTCGGAGGAGGAGATCTTCTACGTCCTCGAAGGCTCCGGGATCTCCTGGCAGGACGGCGCGTGTTACGAGGTCGGCCCGGGCGACTGCCTCATCCACACCGCCCGAACCGAGGCGCACACCTTGCACGCGGGCGCGAACGGGATCGAGGTCTTGGCCTTTGGCGAGCGCCACCTCGACAGTGGGGCGCGACTGCCTCGCGCCGGGGTCTCGTGGGGGCTCGGATCCTGGGTCCGGACCGGAGATCCCGACGAGCATCCTTGGAAGCTCGAAGAGGAAGCCGGCGAGCCCGAGCTCGCGGCTCCGTCCGAGCGGCCCGCGTGGATCCGCAACCTCGCCGACCTCGAGCCGCGGGTTCGCGACCGCCCGTTGGTCGGCGCCGGCGTCCGGGATCTTTCGGGCTCAGAAAGCCGGCGGACGGGCCTGCGGCTCTCGGAAGTCGCGCCCGGCAAGCTCAACTGCCCGCCGCACTGCCACTCCGCAGAGGAGGAGATCTTCCTCGTGCTCGAAGGAACCGGCGAGCTCGAGCTGTGGAGCGGGCCGGAGGAGGTCGAGTGGACGTCGGTGCGGGCCGGGCACGTCGTCTGCCGCCCCGCAGGAACCGGAGTGGCCCACGCCTTCCGCGCCGATGAGGGCGGCCTTTCCGTGCTGATGTACGGCAGCCGCCGCCCGGAGGACACGTGCTACTACCCGCGCTCGAACAAGGTGCTCCTCGGGGGGCTTGGCGTGATGGTACGGGTCGAGCCGCTCGACTACTGGGACGGGGAAGACTGAATCCCGTGCAGGAATAACCCGGCTAGGCTTGAAAAGCGAGTCCACATGGGACTCATGCGCCTACTTCCACGGCCGAACGTTCGGCCGTCGACCACCACCGAGGAGATGTCGTTGCAGAGGGTGATCGTGTTCGCCAACCAGAAGGGCGGCGTCGCGAAGACCACGACGACGCTCAACCTCGGCGTCGCGTTCAAGGAGCAGGGCTTCCGCGTCCTCGTGGTCGATCTCGACCCGCAGGGCAACCTGACGATGAGCCAGGGCATGAACCCGGACGCGATCGAGCGCTCGATGTTCGACGTGCTCGTGCACCGGCTCCCGATCTCCGAGATCATCCACAAGGCCGAGGTCGATGTCGCCGTCTCCTCGATCGATCTCGCCGGCGCAGAGCTCGCGCTCTCCTCGATGATCGGCCGCGAGCGCGCCCTTCAGAAGGCGCTGCTCGAGGTGCGCGACCAGTACGACTTCATCATGATCGACACCCCGCCCTCGCTCGGCCTGCTGACGATCAACGCCTTCGTCGCGGCCACCGGCGTGATCGTCCCCGTCCAGTGCGAGTACCTCTCGCTCCGCGGCCTCGTCCAGCTCGAGAACACGCTGGCGATGGTGCGCGAGAACCTGAATCCCGAGGTGAAGATCGAGGGGATCCTCCCGACGATGTTCGACGCGCGGACGCTGCACGCGCGCGAGGCCGTCGAGATCCTGGAGGAGAGCTTCGGCGACCTCGTCTTCAAGACGCGGATCCGCAAGACCGTTCGTTACGCGGAAGCGCCCGTGAAGGGCTCGTCCGTGCTCAAGTACGACCCCACCGGGACTGCAGCCGAGGCCTACAGAGATCTGGCGAAGGAGGTGCTCGATGGCGCGAAACCGCGCGAGCATGCGTGAGGGCCCGCTGGCCGAGCTCTTCCGCGCGACCGAGGCCGCCCAGCGGCAGGGGCAGGACGCTCCTGCCGAGCAGCCCGCGGCGTCGGTCAGCGAGACCGCGCCGCCCGCTGTGACTCCGGTCGAGGAGCCGCAGGAGAAGACGGTCGAGCACGTCCCCGACTTTGCGCAGCCCGCTCCCGTCGAGGAGGAGCCGGTCGCCGTCGCCCCTGCGCCCGCGGCTCCCGCGCCTCCGCGCACCGTGCCGGTCGCCTCGCCGCCCGTCACTTCCGAGCCCACCCCACGCGAGCGCCCCTACGAGCCGCCCTCGAGCCGCTTCCTCGAGGCGATGCCCGAGCCCGCTCCACGCCTCGAGTACGCGACGCGGCCCGACTCGACGTCCTACCTCGCGGTGATCCGCGTCGTCGGCGTCGGCGGCGCCGGCCTGAACGCGGTCAACCGGATGATCGACGCCGGAATCTCGCAGGTCGAGTTCGTCGCCGTGAACACCGACATGCAGCAGCTCCAGATTTCGGATGCGCCGGTCAAGATCCACATCGGCCGCGAGCTCACGCAGGGCCTCGGCTCGGGTGCGGAGCCGGAGATCGGTCGCCGGTCCGCCGAGGAGGGCTACGACCAGATCAAGAACGCGCTCCGTGGGTCGGACATGGTCTTCGTCACCGCCGGCGAGGGCGGAGGCACCGGCACGGGCGCCGCTCCGGTCGTCGCGCGGATCGCGCGCGAGCTCGGGGCGCTCACGGTCGGGATCGTGACGACGCCGTTCCGGTTCGAAGGCACCCGCCGGATGGGCTCTGCGAACACGGGCGTCGAGGAGCTGCGCGCAGCCTGCGACACCGTGATCGTGATCCCGAACGACCGCCTGCTCGAGGTGCTCGACCGCTCGACCTCGATGCTGGACGCGTTCAAGATCGCCGACGACGTGCTCCGCCAGGGCGTCCAGGGGATCACCGACCTGATCACGATGCCCGGCCTGATCAACCTCGACTTCGCGGACGTGCGCACGATCATGTCCGACGCAGGCTCGGCCCTGATGGGTATCGGTTTCGCGACCGGCGAGGATCGGGCGAAGCAGGCCGCCGAGCGCGCGCTCCGCAGCCCCCTGATCGACACCGAGATCGTCGGTGCCCGCGGGATCCTGCTCTCGATCGCGGGCGGGGAGGACCTGACCCTGCTCGAGGTGAACGACGCCGCCGAGCTCGTCCGCCAGGCGGCGACCGACGACACGAACATCATCTTCGGTGCGACTGTCGACGAGCGGCTCGCGGGCCAGGTCTGGGTCACGGTCGTCGCCACGGGACTCGGGGGGAAGGGCCGGCGGACACCGGTGCCGACGTTCACCGGAGCGACGTCCCGATCGGTCCGAGACGACGACCCGCTCGAGCCGCCGAGCTTCCTCCGCAACTAAAGCCATCTCTTCGCGGAGCCGAGTACGTCGGCATGAGCACGGAGACCGTTGGCTGTCGCATCTGCGGAGCGCATTGGCCGCGAGCGACGCATCGTTGGGTCACGGATCGCGGCGGTTGCCCGACCTGTGCCGGTTCGCCGCTCTGCGACGCGTGTGGCCACCCGCGTTCCGACCACGTGCGCGTGTTCGTGAAGAACGGTCGACGCGAGTGCCGGCGCAGGATCGGCGACTTTCAGACCCTGTCCTCTCAAGCATGTGATTGCTCCGGGTTCGTCCCGATCAAGGGACAACTCGCGGGAGCTTCGTTCACCGAGCCGGAACCCGAGCCGGTCGGCGAGCTACCCCGCTTGCGCATCGCGCCTCGCTAGACGAGCGGCATGACGACAGTCGCGCCGAACGCGACGCCGACTGCAAGGCAGCCCGTCACCGAGACGCCCGCGAGCGCGTAGCGCTTGACCCCGGGCGTGACGCCGCCGAGGAGATACATGACGCTCCCGATTCCGAAGGCGATGCTCGTCACGGTCTCGACCGCACTGAAGGCGATTCCGGCTGCCAGTGCCGTGTCGACTTCGACGCCGTGCGCCTTCAGGGCAAAGACGATCGCCGCACTCGCGACTCCGATGTTCCCAGGGGTGAGCGGCAGCGTCCCCGCGAGCTCGAGCGCGGGCACGATCAGGAGGGCGGCGGCGAGGGGGCGGGAGATCCCGAAGGCGCTGGCGATCGCGGTCGCGCCCAGCAACCGACCGGCCGTCGCGAGTCCGATCCAGCCGAGCATCTGGGCGGCGGCGCGCGGGCACCGACCGAGCACGCGGAAGGCGTCGAGAACGTGCGCGATCTTGCTGTTGGCCTGCGAGCCGCGGGTCAGGTACGCGGTCACGACGGCGGCCGCCACGACGGCGCCGATGATCGCGAGCGGCCAGGCCGGGAGGGTGCCGGTGACGATGCCGAAGCCGAGCAGGACGGCGAGCCAGACGATGTGCGCAATCCCGACCGAGGTCCCGACGCCGCCCGCAGTCCAGATCCGGCCTTCGCCGTGGAGCACGCGGGCGAAGAGGGCGAACCGGAGTGCCGTCCCGAGCCGTGCGGGCGCGAAAGAGTTGAGCAGCGAGCCGCAGCCGTAGCGAGCCGCCGCGTCGAGTCGGGTCGTCCGACCGCCGCAGCGAAGAAGCGCCGAGCGCCAGGCGCAGCCCGAGGCGGCCAGGGAGAGCGCGAAGCCGGCCGACGCCGTCCAGAGCCAGGCCGGGCTTGCCTCGGCGAGGCCGGCGAACCCCTCGCGCACATGGTCGCCGAGCAACTGAGGCATCGAGGCGATCACGGCCACGATCGCGAGCGAGGCGAGGCCCAGGGCGAGGTGGCGCTTGTGCGTGGCGGCGTACGCGATCATTCATCTCCAACGTTCGGGGGGCGCGGTCGGTTCCTACCCCCTTATCGGCAAAAACACCAGGGCTTTACGCTTCGTTCATGAAGGGCGCGATCGCAGCTGGGCATCCGGTGACCGCCGAGGCGGGGGCCAGCGTGCTCGCGCGTGGCGGGAACGCCGTGGACGCGTGCATCGCGGCCGCCTTTGCCGCCTTCGTGACCGAGGGACCGCTCACCGGACCGGCGGGCGGCGGCTTCTTCCTCGCCCACTCGGAGGGGGGCGACGACGCTCCTCGACTGCTTCTTCGCCGTCCCGACCCGGACGCTCGGCCGGATCGAGGAGCTGACGGTGGACTTCGGCTCGATGACCCAGAGCTACCACGTCGGAGACGGCTCGGTCGCCGTGCCGGGCCTACTCGCCGGGCTGACCGAGGCGCACGATCGCTTCGGCCAGCTCGAGTGGGCGGAGCTCGTCTCGCCGGCGATCGAGCTGGCTCACACCGGGGTCGAGGTGAGCTCCGCGCAGGCGTTCCTGCACGAGATCCTGCGCGCGGTCTTGCAGCGCGACGAGGGAGGACGCCGCATCTACGGCAACGTCGAGCGGCTCGACACCGTCGACCTGGCTGTGACCCTCGAACGGATCCGGGACGACCCGGCGGCGGCGGTGCGAGAGCTCGTCCCCGAGCTCGAGGCCGACCTCGACGCCTACCTCCCGATCGAGCTGGCGCCGCTCCACGCCTCGGTCGGTGGCCGCGACGTGCTCACGACACCCGCGCCGTCGCGCGGCGGCGCCGTCGTCGCGTCGGCGCTCGAAGGCTTCGCACGCTCACACTCCCTCCACGATCGAGCCACGGCGCTTCGGTCGGCCTACGGGGGCGACTCCTACGGCGGGATCACCGGAACCACGCACATCTCGGTCGTCGATGCGGCCGGAACCGCGGCCGGGCTCTCGTCCACGCTCGGAGCCGGCTCCGGAGTCCACCGCGGGGGAACGCAGCTGAACAACATGCTGGGCGAGTTCGACGTGATCGGGCGGGGCAAGCTGCACCCGCGGGAGCGGCTCGCGAGCATGATGACGCCGACGCTCGTGCTCGAAGACGGTCGCCCCAGGCTCGTGCTCGGGAGCGCCGGCTCCGTGCGGCTGGCCGGTGCGATCGCGCAGGTCGCGGCCGCCGTGCTCGACGGCGCCAGCGTGTCGGAGGCGATCGAGCGCCCGCGGATCCACGTCGTCGGGGAGCGCGATCTCCATCTCGAGGGCGGCTTCTCGCACGAGGAGACGGCGACCCTGCCCGAGGGCGCATGGAACGTGATCCCGTGGCAGAGCCTCAACCTCTACTTCGGCGGCGCGTCCGCGGTCGAGCTCCGCCCCGACGGCACCCTCGATGCCGCCGGTGACTCCCGCCGAGGCGGGCACGGGATCGTCGTATGACGGTCCAGATCCGTGCTGCCCGCCCGGAGGACGCGGCCACGCTCGTCCAGCTCGGCACCTCGGTCGGCCGGGAGGACGGTGCGTGGCTCCTGAACACGAACGGCTGGCGCAGCGTGGTCGAGGAACGGCGGTACCTGCGTGCTCTCAAGCGCTACCCGCACGCCGCGGTCTTCGTCGCCGAGGACGAGGGCCAGCTCGTCGGCCGGCTCTCGCTCGCGCGGGACAACCACCCGTCGAGCCACCACGTCGCAGACCTGGGGCTGATGATCGCCGCGAGCCATCGACGGCAGGGGATCGGGCAGGCGCTGCTCGGGCAGGCAGCCGCGTGGGCGCGGGACGCGGGCGTCCACAAGCTCGAGCTGCACGTCTTTCCCTGGAACGAGCCCGCAATCGCACTCTACGAGGCGTTCGGGTTCGAGCGCGAAGGGCTGCGTCGGGATCACTACCGCAGGGACGGCGAGTACGTCGACGCGATCCTGATGGCCTATCGGGTTCCAGCTCTGGGCGACGAGATGTGACGGTCGTCGCTTTTGTGACGTATACAGACAGTGATGAACGCGCACAGACGCATCGCCTTGCTCGCGGCGCTCGGGATCCTCGTAGCCGCCGGCCTCGGCGGGACGGCCGGTCGTTCGGCGGCTGAGACCGCGAAAACGCCTCGGCTCGCCGCCTTCGGTTCGTGTGGCCAGCTCCTCACCTACGCGAAGTCGAATGCGCGCCGCTTCGTCGGCCCCTACGGCCTCGGCGTCCTCGACCAGCGTGGCGGGATCGAGACGACCCGGGCGCAGGCGCCGCCCCAGCAGGGCGTCGACTTCTCCGGCACCAACGTCCAGGAGGAGGGGGTCGACGAACCCGACCTCGTCAAGACGGACGGCAACACCCTCTTTGCGGTCGCGAACGGGAAGCTCAACTCCGTCGACGTCAGCGATCCGAAGCCGCGCCTCCTCGACACGCTTGCGCTGGATCCGACTCTGAGCCACGAGCTGCTCCTGCACGGCGACCGGCTGCTCATCCTCTCCCGAGGCGGCTACTGGATCGAGCCACTCCCGGCGATCGCGGCGCGGATCGCGCCCTACCAGCCGGCGAAGTCGGTTCTCACCGAGGTGAACGTCGCCGACCCGAAGCGGCTGAGGTTCGTGCGCACGCTGACGCTCGACGGCTCCTACGTGGCCGCACGCCTCGTCGGCGGCAGCGTCAGGATCGTCACCGCCTCGCAGGCGCCCGGAAAGCTGCCTTTCGTCCAGCCCGCGGACGGCACCAAGGAGGCGCTCGCCGGCGCGGCCGAGCGCAACCGTGCGGTCGTCGCCTCCTCTCGCGTCGCCAACTGGCTTCCGACCTACCGGCTCAAGCGCGCCGGAGCCAAGGCCGGCAAGCCGCGCCCTCTCGTCCAGTGCAGGCACGTGCGCAAGGCCTCCGCCTTCTCCGGGCTCGGCCTCCTCACCGTGCTGACGGTCGATCTCGCCAAGGGCCTCGAGCCCGTCGACTCCGTTGCGGTGATGACAGACGGGCGGATCGTCTACGCGTCCCCGGAGAGCCTCTACGTCGCAACCGAGCGCTGGGACGACCGCCCCTCGCCCGACAAGCCGACGCAACAGCAGGACGGCGTCACGACCGCGATCCACAAGTTCGACATCTCGAGCCCCGCCCGGACGCAGTACCGGGGCAGCGGCCAGGTGTCCGGGTTCCTGCTCAGCCAGTGGTCGCTCTCCGAGCACCGTGGCGTCCTGCGCGTCGTCAGCACCGAGTCGCCGGCGTGGTGGGGCGGGGGTCGTGAGACCGAGTCGTTCCTGACGACGCTCCGCCATCGGGACGGAGCGCTCGTCCAGGCAGGCCGGATCGGCGAGCTCGGGAAGGGTGAGCGCGTCTACGCCGTCCGTTTCGCCGGCGATGTCGGCTACGTCGTCACGTTCCGGCAGATCGACCCGCTCTACACGATCGATCTCGCCGTCCCCGAGCGCCCGCGGATCCTCGGCGAGCTGAAGATTCCCGGGTACTCGGCGTACCTCCATCCGATCGGCGACGACCTGCTCCTCGGGATCGGCCAGGACGCCAGCGAGGAGGGTCGCTCGCTCGGCACGCAGCTGTCGCTCTTCGACGTCTCCGACCTTCGGCGCCCGACCCGCTTGCACCGTGAGGCGCTCGGCCCGGGCTGGTCCGAGGCCGAATCCGATCACCACGCCTTCCTCTACTGGCCGCGCACCGGGCTCGTCGTCATTCCGTTCGAACAGCGTGCCGTGGGCTACCGGGTCGGCCGCGCGCGGGGGATCGACCCCGTCGGGCGAATCGATCACGAGGCAGGGAAGCTCTCCTTCCGGGCCGGCGTCCGCCGCTCGCTCGTCGTCCGCAACGCCGTGCTCACCGTCTCGGACGCGGGCGTCAAGTCGAGCAGCCTCGCCACGCTCGCCGAGCTGGGCTGGGCCTCGTTCCCGGCGCCCGCGCAGCCCGGCCCCTGAGTACCCTCCGCCCATGAGCCGGGACCCGAACGTCAACGTCGTCGGCGGTGCGCTGCTGACGTGCTCGAACGAGCCGCTCACCGGCTTCTTCCGGGACGGCTGCTGCTCGACCGGATCGGACGACCACGGCAGCCACACCGTCTGCGTGGTGCTGACGCAGGACTTTCTCACCTTCAGCCGCGAGGCGGGCAACGACCTTTCGACGCCACGGCCGGAATGGGGCTTCGCGGGCCTCGCCGAGGGAGACCGCTGGTGCCTCTGCGCGTCGCGCTGGCTCGAGGCCTACGAGGCGGGCCGGGCGCCAGAGGTCGTGCTCGGGGCGACGCACGCCCGTGCGCTCGAGGTGGTCCCGATCGAAGCGCTGCTGGAGCACGCCGCTGCTCCCGAACCGGCCTAGCCGCGGATGGAAGGGGACGCGCTCAGCGCGCTCGGCTTCCCGGCGATCGCGGAGCGCCTCGCGGGCGCGACCGGCACCGAGCACGGGGGAGACCTGGCCCGCGCGCTCGTCCCGTCCGCCGATCGGGCGGAGGTCGAGCACCGTCAGGCGCTGACGGCCGAGAGCGTTGTGCTGATCGAGGCGTCCGCCGAGCCGCCGCTCGCAGGGATCCACGACATCCGTGAGGCCGGGGCGCTCGCCGCCCGCGGTGGCGTCCTCACCGCGGGCGCCCTGCACGGGATCGAGGAGACGATTCGCGGCGGGGTTCGGCTCCGCGCCGCACTCGAGGAGGAGGAGGTGCCGCTTCTGAGCGAGCTCGCGAGCGCGATCCAACCGGCGCTCGCACCGCTCGCCGACGAGATCGGCCGCCGGGTCGAGCCCGACGGCTCCGACCTGCGCGACACGGCTTCGCCCCGGCTCCGCAAGCTCCGATCCGAGCTGCGCGACGGCCGCCAGCGCGTCGCAGACGCACTGCGCAGACTCGCCCGCTCGCCGGGCCTCGCCGAGCATCTCCAGGAGGACTTCGTCGCCCAGCGCGGCGGTCGCCCGGTCCTCGCGGTCAAGGCGAGCTCGCGCTCGAGCGTCCGCGGGATCGTTCACGACGCCTCCGGCTCCGGGCAGACGCTCTTCGTCGAGCCGTTCGAGGTCGTCGAGCTGAACAACCGCCAGTCGGAGGCGCTCGCCGAGGAGCGCGAGGAGGTGGAGCGGATCCTGCGGGAGCTCTCGAGCAGCGTCGGGGAGCGGGCGGATGCGCTGACGGCGCTCGTCGAGGCCGCGGGCCGGATCGATCTCGCCCTCGCACGCGGTTCGCTCTCGCGCAGTTGGCGTGGCGCTCCCGTCGAGATCTCCGACGAGGTTCGCCTGCTCGAGGCCCGCCACCCGCTCCTCGACCCCGGCAGCGCCGTGCCGATCGATCTCGAGCTCGGGACGCTTCGAGCCCTCGTGATCAGCGGCCCGAACACCGGTGGCAAGACGGTCGCGCTGAAGACGCTCGGGCTCGCTGCGCTCCTCCACCAGGCCGGACTGCGGCCCCCGGCCGAGTCGGCTTCGCTCCCGATCTTCGACCAGGTGCTCGCGGACATCGGCGACCAGCAGTCGATCGAGATGAGCCTTTCCACCTTCTCGGGCCACCTGCGCAACCTGATCGCCATCCTCGGCTCCGCGACCGGGTACTCGCTCGTGCTGGTCGACGAGCTCGCCTCCGGGACCGATCCGGTCGAGGGGTCGGCGCTCGCCCAGGCCCTCGTCGAGCGGCTCGTGCGGCAGGCCCGGTTGACGGTCGCGACGACCCACTACGCGGAGCTGAAGGAGTGGGCGAGTGCGACCGCGGATGCGGCCAATGCCGCCACGGGAATCGACCCCGTCACCCACGAGCCGCTCTACCGGATCGCGCTCGACCGGCCCGGCACGTCGCACGCGCTGGAAACCGCCGAGCGGCTCGGGCTCGATCCTGCAGTGGTTGCCGACGCGCGCTCCAGGGTCGCGCCCGAGCGACTCCAGATCGCCGAGCTCCTGGCCGAGGCTCAGGCTGCGGAACGCGCCGCGGGCAGGGCTCTCGAAGGCGCCGAGGAGGAGCGAGTCGGCGCCAAGGAAGCGGCGGAGGGCGCTCGCGAGCGGGCGATCGCGCTCGAAGCGGAGATCGAGAAGGTCCGCGCGTCCGCGGCGCAGGAGCGCGAGCGTGCCGCTGCTGCTGCCCAGCGCGACCTCGCCGCTGCCCGGGCGGAGCTCGACGCGCTGCGGAAGGAGATCCGGAATGCCGGCAGGCGCGAGCGGGAGGCGAGGCGCTCCGCCCCGGCGCGAGCCGTCCCCGCCGAGCGCGAGCGCGACCGTCGGCTCGGCGCCGCCTCCGAGCGCGCCGCGCGCGTGGAGGAGAAGCTCCGTGCGTTCGACGAGCCAGTGCCGCTCCCCTCCTCGGGGCCGCTCGAGGTCGGCGACCCGGTCGAAGCGCCTGCGGTGGGGGTTCGCGGCACGATCGTCTCGATCGAGGGCGACGAGGCCGAGGTCGTCGGCGCCACCGGGCAGCGAGTCCGGATCGCGCTCTCGCGTCTGACCCCGGGCACCCGCCGGATCGAGGAGCAGCAGCCAGCCGTTCAGGTTCTCGCCGGCGCCCGCAGCGACGTCTCGGACGAGCTGGACGTCCGCGGCCGCAGCGGCCAGGAGGCGAGGGAGGCGGTGCGCTCGTTCGTCGATGCGGCCGCGCTCGCGGGCCTGCCGAGCGTCCGCGTCATCCACGGGCGCGCGACCGGAGTCGTGCGGAAGGCCGTCCGCGACGAGCTCGCGAGCCATCCGCTCGTCGGCTCGACCGAGAGCGACTCGGCCGACGGGGCCACCGTCGCGACCCTGGGTTGAGTCGAGCGGACGTGAGCACCCGCTGGATCGGCAGGGAGAACGTGCGAAAGCGGCTCGAGCGCCTGGACGGAACCCAGGGCCGCACGGTCTACGCCGATGGCCGAGCCACGATCGAGTCGGAGTCCGAGAACATCGTCGTCCGGCCCGCGTTCGGGCTCGCGCACGAGGCCGAGTACGACCGCGTCCGGGTCTCGCCGCTCCTCGAGGCGATCGCCGAGGATCATGTGGTTGCCGTGCTCCTGGTCCGGCTCGGCGGCTACGCGATCGGTGTCTTCGAAGGCGAGCGGCTCGTCGCCTCGAAGGTCGGGTCACGCTTCGTCAAGAACCGGCACAAGAAGGGTGGCTCGTCTGCGAACCGGTTCCGCCGGCGCCGGGAGGAGCAGGTGAACGACCTCGTCCGCGAGGCCGCAGAGGTGGCTGCGCGCATCCTCGAGCCCTGGCGCGACCGTTCGGAGTTCGTCGCCCTCGGCGGCGACCGCAGCGCGATGGACGCCGTTCTCGCCGAGCGAGCGGATCTCGCCTGGCTCCGAGAGCGCTCGCTGGGGCGGCTTTTCACCGTCGTGGAGCCGAGACAACGCGTCCTCGAGGCGTTCCCCTACGACCTCTATTCCGTGTCGGTGACGTCCTCCTCGTAGCGCCCAAATGCGAATCGTTCACGTTCTGTTCATCTCGGCGGGATGACTTTTCGGCTCGAGCGCGATACAACCGCGCTCCCATCAACGCTGCGGCGGAGGAGGACATCATGAGAAAGTTTCTCTGCATCATCGGGCTCGCGGCTCTCGGGACGCTGGCGCTCGGCTCGAGTGCGCTGGCCGGGTCTGGAGGACACAGGCTGTTTCTGAAGAGTGCGACGGAGAACGCAGATCTCTCCCGCAGGACCTCAACACGCCGCGCTGCTTCTTCGAGGCGCTCGGAATCGACCAGTTCCAGAAGCTCGACTTCGACCAGCGGATCGAGTTCCTCGGCAGGATCCTCAAAGGGACGGCGCCGCACCGGCGCGGCTGGGAGGCGCGGATCGCGCAGGGGCGTGAGGAGGGCCGCTTCGAGCAGATCATCGGCGAGATCGACGAGATCAAGCCGGGGCCGCTCGGGCTCCGCGTCCACGTGATGAGCAAGCACGGCGAGGACCCGGGCTGGCTCGACGTCAGCGGTGTCGTGACCGGGACGGGCTTCAACAAGTCCGCGCTCAGCGTGCCGCTTCTGCGCCGCCTGATCGAGTTCTACAAGGTGCCGATCGACAACGGCCGGATCAAGCTCCAGTCGAACTGCGGCCTCCCGGGCCTCGACCGGCCCGACTCCCGCTGCGCGACGATGGGGATCCACGCAAATACCGTGATCACCCACGGCGACACGATCGCCGGGCTCAAGTACATCGGGCGGCGCTTCGTGGCCGACTGCTTCGCGGCCGAGAAGCCCAAGCGGCGGCCGTTCGTCTCGCGCCTCGCGATGCAGGTGACGCTCGCGAACGAGACGGCGAAGGCGATCCGGCGCGTCAGGCGAGAGGAGCAGCTCGCCTAATGTGCCCCACGGTCTTAGGCCGGATCCAGACGCGCACGGCCATCCTGATCGGGCCGGCGATCCTCGCGACGATCCTCTCGCTGATCACGCAGAACGAGGGCTGGATCGTGACGATCGGGATCTACCTCCTGATGGGCGTGGCGCTCGACGCGACCGTCTACCCCTACCTGATCAAGTGGCAGCCGCCGTGGCTCACCTTCGTGCTCGGCGCCGGGGAGTTCGTGCTCCTCTTCCTGCTCCTGAAGGTGCTCGAGCCGGGCGTCGCGCCCTACGGCGACCCGAACAACTTCCTGGGCGCGAACGACTGGCGCCCGATCGTCCTCTACTGGGTCAGCTGGTCGCTCGCGATCGCGACCAAGATCGTGATCTTGCCTCTGGTTTCGCTCTCCTGGATCGAGAACGGCGGTGAGTTCCGCACCGTCGGCTGGACGGTTGCGCCGGAGTACCAGTCGCTGCCGTTCCTCTCTGCCGTCGACGAGCGACCCTCCGAGGGCGTGCTCGCGCAGGAGTTCTCCGCCGTGCACGCCGTGCCCGACCTGAAGCCGGCGCGGCCGCTGACGAGCCTGCACCAGATCGCAGCGCCTCCGGTGCGCTCCGCCGAAGAGGCGCCCGCGGCGCCGCAGCCGGCTAGCTGACCCGACGACGCGGGAGGCGATGACGAGCGAGCGCTCCTTCAGCGGTGCGATCGACCTTTCGTTCTCGGCCGCCACCACTTATCTGCCGATCGCAGAGCACGGCGTGATCGGCGACCTGCGCACGGTCGCGCTCGTCGGCACCGACGGGACGATCGACTGGTACTGCTGCCCGCGGTTCGACTCGCCGAGTGTCTTCGGCGCGATCCTGGATCGCCAGAAGGGCGGCCGCTACCGGATCGCGCCCACCCTCGGGATCGGGACTGTCAAGCAGCTCTACCTGCCGGACACGAACGTCCTGATTACCCGCTTCCTGACGCCGAACGGGGTCGGCGAGGTCGAGGACTTCATGCCCGTCGCGAGCTCGAGCCTGAGCCGGCAGCGGCTCGTTCGCCGTGTCCTCTGCGTCCGGGGCCAGATGCGCTTTCGGATCGAGGTCGAGCCCCGCTTCGACTACGGCCGTGAGGAGCACGAGACGATCCAGCACGAGCGCTGCGTCGTCTTCCGCACGCCTTCGCTGACCCTCTCGCTCGGCTCGTCCGTCGACCTGCCGGTCCGGAACGGTGGCGTCGACGCGGAATTCGTGCTCGAGCCGGGGGAGAGCGCCACCTTCGTGCTCGAGACGCTAGACGCCGGCGAGGAGTCCCAGCCGTTCACCGAGGACGAGACGCGCGCCGACTTCGAGGCGACGGTCGAGTACTGGCGGCGCTGGGTCTCGCAGTCGCGCTACAAGGGCCGCTGGCGCGAGACCGTCCACCGGTCGGCGCTCGTTCTCAAGCTCCTGACCTATCAACCCACCGGCGCGATGGTGGCCGCGCCGACGACGAGCCTGCCCGAGCAGATCGGCGGCGGCCGCAACTGGGACTACCGCTACACCTGGATCCGCGACACGGCCTTCTCGCTCTACGCACTGCTCCGGCTCGGCTTCACCGACGAGGCGGCGGGCTTCATGGACTGGCTCACCGACCGCTTCCGCGAGCGGGTCGGGAGCGCGTCGGGCCCGCTTCAGATCATGTACGGGATCGACGGTCGCTCCCAGCTGACCGAGGAGACGCTCGACCACCTGGAGGGCTACCGCGGCTCCGCTCCCGTCCGGATCGGCAACGGCGCCGC
>Ga0136611_10000236_pt1 | contig 34640 bp, 31 predicted proteins | sample AntDrymUQ2232306_2_FD_106645 | JGI IMG/M metagenome (GOLD analysis project Ga0136611, IMG submission 106645) | Polar desert sand microbial communities from Dry Valleys, Antarctica - metaG UQ223 (23.06) | ecosystem: Environmental > Terrestrial > Soil > Desert | place: Antarctica: Dry Valley...
TGGAACATCATCGGCAGCAATCAAACAAGGATAACAATCCGTTCATCCTTGAAGATGATTAGGTTTGGACTTTCAGTCCTTTTTCAAACCTCTGCACTTCCAGTGCAGAGTCGTTTAGTTAATCTCCATTTTTGTTTTTGTTGGTTTTGTCTTGCGTTGGTTTTTAATCAACAACTGTAAAATCGCGCAACTGTTTTAGGTTTATGAAAATTAGCCAAAGCCAGAGCGCAAACTGTGTCATCGTGCATCCCGGACGGAGAGGAATACTTAACGCCCGTCCGCGTGATTTGATATTCAAAAGACTCTAATTCGTGCGTGATTACGCCTTCGGGAAAGCCGATTTCCTGCGTTTGAATCGCAACTGCCAAGCCTTCCATAAGTTGTTGTTTTGAGCTTTGAGTAAATTTGAAGCCTTCAAAGTTTCGCCGTCCGTCCTTTTGCAAAGATTCTAAAATGCTGTCGCCGATGCCCGTGCTATCGGTTAGGCAGGGAACATTGCCGACGATACGCCGGATGGTTTCGGTTGTGTCTAGCCAGCTTTTTTGAAAGCGTTCAAACACGCAAACTTTTCTTGCCCGGTCAAGCCCAATTAAGCAAGTCCAGTCAACACTTTTTGCCAGGTCCAAGCCAAAACAAACGGGTTTTTCATTCGACATCGGTTGGACGCAATCACGAATTGAAACCAATCCAAACGGATTTCCTTCATCGTCGCTTGGTTCGGCAAGGTAAAGCTCGCGGAAAATATTATCCGGCAATTGACGGCGTGCATCTTCGATTTCATCTTCGGACAAAATGCCAGCGTCAATAGCGTCATAAGCGGTAATTTTTTGATAACTCATTCCGGGTTCTCCGCTTTCAGCTTTTCTCGCTAATTTATAAGCCCAATTCTTTCTGCCTTTGACGTTGCCGATAATGCGAACTTTTCCGCGTGTTGCCGTGAGTGTCGAGCGGAGCGTGTGCCAAGCCTCTTCACGAGCGCGTGATGCTTCGTCAAAGACAGCCGCAAAGACATCTTCGCCGTAAAGATTGTCAGGTTTTTCAGCAGACTTGCAGACGATTCTTGCGCCATTGATAAGCGTTAATGTGAGTTCGGATTCGTTCGCTTGGAATGATTCACGCGGTAAGCCTGATTTCAGACGGCGAAAAGCAATGCGGCATTGACCATAAACGGGAGCAATCCACCAGAAATCTTGACCGCTTTTTCCTTGCAAAGCCTGTTCGATAATCCAAACGAGGCAAGCGGCTGTTTTTCCGGCTTTTGTGGAGCTTTCGACAATTCCATAACGCGAATCATTAAAAAGCGCATCGAGTTGGTAATTTGCCAGTGCTGGGCGATTATAGCGGATTGAGATTTTATTTTCTTTAGTCTTTAACATTGGTTAGCCTCACCTGGTTATTAAAATTAAATGAAATGACAATCTGCTTTTCGGTTTGCGGTTTAGCATTTTCCGAATTGCCGAAAACATTATCGAGAATCAATTGCGCCGCTCTGATTTCGGCTTGCGGATTATCGCAAGTTAGGTTTCGTCGCAGAGTTTCAACGGCTTCGATTGCCGCTTGCTGCAGAGCGGAAATTGCCGTTTCGACAACTTGCCGTTTTGCATCTTCGTATTCGTTTTTGAAATCTTTATCGCGCAAATATCGGTAAATCGTTTCTTCGCTTAATCCGCTTATCGTCGCCGCATCTTTCACGCTCGAAGCGTTTAATAATGCGGTTAATGCCTTTTCCGTGTTTTTCGCCATAATCCACCTTTATTTTTGTCAAAATCTTCCAAAGTCTTTATTTTTCAATTAACGCTTGAATCGGTTCTGTCCTGAAAGACAAGCTCCGGCGTGTATGCTTCGCCGCGTGAAACGGCTGCCTGTTTAGCAAGCTCACGCGCCCGGATGACGGCTTGCATATCGAGCGTTATTTGTTCGCTTTCCAATGCCGCTTGTTGCTGGTCGGTCGGAAGTATGCCGTTTACCATATTTTCAAAATATGCTTTCTGCGTGTCCGAAAGTAATTGCTTGCCGAATTTTCGATAGCAGTTTTCGGATAATTGCAGCGTTATTTGCACGTGTTCTATGGCATCTTCCAATGCTTGCGCCGCTTGCTTTTCGTCGGTCATTTCTTCCAAATCAAAATCGTTTTCGTTAATCATTTCGTTTTACTCCTTTTTTGGTTTTTTCTTGATTTTCCTTTCTCTACAAGCCGTTTTTGTCGAGCCTTACTCTGCTATGTCTTTGTTCGGAGTAGTTCGGCAAACCATTTGCGCGTGGTAGATTTCACGGCTTCAAGATAAATCTCGAATCGAGTTTTGTCAGTTATTCGCAGTGGTGATATTAGACATTCACGCTCCCGAATCTCGAATGCAAAATCTTCAAATTGTTCCGGCGAATGATTGAATAAATGCTTCATCAAAAGCGATTGCTGCAAATGGCAGAGAATTGCCGCGCCGTTAAGTTTGAGAAAATCCCTGTCGGAAGTCTTTAAGATTTGCGCTCCGTCAACCGTTTGAAAATCATCGGCGGAAACATCAAACGTGATGCCGTCGGCGATAAATCGGTTTAAGATTTCGTGAAATGTGTCGGCTTCAAAACGTGCTAGGTCGTCGTTTGTTTTCAAAGAATCTCTAGAGGCTGTTTAAGAAGCGCGTTTTCAGCGACTTATTTTTAAGTTGTTGATATTCTTGAGTCATTCGCTCAAAGGAGGATAAACTTATGCCTGTTTCTCGACGCTCTTATTCAACCGATTTGACTGATGCCGAATGGCAAATTCTCGAACCTCTCCTGCCCGCCGAGAAACCGGGCGGCAGACATCGCCTTTATGAATTAAGAGAAATCATTAATGCACTCAGATATTTGCTCAGAGCCGGCTGCTCGTGGCGATTATTGCCGCACGATTTTCCGCACTGGCGAACCGTGTACGAATACTTCAAAGTTTGGAAAGAAGACGGGACATGGCTGAAAATTCACGATTATTTTCATGCAGAGTTGCGGAGCCTGTAAATAATTTTGTGTAAATGGCTGAAATCAACATTTATTTTTATGGAGGATAATGTTTATGCCAATTACATCGAAAGTTTTAGATGAAATACTGAAAGATTATGAGAAGCCTGAAGATTTATTTAATGAAAATGGGCTTCTCCAACAGCTAACCAAAGCACTGGTCGAGCGAGCCTTGAATGGTGAGATGACACATCATCTCGGTTATGAAAAGCACAATCCTGACGGCAATAATTCTGGCAATTCAAGAAATGGCTCGACTCCGAAAACTCTGAAGGGTAAACGCGGACAAGTTGAAATTGAAGTTCCGCGTGATCGCAATTCTGAGTTTGAACCGCAGCTCGTAAAGAAGAATCAGACGCGTTTCGATGGTCTGGATGAGAAGATTATTTCTCTGTATGCGCGAGGAATGACCACTCGTGAAATTCAAGGTCATCTGGAGGAGATTTACGGCGTCGAAGTTTCTCCAAGTCTGATTTCCAATGTCACCGATGCTGTGCTCGATGAAGTTCGCGCCTGGCAATCTCGACCGCTCGATTCGGTTTATCCGATTCTCTATCTCGATGCGTTGCGGGTGAAAGTCAAAAGCCAAGGCAGAGTCGTTAACAAAGCCATTTATCTCGCCTTTGGTGTCAATCTCCAGGGAATGAAAGAAGTGCTCGGCATCTGGGCGGCTGAAAGTGAAGGCGCAAAGTTCTGGATGCAAGTAATCACGGAACTAAAGACGCGCGGAGTGCAAGATATTTTTATTGCTTGTGTTGACGGACTCAAAGGCTTTCCCGAAGCGATTGAAGCCATCTATCCAGAAACACAAGTGCAGCTTTGTCTGGTTCATCTGGTGAGACATTCTTTGTTTTACGTTTCGCACCGAGACAGGAAAGATGTAGCTAATGATTTGAAGCTGATTTATCAGGCATCAACTTTGGAAGAAGCCGACCGACAGCTCGATGAGTTTGCCGACAAATGGAATGCTGCTTACCCGATAATAGTTAAATCGTGGAGAAGTAATTGGACAAGAATTACTCCGATGTTCTCTTTCGCTCCTGAAATTCGCAAGGCAATCTACACAACGAATACGATTGAATCGTTGAATATGACTTTGCGAAAGATTATTAAAAATCGCTCTCTTTTTCCGAGTGATGAAGCAATCTTCAAGTTGATGTATCTCGCCTTGAAAAACATCAGCAAAAAGTGGACAAGTGCGGACTTCATAACTGGAGTGCGGCGATGAATCAATTCGCGATAATATTTGAGGACCGACTGCCGTATGACGGTTTTCAGAACAACTCATTTACACAAAATTTTTAACACGCTCGGCAAACTTGCTTTCGCTTTCTTTTTGCTCGTTTTCTACTACTGATTCGCATTGAATTGTTTTTTATTATCTAAATGATTTTTCTTAGATTTATCTCGGTTGCGCCCGGCAAGTGCTGGCAATCTTTGTGCTTGCCTTTGATAAACCATTATTTTGGTAGCTCCAAGGGTTTCTGAACGGATTTTACTTTTAACATCGGCATAAAGAACATTAAGCAAACGACCTTCGAGATAAAAAAGAATTGCCACAGAATCTATTATTTGGGCTGGAAGATGCTTTTCTAAGTGTTCGCATCTGGCAGCCGTTTCGACGTTGCTGTTTCTGTCAAAGTCAATTGTTCGCACGCCTTCACTTATGTTCACTTCTGGTTTATAACCAAATCTATCCCCGCGTCTTGTCTTATGTAATTCCTCTGTGATTTCTATTTCTACTTCGTATTTTACTTTGTAAATTGTTCTTTTTGGCTTATCCATAAAAACTTCCTGTTAGTTTTTGCCTGAAAATATCCGGCTGCCCGGCGCGTCAGGTTTCGCGCTTGTCCGCAAGGTAATTAGTCTTGCGTCAGGGCAGCCGAAACTTGTTAATTTATCAATTCGCTTTCAATCTGCTTTGCATTATTTAATTGAGAATAAAAATTATTCATTCGCTCTGTTATTTCTTTAACCGCGTCGGCATCGTTCGCCGTGTAATGCTTCATCGTCGTTTGAAGCTGTGTATGTCCGCCGAGCTTTCCGGCAAGGGCTAAGGGCGTTCCCTGTTGAATCCAGCGCGTTATGGCGGTTCGCCGCAAATCGTGAAAATGCAAATCGTCAATCTTTGCCAGCTTTTTAGCGGTTGCGAATGAGCGTTTAATATCTTTGAGCGGAAAAGGATTTGCGCCGACGGATATTTCTTTTAGTTTTTCGAGTTCGAGCCGGGCGCGTTCCGATAATGGAGCAAGTCTTTCCCTTTCGGTTTTGGTGTGCGTTCCTAAAACTCGAATAATGCCGTTATCAAAATCTATATCCTTCCAGCTTATTTTGAAGATTTCGCCGCGCCGCAAACCGCTATCAATGGCAAGAATAATCATTGCTTTTAAATGGTGATTATTAACGCTTATCGTCGCCGTTATATCTTCTTGTTTTCCGTTCCGGGTTCGTGTGTAACTGGTTTCCCTTTCGCCTTCGCACCAATCAAGCAGCCGTTTTTCTTCGTCAAAAGTTAAAAGCCGGTGGCGTTCAATTTCGGCGGACGCATCTATTACTTTTGAATTGAAAAATATATCTTTCAGAATCCAGCCGTTACCAAAAGCAAAGCGCATCATTTTACGCATTGCCGAAAGCTCCCGGTTGACGGTTGAAATTTTGACAGGTTCGCCGGTTCGGTCTGAATCTGTTTTAAGTCGCCAGCGTTTATAGTCGTAAAGACTTTCGGTTGTGATTTCGCGGAGCGGACGCTTGCCGAAAAACTTCTGCAAAATATTTAATTGAGCTTTTGCGGTAACGACGGAGCGAACGCCGGAGATTTTTCTGCCTTCGGCAAATTCGGCGGACTGGTAAAAATTCTTTTCGCAGATAACCGCCAAATCGTTAAAAGTCATTCGTTCGCCGGTTTGAATTTGTCCGTGTGATTTTTTGACTTCATCAACTAACTTATTTCTTAAATCCGTCGCATCGCCTTTTTTGTCGGCGTGCCGCTCCATAAAGCATTTTTTGCCCTTCATATCGTCAAAATACTCTATTCGGACAATCCATTTATTTTTACTTTTCCCGGTCTTGCGTTTGAATACCTTACTCTTAACTTCCATAATTCACACCTTGATTCACACTCTAAAACGTGGTGTGAATAGAACTATTGTGAAATAGTATGAAAAGATAGTCAATAAGAAAAGTAGTTTTTACAAGCTTTCTTGCAGGTTTTTGAAAGTTATTGAAAAGGCTGGCAATGTGCGGGCTTCCGTTTCACACGCGAGGGGTCAGAAGTTCAAATCTTCTAGTCGGCACCAAAAATAAAAAAGCAACCTGTAAATTCAGGTTGCTTTTTTATTTGACTATTCGCCTTAAACCAAACTTATTGTGTATTTACTTTTATACATCATAAACTGCGGTTTTTTGTTGTCTTTCGGTTTTTCCTCTTTCGGTTTTTTATCCGGGTTAACGACAATAACCGGCGGTGTTTCCTTTGGCGGCGGCTTTTTATCTTCTTTCTTTTGCGCGAAAGCCGGTATTGATATGCCAATGACCAACGCGGCTACAAAAAATAATTGTTTCAAAGTTTTCATCATTTTATTTTTCTCTCTACTTCCTATTTGTGAGGCACGAGGGAAAGTTTGGAGAGTGCGCCCGCCTTTTCTTTGGCAATATCAATGCCATAAACAGTATTTTATAGTTTTTTCAAATAAAGCGAGTCAACTCTCGACCACTATCCTTTGATTCAGAATCAATGATTTACGTTTTCCGCGAAGTTTATACCAAATCGTTAAATCGTTTGGCGTTAGTTTGCCGAAACCGATTATAATCTGTTTATCGTCAAAATATAAACTATTTCGCCGATTGAAAAATTTATGGCAAATACTTCCGAGCGAATCAGGCAATTTTCGGTCATCGCCGCCACCGTCGGCGTGATCGTGTTTAATTATCTGGCGGCGAGCGGCGCGCTCGGCGGCATCGAAACGGGCGCGGTTTCCGACAAATACCCGACGCTCGTTACGCCCGCCGGCTACGCTTTTGCGATCTGGAGTTTGATTTATCTCGGAATTGTCGCGTTCAGCATTTATCAGGCTTTACCGAAAAATCTCGAACGCTTCCGTTTCCTTCGCACCGTTTATATTCTAAGCTGCGCGGCAAACTGCGCGTGGCTTTATTTTTGGCATCAGGAAGCGATTTTAGTTTCGGTCGCGGTAATTTTTCTGCTGCTCGGAACGCTCGCTTTTATCAACATCAAACTGCGAACGACCGACACGCTTGGAGAATTCTGGCTGGCGAAATTCCCGTTGGGCATTTATTTCGGTTGGGTTACAGCGGCGACCATTGTTAATGCAGCGGTTGCTTTGGTCTATCTGAACGTGCAAGTTTCCGATTCGCTCGCCGCAGCGTTGGGCGCGGGACTGATTTTGATTGCGACTGTTTTGGGCATCATCATTCGATTCAAGCTAAACAATGTCTTTTACTCGCTGGCAATCGCGTGGGCTTTAACAGCAATTGCCGTCAAACAAAGCGGACAAACTTTAATCGTCGCGTCTGCCGCCGTTGCCGTTAATATCTTGTTGATTGTGACACTTACTTTTTTAATCAATCTTCGCAGCAGCAGTTCAAAGAATGAATAACGGAAAAATCTGCGTTTCGGTGTGCGCGGAAACCGCCGACGAATTGATTGCACGAATGAAACGCGCCGAGAAATTGGCAGACGTTATTGAAATTCGATTTGATTGTTTAGAGAGTTTAGAAGTAGAAAAGGTTTTATCCTGGCTTAACACAGACAAAAAATCGGAAAAATTTATTCTTGTCACTTTCCGGCAACCTGAACAGGGCGGAAAGAAAAAGTTGCTTTCAAAGTATCATATAGATTTTTGGTCGAATACAAGCGTAGATAAGTCGGCAGATTGGGCAGATTTTGAATTTGATTTAGATGTAGATAAGTTTCATTTGAACTTTCAAAAAACAATTCGCTCGTTTCATTTGTTTAATCGCAATCTCTTGACATATTCACCTAATTTTCTAACGGAATTCTACGAGAAACTTAAAAACACAAACGATGGAAGTATTTTCAAAATTGCCGTTCAAGCCGATGAAATCACCGATTCAATCTCGCTTTGGAAACTGCTAGAACAGGCGAAAAAAGAAAACAAAGAAATCATTCCAATCGCAATGGGCGAAGCCGGAAAATGGACGCGGATTTTAGGGTTGGCGCACGGCGCGTTGATGACTTACGCCGCGCTTGAAGATGGTCAAGAGACTGCGCCCGGACAAATTTCCGCTGTAGATTTGATCGAAACTTACCGGGTCAAAGAACTCGACGAGCAGACGGAAGTTTACGGCATCATCGGCGACAATACGAGTTATTCAATGTCGCCGTATATTCACAACGCGGCTTTCAAGTTCCACAACGTCAACTCTGTTTTCGTTCCTTTTCAAGTGAAAAATCTCGATGAATTTATCAAGCGATTCGTCAGACGGAAAACGCGCGAAATCGAATTAAATCTCAAAGGTTTTTCCGTCACGATTCCGCACAAGCAGGCGATTATCAAACATCTCGATTTCGTAGATGAAGTTGCCCAGAAAATCGGCGCAGTCAATACGGTGAAAGTCGTTGATGGCGTGCTTCACGGCTACAACACCGACGCGGAGGGTTTTATCGAACCGCTGAAAAACGTTTACGGAGATTTGAAGAATGCGAATGTGGCGGTGATCGGTAACGGCGGCGCGGCGCGGGCGTGTATTTATGCTCTCCAACGCGAAGGCGCGAAAGTAACGATCTACGCGCGTGACACTAAAAAAGCAAAAAAGTTAGCCGATGAATTTGAAGCGTCTCTCGCCGAACGGACATTTAAAACTTCAATTTTCAATACTGTTGATGTCGTCGTTAACGCCACGCCCTTGGGAACAATTGGCGAACTTCAAAATCAAACACCCGCAACTGCTGAACAAATAAAAAACGCTCATCTCGTTTATGATTTAGTTTATAATCCGTTTGAAACGCTATTTCTGCGCGAGGCGAAAACCGTCGGCGTTCCGACCATCGGCGGGCTGGCGATGTTGGTCGCTCAAGCGATGGCACAATTCAAACTATGGACGACGCTCGACGCGCCGATGAAAGAGATGAGCCGCGCCGCGCTCCGCAAACTTCAACCATAAAGCAGTGCGAATTCGATCAAAGGCAGGCGTGATTTACAGAAAATAATCTTTCTCAATTTCCCAATCGAACGGCTTTAAAAATGTGCGGAGAGTTTTTAATTTAGCGATTTTATAAGTTTTCCATTTAGTTTTGGCTTTTGCGGCTTTAGAGAAGTTTCCGGTTGTGACGCTCATTTTATTAGTCAAAAAATTGTAACTTCTGGTTTCCGTTTCGCCTGAATTTCTCATTGACTCGGTTTTGTCCGCGCCGATTAGAGCGAATTCACCGTTGATTTGTTTGAACTTATATGATGCTTGTGAAGTTCCCCAGCTTCCCACGCTGTAAAAAATCTCGAAATTCAATTGGAGAACGCCGCCCGCAATTTTGACCGATTGAAAAGGCTCGGTCATCGTCGGCGAATCGGGCGTGATGATAAAAGTTTTGCTCTGCTCGGCGAGTTCATAATTATTTTGCGCGGAGTTTTTGAGCAGAATTATCAGCATTCGCGGATTCGTGTCGAATTCGCCGCTGCCCATACCGTCATTTTTCTGGACAAATTCGGGATAAGTTCCCTGCACCACTAAAACCGCATCCTGAGTTTTATCGCCGTTCAAATCGCCCGTCGCTTTGCCCATCAACTTCCAATTCAGCGGGATGAATTCGTTGAAGTTCCGCGCCGACGCAGGGAGTTTCGGATAATCGCTTTCGGTCGGAAATTTAAAATCATCCTGCGCGAAAACGACTGAACAGTTGAAAACCAAAAACAATGCCGCTAATAGTTTTTTCATAAAGTTGCTAAAATCGTTTACATCATACATAAACCAAAACTGAAATGTAACAATTTTTTATGAATGAACGATACAGCCGACAGATTTTATTCGCGGAAATCGGCGCGGCGGGTCAGGAGAAACTTTCGCGTTCCCGTGTTTTGATTGTGGGCTGCGGCGCACTCGGCGCGGCACACGCCGAAACGCTCGCCCGCGCGGGCGTTGGATTTGTGCGAATCGTTGACCGCGATTTTGTTGAGTTTTCAAATCTACAAAGACAAACTTTATTCAGCGAATCGGATGCGAAAAGCAGATTGCCAAAAGCGATTGCGGCGAAAAACCGTTTGGCGCAAATCAATTCCGAAGTCGAAATCGAAGCGATTGTCGCCGACGTAAATCACTCGAATATCGAAAGTTTGGTCAAGGACTGCGATTTAATTTTAGACGGCACGGACAATTTTCAAACTCGTTATCTGATAAACGACGCTTGCGTGAAATTAAATAAAATTTGGATTTACGGCGCGGCGGTTTCTTCCTACGGCGCGACGATGACGATTCAGCCGAATGAAACACCGTGTCTGCGCTGCATTTTCGAGGAAATGCCCGGCGCGGGAAGTGCGCCGACGTGCGACACGGCGGGCGTGATTCAGCCGATTATCAATTCGGTTTCGGCGATTCAAACGACCGAAGCGTTAAAAATTTTAACGGGAAATTTTGATAAACTTCACCGATCTTTGATGCAAATTGACGTTTGGCGTAACGATTGGCGCAAAATCAAATTGAACAAGCCGAACGCCGATTGCCAAACTTGCGGACAAAAAATTACGAATTTCTTTCCGCCGACACGCAGAACTTTTCCGCCGTATTGTGCGGGCGCAACGCCGTGCAGATTTCGCCGCCGAAGCCGTCGCAGTTAAATTTGCCGACGCTCGCCGAGAAATTAAAACACTCAGGCGACGTGAAACAAAACGAATATCTTTTGCGTCTAATCGTCGGCGAATATGAATTGACCGTTTTCACGGACGCTCGCGCTATCGTTCGCGGAACTGACGATGTTTCGACAGCGCGGTCGGTTTACGCAAAATACGTCGGCGTTTAATTATGAAAATTCTCGAAACCGAACGCTTGATTCTCCGAACCTGGGCGCTTGATGATGCGTCGAAATTATTTGAAATTTGCGGCGACGCGGAAGTAATGAAATATCTCGGCACTGGCAAACCTTACGAAACTATCGAACAGGCGTACGAATTCCTCCGCTGGGCGACTGATTATCAAAAGGAAAATAATTTCTGTCGTTGGGCAGTTGTTTTGAAACAGAGTCGGAAAATTGTCGGCAGTTGCGGTTTCGCGCGTCCGCACGAAACGACGGAAATCGAGTTAGGTTATTTGTTGGCGCGAAACTTTTGGGGAAAAGGTTTGGCGACCGAAGCGGCGGCGGCAAGTTTGAAATATGGCTTCGAGAATTTGGATTTTCGTGAAATAATTGCGATGACCGATTTGGAAAATGTCTCTTCACAAAAAGTTCTGGAAAAAATCGGTTTCGCTCAAAGAGGCATCGAAACTTTCAACGGCGAAGAAAACTTGGTCTATCTGGCAAAGAATCCTAAAAATATTTAATGAAAAAATACATCTGTTTTGTTCTGGTCGGGCTTTTCTGCGTTCTCAATCTGAAGGCGAGCGAGCCGGCGATTTGGTCAATCAATTCACGCGGCGAATGGCTAAAAGGCGACGCGAAAGGTGTTTCGATAAACGACGCGGGCGCGATTTCGCTCGCGCCGAAACTCTCGGAAGTTTTTAAGACCGAGCAGCCATACGTTTGGTCGAGCGCGATTGACGCTTCCGGTAATGTTTTTCTGGGAACCGGCAGCGACGGCAGAATTTATCGCGTTGACGCGAGCGGCAAAGGCGCGATTTTCGCCGACACGAACGAACTTAATGTCTCGGCTTTGGCAATCGGCGCAAACGGCGAACTGTTTGCGGGAACATCACCGGACGGAAAAATTTATCGGTTTGCTGCGAACGGAACACCGGAAGTTTACTTCGAGCCGAAGGAAAAATACATCTGGTCTTTGGCGGTTTTAAGCGACGGAAGTTTAGCGATTGGAACAGGCGAGAACGGAAAAATTTATCGAGTTAGAACGGCGAACGCGAAACCTGAAACTTCCCTTTTGTTCGACACGAGCGAAACGCATATTATTTCTCTCGCAACCGACAAACAAGGAAATCTCTATGCGGGAACGGACGGAAGCGGTCTGGTTTTGCGTTTTGCGCCCGACGGTAAACCGTTCGCGCTGCTCGACGCGCCGCTGCGGGAAATTCATCAAATCGCCGTCGGCAACAACGGCTCAATCTACGCTCTGGCGTTGAGCGAAACGACTTCGACTCCGAAACCGGCAACTACTTCGACACCCGTCGCTGAGAATTTAACCGCTCCGACCGAGCCGATTGCGTCCGTTATGCCTGAACCGCCGCCGAAAAGCCGTTACGATTTAACAACGGCGAAAACAGTGATTTATAGAATCACGCCCGACGGCGGAAACTATATAATTTGGAATTCGCCGAGCGTCGTCGGCTTTTCCATCGCGGCAAATCCGAACGGCGACGGCGTGATGTTGGGAACTTCTGACAAAGGACGCATCTATTCAATCACCAATGACGGACGAGAAACGCTTCTGCTGCAATCAAACGAAGGACAAATTTCAACCGTTCAAACGCGCGGCAATCAAATGCTCGCCACGTCGAGCAATCAAGGCAAACTTTATCGTTTCGGCGCGGAAACCGTTGCTGAAGGAACTTACGAATCATCCGTTCTGAACGCACGTTCGAGCGCGGCTTGGGGCAGAATCTGGTGGCGTTCAAACGGCAGCGTCGTGTTGCAAACCAGAAGCGGCAACACTGAAAAGCCAAACGAAACCTGGAGCGATTGGAGCGCGAATTATGCTGACCCGAGAGGAGGTCAAGTGTCCAGTCCGACAGCAAATTTTTTGCAATGGCGAGCCGTTCTGAAAAATTCGGCGACTTTGAATGAAGTCAGCGTCGCATATCTGCCCAGAAATATCGCGCCCGAAATTCTTTCGATTCAAATTTTGCCGACCAACGTCGGTTTGATTGCCAATCCGCCGATTCAAATTGACCCGAACATCGAAAATTCCGGCATTGACCCGACGTTTTTCGGACTGCCGTCAATCGCCAACATACCGCCGCGCCGTGTTTATCAACGAGCCGCCCGCGCATTACAGTGGACGGCGGAAGACCGCAACGCAGATAAATTGGAATACGCTGTTTATTATCGTGAGGCGGGCGAGACAGATTTCAAATTACTGCGCGAAAACTTGCGCGAAAACTTTCTGACAATTGATGGTCTGGCTTTGGCTGACGGACATTACAGTTTCAAAATCACGGCGAATGATTCACCGTCTAATCCGTCAGAACAGATTCTTTTCGGCGAACGGATCAGTGAGCCAATTGATATAGACAATGCCGCGCCGGTAGTTTCCGCCGTCGGTTCGCCGCAAAATACAGGCGAAAAAATCCGCGTTTCTTTTGAAGCGACCGACGTGTCAAGCCGTTTGCAAAAAGCCGAATACAGCGTCAACGGCGGCGATTGGCTGGAAATTTATGCGGACGATGGTATTTCGGACGGACAACGAGAGCGTTATACTTTGGAAATTCCTTTGAAGAATACGGGCGAATATACAATCACTTTGCGCGTTTTTGATGCGAACGGCAACGCCGGAAACGCAAGAGTTTTGGCGAGAAAGTAAGTTATTTACGAAGCGCCGAGCAAAGAAAAGTGAAAAAAAATTTGTGAAATTTTCGTGTCGCTTCGTGGATAATTTATTTCCTGGGCAAAGTCATCGTCTCACCTTCGGTATTTATTTCCAGAAGTCTGGTCGTCTCTTCGGCAACGCTCGGCGGCACAAGGTCGCCGGTTTGGTAGCGCGAATCGGGCGCGACGTATTCGGTTTGGATTGGCGGAAGGCTCGCGTTTGGAGCTTGATTGAAAGATTTGATAGTGTCCGTTTGTTCGGAGTTCGGAATGAATTTCTGCTCGTTTTTTTTGAGTTGAATATATTGAGCGAGACCTGTGCCAAGCATTGCAAATGCCGGAATCAGAAGCCAAAACCACCAGCGGCTCGCGTTTGCCATTCCCGTTACGCCTAAAATGATCGAGATTACCAGAAACGCGAATCCGGTAAAGAGCGTGGACAACATACTTTCCCAATTGACGGCTTTAACTTTTTTGTTCAGCAAATTTATCGGCTGCATCGGCTGCATCATTCCGAAGTCCGGCATTTTACTGCTTGATTTTCCTGACAGCGCATCGGAGACCGGACTCAAATCCGTTCCGCAACTGCGGCAAAATTTTCCCGCTTCCGGGTTTTTCACTCCACATTTTGGGCAAAACATAATTTTTATAAATTTAAGTTTTTGGTTTCCAACTCAAGTCCGCTGTTTCGATTTTCAACTTTAAGTCTGAAACTTTGGGCTTGTAACTCTTTGTCTGTTCGCTTCAAAAAGTATAACGCCGGCGGCGACCGAGACGTTCAAAGATTCTATTTGTCCAAGCATCGGAATCTTCACCAGCGCGTCGCACTTTTCTGCCGTCAGGCGATGCAAACCTTTTCCTTCACCGCCCAAAATCAGAGCGCACGGCACACGCCAATCCCAGTCTGTATAATCCGTCTCCGCCTCACCACTCGTCCCAATAACCCAAATGTTATGCTCTTTTAATTCGTCAATCAAGCGATTGAGGTTGGTTACTTTGGCGACTTTGACATATTCAATTGCGCCCGCCGAAGATTTAGCGACGGTTTCGGTCAAACCGACGGCGCGGCGTTCGGGAATAAACACGCCGTCTGCGCCCGCGCACTCGATGGTGCGAAGAATCGCGCCCAAATTTCGCGGGTCTTCAATGCCGTCTAAAATTACGATTAAAGGTTTCCCGCCCGCTTCTATTTTCCCATAAATTTCGCTCAAAAGTTTGTCGGTCGAATAATAATCAGACGACGCGACGAACGCGATTACGCCTTGATGATTCGCGCCGTTCTCGACATATTTCAATAGATTTTCTCTGGGCGTTTTTTGAAACGAAACACTGTGTTGTCTGGCTAAAAACAGAATTTCAGCGAGCCGTTTTTCCTGCGCGCCATCAGCGACGACGATTTTTTCGATCCGTCGGTTTGCCGCTCGCAACGCTTCTAAAACAGGCAGCACGCCGAAAATAACGTTTCCCAATTGCTCAATATTTGGTCTTCGGTCTTCGGTCTTTGATTTATAATCTACGATCTTAGATTTGAAATCGCGCCCTACTTTTAATTTTGGACTCTGAACTTTGGACTTTTTCATAACAGATGCCATTGCAGACGCGAATACTTTGTAAACTGCGACGTATTGTTCACCGTCGTGACGTTTCCCAGATTAAATCTCCCAAAGCTCTCCCGCTTTAAACCCTGTGAATCGGTTTTTTGTTCGACTTCCCAGACATTCGCCAGAAGACTTCGATTCGGCAAATAATCGTCAACGAATTTCGCGCCCGGCGAGAATCGGCGCAGCTTTTCGACGAGTTTTTTTGTATTGTCTTTCGCTAAAAGTTCCTTGTCCGTTTCGAGACACGAAAAATCAAAACCTTTCGCGTAAATTCTAAATCCGAGCGAATCTCGTCGGCTGTAAATGTCAAATAAAACTTCGTCGGACGCGGTTTCAGTCTGGTTCAAAATTATATTGTCACCTTTTTTATTATGCTTTTCCGTCGCTTCGATTCGTTGCTCGAACACCGCTCCGGCGACGATTAAAGCCAAATCAGGCGATGAAATCTCAACCGTTTCGTCTTGATTAAAAAGTATCAGAATTAATTTGTCGTCGAAAAATTCCATGCCGCGCAATCTTCGCGTCGGTCGGTGAATCGCTAACTCTTCATCGCTTAGAATAAAAGTTTCAACGCCGAATTCACGCCGGAGCCGCGCTCGAACAACTTCAGCTTCTTTTTCCGATTCGGCGCGAACCAGCGGCAGAGAATTGTTCGATATGATTATTTTACGCAGAACTTCATTTTCTACTTTCAAAAACCCGGCGATTTCCGCCGTTTTCGCTTCATCAAAAATTCGCTCGTTCGGCAAATGAATTATATTAAAACCTTTTTCCCAAATTTCGAGTTTTCGTAGATTTAATTTTAGAGATTGACTTTGCGCGTCCGTTACGGCGAGTTCGCCGCCGCAGTAAAAACAATTCAAACGGTTCGGCGGATTCGCCCTTTGGCATTTCGCGCAGGCAACCATTTCCTCGGTTTTGAAAGCAATGTTTTCCGTCTGCACGGGCAAATCTTTGAGCCATTCGTCCGACTGATTTTTCTCCATAACTTTACGATTATACATTGAAAAATAAGTATTTTGATAAAAGTTTCGCTTGACCACGCGGCGGCTAAAGAGGCAAACTATAAATACTTATTTTATTCGACGGCGGTTTATTTTTAAGAGCAGACGGTTTCGCTGGCAATTTTTATAAAAATATTATTTTCGGAAAACGATAATTCTAAATTCAATTATCAATTGTAAATTATAAACTAATTTCCAACATAACTTTTTTAGATTCTCAATCATTAGTTTAAGACAAATTTCCCGTCCGTTCTTTCGTTAGCCGCGCTCGATTTATCTTAAAATTTATAATAAAGAAGGTTTTATCCAAATGCAGTTTGATATGTCTGCCAACTCGTCTTGGCAGTTCGGGCATCGCGGTCGCGTGGCGGTATTTATTGACGGCAACAATCTTTTTCATGCCGCCCGTTTTCATAATATAGATATTGATTACAACAAACTTCTGCGCCTTCTGTTGGGCGACGGACGGCTTCTTCGCGCTTTTTTCTACACCGGCGTTGATGCGGGCGCGGAACGCCAGCAAGGTTTTTTGTTGTGGATGCGGCGCAACGGTTTTCGCGTCGTGCAAAAGGAGTTAAAAACTTTTTACGACGGCACGCGCAAAGCCAATCTCGATGTCGAAATCGCGGTAGATATGTTAAGTTTGGCGGGACGCTACGATACGGCGGTCCTTGTTTCGGGTGATGAAGATTTTGTTTATGCCTTAAACGCCATCGCTTATAAAGGCTGTCGCGTCGAAGTCGCCGGTTTTCGCTCAAACACCGCGCCGCGTCTGATTGACGTTGCCGATTTTTTTATAGACTTGGGCGACATCGCCGAACTCGTCCGTAAAGACGTTTCACAAAGCGGGCAATACGATATTCCGTCTTTCGTTCCGCCCGAAGAAATACCGCCGACCACCGTTATACGCGGACAAGCTGATAAAAATTTCCCACCCGTCACTAATAAAATTCGCTTTGAGCCACCTTTCGCCGAAGATGAAACGGAAGATTATTCGGATTTGGTGCGCGTCAGAGATGAGCGGTAATCTGCCGGAGCGCGGACGGCTCGTCCGCTATGAACGCGCCCCAGCGTTCAAAAGGGTTTCAATAGAATTCAAGTTTGAATTTAATCGCGCTTTTACTCGCGTTACCGCGCTCAAGGCGAACGAGCCGTCCGCGCTCCCAGTATAATGAAACTTTTCACCGTCGAAGAAGCCAACGATTTATTGCCCGTCATTCGTCCGAAGCTCGAAGAAATAAGAGCGCGATACGCGAGCAACGCCTCGCTCCGCGACTCGCTGAAATTGGCGGCAACGGCGGCAGCCGACTTTGGCGGCGGCGGTTTGGAAGGCGGCACAAATTATGTCAAATCGCTTTACAAAATCGGCAAAATAACGACCGAGTTAGATGAACTCGGCGTGCAACTGAAGGACTATTCGCGCGGGTTGATTGATTTTCCTTCCGCAAGGAACGGTCAGATAGTTTTGCTGTGTTGGCAGCTTGGCGAGGGCGAACGTATCGAATGGTGGCACGAAACGGAAACGGGTTTCGCGGGCAGAAAACCGTTGTAAATTTTCGGTCTTCGATTCCGGCATTTCACTCATTGACATTTTTTCATCCGAAGACTAAATTTTCAATTACGAAATCCGACAACCGAAAACTAAAAACCGAAAATCTTAGGTTTTCCTTAACTTTACTATTGACGGCTTAAAGTAGTTTCTGATATTATCCACTCAGTTTTTCATTTCGTTTGAATTCGCTAATCCTACAGATAAATTTTCTGACCTTTTAATCTTTTCGTTATTATGAACTGTCCCGTTTGCAATCGAAACAATTCCGTTACGTTATCAATTTGTCCGAGCTGCGGCTCGATGATTAAAGACTCGGTTCGTGAAGAACTCGTCGGGAAAATTTCCAACGTCGCCAAGCCGTTTGATTTTGAATTGAAAGGAAATAAGATGACACAAAGCAAAACGACTCAATCCGCCGAGATTTCCGTCGCGCAAAAGCCAGAGGCTCCGCCCAAAACAGCAACGACGGAAATCGCTTCAAAACCCACAAGTCCGACTCTGGTAGAGTTCCATAGCAAAAACGCGACTATTCCCGAATGGCGTTTGCAGCTTCAAAACGTCGTCCGCCAAAGGCACGAACGCGACACGTCGGATGCTGAAATTGAAACCGCGTCGCCGATGCCGCGAGCGAAATTGATCAGCAACGGCTCGAACGCATTAAAAACGGAGACGATTCCCGAACCGAAAAGCTTTCAACATAAAAATCCGACTTTGAATAGCGCGTTGGAACGCATCGAAAAATCGCGCCGGCAATTTTTGGCTGATGACGAACCGCAGACCGCGCCGGCTGCGTCTCCGGCAAAGCCAAATAAAAATTATCCTTTTTATATTGCGGCTAAAACGAGCGACGCAGTCTCCAAACCCGCCGAAGTTAATCCATCGGTCGGTTCCTTTGCCAAACCGAAACTCGCTACCTCGCTTCGCTCTGAAAAAGATGAACTCGACACCAATAAACTGCCGCCACTGCCGCCCGCTCCGGCATCTGTAGCGACAAATTTTGAAAGCCGTCCGGTTGTTTTCGACGATGTAAAATCATCAATCGGAGAGTCGAAGAAAACCGGACCCAAAATTGTCGAAACTGTTAAGGCTGAAGTCAAAATCGCCGAAACCGAAGAAATGGAAGTCGAAGAGTATGATGACTGCGCTCCGTTTGCGATGCGCTTCAACGCTGGACTGTTCGATTTGATTATCGGCTCGTTTTCGAGTTTATTGCTGCTCTCGCCGTTTATGGTTTTGGGCGGCAATTGGCTTTCGACTGCCGGACTTTTCGCGTTCTTAGCCACCTGCGCGATTGTGATGTTCGTTTATCTGACAACCTCTGTCGGATTTTACGGCAGAACTTTCGGGATGCGTCTTTTTTCGCTGGAAATCATTGACATTGAAGACGAAGATTTTCCGACTTTTCATCAAGCGGCGGTTAGCTCGGCGGTGTATCTGCTGTCGCTCGCGCTCGGCGGAATCGGATTTTTAACTTTGCCGTTTAATGAAGACAAACGCGCCGTTCACGATTTGGTTTCGGGAACAATTATGGTCAAAGAATAACTAAACTTTAAAGTGTAAAGCCGAAAGTCCGAAGTCTTCGTAACTGACTTTGGACTTTCGGCTTTACACTTTAGACTAATATTGTGAACGAAAAAACTCTTGAAAAAATTCATGCCGAACTTGAGTCCGTTTTAATCGGCTGCAAGTTCGGCAAAATTTTTACGCTCGCCAAACTCCAGTTGGCGATTGATTTTCGGTTGCCTGATTCGCAGTATTTTTTTCTCAGTGTCGAACCGTCTGCGCCGAGCGTTTATTTGATCAAACGCCGCTTGCGCGATTTGGAAAAGCAGACGAAAAATCAAACTTCTTTTGTAACGTTTCTGCGAAAGCGTCTGGCAAATGCCGTTTTGGAATCATTCGAAAAGTTAGAAAATGAACGAGTTTTGCGCCTTGCGTTTTCAGCCAAAGACGAACTCGGACAAACGGAAAATTATACGCTCGTCGTTCAACTGACGGGTCGCTCATCAAATCTTCTGCTGCTCGATAAATACGATTTTGTTCTCGATGCCTGCCGCGAAACTTTCGGCGCGGGACAGGAAATCGCTTCGCGCTATTCGCCCCCGGTTCGAGACGCGGAAACGCGGCGATACAGTGACGCGGAGAGTTTTTCTCAGGGCGAATTTAGCAGTTTATCGGAAAGTTTGGACGCGTATTTCACAAATCAGGAAGCGGAAAGAAATTTTCAGGCGAAAGCGAATGCGGCGCGAAATAAATTAAAACAGGAAATTTCAAAGCGTGAAAAGCTCGCCCGAAAATTGAATCAGGATTTGGAAAAACACGGCGACGCAGAAACGTGGAAACGCTTCGGTGATTTGCTGCTCGCCAATGTCGCAACGGCGACGCGCCAAGGTGACGTAATTTCAGTGACGGATTTTTACGACGAAGAAACGCCGGTGGTGGAAATCAAAGTTGACGAAAACGACTCGCTGACCGAAGCCGCCGGAAAATTTTTCAAGCGTTATACGAAAGCGCGCAACGCCCGGACGGAACTCTCGAAAAGGCTTGAAGATTTGGAAGCGCAAATTTCAGATTTCAAATTGCAAAGTGAAAATCTTGAAGCGGCAATTACGGAACGCGACGGACAATTTTCCTCGGATTTCACCGACGAAAAAATTGAATCGAAACCGACAAAATCTAAAGGAAAACAAACTGAAAGTTTCACGGGTGCGCGGCGCTATGATTCCTCGGACGGCTTCGAAATTCTCGTCGGGAAAGGCTCGAAGGACAACGACTTTTTAACTTTTCGCGTTGCTAAATCTTCGGATTTGTGGCTTCACGCGGCGGATTATCCAGGTTCGCACGTCATCGTCAAAAATCCGAATCGCGATGAGATTCCGCACAAGACTTTGCTCGAAGCCGCGCAGATGGCGGCGTTTTTCAGCCGCGCCAAAGAGCAGCCGAAAGTCGCCGTGCATTACACGCAGAAAAAGTTTGTGAATAAACCGAAAGGCGCGGGCGCGGGTTTGGTGAGTTTATCGAGCTTTAAGACGATTTTGGTTGAACCGAAAGCGTTCGAGAAATCATAGAGGCAGGTCTTGCGTCTGCTCAACGAGCATGAGCGAAAATTAACACGTATTAATGAATTCAAATTTGAACTGTTATCAATGCGGTTAGCGACGTTCGCCACTTTGGGCAGACACTAGACCTGCCCTGCTTTATTCGCTCATCACTTTTTCAACGCTTTGTTTCATCTCGTTGATGACGCGCTGACCACCGCCTTTGAAAATGCCGGTCATTTTGCCGTCGCGGTTGATGAGGACTGACTGCGGAATGGCTGCCATTCTGGTGAGTTTTATCATTTCGCCGAAAAACTTTTCGTCGGCGTAGCCAATCGGGTAATTTAATTTCTTTTCTTCGACGAAGGCGCGGATGTTTTCGACCGATTCGGTTTCACCGCCGTCGTCGCCAGTGTTTAATCCGACGACTTCAAAACCTTCGTCTTGATATTTTTCCTGCATTTCTCTTAAATGCGGCATTTCGGCGATGCACGGTCCGCACCAAATCGCCCACAGATTGACCAGCACGACTTTGCCCTTTTTATCTTCGAGCGTATATTCGTTGCCGTCCAAATCTTTGATTGCCGCCTGATACAAACCGGTCGGCACAGGCGGAAATTTTGAATCTTTCGTTTCGGCGACGGCGGTGTTTGGCGCGGCGACGTTAGCTGACTCGTTCGAGGCGACTTCGATAACCGGACCTTTCTGCGTGCTTGCCGTATTGTTGCAAGCCGTCAAAGCCGAAAACGCGACGCTCAACGCGGCGAATAAAATTACATTTGCGAATAAATTTCTCATTAAAAACCTCTTAGCCAATATCCTGCAGGCGCAGCGCAATCAAAGTTGCGATGACCAGCATAAAAAACATTAGCATTAAAACTATCTGATTTAAAATCTCGTTCATCCACGGATAAAGAAAATTAAGGTATCCGCTCAGATTTTCGGGAATTTTGACCGCCGATTTAATTTTGTAACTTTGAATTTAGAAGCGGTTTGGAAACTCGGATATCAAACGGCAGCGAATCGAATTATTCATTATTGACTGTTCATTATTCATTGTTAAATTAGTCAATTCGTTTAATTGTTCCGAAAATAATGAATAATCAACAATGAACCTTGAATAATCGGCGGCTTTTTGTTTTACTTTTGAATCTTAAAGCCGCTTCTTAAAAACTTTCACGAGGCTCGAAAGTTTCCAGAATGGTTGAAAGCTCGCCTTTGACGCCTACATCGTCAACGTTTTTGACATCTTCGGACAGAGAGGTTGCCAGCAGTGTCAAAACGTAACCGTTTTTCATTCCTCGAATCGCCGTCGGGATAAAAAGCCTTTTGCCCCAAAGCGTGATGTTTTCGCCGCCGGCTGTTTTGCCAGTGCCTTGGAATTTTACCTCGTAAGCCTGCCAGCGATTGTTAACAATTTTCGCTTCTTCAGAAATCATCTGATAATTCGGGACAATCTTTTCCAAAGTGGCGTTGGATTCTTTGACGAGTGCAGGGAAATTTTCTAAATCATCGCTATAAGTTCCCTTGCTGTTGTAATAGCTGACCAGTATCTGTTCGATAGGCAAATTGTTTTCGGTCACTTTTGAAACGTCCAAAAAATTGTTTTTAACCGCTTTCTGCGTCCAATCCTTCGGATAATAAATCGAGAATTCGAGAAAATTTTCAAGCGCATTGCCACTCAAACTATTTTTATCATTTTGAAAATAAACGCCGTCCGGCGGCGATTGAATTGAGCGCGGAGCGGGTCGCGCTTCGATTTCTTCGGGTGTCAGCGCAGCGGTGAGATTTGTGTCGGCGATGGGCGGATTTTTAATCACTTTCGGGTTTTGACTAACCGTTTCAGCCGACTGCCGCACAAACTTTTGATTTCGATTGTTGACAAAATAATACCAGGCACCGAGCAGCGCGGCTATTAGAACAGCGATGCCGAAAACCGAAGACAAACTGCGGCTTGCGCCGGGCTGGTTCGATCTTTCGATCAGGCTCTTTTCCCTAGCCGAATCCCGCGCCGGTTTAACGCTTTCCGATTCGCTTTTTTCTTGAATGCCTGATGGATGAATATAATCATCAATGGGAAACGAAATTTCAATCGCCGGTTTTTCTATATTTAATAACGGCGCGGAAACAGAAATCGTTTTTTCTTCGGCGAGTTGATTCGAAATTATTACAACATCATCTTCCAGTTCTAAAGGCGCGGCGGCAATTATTTCGCCGAAGAAATCGTCGCCGAAATCACGTGCTTTTGAATAGCGGTCGAAAGAACTAAAAGACAACGCCTTTCTCAAAATATCATCAACCGACGGCGGCAAATCAGACCTCACGTCAGAAGGGCGAATTTGAAAACCCTCGCGCTGTAACTTTAGTAAATCGCCGACCGATGAAGCGTCGAACGGAAAACGGTTGGTCAACATTTGATAGGCGATAATGGCTAAAGAGTAGATGTCGCCGGAAAAATCGGGTATTTTTCCCGCGATTTGTTCGGGCGATTTATACAACAGATTATGTTCGCTTAATTTTTCTTTCGCAGCACCGAAATTCGTCAATTTGACCCGCTCCACGCCGTTTGCGTCAACGATCAAAAATATATTTTCCGGTTTCAGGTTGCGATGCGGAATGTTGTTTTGATGCGCTTCTCCGAAGGCATCCGACGCTTGCCGAATGATGCGGGCAACGCGCAGAGCGTCGAACTGCTCGTTTATGTCCAGATAGTCTTTGACGGTTGCGCCTTCGGTATGCTCGGTAATGATATACGGTTTGCCGTCGGTCAATTCACCGCAATCGTAAATTTTAGCGATATTCGGATGATTTATCTGCGTGAGTGAAAGTCTTTCTTCCGTGAGAATTTTATCGGTGAAAATATCGTCTCCGTCATCGCCGGACAATATTTTCAAGGAAATTTTTTCACCAGAATTGATTTTATCTTCCGCTAGATAAAAGATGCTGCTTTCATCCGCGCCGATCTGTTCGAGGATGCGATAACGATTCGCAATCGTCTTTCCGAGCAAATCCTGCGGATTATCAAAATCAAAAGTTTCCGCTTCCGTCGAACCCTTTTTTTCGCTTTGCGCCGGTTCGGGGCTAATCAAAATGTCGTCCAGTTCTATCAACTGCTCCCGCTGTTTGGTGAAAGTTCGATTGCATTCGACTTTAGGTAATGGCTCAAGCTCCAATTCCAACTCAAACTCCGAATCATTCCTGTATATATTTCTCGGCGGCGGGCGAAAATTCGGACGGGTGAAATTTTCCGATTCGATTTGTGATGATTTAGAAATTGATGAAAACTCATCGCCTTCGTCCCGGCTTTTTCGACTTAATGTGTTGGTGAGAACATCGTGATTGGTGAATTCGTCAGAGGATAACGCAGAAATCAATCTTTCACCTTCGTTCGAGCAAAATCGTTGGCTGCCTTGATCGTAAATTTTTTGGCATTTGGGACAGTAAAGCATCGTATTATCAATTGTTAAAACCGTCATTAAAGTTGAGAGCCTCATTAGGAAGAAAATATATGCGCCCATCTAAAGCATGCCGAGAAAGATACCTAATGAGATTTGGTTTTCAGTTTTACATTTTGCAACAATTAATTTTCATCGAGAAAATTTATGTTTTCATTGAAGGCGGAAAATTCCCGTCGGTAAATAGACAATGTTTTGTTTTTAATTTTTCCGCGCTTTCGCCAATTTACCCGCCAAAGACTTTTTGTATTTATCGAGCGCGATGGCTTGCCGGAAGACGCGGACGGCATCTTCGTTTTTTCCGGCGCGGGCGTAACCGTCGCCGATCGCTTCAAATTCCTGCGCGAGGCGTTTTTTCTCGTTCGGCGAAACCACGCGTAGGGCTTCCAACAGATATTTTTCCGCCTCGCCGAATCGTTCGCGGCGCATTGCCAACGAACCGAGCAGCGTATAAGAGACAAAACTGTTCGGGCTGACTTCCGCCGATTTCTCCAAAACTTTTTCGGCTTCCTCGTAATTTCCGCGCGTCGTCAAAGCGCGTCCGAGCAAATAGAGCGCAGTCGGATTTCTCTCGTCTTTTTTAAGAGCGCGCCGCAAAAGTTGTTCGGATTCGCGGTATTTTTGCTGCGACTGCATCACGTCGGCGACGAAAACCATCGTCGGCGCGTCAGTCGAAAAATCAATCGCGCGGCGGTAAGCGGCGACTGATTCGTCCGCCGAACCTATTTTTCTCAAAAGTCTGCCTAAATGAGCGTAAGCGAGCGCAAATTTCGGTTCGAGTTCGATAGCCTTGCGATAAGCGTTTTGCGTGTCCTCGGAAACTCTGCCGCCGAGTTCGAGAGCCACGCCGAGTTGGTCGTAGGCAAAAGCGTTATTCGGCTCGATCTTAATGGCGCGACGCGCGTGTTTTTCGGCTTCGGTATAACGGTTAGCCAAATTTTCGCCGATTATCGGCTGCGCCAAAACGAAACTCAAAGCGACGTAAGATTCGGGAGCATTCGGTTCAATTTTTATCGCCTTTCGGTAAGCACGTTCGGCTTCCTCCCAACGCTGCTGGTCGCTGTAGAGATTTCCTAAACCATAAACGGCGCGGGCATCTTTTGTGTTCAAATTTTGGGCGCGAAAATAGGCTTCTTCGGCTGCGGCGTATAGGCGAGCGTTGCGAGCGGCGTTGCCTTCTTCGATTGCCCGCTCGAAAAACTCGTCGAAATCGCCCGTGGTTTTATCGCCGACCGTGATAACGAGATTGGTTTGCGCCATAGGTATTTGGTAGCGGTCAACCTCTGGTTTATTGATGATTATTTGTTTGTTTGAATTTCGCGCCGTTTTTGCGACAGGCTTCGAGGCATTTTTTTTAATCGCCGTCAGTGTTTTTCTCGGTTTTGGCGCGATTTTCTTCGGCGGCGTTTTAGAAGTTGTTTTAGATTTGGGATTACTAAAAAGCCCGCTGCTGCTTCCCAAATCCTGTCCGACGGCGATGAGGGGCAAACTCATTAAACCGATTACCAGCAAGTAGTATTTTGACACTTGAAAATTTTTAAGCATAAAACTTCATAAAATCTACCGCCGCTTTACTCGGAACGCACCAGGCGAAATCCGAGCCGCTGGTCTCGTTTGTCCAATGTCACAAAACCGCGCGAGGTTGAAGTAATCGCGCTCTTGCCGCCTGATTTGTCAACTGCTGAACCACCGCGAATGACATTGGTGATGCCTTTGAATTGTTCTTTAACTTCTCCGCGGTTTCCCGGGTAAAGTGCGGCTCTGGTTCCCGTCCATTCGTAAACATTTCCGATTAAATCCAAAACGCCCCATTTATTTTCGCCGCATTTTTTCGAGCCGACCGGTTCGGGTTCGCTGTCGGGTTCGTCCAGCACAGCGCAACTCTTCTCGAATTTATCGCCCCACGGATAAAGACTGTTGCCGTTGCCGTTGCGGGCGGCGTATTCCCATTCTCCTTCGGTCGGCAAACGATAAATTACCCGGTCGCGGTTGGAACGCCATCTGATAAACGCTTCGATGTCGTCAATGTTGACATAGCGAATCGGTAATTTTTCCGTTCCGGCAAGCGGTTTTCCCTGCTCCCAATGCGCCGGTGTCGGCGTGTAGTTCGTTTCTCTGATGAAATCATTATACTCGGCGGTTGTTACCTCTGTTTTGTCCATCCAAAAATCTTTTACTTCCGCTTCGTGTTCGGGCTGTTCAAGCGGCGTGCCATCGTTGCGTCCCATTGCAAATCTGCCGCCTGTGATTTTCGCCATCTCGCTTTTATTTTGCGTCGTCGAAATATTTTGATTGTTGTAGTTACCCGGCAAAACCACAATGTCTGTATTAGTCGCGCTTCTGTTGCCGCCGTTGCCACCGATCAAACCGAGCGCATACAAACCGCCGACTCCGGTGATAGCCAACAACAAAACGCCGATAATTCCAGTGATTCCCCAAAGCAGCGGCGAAAACGAAGGTTTTCTCGGCGGCAATTCGGCTGTCACGCCCGGCTGCGCGACGGATTGCCAGGTCTGCTGCGGATTCGCCTGACTCGTCGTCTGTGAACCTCGCACAGGGAAAAGATTCGATTGACTAATTGTCGCCGCCTCTTGCATGCTGGAGAGATTCGGCGGCGCGGCTGGTTTTACCGGCTGCAAAATCGTCGGCATCCTGTCAAAAGTCGGTTTTGGAATCGAGCCGACATCCTGTTTGATTTCCGGTTTGAGTTCTACGGCGATTTGGCGCGGCTTGCCGTCGAAAACCACGTGCCTTTCCCAATTTTGAAAACCGTCGGAAGTGACGCGCAAATGATGATTGCCGCTTTGCAGCCCGTCGAGAAGAAACCAGCCGTCGGCTTGGCTTTGCCCGACGTGGACGTTGTCAACGAAAACTTTCGATTGCGGCGGCACGGTTAAAATACTCAAGTTGGAAAGCGGGAGCGAGCGATTAGTTACCGCCCCGAATGCTCCGCTTGTGTTTAGATTCGGATCCGTTTTGCCGATTGCCATCCGAAATTCGCCGACTAATTCTTCGACTGACGCGGCGCGTTTGCCCGGCTCTTTTTCAAGCGTGTGGCGCACGACCGATTCGACTTGCGGCGAAACCTGAACTCCGAACTGACTGAGCGGCGGCACAACATCCGACAAATGTTTTTTCATAATTGCCGGAATCGAAGAACCTTTGAAAGGAACGTCGCCCGCGAGCATCTGAAAAAGCATCACGCCGAGCGAATAAACGTCCGAACGCGCGTTCGGCTCTTCGTCCGCCCATTGTTCTGGAGCCATATAATAGGGCGAACCCATCAATCCGGTTGTCTGCGCTTGGATGAAAGACCCTAAAAGCTCGCCGGATTTGATTTTTGCCAAACCGAAATCGAGAATTTTAACCGCTTCCGACATATTCCGTTTATCTTTGCAGATCATTACGTTGAGCGGTTTTAAATCGCGGTGAACGATTCCTTGCTGATGCGCCGCGCCGACTCCGGCGGCGATTGCCGACATCAATTCAAAAGCGCGTTCGGGCGATAACTTTCCTTCCCGTTCGAGTAGTTCGTGAAGCGACTCGCCTTCAACGTATTCCATCACGAGAAACGGCATCGTGCCTTGCGCCACGCCGTAATCCGACACGCTGACCACATTCTGATGACGAATCGCCGCCGCCGCCAGCGCTTCCTGACGAAAGCGTGTCACGAGCTGCGGGTCGTTGCCGACTAAATCGGGCAAAATAATTTTTATCGCGTGCGAAGTTTTCAAATAAGCGTGGCGCGATTTATAAACCACGCCCATTCCGCCTTGTCCCAAGCGGCATTCGAGATGATATTTGCCTTCCAAAACCGGCTCGCCCGCAATCGAATGAAACGTCGGCATTCCGTCGTTCGGGCAAGTATTAACTTCATCAGTAAAGCAATTTTTACAAAGTTGGCACTCTTTCATTTTTAATATGCGGATGCTTGTTTGGAAACTTTTAGATGATTTATATTACCGTCCTTTAATTTTAGTTGCATTACAGATTGCAATCAAGGTCTCATCAAGTCTCTGGCGCAATGTTTAAAGTCATCTTTTTTAGACTTCGGATTTTCTACGAATTTGCTTATTCTCCGGTTATTTCTTTAATCTAGAATTTAGAAATTTAGTTTTTCTGAAAAAAGAATGAAAATCATTGTTATCGGTAGCGGATTCGGCGGACTCGCGGCGGCGTGTCGTCTGCAAGCTCAGGGTCATCAAGTCACCATCATCGAAAAACGCGATAAACTCGGCGGTCGCGCTTACGTTTACGAGCAAGACGGTTTTAAATTCGACGGCGGTCCGACGATTATCACCGCGCCGTGGCTGATTACCGAGATTTTTGAACTCGCCGGAAAACGCACGGAAGATTACATCAACCTCGTCAAAATAGATCCGTTTTATAATATCCGTTTTCCCGACGGCGAGGTTTTCAACTACAACGACGACAAGGAAAATCTTTACAACCAAATCCGCAAATTCAACGCCGACGATGTTGAAGGATACAAAAGATTTTCAAAAGATTTAGGCGAGATTTACCGCGTCGGATTTGAACTAATTGACCAGCCGTTTTCCAGCGTTTGGGATATGGTCAAAGTCGTTCCCGAAATGATCAAGCTGCGTTCAGACCGGAGCGTCGTCAAGTTCGCCGAAAAGTATTTCAAAGACGAAAGATTGCAGCAGGCGTTCAGCTTTCACCCGCTGCTCATCGGCGGCAATCCGTTTACGGCGACTTCGATTTACGCGATGATTCACGAACTCGAACAAAAATTCGGCGTGTGGTATGCGATGGGCGGCACGGGCGCGCTCGTCAAAGCGTTCGGCAGTTTGTTTGCAGACATCGGCGGCAAGATTCTTTTGGAAACCGAAGTCGCTGAGATCACAATCGAGAATCGTAAAGCGAACGGCATCAAACTCAAATCCGGCAAAATCTTGCAAGCCGACGTGGTTGTTTCAAACGCCGACATCGCTTTCACGTATCTGAATTTAATTCCCGAAAAGTTTCGCCGAAAATATACGGACGCGAAAGTTAAAAATTTGACTTATTCGATGTCGCTGTTCGTCATCTATTTCGGTACTAACCGCAAATACGACGACATCGCGCATCACGAAATTATAATGGGGAAACGCTACAAAGAACTTTTGGAAGACATCTTCGCCAAAAAGATTCTGGCGGAAGATTTTTCACTTTACCTGCATCGCCCGACGGCGACCGACAGTTCACTCGCGCCCGCCGGCTGCGATTCGTGGTATGTTCTCTCGCCCGTGCCGCATCTCGGCGGCGATATTGATTGGAGAGTGCAAGCCGAGCCTTACAAACAAACGATTTATAAATTCCTCGAAGAAAATTATCTGCCCGATTTGCGGAAACATATCGTGACCGAACATCATATTGACCCACTTCATTTTCAGGATACTTTAAATAGTTATCTCGGCAGCGCGTTCTCCGTCGAGCCAACGCTTTTCCAATCGGCGTGGCTGCGCCCGCACAACCGCAGCGAAGACATCGAAAACCTATATTTCGTCGGCGCGGGAACGCATCCGGGCGCGGGACTTCCGGGTGTCATCAGTTCGGGAAAAATTGTCGGCAATATGCTCGGCAAAGCCGACAATTTCTAATTTGAACATTCGGAATTGAAGGTTGCGAATTCTAAACTTTTACAATTTGCAATCCGTAATTGATAATTCGTAATTGAATAAAAATGTGGTATTGGACGAAAATTACTTTTTCAATTTTGTGCGGCGCGGTCGCCGTCTGGCTGATTTATGAAATCGTTACTTTCCCGAACATCGCAAAACTTCGCACCGAAAATCCGACGACGAGTTCGATGATTGAACATCGTCTCTCCGAAACGCTAGCCGAAGGCAAACAGCCGCAGAAATATCAAATTTGGATGCCGATTGAACAAATTTCGCCGCATCTGCACCGAGCTGTTCTCGCGGGCGAAGATGCCAGATTTTTTGAACACGACGGTTTCGATTGGGACGCGATTGACAAGGCTTGGCAGGAAGCGCAGCGCGAAGGCGAAAAAGAAGCGAAAGCCGAAGGCGATTACGACCCGGACAGTTGGATTCCGCCGATGCCTTCGTTCAAACGCGGCGCGTCAACCGTCACGCAGCAGCTAGCTAAAAATCTATATCTGTCGGAAGACCGCAACTTTTTGCGAAAAGGACGCGAAGCGCTCATTACTTATTTTCTTGAAAAAGAACTTTCCAAAAAACGGATAATGGAAATCTACCTGAACATTATCGAATGGGGCGACGGCATTTACGGCGCGGAAGCCGCGGCGCGATATTACTTCAAAAAATCGGCTTCAAACCTCACACCGCAGGAAGCCGCCTATCTTTCGGCAATGATTCCGAGTCCGCTCAATGTTTTCAATCCGAAAAAAAATCCGAAGCGCGTCGTGCGCCGCCAACGCGTTATTCAACGCGGAATGAATGCCGTCAAACTAGCCTATTAATTTTCCGCTTTTATTTCCGTAACATAACGCCGCGAAAGACGACGTAAGTTTTCGATGGCTTTCGGAAGAACTTCCAAAACATATTCGACATCTTCCGGCGTATTATTTTTACCGAAGCTGAACCGAATCGCGCCGCGAGCCAGTTCGTCATTTCTGCCCAAAGCCTGGATCACCGGCGAAGGTTCGAGCGAACCGGAAGAACACGCCGAGCCGGTCGAGACTGCTACGCCCTGCAAATCGAGATTGATTAAAAGTCCTTCGCCTTCGATAAAGCGAAAAGAAACGTTTGAAATCGAAGGCAGCCGATTTTTCCGGTTGCCGTTCGGTTCGTAATCCGCGATGTTTTCGCCGATTCCCTGTTCAAATTTGTCGCGCAGATTTTTCAAATGGGCGGTTGCTTCCGCTAAATTGTTTTTCGCCAGTTCGCAAGCCTTTCCGAAGGCAACAATGTGCGGAACCGATTCCGTGCCGCCGCGTCGTTCGCGTTCCTGATGTCCGCCGATGTTTTGTTTATGCAATCTCACGCCGCGCCGAACGTATAACGCGCCGACGCCTTTCGGCGCGTAAATTTTGTGCGCCGAAACCGAGAGCAAATCGCAGCCGATTTCCTCGACATCAACTTTGATTTTCCCGACGGCTTGCACCGCGTCCGTATGAAACCAGATTTTTCCGCTGTTTTCACGAAGTTTTCTAACAAGTTTACCGATTTCCTCGACCGGCTGAATCGTGCCGATTTCGTTATTCGCCATCATCACGGAAATTAGAATCGTATCTTCCCGAACCGCGTTTGCGACATCTTCAATTTTGACAATTCCGTCTTCATAAACCGGCAGATACGTCACTTCATAACCGCGATTTTCCAAGTCCTGACAAACTTCCTTAACCGCCGAATGTTCAATCGCCGAAGTGATAATATGTTTGCCGTATTTCTCATTCGCTTCGAGCAGCCCGCGAATCGCCAGATTATTGGCTTCCGTCCCGCCAGACGTAAAAACGATTTCGTTCGGACGCGCGTTGATGATTTCGGCGACTTGATGACGCGCTCGATCAACCGCGCTTCTGGCTTCCTGCCCGAAAAAATGAATGCTCGAAGCGTTGCCGAATTTCTCGGTCAAAAACGGAATCATCGCTTCAACCACTTCCTGGTCAACCGGCGTGGTTGCGCTGTTGTCTAAATAAACTCTGCGAAACATAAACTTATCTTAACCGATTGCTTATCTTGCCCGAAATCGCCGCGTAAGATAAAGTTAAACCTGAAAATTTATTTGTGCATCTAAGCCCAGGTTTGATTTTTAACAAAGGAATTATTGATATGGATTTTACAACCAAAGAATTATTAAAGCGTTACGCGAAATTGGCAATCGGACAGCCGTTCGCACCGATTTTATTAAATATTCTGGTGACGAGCGTCTGCGATATGCGCTGTACGCATTGTTTTTTTACGGAAGAACTCGACGACCGACCGCGCAAAAAGCTGCAAATGAAGACCGAGGAGATTGAAAAAATTTCGGAGACGCTCGGCGGCAATCTCGGCGTTTTAATCTTAGCGGGCGGCGAACCGTTTACCCGAAAAGATTTACCGGAAATCTGCAATGCTTTTTATCGCAATAACAAATTAGATTCGGTTTATTTGATGTCGAACGGACAAATCCATCCGCGAATTTTTCCAGACGTGACACGCATTTTGCAGGAAAATCCGAATCTCAATGTCACGATTGCTCTGGGAATTGACGGAATGAAAGAAGCGCACGAAAAAATTCGGCGCAAAGAAGGCAGTTGGGACAAAGCGATTCACACGGCGCGGACGCTGAAGGAAATGAAGAAAGAATTTCCGAATCTCGACGTGCAGACTTGCACCTGCGTGATGGCTTCGAACGAAGACACGATTTTCGACTGGTATGATTTTTTGAAATACAATTTAAAACCGGACAAAGTCAACATCAATTATATTCGCCCGCCGTCAGCCGACCCGAACGAATTGAATTTTGACCACAACCGTTACGGGCAATTGTCGCAGATGATTCTTGATGACACGCGCAGCGCGGCGATCAAAAATAATTACGGCGGCGACGCGGGATTTTTCAAAGCGGCAATTGACCTTTATATGCACGATTTGATTTCCAAAACCAAGGAAACCGGCGAACCGCAAATGACCTGTTATGCGGGAACGGCGGGCGCGGTGATTTTCGACGAAGGCACTATTTCTTCGTGCGAAAATCTCGAAGCCGTCGGCAACCTGCGCGATTATGATTGGAACTTCCAGGACGCGTGGAATTCTCCGGCGATGGTCGCGCGTAGGAAAAAAGCCAAATCCGGCTGTTTCTGCACGCACGAATCGAATTCTTATTACCCGTCGCTGCCCTTTAATCCGACGCATTTGGTGAAAATTAAAAAACTCGAACGTCAAATGAAAAAGGCGAGCAAACAACTCGCCAATGTCACGCCGCAGACCGAAAGCGTAACAGTCAAAGCCTAAAATAAAATTAATGAGCAGTTGAAACGATTTAACTGCTCATTTTAATATCGTGCAGCAAAATACACCGAAAATTCTCATTATTTCATCTGACACCGGCGGCGGACACCGCTCGGCGGCGCAATCTTTGGCGGAAGGCATCCAAAAATTTTGGAAAGGCGAATCAGTCGCCGTGCGTGTGATGAAAGCCGTCGAAGATTCGCACCGCGTCACTGAAAAACTCGTTAACGTCTATAATTGGACGCTGCGTAATAAACAGCATTGGATGAAATATATCTATTGGGCGATTAATCGTTTTCGTCCTGAAACGAGCAATTTTTTTCTCAATCGGTGCATTGTTTATCTCAAGGAACAGTTTGAAAAATGGTGTCCGCACATCGTTGACAGCGTCCACCCGTTGACCCAACATATTTTCGCCCGCCTGCTCAGAGAACTGAATTTAGCCGACCAAATTCCGCTCGTGACCGTCGTCACCGACCCATGTTACGGGTTTTGGAAAGGCTGGGCGTGCGACGAAGTCTCGCTTTACCTGGTGGCGAACAGCGAAGCCCGGCGGCAATTAATTGATTATGGAATCGCGCCGGAGAAAATAAAAATTTCGGGAATGCCCGTACATCCGAAGTTTCACGAAGTTGATGAAACTGTCGCGCAGAATGCCAGAAAAGCTTTTGGTTTGGACGCGGAAAAGTTTACGGTTTTCGTCAACGCCGGTTGGATCGGCGGCGGCAACGTGCCGCAGATTTTCCGCGAACTCGTGCGCGGCGAACTCGACGTGCAGGCGATTTTTCTCGCGGGCAAAAACGAAGAATTGAAACGAGAGGCGGAAGAATTGGCGAAGACCGCAAAGTTTCCCGTCAAAGTCATCGGTTATTCCGACGAGATTGAAAAATTAATGCAGTCAGCGAACGTGATGATTTCCAAGCTCGGCGGTTTGACGACGTTTGAAGCACTTGCGTGCCGCTTGCCGATTATCGCCGACGCGACCACGCCGCCGATGCCGCAGGAAGCCGGAACGGTAAATTTAATCGCTAAACGTGGCGCAGGAATTCTGCTCGAAAAGGCAAGTGATATTGTTCCGACTATCCAAAATTTAGTTTCCGACACCAAAAAATATGCTGAGATGAAAGCCGCCACTATGAACCTGGCGGTTCCCAACGCGACCGAAATGATTATCAAAGAAATCTTCGCGCTTCTTCCCGAAAAACAGCAGATTCAAAACGAATCTGTTCACGTCGCTGCTTAAAAACTGTACAGAAAATGAAAATTAAAAGCACACCGATTCAAAGTAATTTTTAATTAACTAAACGACTCTGCACTGGAAGTGCAGAGGTTTGAAAAAGGACTGAAAGTCCAAACCTAATCATCTTCAAGGATGAACGGATTGTTATCCTTGTTTGATTGCTGCCGATGATGTTCCA
>Ga0136611_10000237_pt1 | contig 34631 bp, 27 predicted proteins | sample AntDrymUQ2232306_2_FD_106645 | JGI IMG/M metagenome (GOLD analysis project Ga0136611, IMG submission 106645) | Polar desert sand microbial communities from Dry Valleys, Antarctica - metaG UQ223 (23.06) | ecosystem: Environmental > Terrestrial > Soil > Desert | place: Antarctica: Dry Valley...
CTACCAGCTGTTGGGCGGCCCGTGCCGCACCGCCGTGCCGTGCTACGCCCACGCCAACGGCGCCACGCTCCAGGCACTTGAGGACGACATTCGCAGCTACCTTGAGGACGGCTGGCAGTACGTGCGCTGCCAGTACGGCGCCTACGGCTCTGAAGGCATGATTGCGGCCGCTGACGCACAGCGGCCCAACAACCTCTACGGTCCGTTCGTCAAGGATCGCGTTTTTGACGAGGAAACATACGTGCAGAACGTGGTAGGCATGTTCGCCTATCTGCGCGACAAGCTTGGCTACGGCCCAAAGCTGACCCACGACGTTCACGAGCACCTGCGCCCCAATATGGCGGTGCGCCTGGCCAAGCTGCTGGAGCCCTACCAGCTCTTCTTCCTGGAAGACGTGTTGCCGCCCGAGCAAATCGCGTACTTCCGCCAGATCCGGCAACAGTGCGCCACACCCATCGCCATGGGCGAGCTCTTCACCAACGTGCAGGAGTACCTCCCGCTGATCTCGGAGCGGCTGATTGACTTCATCCGCGTGCGCGTCTCCAAGGTGGGCGGCATCACACAAGCCAACAAGATCGCCCACCTGTGCGAGTTCTTTGGTGTCCAAACCGCCTGGCAGGAAGGCGGCAACACCGACCCTGTCAACCAGACCGCAGCGCTGCACGTAGACATGGCCTCCTGGAACTTCGGCATCCAGGAAGAAAACGGCTTCCGCCCCGAGGAGCGCGACGCGTTCCCCGGAATCCCCGTGCTGGAGAAGGGCTACCTCTACCCCAACAACAAACCCGGCCTAGGCATCGACATAGACGAAGCCAAAGCCGCCGCCCTCCTCAATCCAGACCACGCCGCCAAGCCCCGCTACGTCGCGGAGGACCGCAAGGCGGACGGCACCGCAGTGCGGCCGTAGGATGTGAGGCGATAGGCGGTCTTAGGTCTGTGCCGCCTGGCCGATCAGGTCACCGCCAGTTCCCGCAAGGCTCCCGCGCCCCGCGCACTCCACGCGTGCCAGAGCGCTTGTATCTCCGCTTAGGTGTCTAGCAGCTCTGCCAGCGTGCCCCATGCCTCAACCAGGCCGTCCTCGAGCACTAGTATCTTATCCGCGCGTTCCAGCGTGGCGCGGCGATGCGAGACCACAAGGCATCTGACGTCGCGCTCGGACCTGCGCTTGAAGAGCCTATCCCAGAGTAGCTGCCCGATCTCCACAGGGGGTCAAAATCGGAGAGGCATCCGGGTCGGGCGCTTAGGGCAGATGGTCGCATAGGGGAGCAATTGTGATTGTTATGTTGAAGCTCCTTCCCTGCGTCGTACGCGGTCGCGTCACGGTATCCCAATGGAACCCTAAGTGCGACGCGCCCCCCCATTCAAGCACGTCATCACCGGTCCGTAAAACCCCTTCGGCGCCCTAGAGACTGGCTGGCACACCTGAATGCCACTCACGCGTCCAGCGCTCCTCAATTCCCGCGCGCCATTCCTCCGCAGCGGCGCGCAGCTCCTGGACTATCTCCGGGCGCCGCGTCGCGTGGTTCTCGCGCTCGCCGGGATCGTCCGCCAGGTTGGTCAGGAAGATCTCGTCTTCGGGTGGCGTGCCTTCCACCAGCTGGCCGTTGAGCACCAGCTTCCAGTCGCCGCGCCGCACGGCCGTCTGCTTGCCCATCTCCCAGAAAACCTGCTCGTGCGGTGTCGTGGCGCCCTCAGTGAGCATGGGCAACACGTCCAGGCCGTCCAGTTCGTATGCGTCGCAATCGCCACCAGCGGCGCCCAAAAAGGTAGGAAAGACGTCCATCGCGGCGCCCACCTCAGAAATCACCTGTCCGGCCGGAATGCGGGCGGGCCAGTTAATCAGCGCGGGCATGCGTACGCCACCTTCAAACAGGCTGAACTTATGGCCGCGCAGTGATCCCGCGGTGCCGCCGTAGTACGGATCCTGGCGACCATCCAGCCAGTTGCGCGACTCTCGTGAAGGGCCGTTGTCAGATTGGAAGAAGATGCAGGTGTCCTCGCGAATACCCTGCCGCTCTAGCTCGTCCACCACGGCTCCCACCGCATCATCCACGGCAGAGATCATGGCCGCCATGATCTGACGATCCCAGGGAAGGTGAGCAAAGCGGTCACGGTACTTCTGCGGCGCATGCATGGGGTAATGGGGCGCATTGAAGGGCACGTACATAAAGAATGGAGCTGAGCCGTCGTCCCTGCCGCCGCTACTGTCTCCTCCAATCCCACCGCCACGAGCTCCTGGACCATGCCGGCGCACAAAGTCCACCGCGCGATCACGCACGATCTCAGTAAAGTACTCGCCGTCACGCCAGATTTCCTCGCCGTCCTCCCAGAGGTCGTGGAGCGGGTTGGTCTGGCGCCCAACGCCCCGCCGCGGCTCGCCCAGCAGTTCACCCGGCAGCTGGCGGTTGGCGCCCCAGTAATAGATGTGCGAGTAGTAGTCGATACACCCCGCCATGAAGCCAAGTGTCTCGTCGAAGCCGTGGTCTTCTGGCCTCGATCCCGGCGTGAGGCCAAGGTGCCACTTGCCAAACCAGCCGGTGCGATAGCCCAATCCCCTGAGCGCGGTAGCGAGCGTCGGCACACTCCGTGGCAGCCCGGATGCCGTCCGTTCGCCTGACAGGATGGCGCGCACACCGGCGTTGCCCGGATAGCGACCGGTCAGGACGGCGGCACGTGACGGAGAGCAGACCGGAGAGTTGGAGTACCAGTCAGTGAAGCGCACGCCTCCCGCCGCCAGCTGGTCCAGGTGCGGCGTACGGAAATCGGTCGCTCCCATGCAAGAAAGGTCACCGTACCCCTGGTCATCGGTGTAAAAGGTGATGAAATTCGGGCGCCTGGAGGCGGCTTGGTCTGACATCAGCGGATGATACGTCGCACCCACGCGGCTGAACGATACTCGTTTACGGATCATAGGACGCGCATGCCAAACGATCCGGCGCCCCATGCCACAAGAGGGTGCGCTACGATGGCGCGCATATGCCCGAGCCATTGATCGTGTATTCGCCCGCGCTGGCGCTAGAGGTGCGGGAGATCGCAGAGCGCTTTCGCCCGCGTGACTTCCGCTTTGAGATCGTGCCGGTGGAGCACTTGCCGGACGCTCTGCGCGAGGCGGACTACCTGATGGGGTTCATTGGCCACGTCAGCACCGATGCGCTCGCCGGCGCCAGCCGGCTCAAGATCGTGCAGCTGATGAGCGTGGGGTACGACACGTTTAACTTAGAGGGTGCCCGTGCGGCCGCCATTCCCGTTTCGGTGAACGGCGGCGCCAACGCCATCGCCGTGGCGGAACACGCCATCATGCTGATGCTGACCACATTCAAGCACCTGACCGAGCTGAATGACATCGTGCACAGCGGGCAGTGGCGATCCGGTCACTCAGGGGCCGTGCGCCTGTATGAGCTGTGGCATTCAACCGTGGGGATAGTCGGGATGGGGCGCATTGGGCAGCAGGTGGCACAGCGCCTCCAGGGCTGGGATGCGCGCCTGGTCTACTTTGATCCGGTGCGGCTGCCCGCCGAGCGAGAGCACGACCTTGGCGTCACCTACCTCCCGTTTGAAGAACTGGTGCGCGAGGCCGACGCGATTAGCGTGCATGTGCCGCTGAGTGACGCCACCCGCCACCTCTTCAACGGGCACGCCTTCTCACGTATGAAGCCCAGCGCGGTTCTCGTCAACACCTCCCGCGGCGAGCTGGTGGACGAGGACGCGCTGGTGGCCGCTCTGCGGGAGGGGCGCATCGGCGGCGCCGGGCTAGACGTGTTTGCCCAGGAACCACCACCCGCGGACCACCCGCTATTTGGGCTGCCCAATGCCATTCTCACGCCGCATGTAGCCGGCCCCACCTGGCAGTCCTGGCCACGCCGTTTTGAGAACTGCTTCGCCAACATCACCCGCGTCGAGCGCGGGGACGCCCCACAGTGGGTGGTACCCGAGCTCGATGATCTTGTGCGCCGCTGACCGCCGGCAATCCCCCGCGGCGAATGCTTGTTTGTCCGCCAAGGCTGTGCTAGGCAAGTGGCCCGGAAAAGGGCTTGCCGGGGTTAAGGCGTAGTTGAGGATCGAAGGCGCGCTTGAGGGTGCGTTGGGCGGTTTGGTCTTGCGAAGTCATGACCCAGTCTAGATAGGCTTGTTTCTCCAGGCCAACGCCGTGCTCGCCTGAAAGCGTGCCTCCCGCGTCGACGCATGCGCGCAAAATCTCGGCACCTGCGTCGATGACGCGCGCGGTCAGGCCAGGAGTACGTGCGTCGTAGACGATGGACGGATGCAGATTGCCATCACCGGCATGGAAGACATTGACGATGGTCAGGCCATGCCGAATGGCAATCTGGTTGATTTGACCAAGCACTTCCACCATTCGGGAGCGCGGCACCACACCGTCCTGAATGTAATAGTTGGGCGCCAGTTGACCCATAGCGCCGGCGGCTCCCTTGCGGCCGGCCCAAAGCCTGTCACGCTCCGACGCTTCGGTCGCCCTGCGCACTTCTGTAGCGTTGTGCGTGACCAGGATTGCGCATACGCGTTCTGCCTCTTCCGCGGTCTGCTCGATCAGTCCTTCCAGCTCCACCAGCAGCACGGCGGCAGCGTCCGATGGGTACTCCAGGAAACCAGCCATGCGTAGAGCACGGATGACGTGCGCGTCCACAAACTCCAGCGCGGCTGGAATTACGCCCGCAGCGACGATGGCGGAGCACGCCGCGCCCGCATCCAGGTCAGACGAGAAGAGCGCTAGCACCGTACGAACGCTTTCGACGCGCCGCATGAGCCGCACCGCGACGGCCGTGACGAAAGCAAGGCAACCCTCAGATCCGGTCACCAAGCCCGGAAGATCGTACCCCGGCGCTTCGCCGCCAAAATTTGCGCCGGAAAAGTCACCAAGGTGGGCGATGGCACCGTCCGACAGAACGACCTCCATACCGAGGACGTGATTCGTGGTGACGCCATACTTTAGGCAGTGGGCGCCACCCGCGTTCTCCGCGACGTTTCCGCCGATGGTGGACACGCGCTGGCTGGAGGGATCTGGCGCGTAATATAGGCCGTGCCGGCTAGTGGCTTCGCTCAAATCCAGGTTGACGACGCCAGGCTGCACAACCGCCCGCATGTTCTCAGGATCAATGGAAAGGATGCGGCTCATGCGGCTCGTGCCAATTACAAGTCCGCCTCCAACCGGGGTTGCGCCACCCGAAAGGCCGGTACCCGCGCCGCGCGGCGTGATTGGCATACCGCGCTCGCCAGCCAATCGCACCACTGCGGCTACCTGCTCGGTCGTTTCTGGCAGGCAGACCGCGGTAGGACGGGCCTTGGCCAGGAACCCATCGCTCTCGTATGAAGCTAGCCCACTAGGGTCGCGCACTACGCCTCCCGGTCCGAGGACGGCTGTCAGCGCGTCAAAGAAATTGGCGGAGGGTGTGGCAGCAGTCATAGGATGTGGCAAAAGGACGAGGCGGCAGGATGAGTGATCAGGCCCTAACTATGGCACGGACGCAGGATGGCCACGAGCGACCAGCGCCGCGTCCATCACGACGCGCCCGGCGTGACGTGTGGTGTCCCTGGCCGCAGGCGCGGCGGGTGGGAGCGAAGGAGTGATCTTCACTCCCATCGACATGCCCCATCGTGAGGCGTATCAGCTCCTGATTGGAGCCATCATGCCCCGGCCAATCGCGTGGGTGTCTACCGTATCGGCGACTGGCCAGCGCAACCTGGCGCCGTTCTCCTTTTTCACCGTGGTTTGCCCTGAGCCCATGACGATCTGCTTTTCGCCATCGCGGCGGCACGATGGCAGCAAGAAGGACACGCTGCGCAACATCGAGGAAACAGGTGAGTTCGTCGTGAACATCGTCAGCGAATCACTGGCTGAACAGATGAACCTCACGGCGGCGGACCTGCCTCCGGACGGAGATGAATTTTCATTCGCGCACCTCGACGCGTCACCGTCAGACGTGGTCAAGCCGCAGCGGGTGGCGGACGCGAAGGTGGCCTACGAGTGCCGGCTGGATCAGGTAGTCCATGTGGGTGGCCCCAAAGACGGCGCGGGCGCGCTCGTGATCGGCACAGTGATGCGCGTCTACGTGGCGGATGAGGTCTGGACCGGATCGCGCATTGATACGGATCGCTTAGCGCCAATCGGCCGCTGCGCCGGGAACGAGTACGTCACCGTGAAGGAACGGTTCTCAATCGTTCGCCCTGGCAACCCAGGTGGCCCAGCCGTGCCGGACTTCAGAACTGAGCCTGGCACATTGCGCGCGTAGTCTTGTCCGCCAATCAGCCAAGTTCGCGCGTCCTGGCTACCACTTCAAAGTACCAACGAATTCCAGGATCATCCAGGGTCCCCTGGCCACCGAGGTCAAACCGGTTATCAAACGACGGATCGCGCGACGGCCCCTGGAACCAGCCGGGAAAGTGGCCGAAAAGCGAGAAGCCGGACGTCCGCGATGCAAGGTCGATCTCCGCCAGGAAGTCCTCCTTGCCGCGGTGGATCGCGCGTCCTTCTCCGGCGCTCACGTCGGGAAAGACACCCTGAACGCGCCGGTGTCCGAGCGGAGGCGGTGCGGTAGAGCTACTTCCACCCACCCACTCCACCCACCGTTCCGTGCCGCCCAACCGCTCGTCTAGCTCCACAAACCCCTGAGCTCTCGCGCCAAAGACTTCCACGTTCATGGTTGGCTTGGACGGTTCAATCGCCTGATACGCCGCCACCGCCTCTGGCGAGTGGTTGCCCCAGTCCCAGAGCAGCACCTCGACCTCAGGCCGGGCGACTAGTTGCTCGTTGACGCCACTCTGGCCGCCGCCGTGCCCAGCGCCATGTCCCCCTCCGCCACCTACAAGCCGCTCCGAGTCTCCCTGTTTGGCAGCGAGGCACAGCTCCACAATCCCTTCAGCCGAGCGCATCGGAAATGGGCAGGCGTCAAAGGGCCGCACGGTGTGCTCGTTGCAGGTGTTGATAATGACGTTGGGAAAGCGCCTCAGACTGCGTGCCACCGTCTCCACGGCACGCGGGTACGCCTCCCCGCTCTCCAGCCACGCACCGTTCTCGGGATCTAGGCGGGCCACCTGATTCTGGTAGAAGACGCCCACCACCACCACCATCTTCCGCTCGGCGGCGGCATCCAATATGCGCTCCATGCGGCGCTGCACCCCAGGATCTATTTCTCGTCCATCGGGAGAAAACGCCTGGAGGCTTCCGCCCGACGACCCCTGATAGAAAACCGTCAGCGCATTCAGTCCATAGGATAAATACTCGTCTAGGTGGCTGATGATCTGGTCCGTCCAGGCATCCGTAGCCGCCGCCGATGCGACGCGCAGCCCCCAAATGTCGAGCGGCTGGGCGCCCCAGGAGAGTCCGGAGGGGGTGCCGGGAGTGACGGTAAGTGCCTGTGCCATCATGGCAGAAGATACCCCGGTAGGCGTGCTTGTAGCACCCCCTCCGAAAGGCCGTCAACTCGCCTAAGCCCGGTCTACACTCTGCCACTCATGAATCTGAGCGGCGTCATTGACCTCCACCTTCACACCGGTCCGGACGTGCGAGCACGCAGCATCGATGACTTGAGCGCCGCGCGCGAGGCGCTGGCGCAGCGCATGGGCGGCGTGCTCTTCAAGAACCATCACGCGCCGACAGCGGCGCGCGCCGGAGTTGCCCGCCTGGCAGTGCCGGGGGCGCCGGTGTTCGGCGGGGTGGTGCTCAATGCGTACGTCGGCGGACTCAACCCGGCCGCCGTGGAGTCGGCGGCGCAGATGGGCGGACGGGCAGTCTGGCTGCCTACCTTTAGCGCGCGCAACCACAGACGACACGAGGGCTTAGGCGATGACGGCATTGATCTCCTGGACGCCGCGGGCGAGCCAAGCGTCGCGCTGAGGGCGGTGCTAGAAGTGGTGGCCTCGCATGGCCTGCTGTTGTGTACCGGCCACGTCAGCGCCGCTGAGGTGATGGCCCTTGTGCCAGCTGCGCAAAAGGCAGGCGTAAGCAGCATCCTGATTCAGCACGCCGAGCATCCCGTTTCCGCGTTGTCGCACGATCAGCAAAGGCATCTAGCGGATCAGGGTGCGTTCCTTGAACGGTGCTATGCCTACCCAAAACCGGGCGGTGGCCACATGCCCGCCTTTGCGCAGAACGTCGCCGCCATTCGCGCTGTAGGCGCCGCGAGCACCGTCCTTTCTTCTGATCTGGGACAGCCAGACAATCCCTCCTGGCCAGATGGCTACGCCGCCTACCTCGACCAGTTCTTCGCCGCTGGCATCACCGAAGCAGAGATGGACCTCATGTGCCGGCGCAATCCTGCGACGCTGCTCGGCGCCCTACCGCCTGACGGATAAACAGCTGGCCAGGCTTTTGTGACGGTCCCGGCGCGTGATCGCGCCGTACCTAGCCCCCGCCTTGACCAAACGCTGACTCTCAAGCGCGATGCTCAATGACATGCTGATGCTAAGCACCGCCGCGCTGCTTCAACAGGCTAACCACGGCGGCGACTGTCCCCGCACCCTCCTGGTAGTCGGAAACCCAACCGAGTGGCTGACCCCAAGCCGTACCGTGCTGGGCGGCGACGCGCGACTGAACGTGCTTGGTGTCGTGGGCAGCGGCGCCGAAGCCCTTGCGCTGGTGACCAACTTGCAGCCTGACATCGTGCTTGTTGACGTAGAAACCCCAGATATGAGCGCCTTTGAGCTAGCCCGCCAGCTCGGCGCAATGGCGCGTACCGGCCGCACCGTCATCGCCGGCCCGCTCGACGGACTGCATTGGCGCTATCAGGCCCAGGCAGCCGGCGCCGCCGGCTATGTTGCCAAGCAACAGCTCGACCCAGATCGCATCCTCTCTCTTATCTGCTGACACGGTACCGACGGCTCCTGCGGACAAATTCCCGCTTTTGTTGTCGCCTTAGCACGCCTAACTCGGCTGTGCGCGTCACCTCGTGAGGCCGAATCTTCAACCGCTGCCATGGCGTGGCGACCAGTGACGCTGGCACTGCTACGATGACCCGTCCTATCAAGGAGGGAATCGAGTAATGGCAGCGAGAAAATCTGGAGCCGCGGGAACCGCCGCAAAGTCTGACGGTGGAGCGAGGAAGCCCTCGCCGGCGTCCATGAAGCGAGAAATGCCGGACCCTGTCGTGCCCGCCGCCTGGGAGCCGAGTGGGGGCATGGCGGCCATCCGCATTACCAATGTGAAAGCAATCTGTACCGCGCCGAACGGCATCCGGCTGGTGGTAGTCAAGATCGAGACGAGCGAGCCAGGTCTCTATGGTGTCGGGTGCGCCACATTCACGCAGCGGCCGTTAGCGGTGGTTACAGCGATTGAGGAGTATCTCAAGCCGTTTCTGATCGGGCGCGACCCGAACGACATTGAGGATATCTGGCAAACCAGCTTCGTCTCCAGCTACTGGCGTTCAGGTCCTGTCCTAAACAACGCTATGTCCGGCGTGGACGAGGCCTTGTGGGACATCAAAGGCAAGCGCGCGGGCATGCCTGTCTACGAGCTGTTGGGCGGCAAGTGCCGCATGGCCGCACCGGTCTACACGCACGCATCAGGTGGGAGTATCGAGGAGCTGGAAGACAGCGTGCGGCGGCTGTGGGAGGAAGGTTTCCGCTACATCCGCTGCCAGATGGCAGTGCCCGGATATTCCACCTACGGGTCGCGCACCGCGCCGCGTGGCGAAGCGGCCCAACGTGGTCGCAACGCCGGGCAGTCAGGGTATGACCAGCGCTCGGCGCCGACGCTGGATGAGGCGCGTTCCCGAATCGCCAGGCAGGCAGAAATGCCGTGGGAGCCAACACCGTACGTGCGCATGGTGCCCAACATGTTTGAGCGACTGCGTGGCACGTTTGGCGAGGAGCCCGAATTCCTTCACGACGTTCACGAGCGTATCCCACCGATCCAAGCTATTCAGCTTGCAAAAGATCTGGAGAGGTTCCACCTCTTCTTTTATGAGGACCCGCTGGCGCCAGAAGACATTGGCTACTTCAAGATGCTGCGCCAGCAGGCGAGCATCCCCATCGCCATGGGCGAGCTGTTTGTCAACGTGAACGAGTATCTACCGTTGGTGCAGGATCGCCTGATCGACTTTATGCGGGTACACATTTCGGACATCGGTGGCATCAGTCCAGCCCGCAAGCTTGCGTCGCTGTGCGAGTACTTCGGCGTTCGCACCGCCTGGCACGGACCAGGTGATGTCTCACCGGTGGGCCACGCAGCCAACTTGCACCTCGACTTGGCCTGCTACAACTTTGGCATCCAGGAGCTGGCACGCTTCCCGGAGCGCACGCGAGAAGTGTTTCCCGGCTCCCCGGAAGTCCACGACGGCATGCTCTGGGCCAACGACAGGCCCGGCTTAGGCATTGACGTAGACGAAAAGGAAGCGGCCAAGTACCCCTTCCCCGAGCACCCGCTCAACGGCGCCTGGCCCCCAGTGCGCCGCCGTGACGGGACGGTCATTAGGCCGTAGGGAATGACCGGCAGTCAGCCGCGGCTCGCCGGCAAGGTCGCCATCGTCACGGGGGCGGGGACGGGAATAGGCCGCGGTATCGCTCTCGCGTTTGCGCGAGAGGGTGCTGCGGTTGTCGTCGCCAATCGGAACGAGGAGAACGGCCTTGAGACCGTGCGCCAGATTAAAGCGAAAGGAGGAAGGGCGCACTTTCAGCGAACGGATGTAGCCCACGAGCAGGACTGTGTAGCTGCCGTGCGCGCGGCATCGGAAACGTATGGAGCGCTACATGTGCTGGTGAACAATGCCGGTATCTTTCCACGTGCCACCCTGGAGGAGACGACCGAAGAGCTTTGGGACCGCATCTTCGCGACGAACTTAAAGGGGCCATTCCTACTCTGCAAGCACGCCGTACCCGCAATTCGGCAGGCAGGCGGCGGGAGCATCATTAACATTGGGTCTACCAACCAGTACACCGGCTTGCCTCATCTGTTCGCCTACTCCTGCGCCAAGGGTGGCCTGCTAACCATGACCCGCAACCTGGCGCGTGCAATGGCCCCCGATCGCATCCGCGTGAATGTAATCAACCCTGGCTGGGTCATCAGCGAAGGTGAAGTGGTGGTGCAGGCGCTGGAAGGACGTGGACAGGCGGCGCTGGCCGAGTTGGGCCGCCAGCAACCGCTTGGGCGCCACCAGCTGCCAGAAGACGCCGCCATGGCAGCACTATTTCTCGCCAGCGATGAATCCTCTCAGGTCACGGGCACAGAGCTGAATTGTGACGCCGGCCGCTCAATGGCTGGTCAGGGCGCCGGCGCGCCCGCGCGCAGCGCCTAGGTGCCCAAAAGTTCCTTTTTACGTTTCCAATCTCCCTGATCCCTACCCCCGCTTCACCGACCACTCTTGCTGCATGATGCGGTCAAGTCCGGCCTCGTCGATCTCAATGCCCAGGCCCGGACCCGATGGGACAGCAACGCAGCCGTCCTCGCCCAGGACGAATGGATCTTTGAGGTAGCCGTCACCGATGAGCGTGCGGCCGTCAACGCGGCGGGTGTTGACCTCGTTATGCTCCTGAACCAGAAAGTTGGGAATTGCAGCGTCTAGCTGAATGCTCGCCGCAATAGAGATGGGCGACAGCGGACAGTGCAGCGCCACCTGGGCGTAAGCCGCTTCGGCGATAGCGGCAATCTTCCGACACTCGGTGATGCCACCTGCGTGGCATATGTCGGGCTGGACTACCGCAAGCAGGCCGCGCGAGAGCGCATCAAAGAAGATCCACTTACCCATCCAGCGCTCGCCAGCCGCAATAGGCGCGGTGGTGCCAGATTGGCGGATCATCTGCTCCAGCACATCGACGCGCTCAACCGGCATCGGCTCTTCAATGAAGAGCGGTCGGAGTAGCGCAAGCTCTCTAATCAGCTGCGCACCGACTGTGGGATGCGGATTGTGGATATCGATCGCTACGTCCACGCCCGGCCCCGCGCCCTCCCTAACTGCGGCGAATCGCTCGACGATGCCGTCCACACGGTCGATTCCACGCAACTCTTCGCCCGCTCCTAAGTGTGCTTTGAGCGCGCGGAAGCCCCAGTTCTGAACCAGATCTCGCGCGGCCGCGGCGTAGTCCGCCGGATCGCTGCGTGCGTGTTGACCCCGCCGGTGGTCGCCTGCGAGACCGGCGCGATACGGCAAGCCAGGCTCCACCTGATGGGCCAGTGCGCCGCCGGTCGAGTGATACATCTTGATCCGGTCACGCACCGGACCACCCAGCATACGGTAGATGGGCAACCCGGCTAGCTTTCCGGCCACGTCCCATAGAGCAATATCAATCCCAGAGATGGCGCTCATGGTGACCGCGCCGCCCCGATAGCCGCTGACACGGTACATTGCGTCCCACAATGCCTCAACCCGCCGAGGATCCTGACCGATCAGCACCGGCTCCAACCGGCGCACCTCAGCAATCACAGAGTCCGGGAACTCTTCCAGATACGGCTCGCCTAGCCCATAGACACCCTCGTCTGTATGTAGCTTGAGCCAGACCCAGCTGGGCGGGACTTTCAGAATCTCTAGCTCTGTGATCTTCATCGCGTTTCAGGAATTGTAGGATGACCGGACTGCCTCCTCATCTGAAGAAGCTGCGTGGCCGGCTCTATCATGGGCGTCTTCATGGCCACCGTAATTTCTGAAGGCGCCGGACGCGGTGAACGCGTTGAACGTGCTGGGTATGACGAGCGTGACCGTCTCGAGTCCGATCCCGCTGCATGGCGTCGCTGGGGGCCGTACCTCAGCGAGCGCGCCTGGGGAACCGTCCGCGAGGATTACAGTGCCGACGGCAGCGCATGGGACCACTTCCCGCACGATCACGCGCGTTCGCGCGTCTACCGCTGGAACGAGGATGGACTGCTCGGCATCTCGGACGACCACCAGCGCCTATGTTTCGCCGTAGCCATGTGGAACGGGAAGGACCCCATCCTCAAGGAGCGCTTGTTCGGAACGGCAGGACCAGAGGGCAACCACGGAGAGGATGTAAAGGAGTGCTATTGGTACCTGGACTCAACGCCAACGCATTCCATCATGCGGGCGCTCTACCGTTACCCGCACGCCGCCTACCCGTATTCGGCTCTGGTGCGGGAGAGTCGCCGCCGCGCCCGTACCGAGCCAGAGTATGAGCTGACCGACACCGGCATCTTCGAAGACAACCGCTTTTTTGACGTGCTCGTGGAATACGCCAAGAGCAGCCCGCGTGACATCCTGATTCGCATTACCGCAACCAATCACGGTTCCGACGCGGCGACACTTCACTTAATTCCACAGCTCTGGTTCAGGAACACCTGGAACTGGGGCGATGGTGCCGCTAAGCCGCAGCTTCACCAAAGACCGGGAACCACCGGCGTCGACGTGCAGCACAACTCATTGGGCCGCTATGTATGGGTGGCCGAAGGCGCGGACGAGGTGGTGTTCACCGACAACGAAACCAATGGCGAACGCCTCTGGGGCAGCGCGAATGCAACGCCATATGTAAAGGACGCCTTCCATCGCTACGTGATTAGCGGTGAAGCGGGGGCAGTGAACCCGACGCGAACGGGCACCAAGGCGGCGGCGCTCTACCGGCGCACGCTCGCTCCAGGTGAGACGTGGACGGTGAGGCTGCGCCTGGTACGCGCCGGTGAGCGTGCGATACGTAAGGGAGAGAACGCCTTCAATGACTTTGACTCGGTCTTTGAGCGCCGCCGGCAAGAGGGGGATGCATTCTATGAAGCGCTGCAGCCGGACTCGTTGACCCAAGACGAACGCATGGTGCAACGTCAGGCGTTTGCCGGTCTGATGTGGAGCAAGCAGTATTACCGCTTCAATGTGTACCGCTGGCTCCACGGCGATCCCGGCCAACCGCCACCGCCTGAAGTGCGCAAGCAGGGGCGCAACAAGGACTGGCGTCATCTGAACTGCGCCGACGTCATCTCAATGCCGGACACGTGGGAATACCCCTGGTTCGCAGCATGGGACCTAGCGTTCCACTGCATCCCCATTGCCCTCATAGATAGCCGGTTCGCCAAGGACCAACTGTTGTTGCTGCTGCGCGAGTGGTATCAGCACCCCAACGGCGACGTTCCGTCCTACGAGTGGGCGCTAGGCGACAGCAACCCACCAGTTCTGGCCTGGGCGGCGCGCCGCGTATTCGAGATAGACAAGCGCCAGCGCGGCGAGCCTGACCTCCAGTTCCTGGAGCGCGTGTTCCACAAGCTACTACTCAATTTCACCTGGTGGGTGAACCGCAAGGACTCAGAAGGCAACAACGTCTTTGAGGGCGGATTCCTGGGGCTAGACAACATTGGTGTCTTTGACCGCAGCGCCAAGCTACCGGGCGGTGGCCATTTGGAACAGAGCGATGGCACCTCATGGATGGCGATGTTCGCACTCAACCTGCTCTCCATCGCGCTCGAGCTCGCGAGTCATAACCCAGTTTATGAGGATATTGCGACCAAATTCTTTGAGCACTTTCTGCATATTGCCGCGGCGATGAACACCGTCTCCAGCGAAAACCACAGCTTGTGGGATGAGCAGGACGAGTTCTTCTATGACGTGCTCAAGCTGCCAGGCGGCAAGGCAATCCCGCTGCGGGTCCGCTCGCTGGTGGGGCTAATTCCGCTGCTTGCGGTGGAGACCATCCCGGCCGACCTGCTGGAGAAGGTGCCTTCCTTCAAGACCCGCCTGGAGTGGGTCCTGAAAAACCGCCCGGAGCTTGCTTCGCTGGTGTCTCGCTGGTTCGAGTCCGGCATGGGTGATCGACGTCTGCTTGCCCTGGTTCGGGGCCACCGGATGAAGTGCTTGCTGCATCGCGCGCTAGATCCTGAAGAGTTCCTGAGCGACCACGGAATCCGCTCACTCAGTAGGTACCACGCCGGCCATCCTTACTCACTAAACCTGGAAGGCCAGAGCTTCACCGTAAGTTACGAGCCACGCGAGTCCCAAACGGGTCTGTTCGGCGGCAATTCCAACTGGCGCGGACCCATCTGGCTGCCAATCAACTTCCTGCTCATCGAGGCGCTGCGTGAGTTCCACGCCTACTACAGCGACGATTTCTTAGTTGAGCATCCGGCAGGCTCAGGCACAAGGATGAGCCTACGCGAGATCGCCGATGATCTGGCGCAACGTCTTGCCAGTCTCTTCTCTCGCGGGGAGGAAAGCTATCGCCCCTTCCGGCGCCACAATCCATATCGGACTGATCCGCTCTGGCGCGACCTTGTGCTGTTCTATGAGTATTTTGATGGCGATACGGGTGAGGGCCTCGGCGCAAGCCACCAAACCGGGTGGACCGCGCTCATTGCGTCACTCCTGCAAGAGATTGGAGAAGCCCGGTTGGCTCCCCCCGCCGTACCACTCTCCGTGGTCGCCACTCAGTAACACGCTCGGTAGAGCTGTTCGATCTCCTCAGCGGTTGCGATGCGTGGGTTGTTGGCCGGGCTGCCGCTGGCGAGGGCATCCTTGGCCATCTGCGCGACGGCGGCCTCAAAGCGGTCGCGCGGCACATCCAATTCCCGCAGCGGCGGAACTTCCAAGTCTTCGCACAGGCGCCGGATAGCGTCGATGGCGGCGGTGGCGCCTTCTTCCTTCGGTCTTCCCGCAACCGGCAGCCCCCATGCCACTGCGATGTCCTGGTAGCGCTCGGCCGCGGCGAAGGCGCTGAAGGCGCTGACCTCCGCCAGCAAGATGGCATTGGCGGTGCCGTGCGGCACCCCGAAGTGCGCGCCGAGCGGACGCGCCATGCCGTGGACCAACGCTACCGACGCATTGCAGAACGACATGCCAGCTTCAAGCGCGGCGAGCGACATCTGCGCCCGCGCCTCGCGGTTCTCGGGCTCACGGTAAGCGTGTCGCAGCCAGCGGGAAATGCGCCGGATGGCTGACAACGCGAGCGTCTCACTCAGCGGCTGCGAACGCCCAGAGACGAACGACTCGATGGCGTGAGTCAGCGCATCGATCCCGGTAGAGACGGTGTACCGTGCCGGCAGCGAATGCGTTAGGTCCGGGTCTGCTACGGCGATGTCCGGCATCACTTCCCAGCTGGAAATCAGCATCTTGCGACTGCGCGCCTCGTCGGTGATGATGGTGAAGCGGGTCACCTCGCTACCGGTTCCCGCAGACGTAGCGACGCAGACCAGCGGCATGCGGCGCGGTGGCACCTTGTCCGCTCCCTCATAGTCCTGGATTGATGTGTCCGCGCCCGCCAAAATAGCCACTGCCTTCGCGGCGTCCATGGGGCTGCCGCCTCCCAGCCCAACCACAACGTCCGCACCATTTGCTCGCAAATCGACCAGCGCAGTCTCCACCATCCGCACGGTTGGCTCCGAAATGATGCCCGCATGCACACTCACGGCCAATCCGGCCATTCGGAGACTGTTCAGTACCCCGGCCGCTGCCGGGGAAGCCAGAACGCCCGGATCGCTCACTACTAAAGCGTGGCGATAGCCGCGGGCATGTAACACAGCGCCCACGCCATCGGCGCTACCAGCGCCAATCAGGATGAGCGGCGGGATGCGGAACTCTCTCATAGCCCCGTCATGCTACCGCCGCGCGGCTGCGTGCAGCAGCGTTCCTGCCAGTCCGCGATCGTGCTTTTGTGCGGCGCGTCTGCCTCTCTTTATAGTGCAGTGGGGGCAGCATCAATTCCGCACGGAGGCGCAAACACGCGTGATCAACCCTAAGCTGCACCGCTATGTAGAGAACCTAGATCCGACCCAGAATTACCTCGTCACCGAATTTGTCGATAACTACGAGGACGGCGTCATGGGCCGTCGAGACCTGTTGGAGCGGGTGTATCGAATCACCGGCAGCGCCGCTGCCGCCGCCGGCACTCTGCTGGCGCTGGGCGTCAAGCCCTTACTCGCGGCCCCGGAGCCATCCGCTGCTGCCGCGCCTGCGCAGCAAGCGGTGAGCCCGCTCTCCGTCGCGGAGAACGACCCGGCCATTGTCGCTGGCCCCGTCACATTCACCAGCAGCGGCGCCACCATTCAAGCGTACTGGGCGCGCCCCGTCGCGGCGGGCCGCCATCCGGCAATCCTGATTGCGCACGAGAACACCGGAATCAGCGATCACTTTCGCGACGTTGCCAGACGCTTCGCCAAGGCAGGCTACGTTGGCATTGTCCTCGATCTACTCTCGCGTCAAGGCGGCACCGCTGCCGTCGCGAGCAATGAGATCGGCGGCATCATCTCTGCCCCTGGCGCTGCCGACCAGTTCGTCAATGACTACCGCGCGGCGATGGCGTACCTGCGCCAGCAGTCATTCGTCGACCCCAATAGGATGGGCATGACCGGCTATTGCTTCGGCGGTGGCATTACCCTCAACGTCGCATCTCGCGAGCCTACCCTCCGCGCGGCAGCGCCGTTCTACGGCACGCCAGCGTTCCCGGACGAGCTACGTAACACGCGCGCCGCCGTGCTTGGCGTCTACGGTGAGACTGACGCTCGCGTCAACATGAGCATTCCCACCGTGGAACAGAACCTTCAGGCAGCGCGCGTTCCGTTTCGCGCCAACATCTATCCCGGCGCTGGTCACGCCTTCTACCGTGACACAGGCATGTCGTACAACGAGACCGCCGCACTCGCCGCCTGGCGCGACACGCTGGCGTGGTTCAACACATACGTGAGGGGCGCGGCGACCCTACCTGCTACCGGTGGCGGATCAAGCACCGCAGAAGGCGTGCAGGACGTCCCTATCGCGGAGTAGCCGCCAGAGGCGTTCCTCTACTCCTGATTACGGGGCGGGCGCTTAGGCGCCTGCCCCGTTTGCGTTGGCTGACCCGCCCCTCCAACTCCACGAGGTGGCATGTTTACCGCCTTCTCTGCCCCTGCGAGCGCCGCCCGTGCTCTAGCAAGCTGGTCCTGTTGGAACTGTTCAGCGCTCACACCGCGCGGCATCTCCGGTGGAGGCGGGACCTCCGGCTCGGGGAGGTCCCCTGCGCGAAGATCCTCAAAGCTCTCGTCATCGTCGTCATCGAACGAAGGCTCAGCTGTAGGCGCCGCCGCTCGTGCGGGTCTGGCTTGCATTACTGACGCCTCCCGCGCTGATGACGATGACGCAGTGGAGGGAAAACCACGGGTGGTGGCTGGCACGGCAGGTCCCTGGCTAGCTGCGCGCGGTGCCATCACTGCCCCAACGATTGCTCCACCGGCAGGACGCGAGTCTTCCACCACCAGCAGGTAGCGCGTGGCGCTGGATTCCAGCAGGAGCTCTTGACCGGTGGCACCGCCATCCCGCAGATAGCGGGCAACATGCTCGCGCATACGGCGCTCCAGCTGGTCCATCTCCGCGTAGCTCTCAAAGGTGAACTCCACTTCGAGGTCGGGGTCTCCTGGAGACCGTGTCTCAACCATCAGATAGCGGCCACGCGGATAGCCCGCCTGCGCAGCGGCGGCGTCTATTCCTTGAAGCGCCGCCAGCATCTCCCGGCGTCGCCCTGGCTGGCAACGATAGCTCTTGCGCACCACAATCCTTGGCATGCGGCTGGCTCCAGAGCATGGTAGCCAACAATGACGGTCATCAATCACGGCCGGCATCGCTGCTTCTGGAACACTTGCCAGTAGATTCATGCTCTCTGGTGCCTGGACTGCTAGGCTGATCGTCTTCGTCGCCTTCTTCGACCTCTTCAGCCAGTTCCCCATTGTGGCGCCCCACGCGCGCGCACTTGGCGCCGGCCCCGCCATGATCAGCGTCATGGTCAACGCCTATGACCTGGCAAATCTGCTCGGAAACCTCGCCACTCCGTTTCTGCTGGTCATTTGGGGACGCAAGCGCCCGCTGGTGGTAGGGTTGCTCGTCGCGGCAGCGGCGCAGGTTGCCTACGGCTTTGTGGCCTCGCCCGGCCAGTTCGCGCTGCTCAGGGTGGTCCACGGTCTGGCGCAGGCCATCCTCTCGCCCGGCGCATTCGTCGTGCTGAGTGAAGCGGTGCCGCCCGCTAAGCGCGCGCAGGCCATGGGACGGCCGGCGTGTTCATCGCCGTCGCGGCAGTGCTGGGACCCTTCGCTTCGGGCGTTGCCGCCGACCGGTTGGGCGCGCGAGTAGTATTTCTGGCAGTAGCAACCCTCCTCGGCATCACTGCCATTGTGACCGCGCTCTTCTCTTCCCCGGAAGGTGTGGCGTCGGAAGAGAGAGAGGCCGGGCACTCGCCTCCTCGCCAGGTGTCCTGGGCCTCCATGGTGGCGCTGATACGGCGTCCAGCGCTGCTAGGAGCGTACGCCGCCGCCCTTACATGGACGGCCGGCATAGGGACACTGGTGGTGCACCTGCCACTCCAACTTGAGAACGCGCGCATGCGCGGTTCCGCCTACGGCGTCTATGCGATGGTCGCACTGGTGCTCTTCGCCGGGCCGGCGCCGTGGCTGGCCAACCGATTTGGACGCCTTCGCCCGACCGCCGCCGGACTGGCAATCATCGGTACATCGCTCTGCATCTTGGGCGCCGTCGTTCCTTCTGCGTATGGCGTGTACGGCGCGATGGCGCTGTTCGGCGTCGGCTTCGGCCTGCTCTTTCCCGCAGTGACGGCGCTGGTGGCGGATGCCAGTGAGCCGCACGAGCGCGGCGCAGCCTACGGAATCTTTTACGCAGCTTATTCGCTTGGCGTTGCGATTGGTGGCCTAGGGAGCGGCCAGCTGGCCCGCGCGTTTGGCGACAGCTCACCCGCGCCATTCTTCACCTTCGGCGTGCTTGCCCTCCTGATGGCCCCAGCCATTCTCGTCGCCGGAAGGGCGGCGGCAAGGCCGCGGGTGGTGGGTCACGCCGCAGAGACGCGTACCTAGACTCAGCTGGTCAGACAAGTCGAGGCGGCGCTACGCCTCTTCCTCCCATTTCCGAGGCTGATCCACCATCCACGCGAGTACCGCGCCTGTGAGCGAGCCGATCAGGAGCCCAACGACGCCAAGATCGAGGGCGAGGATCGCGATCCGGTCACCGTACTCCAAGACGTCAAGCATGTCATTTGCCGGTGGAGGTTGGAAGCCGCGCTGCAGCTCGGTGAAGGCGCGCATCCAGAGCGGGATCCCCGTTGCGGGGATCCAGCGGTCCATGCCACTCACACTCCGGCGCAGCACCAGCCACTGCGCTATTCCTAGCGCGAACCCATCAATGATGGTGGAGAGTCCGTAGCGTACACCGCTGGTGGGCGGGCCAAGCAGATCCGTTGGCAGCGCCAACAAGATGGCGAATGCAATCGCTGCGACCAGCGTACCGCCAACCGTAGCTAGCAGCCAGATGCTAGCCCACGCGAAGTGACGCCTCAGCACGAGCCACTGCCCCACCGCACTGAGTGGAACGAAGGCATAGAGCAGCAAGCCAGCGTTCTCCTGCGCAAGGGCGCCAGCGCACGCGCCCGTGACCGCCCACCCGGCGGCGGTAGCCGCCGCCCAGAGCGCCCATAGTGCTCCACCGCGTGGCTCTGCTTGCACGGGTATGATTCGCCCCTCCTGGGGACTCTCTTCTTCCATTGGCGTCACGCCTATTTTCCCTGTCCGGCTTCGTGTCTCGCTTTTTGCTGCGCTCCACCTCTGGTGCACTGCTTAGCTGCGGCCTGGCTATGCTGGCCACGCTACCGGCCTGGCTGCCCTGGCTTGACCCGCAACTCGATCTCTGGAAGACAGACGACGCCAAGAATCATATGCTCCGGCTGTACCACCTGGGATGGCTGCTGGAGCGCGGCGTCTTGCACCCACGCTGGGTGCCAGACATGTTCATGGGGTACGGATACCCCCTCTTCAATTTCTACGCGCCCGCGTTCTATTACGTTAGTCTCCTGCTGGGCTGGATTTTCCGGCTGGATGTTTGGGACGCGTTCAAGGCGGGCGGTGTCCTCTCGGTCCTGTTGGGCTCATCCGGCGTTTACGCGCTGACCTACGCCGTCTGGCGGCGCGTCGCCCCTGCAATGTTGGCCGCCGTGTTGCTGCCGTATCAGCCATATGTCTTCCAGATCAACTTCTTCAAGCGTGCCGACCTCCCGGAGGCGCTGGCATTGGGTCTCATCCCATGGCTCCTGTTGGCAATCCACCATCTCTGGCACGCGGCCACCCGTCCCGCCCGGCTCATTTGGCTCTGCGGCGCGGCGGCAGTTGGCACCGCGATCCTGCTTACACACAATCTGACGGCCCTGCTCGCCGCCGCGCTCGCGTTGGTGTGGCTACTCGCGCTTCTGGCGACCGGGCGCGACTGGTTCGCCCTTGGACGCGTGGTGCAGGCAGGCGGGCTGGCGCTCGGCCTGAGCGCGTTTTTCTGGCTCCCGGCGGTGGGCGAGACGCGGCTGGTGCAGCTGGATGAGCTGTGGGGCACCGGCGGCCTGGACTGGCGCGGCTGGATGGTGGAGCCTACCGGGTTGACCGACAAGGATCACAAGCCCGGCAACCTCCAGACACCGCGCGGCTTGCTTGATCTCAACCTCCACTATCCCCATCAACTCATCGCGGCGCCAAAGCTCAGCCTCGGGCAGACGATGCTGGGGTTGCTGACCGGCATCCTGCTGCTCCGCGCGGCGCTCGGTCGCAAGCATGGCGCGGCTGGCGCCGGCCTGCTCTTTCTCACGGCACTCGGGTGCTGGTTCCTGACGTTTACGGTCTCGGCGCCGGTGTGGGAGCATGTGCCTGGCCTGGCACTCTTCCAATTCCCCTGGCGATTCCTTGGTCCCTTGGGAATCTGCCTCACCGTCGCTGCTGCCGGCGCCGTAGCAATGGCGACCACAACGAACAGGCACGCCGCCAGAGGCACAACCAAGCTCAACCCACTATCGTCTGGCCGGTCGTTAGCCGCCCAGTGGAGCATCTGCATTGGGGTAGGCGCCCTCTTCATTTTCAATAGCCTGGGGGCGCGCCAGTTCCCGACGGCGGCTCAGCCGCAGCGCGCAATGGACGGCACTGCGGTGGTGCGCGACGAGCGCCATGACTACGTCGTCGCTGGGACAACCACTAACCGCGAGTTCCTGCCTCATCAAGTACGCGTGGCGCCCTACACGCCGGGACTTCCCCGACACATCGGCGTCTTTGAACATCTCTACCCAGACATCGACTGGCTGGGAGGAACGCTACAGCCGGTGGGCGGCGACCTACGGCTGCTTGGCTGGCGTGCCGAGCCATTGCGGCTGAGCGTCCGGATCGCGAACGATGCCGCCAGCACAGGCACGCTCGGCGTGCGCCAGTTGCAGTTCGACGGCTGGCGCGTCTGGCTGAATGGGCAGCGCGCAGACTCCCGCGTGCCTCCCTACGTGCCGGAGCAGCAGATGGCGCCCGGGTTTCTACTGGTTGATGTTCCCCCTGGCGAGCACACCATCAGCCTGTCCTTCGGACCATCGATCGTGCGCGTGGTTGCACTCGGCGCCACGCTCGCCACGTCCGTCCTGCTGGTCATGTTGCTTGCCTGGCACTCCCGTACCCGCCGTACGCGCGGGGAGTGGCTACTGTGCGCCTGCGCGCTAATCCTTGCGCTCTTCTGCCTTCTAGGGATCTGGCGCGGCGTGCGGCCCCTCTTAGGTCGCCATTCACTGCTGGTTCCCGTAGCGCAGCAGACTAACGGTGTATGGCACGCGCCCGATCTCTCTCACACGGGCTCCGGTCTAATTGTGAATGTTGCCCACGCCGTGCAATCTGGGCAGGCGCGCATCGCGTCGCCCAGTGGCACGGCGCTGGGCCCAGATCGCTTCGTCGATGTGCGCCAGCTCACGGTAACGGATCACGACACGCTACGTGGCGCGGCCGGTACCTCGCGTCGCGAGTGGCTGTACTTGCATCCGCCGGCCGGCGTTTCGGTTGATATCGCGCTGCCGCCTCGTGGGCAGTTGTGGTTCCAGGCGGCGCTAACGTTGGATCCGCGCGTCTGGAGCGCTGAGGTGGGCGACGGTGTGCGCTTCTTGGCCACTGTTGAGCCAACCGGCGACACGGCTGGCAGCACGTCCTCCACCGTAGTGCTAGACGAAATCTTCAATCCGCGCGCGGACACGGCGCAGCGCCGCTGGGTCCCGGTGCGCGCTAACCTTTCGCCGTGGGCCGGCCGTACGGTACGCCTGACCCTCTACACGTCGCCCCGTGACGAAACATCGTTTGACTGGGCTGGTTGGGGCAACCCCGTGGTGGTCGTCGCGGACACCGCCCGTGATGTCCTCACCCACGACACGCTGGTGGGCCGATAACGCCTACTCCTATTCTGGTTCAGGCAGCGCGCAAGGAGTCGGCACTCGCGGGGTGCCAGTGGCGCCAGCCGTCACCAGGCTCCACCCGGCGTCGCAGTTCGGCGGTGGCGAGAGTGAGCGCATCTGGGAAGCGCACAAGCACCCGCGCAAGCATAGTCGCCGGCCACGGTGACGTACTGCGAGTGAGCGCGCGCAGGGCCTTTGCTGAGATGCCAAGTAGCGCCGCAAACTGGTGGTCATCCAGCGAGCGTCTGGCCTGCTCGGCGGCCAGATAGCCGCGCAGCGAGTCATGCGGCGCCTTCTTGACCGGCTCTGCGTCAGCGGTGGTTTCACTCACGACTTAAAACACTAACGCCAAATCGTCTGCCGTTCTCGCGTCTTCATCCATTGTTCACTAGATGGACGCAATCGCAACCCCTCTGTAAGCTACCGGCAAGCCCTACAATCTGCTCCACATATGGCTCAGGTCACGCTCTTTGTTGGCAGCAAATCGGATGTCGAAAGTGTCCGCCCTGTGCTTGCGACGCTCGATCGGTTCGGGGTCTCCTGTCACCCGCAGGTGTGCTCGGCGCATCGCGCGCCCGAGCGTCTCAAGGAGTTGATCCAGCAGGCAGAGGCCGGCGGCACGCAAGTCTTCATCTGCGGCGCGGGACTCGCGGCGGCGCTGCCCGGGGCCGTTGCCTCTCACACCGGCAAACCCGTGATCGGCATCCCGCTTGCGTCCGGTGCGCTGAATGGCCTCGACTCGCTCTACTCAATTGTCCAGATGCCGCCAGGCGTTCCCGTCGCCGCCGTGGGAATCAACGCGGCCGCCAACGCGGCGAGCCTGGCAGTGCAGATCCTCTCCCTCACCGACCCCGCGCTCGCAGATCGCTACGCCACGTTCCGGCGTGAGCAGTCAAGCCGCGTAGACAGCTTCGAGTAGGTGGCGTTGCCGGCGTTATCTGAAACCAACCAGCAGCGTTAGTCTCTTGGTGAAGCGGGCGGGAACATTCCCCCGCCCGCTGGCGTCTGTCACCCAAAGGGGACCGGAAATGAGATCAATGACGCGGCAGATCACGCAGTTCGTCCAGCTTGGTTTGGCGCTCGCGCTGCTCTTCCCAGCGGCGACTCCCGCCATGGCGCAGGGCGTAATTTTGCCGCCACCGCGCTGCTTTGATGTTCCGGTGCCACTTCCCGGCCCACTGCCACTTCCCGTCCCAGAACCGTTTCCCGCCCCTCCGATAGCAGATACCGGCACCGCTACTGGCTCATCCGTTGCGCCGGTCGGCGCCAATGGCATCACCATTCAGCCAGTTCCGCCAATCCAGGGCATTTTGTCTCCCGTCCGACCCCTCCCTACTCCTGGGCGACCCATTGCACCGCCTCCCCCCATGCGGCCCATCTTTCCGTGCTGGCTGACGCTGCGCTCGCACGCCGTGGCTGTGGAGATCCAGGATCAAGTGGCCACAACGCGGGTGGATCAGGTATTCCTGAATGAGACGGGACGTGACCTCGAAGGTACGTACCTGTTCCCACTTCCCGAAGACGCCATCGTTACGTCCTTCTCCATGTTCGTGGACGGCCAGCAAATTACGGGCGAGGTCCTCACTCGGGAAGAGGCTCGGCGGATCTACGAGTCGATCGTCCGCGCCAACCGCGATCCTGCTCTGCTTGAATTCGCCGGTCGTGGCGCCTTCCAGGCGCAAGTCTTCCCGTCCCAGCAGGCGGTCAGCGCACCATCCGGCTTGAGTACTCACAGATACTCCCGGGGGATGCGTCGGGCGGCGGCGAGGGAAGCGCGCGCCTGGTGCGGTATGCCTACCCCACCAGCGCGGAGCGCTTCTCAGCACGTCCGTCGCAGCAGACCTCTTTCAGCGTCTCTATCAAGACGATGCAGCCGCTGCGCTCAATCTATTCGCCAACGCACGAGGTTGCCGTCAGTCGAAATGCGGAGAACGCCGCCATCGTTTCCTGGTCGTCAAAGGCGGACCCAACCAGAAGCGCCTCACGCGGGCACTTTGAGCTCGTATATGGCGTCTCCCCCAATCCAGTCGGACTCAGTCTGCTGTCTACTCGTCCGGCCGGCGAAGATGGCTATTTCCTGCTGCTGGCCGCGCCGTCGGTGCAGTTAGCGGCCAGCGCCGTCACTGCAAAGGACGTGACCCTCATCTTCGACACCAGCGGCTCGATGGCCGGCGCGAAGATTGAGCAAGCGAAGGGCGCTCTGCGCTATGTGATAAACCGCCTCAACCCCGAAGACCGTTTCAACATCATCTCCTTCGCTTCCACAGTCAACACCTTCGCCGCTGGGATGCAGCCGGCCGGCGAGCGTGATCGCGCACTTGCGTATGTTGACGGGTTGGTGGCTACCGGTGGCACCAACATCAACGACGCGCTGATCACCGCGTTGCGCCTCCATGCCGGCGATACGTCCGGCCGGCCGCACACGGTAGTCTTTGTCACCGATGGCCTGCCCACAGTAGGCCCGCAGCAGCCCGAACAAATCATCCAGAATGCGCAGCGCGCGGCCGGCGCCGAAGGCAACGCCCGCTGGCGGCTTTTCACCTTTGGCGTCGGCTTCGATGTCAACACGACACTGCTGGACAAGCTGGCGGCAGACTTCGGTGGCACATCCGCCTACGTAAAACCGCAGGAGAACCTGGAGGAAGCGGTCTCTGCCTTCTACGCCAAAGTCTCCGCACCGTTGCTGACCGACCTGCGTCTGGATTTTGGTGGCGCGGACGTGTACGACCTTTTCCCGGCACGCCTGCCTGATCTCTACGCCGGTAGCCAGTTGGTGATTAGCGGTCGCTACCGCCGCGCCGGTACGTTTGACGTCACACTCGCCGGCACCGCCGCCGGACGCACGCAGCAGTTCACCCTGCCCGCCGCACCCTTCGCCGGTGCGCCCGTGAAAGGCCAGGACACGCTTCCACGTCTCTGGGCGGGACGGAAGATTGGGTTCCTGCTGGCGGAGATCCGCTTACGCGGCGCCAACAAGGAGCTGGTGGACGAGATCGTCACGCTGGCCACGCGCTACGGCATTGCCACGCCGTACACCTCCATCTTTGTCCCGGAACCAACCGGTACGGCCCGACCCACAACGCCGGCATTACCCGGCCAGATTCCGGCGCCACAGCCAACGCAGGCGCCGCTGAACACCCAGCAAGGTCGCGCCGATGCCGCCGAGCAGCTACAACGTGGCGTCGCCGCCGCGCCCGCCTCCGGCGCAGGTGCGGTCCAGAACAGCCTGGACGCCAACAAGCTCCAGGAAGCGCAGAGCGCGCAAACGGCAAACCTCGCCAACGTGCAGGTGATTGCGGACAAGACGTTCTTGTTGGTGGAGGGCGTCTGGAATGACGTCTCTACCGGCGAGGACGCGCCTTCACCCGAGGCGCGCATCCGCATTCCGTTCGCCTCGGTGGAGTATTTCATGCTGATCGACCGTCACCCGGCGATGCCGCAGTACCTGAGCGTCGGCACGCTCGTCCTGCTCTACCTGGACGGCGCCTGGTACGAGGTCACTGACGCCCAGACAGGCTAGGAGCGGCAGGCTGACGCGGCGCGGGCCTTTCAGACTCTTCTTGGCCCATGCCTTGCATTCGTACCTTCAGTCATGCTGGTGCAAATGACGGTCGAGACGCTAGCCGTCACTTCAGACGGCGGACCGTGCGCCGTTGTGCTGCGCGGAGTGCGCTTACCTGTCATCCTGCCGATTGCCATTTCGCCACAGCAGGCGGCGGCCATCGCAGCGGTGAATTTCACTTTCCCTCGCCCGCTTACGCACGACCTGTTCACCGTCCTGCTGCGTGAATTGGGCGGCAAGATTGAGCGCGCCGTGATCCATGATGTACAGGACTCCACGTTCCTTGCACGGCTGGAGGTCTCGCACGTGGCGGGTCCACAACAGGTACAAGCTGCGCACGAGCTTGATTGCCGCCCGTCAGACGCCATCGCGCTGGCAGTGCGCCTGAATCTGCCCCTCCTAGTATCGTCCGGGGTGCTTTCCCGCGCGGAGGGTGTGCGATGGGGCCAGCCGAAAACAGATGAGAGTCAGCTGCAGCCCGACAAGTCCCAGGAGCCGCCCGTATCCGACGAGCAACTTGCACCATTCCGCAGCGTCGTCGAAAACCTAAACCTCGAAGACCTTTAGCACGCCGGCGCCTTAAGCACTCCTGGCGTCCAGCCATTGCGCAGCTCGTGGGCCATGCTGCGCCCGGAGAACGCAAGCCAATGCTTGCTAAAGATGTGCAGCCCCCCTTTCCTGCTTCGCCATCCAGATGGAGGTCCCCAACGCGCCGGCCGCTCCAGCGCTCGCCCGTCGAGTTCCCGCCTCACCTTGCGCCCCACTTTCAATCAGCTATTCAGCAAAGCACGCCGTGTGGGCGGCGGGTACAGTTGCGTACTCCAGCATGACGGCCCGTACTAAATGACCCAGCCGGATTACCCCACGTCGGATTCCGCGCACGACGACACACGCATTGACGCGCTCCAGCGCCGCGTGGAAGAGCTGGAGCGGGAATTGCGGGAGTCGCACACGCGCGACTCCCAACGACGTGTCACACTCCACCGCATCCGCAGCCCGCTGACGGTCGTCATCGGCTTCGCGGAGACATTGGCGTCTCAGGGAACCGTAATGACCGAAGACCGTCTGACCGACCGCCTCAATCGCATCATTACTGCCGCGAGACGCATTGATTCGATGCTGGACGAGCTAGGTGAGCAGCAGGATCGCTGCCCGGTGAGCGCGCCCAACTCTGGCCGGCCAACCCAGCCCTCCCACCCTTCAAAGACGGTCGAATGAGCACGTCTTCCCCGGCCCAGAAACCAACTATCCCCCGCACGCAAGTGACCTTTGTTGGCCTTGGCGCCATGGGGCGTCACATGGCCGCCAACCTCGCACGCGCCGGGTATGCCGTGCGAAGCTACGACATCCGCGCAGACGCGTTAGGCCCCTCGGATACCGCAACACTGGCAGGCGTCACGCAGACAAGAACGCTTGCTGAGGCGCTGCACAATGCCGGCGTGCTTGTGCTCAGCCTACCTGACACGCCACAGGTAGAGCAGGTTCTCCTTGGTCCGGGCGGCGCGCTCGAGACGCTTCCGTCAGGCGCACTCGCCATTGACATGAGCACCATCTCTCCCGTCGCCACGCGCCACATTGCGGAGGCGTTAGCAACGCGCGGCATTGACCTGCTAGACGCGCCTGTGAGCGGCGGCGTCCGCGGCGCCCAGGAAGCAACGCTGACTATCATGGCCGGTGGTTCAGAGGCTGCTTTTGTGCGCGCCGGGCCCATCTTGGCCGTGCTCGGCAAGACCGTCACACACTTTGGGCCGTCCGGCGCTGGCCAGACAGTCAAGCTATGCAACCAGGTCGTCTGCGCGTTGCACATCCAGGCAGCGTGCGAGGCGTTCGCGTTAGCGCGCGCTGCCGGCGTAGACCTAGCCGCCGTACGCCAGGCGCTCCAGGGTGGCGCCGCGTCTTCATGGATCCTGGAAAACCTCGGTCCGCTGATGATTGACCAGGACGACACGCCGAACTTCAGGATAGAGCTGCAAGCTAAGGATCTGCGCCTCGTGGCTGAGCTAGCCGCCTCGCTGCGCGTGCCGCTCCCCGGCGCCGCCCTGGTGACCAACCTCTACTACTCATCGCTGGCCAATGACGAAGGTGGGCTGGGCAACCAATCCCTCTTCCGCGTATACGACCGTCTCACCGGACAGCTCACCAACCCGGAAGCCGCGATCTAAGTAAGCTAGCGCGGGTCGAGTTAGCTCAGCGGCCCAGGTCCGGATCCCACTGCACATTGGACTCGCGCCGCACGTACTGTCTGGCGCCATCGACGAACGGCTGGAAGTCCCACGGCGTGTACTTCCCCGCGAACAGCGCGTCCTTCATGAACGCCCGCCGGTGCTGGCTTTCTCGGATCGCACGGTCCGCCGCGGCTGGGTCCCACCCAGCCATGATCCGTGCCTTCATTTCCTTGGTCTCGCCCGCGTTCACGGGTACCTCAGCCAGATTTGTCCACTCGTGGGGATCCGACTCCAGGTCATGCAGCTGATCTGGCAACCCGTGAGCGTAGATGAGCTTCCGATCGCCACGAACAAGCGCCCGGATCGGCGAGATCGTCGCCTCGCCAAAGTTCTCCACTAGCGCCTCGCCAGGATGCTCCGGCGCCGGCTCTCCCGCCAGGAATGGCGCCAGGCTGTGGCCGTCCACCAGATGCGGGAACGCCGCATCCGGTGCGAGCCCGGCGACATCAAGCATCGTTGGGAACAGGTCTACCAGCGACACGGTCTGAGCCACGCGGCGCGCCCTCACAACGCGTGCGTTGGTGCCACCCGCCATAATCAGCGGCACGCGCGCCGACCATTCCCGTACTGTCCGCTTGAACCACATGCCCCGCTCGCCGCACATGTCACCATGGTCCGCCGTAACTACCACGAGCGTGTTCTCCCACAGTCCCAGCCGCTCCAACTCCGCCACAAGCTGGCCCACTTTGTCGTCAAAGTAGCTGGTGGACGCGTAGTAGCCGCGCCGCGACCGATACACGTCCTCGGGTGAGGGATTGACCCGATCTACGCCGTGGTACGCATTGGTCCAAACGTCCATCCGGTGCGGCTCCCACCCCGGGGGAGGCGACTCCGGCATGGCAATCTCGCGCCCTTCGTAGCGGTCCCAATATTCCTGAGTGTTGACGTAAGGATCGTGCGGATGCGTATACGCCGCACACAACATCCAGGGTTGAGTGCGATCGTCACCTCGACGCCGCGCAAGGCCGCGCAATGACTCGAGCGCCCGGTGATGCACTTCCTCGTCGTATTCGTGCTGATAGCTCCACGCCACCGGTCCGGCTTCTTTCACCATCTGCGCCATCTGGCGCACGTAACTCTGCCCCGTCTCGGCGTCACCGGGCAGTCCCACCCGGCGTGGCGGATCGCCCTGTGAATCCCAGGTCTTAGTCCACATAAAGTCGGACGGGTAGATGTCTGTGGTCAGTCGCTCCTCAAAACCGTGCAGTTGATCCGGCCCGATGTAGTGCATCTTTCCGGAGAGAATGGTCCTATACCCGCCCCGTCGGAGGTAGTGGACGAACGTGGGTACCGACGCCGGGAGCTCCTCTGAGTTGTCATTCACCGGGATGTTCCCTGGCAGCCGCCCCGACATCATGGACGCGCGCGACGGCGCGCACAGCGGGTGGTTGCAGTACGCTCGTTCAAACACCACCCCTCGCTCCGCCAGACCCTGGAGCTGCGGCGTGAGCACGTCCCTGTTCCCATAGGGACTGGTGGCCAGCGCGGAGAGCTGGTCCGCCATGATAAAGAGAATGTTCGGTCGTCCTGCGATGGCAGTCATAATGCCGGTGTCCTACCATCCTGACCGTTGATCAAGCCAGCGGCCTCACTCACCAGCGCCTAGAACTCACCCTAGATCAGGCGTCCCGTACAAAGTCCTCCATCAAGTCCGCCAGCGCGCTAGCCCACTCTACCGGGATGGCGTTATAGAGCGACACGCGCACGCCGCCGGTGCTGCGATGCCCCTTCAGGCCAATCATGCCCCGGCGCTCGGCTTCCGCCAAGAAGCGCTTCTCATCCGCCTCAGAGGGGAGCCGGAACACGACGTTCATCTGCGATCGGCTATCACGCTCCACGGGGCAGCGATAAAAGTCCGCGTGCCGGTCGCTGGCGCCGTACACCAGACTGGCCTTCTCCGCATTCCAGCGCTGAATTTGCTCCAAACCGCCCGAATCGCGCACCCACTCCAGTACGCACTTCATCAAGTAGATGGAAAAAGTCGGCGGCGTGTTGTACAGAGAATTGTTCTCGGCGAACGTGCGGTACTGGAAGATGGTCGGGATGTCGCTCCGCGCAGACTTCACCAGGTCCTTGCGCGCCACCACCACCGTCACGCCGCTCGGTCCCACGTTCTTCTGCGCCCCGGCGTAGATCATGCCGAAGCGCGAAATGTCAATTTTCCGCGAGAGGAAGTCGCTCGACATGTCGCACACCACCGGCGTCCCGCCTAGGTCAGGCAGCGCCGCCGGGAACTGGATACCGTGAATCGTTTCATTGCTGGTCACATGCACGTACGCCGCCAGTGGGTCATGCTGAATCTCCTCTCGCCGGGGTACGCGGCTGTACGTCGCACTCTTGCCGTCCCCCTCCGCCGTCACCGCGGTCGTCGCTGAGACACGTACCCGTGCTTCAGTCATCAGCGCCACCGCCTCGGCCTCTGAGACCGCCTTCTCCCCCCAGCTTCCAGTAACTACGTAGTCCGCGCTCGAGCCAGGCGCAAGCAAGTTCAGCGGCACCTGCGCGAACTGCTGCGACGCACCTCCGTGCAGGAACAACACGTCAAAGTGCTCCGGGATGCCCAGGAGCTCGCGCAGCAACGAGATTGCTTGGTTATGCACCGCCTCATACGTAGCGCCCCGGTGACTGTGCTCCATGATCGACATGCCCGTCCCGGCGAAGTCAACCAGCTCTTCCCTTGCCCGCTCTAGCACCGCCAGCGGCAGCGCCGCCGGTCCCGGATTGAAGTTGAGTGCCCGCGATTCGTCTGTCATCTATGCCACTTGTCTCATCAACGGCCAAGAGTATCGCCCGCGTTAGTTCCTAGCTGCCCGTTCAGACTAGGAACACAACAGCTCCTCTGGTGCTCCTCTTTCCACGGCGCGTACGATGGCCGCGGCCTTGGGCAGTACGGGACAATACGATGGGAGGACAGGTCTCATGGCACAGAGCTCCAGCAGGGCATCCAGACGGAAGTTTCTCGCGGCCACAGGCACAGGTGTCGGCGCAGTAGGGGGTGCGGCGCTCCTGGCGGCGTGCGGAGCGACAGGAGACGGAGGCTCGAGCGGTGCCAAGGGGCAGTCGGCAAGGCGCATCTCCGGCACACTCACCTACTGGCCAGAGGGGGGTCAGACCAACGCCAGCTACCAGGCCTGGGTCGCCCGCATCGCGGACTTCCAGAAAGCGTATCCCGAAGCCAAGGTCGAGATGACCGAGACGCAGGACCGCGACGCGAAGCTCGTCGCCGCCGTCACGGCTGGCACGCCACCCGATCTCTCTGTCTTCGATCGCTATGTCATCCTCGGCGCGTCTCAACGCGGCATCATGCAGGATGTCCAGAAGTACGCCAAGACGGCTGGCATCAAGGGTGAAGACCAGCAATCCTGGTGCTGGGACGAGGTCTTCCGCGATGGAAAACTATGGGGTCTCCCGTACTCCACCGATACACGCATGGTCTACGTGAATGCTGCCCATCTCAAGAAGGCCGGCATTCCCCTCACCGCTCCGAAGACGTTAGACGACTTCGACAAGACGATGCGTCAGCTGACCATTGGCCGGCCCGGTACTTTCGAACGTATCGGCTTCGTTCCCTGGGGCGGCTGGAACAACTGGCGGCTCTTCGGATGGGGCTGGCTGCACGGTGGCGAGTGGTACGACCCAAAGGCCAACCGCGTCTCCATGGATAACCCCAAAAACATTGCCGCCCTGGATTGGGAAGTCGCTCGAGCCAACGAGCTCGGTGGCTATGCCGGCGTCGAATCCTTCCGGGCCGCCCAGCCCAAAACTGGCACCATGGACATGCTCAAAGCCGGCACGCTAAGCGCCGTCGTCAATTCCACCTCCCAGCTTATCGGCATGTTCGCCGAGAAAGACCTGGACTGGATTGTCTGGCCAAATCCGCCGGCGCAGGGGGTGAGTCGAAGCCACACATGGTCCGGCGGCTTCGCCAATGTGCTCCCGACCGGCGTAAAGAACCCCGAGGCGTCGTTCGAGCTCGCACGGTTCCTCTCCGATGAAGAGTTCCAGAAGGTTCAGAACAAGACGGGTGGCGGACGCATGCCCACTATCAAGTCCGCCACCAAAGATCCCTATTGGAATTCCGTCGATCCACGCGTGAAGCAGTTCCTGGATCAGCTACCCAACTCGCACATTCGCCCGCCCATCGTTCAGATTGACATCCTCAATCGCGAGCTAGATGGCCCCGAGGGCGCCGAGACCATCGTGCTCAAAGGCCAAAACAATGCCCGCGCCGCGCTATCTACCGCCAATCAGCGCGTCAACGACGCTATCAAAGAGGGCCGCACCAGCTAATGACCACGACCGCACGACGCAACGAACCCTCCGCCTCAGGTGCGGCCGGAGTGTCGGCACCACCCAAGAAGTCCATTCGCATTGCCATGATCGGCGCCGGCCGGATGGCGAACAACGTCCACTACCCATCGCTTGCATCCTTCGACGACGCTGAGATTGCCGCCATCTGCGATCTTAGCCCGGAGGCGCTCAACGCAACAGCTGACAAATACGGCGTCTCTGGCCGCTACTCAGACTACCGCAAGATGGTGTCGGAGGTGGCGCCGGACGGCGTCTACGTCATCGGTCAGCCGCACCAGATGTATGACATCTGGGCCTGGTGCTTGAAAGAAGGCATCAATCTCTACATTGAGAAGCCCATGGGTCTCACCTGGCACCAGGCGCAAATGCTGGCCCATCTGGCCGAGCAGAAGCGGCTGATCACGCAAGTCAGCCACCAGCGCCGTACCAGCCCGCTGCTTCACGCGCTGCGCGACAAGCTGATAGCGAGCGGGCCAATCGTCCACGCCGTCTGCGAGTTTTACAAGCACGGCCCGAGTCCATACACGGGTGCACGCGACCATATGATGGACGACACCGTCCACGCGATTGACACCGTGCGCTGGATGTGCGGTGGTGGACAGGGAAGCCAGAGCGGCGCCGAAGTCATCGGCATCGAGAGCGAATGCAAGCGCATTGGCACGCCGGACATCAACTGGATTGGCGCCACGCTCCACTTCTCCAACGGCGCCACCGGTTTCCTGATCAACTCCTGGTCCAGCGGCCGCCGCATTTTCCGCATCCAGATGCACGCCCCCGGCATCAACGCCGAGGGCGATCAGGAAGGCAAAGCCTACCTCTACGATGGCGGTAAGACCGATGGCGCCGAATACGACGCCAAGCAGGTCGCGGGCAGCAGTGACGTGTACGTCTACGGCGGCTTCCAGGCCAAGAACCGCGAGTTCGTCCAGTCCCTAAAGACCGGCGTGGATGTCACATCCTCCCCTTTCCGCGACGCCGTCAAGACGATGGAGGTGGCGGAAAAAATCCTCGCCAAGGCTCTCCTCTCCGGAAAATAAGGAAAGTTACCGATGAAAGTCCTCGTCACCGGCGCCACCGGCCAGGTTGGCTGCCGTCTTGTCCGCCAGCTGCTCGACCGCAACCATGAAGTGCGCGGCACCGTCTGGGCAGGCGCTCCCCCGGCCGAGCTTGAGCGCGTCACCGACCTGGAGGTAGATCTCCGCACCGGCGACCTGGCTGACCTAGACTTCGTGCGCGGCGCCGTACAGGGCGTGGACGCCGTCATCCACACGGCCAATCTCGTGGGCCCTCACTTTCAAAACAATGTGACAACCACGCTCCAGGTCACCCGCGCCTGCGGCGAGGCGGCCGGCCAACTTGACCGCTTCATTTACGTCAGTTCTTCTGGCGTCTTCCCCAATGACAGCCACGTCCTCGCCTGTGCTTACCACCCCGTGGATGAGAACCACCCCAAGCGCTCCACC
>Ga0136611_10000238_pt1 | contig 34568 bp, 29 predicted proteins | sample AntDrymUQ2232306_2_FD_106645 | JGI IMG/M metagenome (GOLD analysis project Ga0136611, IMG submission 106645) | Polar desert sand microbial communities from Dry Valleys, Antarctica - metaG UQ223 (23.06) | ecosystem: Environmental > Terrestrial > Soil > Desert | place: Antarctica: Dry Valley...
CCACGTCACCGTCCTCCGACGACGTCATCGAAATCCCACGCGCCCTCTTCGACCGCCTCACCGATACTCTGGCGTTCGCCGCCTGAGCCCCGCTCAAGATGGACAAAGCCTAGCTAAGAGCGCTCCAGGCAAGCGGCTGTCGAGTCCATAAATCTCGATCCCCTTCGGCGCCGGGCCGGCTTCGAGCCGATCTCCATCGAGCGCCTGCCGCTGTCCACACCGATTGTACGTACATCGGACATCCACGGGGAGCTCGGTCAGTGCGAAGCCGACTCGATACGGCCGACGCTCCTGCCCGGCCCCGACATGTGCTCGTTCCAGCTTGTCCCGCGCGGCTCGATCGGGGCGGGATGACGCCGACAGCGGAAACCGCCGTCCTTGGTGATCTCTCCGGTCTCGTTGCTTCTTGGCCGTGTTGGATAGCTCCCACACCCCGTCGTCGCCGCGCCACCAGCCTTCGGGCAGGACGATGAAGTACGGGACCGGAGACTCGTCGGGTTGATCTTGCCGGAAGGCGATCGTCTTCTTGCAGGCTCCGCACAGGACGTTGAGCGGGTGCCGCGTGCTGGCGAGGGCGTACAGCGTCATAGCCGATCCCCCGGGGAGAGCCGACGGTATGCGTCGCGTGCGCGCTCCGCGGCAGCACTGGCCCCGTACCGCCCCAGCATCGTCCGGGAGCGCCACCCGGCCAGCATCATCAAGTCTTGCTCCTGACCCCCGCTGGACAGCCAGCTGTGGGCGAAGGTATGTCGGAACAGGTGCGGGTGTACGCTGTCAATGCCCGCGAGTGCCGTCCGCTTCTTGACGATGTCATAGATGCCGTCCGGCTGTACCGGACCGCGACGTCCAAGCCACAGTTCGGGACGATCCTTGTAGCGGTGCAGAGCGCGCATCCGAAGGTAACGGTCGAGCGCCAGCGCCGTTCTCTTCCCGAACGGCACCGCGCGCGGCCGCCTGAACTTGCCCAGGACCCCGGCGACGTTCACGTCGAGGTCAACATCTTCGACTCTCAGGCCGGCCAGCTCGCTTCGACGGAGGCCGGTATCGAGCAGGAAACGAATGAGGGCCGTATCGCGCCGACTCTCGAAGTCCTTGCCCTCGCATGCCTTCAGCAGGCGAGACAGCTGCTCATCGGTCAGGACGGTGGGCGGCTCTTCCGGGATGCGCGGGGGCTTGATGTTGCGCATGGGCGAGGCCGAAATCTCCCCCTCCTCGACCAGCCACGTGAAGAACGCTCGCAGGGCCTTATGCCTGTTGGCGGCCGTGTTTGCTTTCCGAGTCCGCAACGTCTCGGCAATCCACTCTTCGGCATGCTCGCGCGTGATAGCCTCGATGCTGGTCGGCATGCCGCGCTCGACCAGGAAGTTCCCGAATCGGCGCAGTATGCTCAAGTACATGCGGACGGTGTGGGGCGAGAAGTTGCCCGCGAGGAGTGACCGCTCGAAGGAGCGGACCAGCGTCTGATACCCTGTCAGCGAGCGAGCCGCCGTGACCATGCGAAATCCCATCTTCCACCTCTTCGTTCCGACGTCCACGTTTCAGGGCTACGAGCGGTGTAGCGGACGCCGAGGGCGGGTCGAAATGCAGTGTTCCGCCGTCATTATATCTGGTCAGGGCTCAGTTGAGAAGGCGTGCGGGGAGGAAAGTTTCCCTTGAAACTGTACGAGTTCCAGGCCAAAGAGTTGTTCGCGGGCGCCGGCATCCCCATTCCGCGCGGCACGATGGTCACCGACGCCGATGGGGCCGCCGAGGCCGCGCGCGACCTCGGGCGCTGCGTCGTCAAGGCCCAGGCCCACGCCGGCGGACGCGGCAAGGCCGGCTTCATCAAGCTCGCCGAGACGCCCGAGGAGGCAAAGCAGTACTCCGCCGGGATGCTCGGGCAGACCTTCAAGGGCTTCGTCATCACCCGCCTGCTGATCGAGGAGGCCGTGGACGTCGCGGCCGAGTACTACCTCGCGATCACCATGGACCGCGCCAGCAAGTCGCCCGTGATGATCTGCAGCGCGGCCGGCGGCGTGGACATCGAGGACGTCTCGGCGTCCACGCCCGAGAAGATCGTCAACCTCCCGGTCGATGTCGCGTTCGGCCCGTTCGACTACGAGCTGCGCGACCTCTCCGAGCGCGCCGCCCTCGACCCCAAGGCGAGCCGCCAGTTCGTGGACGTGGCCAAGAAGCTGTACCGTACATTCGTCGATTCGGACGCCTCGCTGGCCGAGATCAACCCGCTGATGATCCTGAAGGACGGACGGATGATCGCGGCCGACGCCAAGTTCGACGTCGATGACAACGCCCTCTTCCGCCATCAGGATCTCCTCCAGTACAAGGAGGAGGCCGAGGAAGACCCGATCGAGGCCGAGGCCCACCGCCAGGACGTCACCTACGTGCGCCTGGGCGGCGACATCGGCATCCTCGGCAACGGCGCCGGCATCGTGATGGGCACCCTCGACATGGTCACCCGCGAGGGCGGCCGGCCGGCCAACTTCCTCGACATCGGCGGCGGCGCGAGCGCGGCCAAGGTCAAGCAGTCGCTCGACATCATCCTGATGGACCCGAACGTCAAGGGTATCCTGATCAACGTCTTCGGCGGCATCACGCGCGGCGACGAAGTCGCCAAGGGCGTCATTGAGGCCACGTCGGGCATGGACCTGAAGGTGCCGATCGTCGTCCGCATGGCCGGCACGCGCGCCGAAGAAGGTCTCAAGCTGCTCGAAGGCTCGAAGCTGGTGCCGGAACCGGATCCGATCCTGGCCGCGCGCAAGGTCATCGCGCTGTCGAAGGGGGCGTAGCATTATGGGCATCCTCGTCGGGAAAGACACCCGCCTGGTCGTCCAGGGCATCACCGGCCGCGAGGGCAGCTCGCACGCGCGGCAGATGCTCGACTACGGCACGCCGCTGGTCGCGGGCGTCACGCCGGGCCGCGGCGGCTCGACGTTCGAGGGCAAGGTGCCGGTCTTCGATAGCGTCGCCGAGGCGGTCGAGAAGGAAGGCGTCAACACCTCGATCATCTACGTGCCGCCGCCGTTCGCCGGCGACGCCATCGTCGAGAGCGCCGCCGCCGGCATCGCGCTCGTGATCTGCATCACCGAGGGGGTGCCGGTCCTCGACACGTCGCGTGCGATCAAGTACATCAACGAGAAGGGCGGCACGCGCCTGATCGGGCCGAACTGCCCCGGCGTCATGACGCCCGGCGAGGCGAAGGTCGGCATCATGCCGGCGAGCATCTTCCAACGCGGCAACGTCGGCGTCGTCTCGCGGAGCGGCACGCTCACCTATGAAGTGGTCGATCTGGTGACCAAGGCCGGGCTCGGCGTCTCGACGTGCGTCGGGATCGGCGGCGACCCAATCATCGGCACGACGTTCGTGGACATCCTCAAGATGTTCGCCGACGACGAGCAGACCGAGGCGGTGCTGATGATCGGCGAGATCGGCGGCACCGACGAAGAGACGGCGGCGGCGTACATCAAGGCGGAGTTCAAGAAGCCGATTTTCGGCTTCATCTCCGGCCGCTCGGCGCCGCCCGGCAAGCGGATGGGGCACGCCGGCGCGATCATCTCCGGCACGATGGGCACGCCCGAGGCGAAGATGGCCGCATTCAAGGACGCGGGCGTCCCGGTCGCCGACACGCTCGCCGACATGGTGCAGCTGGCGAAGAACCGCTAGCGTCGTTCGCCTTCGATGCGCGCGTCGCACCATGCCTCGACCGCCGAGCGCGGCATGACGTGCGACGCATGTCATGATGCTGAAGGGGACACTCGCAATGAGAGATGCGCGGATCGCGACGATCGAATGGGCGCCGCTGGCCGGTGATCGGCCGCGCGCCGCCGGCCGCAACGCCCACATGGAGGCGCACGGCCCGCGCACGCGCACGCCGATCGCGCGCATCACGCTCGACGACGGATCGAGCGGCTTCGGCCTGAGCCGAGCATCCGAGGGCGAGCTGCGCGAGCTCGTTGGTGTCGCCTTCTCTGAGCTGTTCGACCCGGCCAGCGGCGCGACCGAGCGCGGCCTGCCGATCGAGCTGTCGCTGTGGGATCTCGCGGCGCGGCGAGCCGGCACGCCCGTCTACGCGCTGACGACCGCGATCGCCGGCGCGCCGGCCCGGACCGAGCCGCTCCGCGTCCGCTGCTACGACACCACGCTCTACATCGACGACCTCGACTGCGCGGACGACGAGGCCGGCGCGGCCTTGATGGCCGACGAGGCCTGCCAGGGCTGGGAACGCGGCCATCGCGCGTTCAAGATCAAGACCGGACGCGGCAACGTCCACATGCCGACTGCCGATGGCCTGCGCCGCGACATTGCCGTGGTCCGCGCGATTCGCGAGGCGGTCGGGCCGGACGCTGCCATCATGACCGACGCCAACAACGGCTACACCTACAACATCGCGCGTGACTTCCTGGCCGGGACCGCCGATGCCAACGTCTACTGGCTCGAAGAGGCGTTCTACGAGGACGCGATTCTCTATCGGCGGCTCAAGGCCTGGATGCGCGCCGAGGGGATCGCGACGTTGCTCGCGGACGGCGAGGGCCGCCCGACCATCGACCTTGGGCGGCCCGACCTGCTCGAAGGCGTCGAGCACCCCGCGACGCGCTCGAACGGCGCCTCCGAACGCCTGATGGATTACGTCCGCGAGGGCGTCATCGACGTCGTGCAGTACGACATCATCGTGCCCGGTATCACGGCCTGGCTGCGCATCGGCCCCCAGATCGACAGGTGGGGACGGCATTCCGCGCCGCATCATTACGGCACGCTCTTCGGCAACTACGCATCGGCGCATCTGGCGCCCGCCGTGCGGAGCTTCGCCTTCGCCGAATGGGACGAGGCCACGACGCCGGCAATTGCGGCGCCGGGCTACCGGATCGACGCGGGCTACGTCGTGGTGCCCGCGACGCCCGGATTCGGGCTGGAGCTTGACGAGGACCGGTTCGCGGCCGAGGTCCGCGTCGGAGGGTTCGTGGCGGCATCTTGATGGCGCTGCCGCCCCGGCATAGCTTCTGACGGCGCTGGCGACCTCGTCGTGGGTTCCTGATAGCGCGCCGCCGAAGATGCGCGCGTCCCGCCGACTCTGGCACGCCGCGTGCATACGTTTGCTATTGGGTGGTCGTTGTAGACGCAGTTCCGCTGCGATTACCCGCAGTGTGGGCGGCCAGGCTGGCGTACGGTCGGGTCGCTCACCTGTTTAACCCCCCGTGTCGCGGGGCTACGGCTCGCGATGGTGGGCCCCAGCCGTTCTTCCTCCGAACGTTGTCGCCATGACTGAATCGCGCGCGAAGTCAATATTGGCACGCGAGTTGCACTAGGCTGAGCCAGATACGAGCGCTCGCGGACAAGCGACAGGAGGGACAATTGTGGCTCAGGTAAACATCAACGATCCGCGCGGGCCAGAAGTCGTCGAGACGACCCCGGTGGCGACCACGAGCTCGGCTCCCGCCGCCTCCAGCGCGAACACGGCCGTCGCCGGCATCAATTTCCTGACGCTGATCGTCGTGCTGGGCGTCGCGGTCGTCGTGCTGTACTTCCTGTTCCAGTTCCTAGCCCCGATGGCGCGCTAGCCCGCCGCGCATCGCCATCCGCCCAAGAAATCGCTGAGGTCCGGCCCGAGAGATTCGGGCCGGACCTCGTCCTGTGAATGCCAGCCACGAGATCCTTCGGCAGACCCCGCCCGTCATAAGGCGACACGTCAGCGGCCATTGGCCGCCTTTTGGCGTGGGGAGGTTAGCAACACGCGGGCATGCGCTCGTCAGGACACGCTGTCGCGCCAGCTCCAGGCAGGCCGATACCCGAGCAGCCGCGTCGCCTTGGTGGACACGACGGCCGGCGACGTGCCGGTGAGGCCCGCCGCGATACCCTCGGTGCCGGGCCAGTAGCGCGGAAACAGCCCAGCCAGCGGCTCGCGCGCCAGGGCGTCAGCGGCGGTCAGGAAGAACGCCTCCGATTCTAGCATCTCGTCTTCGAGGGCCAGCCGGAAGCCCTGCACGAGGTCGCGGATGTCGCAGTAGGTCCAGAAGACCCGGTACGACAGCGCGGGGTCGTCCAGGCGCCCGCGGATGTTGGTTGCTTCAAGCTGATCCGGCCAGAGCATCAGCGGCGGTCGGATCGCGATGGCCTTGATGCCCGTGCGGCGGTGGAGCGCCTTGAGCGTCTCCTCGTCGATCAGCTTCGACAGGCTGTACGCGTCCTGGGGCCGGCGCGGGTGCTCCTCGTCGATCGGGAGCGACAGCGGCGGCATCTCGCGCTCGGCCATCGACATACCGAGCGCGTTGATGCTGCTGGCCGCCACGATCTTGCGCAGGCCGAGCCGGCCCGCCGCCTCGCCGACGTTGTAGGTGCTCACGACGTTCGTGCGGAACACGGTCGGGTACGGGTGGCGCTGATTCGACGGGATGGCCGCGAGGTGGACGACCGCATCGGTGCCGCGCAGCACGTCGTACACCTCGCCGAGATCCTCGCACTCGCCGAGCTTGTAGACCACGCCGGGCGTCGGCTCGGCCGGCACGACCTTGTCGAACACCCGCACCTCGTGGTCCCGCGCGACCAGCTCGCGGACGAGCCAGCGCCCAATCCGCCCCGCGCCGCCGGTCACGACGACCTGCATGGATGCTCCTCTCGGCTGGAACGATGCTCCGTTGGTCGAATAGGCGGGTTTAGTGCATGATTGCAACAAGCCTGTCATCCTGAGCGCAGCGAAGGATCTCACAGGTCAGACGGTCAGCGACGGGAGATCCTTCGCTGCGCTCAGGATGACATGTCAGGGTCACGCCCCACACGACTTGGCGGCGGTTAGTCGGCCCAGCCGCGCGTCTTGAGGAACTTGGTCAACCCGCGCTGCACGTATTCCATCTGGCGGGCCACCAGCCGGAGTTGGATCGGCGCGTCGGCGTCCTCGTCGGCCGCGCGGGCGAGGTCGCCTTCCTGGAGGCAGCGCGCCAGACGATCGACCTCGTCCGCGAACGCCGAGACGGACTTGATCTTGAAGACGCGGTGCCCATCGGCGGTGCGCGGCCCCATCGGCGCGCGGGGGCCGTCGTCGTCGGGCACGGAGTCGTGCGACCCGATCCATAGGTCCGCGTCGTCGGCGTCCTCATCCTTCGCCTTCGGCGCGCGCGGCAGCTTCGCGGGGGAATCGGCGGCGGCGCCCTTCGCCCGGGCCGTCGCGACCGGTACCACGTCTGCCCGCTCGCCCTGCTCGATGGCGTCGGCCGGGCTGATGCCCGGCGCGGCTGCGGTGGCGCGGCAGGCGCGGCTCAGCGCGGCGGCCGACAGCCCTTTCTCGACGGCCAGCTCGGCCAGCTCGGTCTGGTTGACCGGGTCGTTGACGGCCGACAGGTGCTGGGCCTGGGTGACGGTCAGGCTGCCCTCTGAGATTAGGTCGCGGACGCCCGGCGCCAGCTCGCGCAGCCCGAGGTACCGCTTGACCGTGGCCGCCGACAAGCCCACCGACCGCCCGATCTCGGCGTCCAGATCCTTGTCGAGGAAGTCGGGGTTGGCGCGGGCGATGTTGCGCCGCATGCGCGCGAAGCCCTCGGACTTGTCCATGTCATTGAGCTCGCGCCGCTGGAGGTTCTCGAGCATCTGGCGGACGAGCCGGTCGTCGTCGGACGACTCGACCACGACGCACGGCACCTCGTCGATGCCGGCCTTGATGGCGGCGGCGCGGCGGCGGTTGCCGTAGACGACGCGGAAGCCGGAGCGCTCCTGGGCCACGCCGAGCGGCTGGAGCATGCCGTGCTCGCGGATGCTCGCGGCGAGCCCGTCCAGGTCGTCCGTGACGTCCCGCCGGACGTTGTCGGGATCCGGCTGGATCTTGCGCGGATCGATCAGCACCAGCGACATCATGTCGTCCCCTCGTCTTCGTGCCCGCGCCGGGGAGGGCCGCGAGCGTGTTGGCAAGTGCGCCACAGCAAAGCGGGCGGCTGCTCGGCCACGGGCCGGCGCGCCCCTCCGCCGATTCTACGGACACCGCACGCACAGGTTGAGCATGTGCCGGTCACGATGCCGCCTCAAAGGGTCGGTCGCGCGAGAGTTAGCTGCTACTCATCCAGCAGTCAGGAGTTGTCGGAGCATCGTGCCGCGCGGTCCGCGGAGACTCTCTCCCGAGGGAGCCTTGCGTCAGGGAGGCCTGTGCCACGTCAGGCCGCAATCGGCCAACCAGGCCAACGGCCAATCGACCGTGCGCCTCGGGGTCATCGACAGCCGCAGCGAGTGGTCCACCTTCGTCGGCGGCGGCGCCCGCGCCTTCTGAGATCGGAACATGCAACGTCGCGGCCCGACGCGCCGACTCGGCGTCGTCGGGCCGCGTGGCGGGCGTATACTCGTGGTGCGGAGGTGAATGCTGTGGCCCTCGCGATAGCTCCAGACTTGTCTCCTATTGCCGTCGATGCGCGCGGCGTGGCGCGTGTCGGCGGAACGCGCCTGACCCTCGACATCGTCATCGGTGCCTACAAGCTCGGCGATGCACCCGAGGAAATCGCGCGAAGCTACGACGTCATCACGCTTGCCGACGTGTACGGGACCATCGCCTACTATCTCAGGCACATGGCCGAGATCGACGAGTATCTCGAGCGCCGGCACGCCGAAGCCGAAGAGCTCCAGCGCTACAGCGACTCGCAGATCGATCGCGAGGCCATCCGTAAGCGCCTCATGAAGCGGGCCGCCGAACATGGTCTCTGCTAATCGTGTTACGGCTCCTCATGGACGCGAGCGTCGGCGGACGTATCACGCGCGGACTGCTCCGTCACCAGCCCGAGCTTGACCTCGTCCGCGTTCAGGAACGCGGGCTACGGACGGCCGAAGATCCGGCCATCCTTGAGCACGCGGCGCGGGACGGTCGTGTGGTGGTTACTCAAGATCGCAACACGATGATCGCGGATGCTTTTACTCGAATCCGGCTCGGACAACGGATGCCCGGCCTGCTGGTGGTCCGACAAGGCATGCCAATCGGCGTCGCGATTGAGGCGATTCTCCTGCTGGCGATCGGTAGCGACGAGGGTGAGTGGGAAAGTCAGGTCGTCCACCTTCCGCTGTAGGCTACAGAGTCGAAACCCTGCTCGATCTTGCGTGGATCGATCAGCACCAGCGACATCATGTCGTCCCCTCGTCATCGTGCCCGCGCCGGGGAAGGCGCGAGCGTGTTGGCAGGTGCGCCTGAACGTAGGAATCGGGCGCCTACTTGGCCGTGACCAAGGCGCCCGTCCGATTCTACGGACACCTCCCGCCCACGTCGGCGATCTACCAGTTACGATGCCGCCTCGATGCCCGGGCATTCGCGGTCTCAATCCCGGCCGGCAGGGAGCCGACGAGCATGCAGTTCGTCGTCAAGCGCCAATCGGCCACCGAGGGCGGCGGCGCGGCGACCGTGCGTCTCGTGGTGATCGACGGCCGCGGCGAGTGGTCCACCTTCGTCGGCTGCGGCGCCCGCGCCTTCTGAGGCCGACAGTACCGAAAGCGGCTTGCTCGTGAGCGCCGGACATGCGAACGGGGAGGCGGATGCATCCGCCTCCCGTCAGCGCCAACAATGTGGGCCGCTGGACCGCGAGCGTTGGGCCGGTCTAGGAGCTGGCGGCGCCGCCGGCGGCCGGTGTGTCGCCGCCCGTGTCGCTCGGCGTCGAGATCGCGGTCCCATTCGTGCTGCCGTTCAGCGCCGGGACGCCCGTCGCCACACCCACCATCTGATCGACCAGCCCGTAGGCGATGCTCTCATCCGCGCCCATCCAGAAGTCGCGGTCCAGGTCGCGCATGACCTGCTCCTCGGTTCGGCCGGTGTGGTACGAGTAGATTTCCTGCATCCGCTTCTGGATGCGCAGGATCTCGCGCGCCTGGACCTCGATGTCGGCGGCGGTGCCCTGGAAGCCGGCCGAGCCCTGGTGGATCATCACCCGCGAGTTCGGCAGGATGAAGCGCTTGCCCTTCGTGCCGGCCGCGAGCAGCAGGGAGCCCATCGACGCCGCCAGCCCGACGCACGTCGTGGCGATGTCGCACGGTATCAGCTGCATGGTGTCGTAGATCGCCATGCCCGCCGTCACCGACCCGCCCGGCGAGTTGATGTACATCGAGATGTCGCGCTCCGGCTCCTCCCGCGCGAGGTACAGGAGCTGCGCGACGATCAGGTTCGCCATGTGGTCCGAGACGGGCGCACCGAGGAAGATGATCCGCTCCTTCAGCAGGAGCGAGTAGATGTCGTACGAGCGTTCGCCGCGATTGGTCTGTTCGATGACCATCGGGACGTACATGCGCGGGTCGATCGCCATCGCGGTCCTCCAGATGTGGGGGAAGTATACGACCGGCGCCGCCGCCCACGCCTGAATCCACCCGGCGCGGGCCGCACGCGGTATACAGGCTGCACCCGCGCGGTGTGCCACGCGTGGCACGTCACGCGCAGCATGAACGTAGGGAGGCGCGCGCCGATGAGACAACCGCCCGAGACACGCAGGGGTTCGAGCGATGCGCCGCCCGAGTCGGCGGAGATCGCGCGCTCGCCGGCCCTGGAAGTGTGCGCGGCCTTCGACCAGCTCGATGTGGACCATCTCGTGTACGTCCCGTGCTCCACGGCGCGACCAATCCTAGAGCGACTGGCGCCGTCCCTCGGTGCGCGGGCCATCGTCGCGAGCGTCGAGATGGAGGCCGTGGCCATCGCCACGGGTCTCGTGCTGGCCGGCCGGCGCCCGCTGCTCATGATGCAGGACACCGGCCTCGGCAACGCGCTGACGGTCCTCACGACCTTGCCCAAGGCCTACCACGTGCCGCTGCTGATCTTCGCGACGCGGACGGGCGGCCTGAACGAGATCAACGCCGTGGTCCACGAGTATTCGGACGGCGTTCCGGGCATGCTGGACGCCTGCCGCATCCGGCGATTCGAGCTAGACTATCGCGTGCCGCTGGCGGCCTGGCGGCCCCTGGTCGTCGACGCCGGCCGCGCGGCGCAGCTCAGTCGCCGGCCCGTGGTTGTCCTGGCGGACCTCAAGGCGGGCCATCCGGAGGCCGCACACGCCCCGCCGGCCGGTTCGGGCCACACCGCGCCACACCGCTCGGTCTCCAGCGCTGGCGCGTCCGACATCGCCCATGACACCGCGTCTCGCGCCGCACCCGCACGGCTCGACAGTCCATACCGGGTCCAGGGCACGGCGGATGCAGACACGGATCGAGCGACGCGCACCCCGGCGACCACGAACGGCGCACCAGGCGACGCCCTGGTGCCGCTTGCCCACTTCGATGCGCTGCGCATCATCGCCGAGACGTTCGCGGATGCACCGCTGGTGTCCTCGTGCGGAGTTAGCTCGCGCGAGCTGGCGAGCCTCGGCGAGCGCGACAACCACCTCTACCTGCTCAACTCGATGGGGGCGGTCGGAGCGACCGCGCTCGGCCTCGCGCTCGGGCTCGATGGGCGCGTCGTCGTTGGCGTCGAGGGCGACGGCGGCTTCATCATGGGCCTCGGTACGCTCGCCACCGTGGCGGCGGTACGTCCGCGCGGGCTGGTGTGGATCGTGGTCGACAACGGCGTCCACTGCTCGACCGGCGGCCAGCCGACCGCCGCGTCGGTCGTGGATCTCGGACGATTGGCCGCCGGCGCCGGCCTGCCGACGCTCGGGGCGGGCACCCCGAACGAGCTCGACGCCGCGCTCGCTGACGCTCGCACCCTGGCGTCAATCGGGCCGGTCCTGGTGCATGTCCGCACGAGCGCGGAGGTCGCCCCGACGCCGTACTTCCAACCGGATGCCCCCGTGATCGGCGATCGATTTCGTCGGGCACTCGACAGACGGTCGTGAGGGCACTTCGAGCATGTCCGCAATGTAGTTGCTGGCCGGTGCGCTCGTTCGGATCGAGCCGGCACGACCTTTGCCTGGGCTCAGTCAACCGCTGACCGCGCGGCCACGACCCAAAATGGTGGACGAGGCCGCCGACGCACGGGTATCGTCTGCGCCATCCCCCTCGGTCCTAGCCCGCGTCTCCTTCGAGAGACGTCGCCTCCCCCTTCCTGGCGTGTTGCTATACTGCACCGACTCGGGACGCATTGGGCGAAGGAGTCAGCCGATGTCGATTTGCGGTGGCGAGTGTCGCGCATGAGACTGCTGGTCGCTGTTCTGGCGCTGGCGATCGTGCTTGTTGGTGCCCAAGTCCCGACCCCGGCCGTCGCGCTCCAGGCTCCAGCACCGGCACCGCCCGGTGCTTCGTCCGCCGTGCAGGTCACCGTGCGCGCCGGCTTCGAGGGCCTCGGCAAGGTCGGCGGCTGGCTGCCGATCGAAGTCGAGATCCGCAACGACGGCCCGGATGTCGATGGCGAGGTCCAGATCGTCGTGTCTGAGGCGAACAACGGACGGGGCGGCACGTATACGCGCGCCCCAGCCGCGTACACGGCTCCGGCCATCCTCCCGCGGCGCTCGCACAAGCGGGTCGTCATCGAAGCGGAGCTGAGGTCCACGAGCCAGAAGATCCAGGCCCGCCTGGTCGAGGGTGACACCGTCATCTCGGAGCAAGACGTCCAGCTGAGCCGCGTGGCCGCCGGCGACCTACTCTGCGGGGTGCTCTCTCGGAGCGGCCCCGCCTTCGACTTCCTGCCGAGTCTCGAATTGCCGCCGCCCTTGCGGCGTGCCCGCCTCGCCCACCTGGAGGTCACCGACCTCCCGACCCGCCCGCAAGTCCTCGCGTCGCTCGACTGCCTGATCTTCGACAACATCGCCACGTCGGGCATGCTCGAATCCCAGAAAGACGCGCTGTCGTCGTGGGTCGCGAGTGGCGGCCTGCTCATCGTCATCGGCGGCCCGAGTTGGCAGAAGACGATGGCCTCGTTACCGCCCGATCTGCTGCCGGTAAAGGTCACCGGCATGGTCGGGCTGGACAACGTCCGGGCGCTCGCGGAGTTCGGGGATCAGCCGATGTCGGAGAACGGCCCGTGGCTCGTTTCCCAGGCAACCGTGACCGATGGCAATGCCGTCGTGGAACAGGACGGCGTGCCGCTGATTGCCGCCGGCCGGCGCGGCAGCGGAACCGTGCTGTACTTCGCGGTGGACCCGACGTCCGAGCCGCTGCGGAGCTGGTCGGGTATGCCGCTCCTGTGGCGTTATGCCCTGGCGCACGGCGCGGGCGGCGTCGGGCTGAATTCGTCCGTCTCGAACACCTTCTCCGGATGGGGGCGTATCCCGCGCAACGCACTGGTCGATTTCTCCCCGCTCGGTAGCCCGACTCCCGGTGTGCTGATCGGCCTGCTGGCGCTCTACGCGATCGTCGTCGGCCCGGCCAATTACCTCTTCCTGAGCCGCTTCGGCCGCCCGGCCTGGTCGGTGGTGACGATCCCGCTCATCACGACCGTGGCCGCCGTCGCGACGTTCTCGCTCGCGAACGCGGTCCGCGACAGCGACGTGATGGTGAACAAGGTGTCGCTCATCCGCGGCACGCAGCACGCCCCGGCCTACGGTCGGACCTACGTCAGCATGCTGTCGCGCCAGCCGTCCCAGTTCGACGTGCGCGCGTCCGACACGTCGCTCGTGAGTAGCCTCTTCTACCCGTTCCCGCGCGACCCCGGCATCGATGGTCAGGGCTGGACATTACGCGTGGTGGATGGCACCGCGCCCGTCGTGGATCGGCTCCAGCTTCCCGGCGGCACGCTGGGGACGTTCGCGATGGACAGCCAGATCGTGGCGGCCGGCCGGCTCGAGACGGACCTGCGCGTCGAAGGCCGCCAGATCGTCGGCACCGTCACGAACTCGCTCGGCGGCACGCTCCAGGACGCCAAGATCATCATCGACTATCAGCTGCTCGCGCTCGGCGACATCAAGGCCGGCGAGACGGTGAGGGTCGGCGACGTCCAAGACAGCGCATCCCGTGCCGTAGCGGCGATGACCGTGAATCCGGGCGCGTCGACCGGCTTCGGCCCGCCGACCTCCTTCTCGAGCCAGCTGTACCCGACCTCGTTCATGGGCTCGCGGCGGGTGACCGATGCCGCCCGCCGCGACATCCTCGACTCGGTGTTCGGGTCCGGGTTCAACTTCACGCGGTTCGATCTGGCCGGCCCGACGATCATGGGCTGGCTCGACAAATCCTTGGTGCCGCTCGACGTGGCGCAGGCCCAGCCGGGCGTGATCGAGAGCAACTTGTTCATCGGGTCGCTGACGCTCGGGGTGCCGAAGGGGTTCGAGGGCGAGCTGCCGGCCCCCGCGATCACCCGCCGCCAGCTCGGCACGGCGACGCTCAATCGCCAGCAGTTCGGGAGCTACGACCTGGCATCCGGCGAATCGGTTGCCTTCCAGTTCAGCCTGCCGGTCTCGAATGGTAAGTTCCTGATCGACGGACTGCTCGTGAACGTCGATGGTCGGTTTCGGGGCGTCACCGGTGGCGGCCCGGCACTCGGCGAAGTGTCGCTGTACAACTGGCGGCACGCCGAATGGGAAGATCGCGTCATCGGTTTCGGCCGCAATCTTGTGGCGAACGCCTCGCCGTACGTCTCGGCAACCGGCGACGTGCGGGTCCGCTTCACGTTCAAGCCCCAAGCGGATAGCGGCATCACGGGCGTCAGCTTCAGCCGCTTCGACGTGACGGCCTCCGGCCTGATGCGATGACGCCGGCGCTCATGGCGCCGCTACCGACGACGCGCCGACCATCATGCTCCGACTCGATCGTCGGCCGCCCGTAGAAGGATCGCCAGCATGGCACTGATCGAGTTCGAACACGTCAGCGCCCGGCGGGGCGGCGCACAGGCGTTGCAAGACTTGACGCTCAGCGTGGACGACGGCGCCAGCCTTGGCCTGGTGGGTCCGAACGGCTCCGGCAAGAGCACGCTGCTGCGCGTCCTGGCCGGCCTGACACGCCCCACCGAGGGCCGAGCGATGATCGATGGCATAGACCTGAGGCGCGACCCGACCGGCGTGCGCCGCCGCGTCGGGTACGTCCCGGAGCAGTTCGGCGTCTACCCGCGCCTGACTATCCTCCAATACCTCGCGTTCTTCGCCCAGGCGAGCGGGGTGTCGCAGTGGGAGCGGCGCAACACCGTCGACACGATGCTGCGGGTCGTCGATCTGTACGAGGCCCGCAACCAGGAGGCTGCCGGCCTCTCGCGCGGCTCGCGGCGCCGGCTCGCCCTCGCGCGGGCGCTGCTGCACAACCCGCCCATCCTCTTGCTCGATGACCCGCTCGGCGGGCTCGATGGTCGGGGCCGGCTGGAGCTCGTCGAGGTGCTCAAGGAAGTGCGGGGCATGGGCATCACCCTGCTCGTCGCAACCCATCTGCTGGCGGACCTTGCCCAGGTCTGCGACTCGGTCGCCGTGCTGCGGGCCGGCCGGCTCGCCGGTGCCATGCCCCTCGCGGCGGCGCTCGGGGGTGAAGGGCGCGGGCGCCAGCGGGTGACGCTCGAAGTGCTCGAAGGCCAGGGCACAATCGGCGCGCTCTTGGTCCAGCAAGCGGGCGTCCTCGACGTCACCGAGCAGGAGGGCGCTATCTCGTTCGTCTACGAGGGCGACCGCGCGGGGCTGGCGACCGTCCTCGGGGGCCTCGTCGGCTCCGGGGTGCGCGTGACCCACTTCGGTCGCGGCCCAGAGGGCCTCGACGAGCTGTCCGCCGCGCTCGCGGAAGGCGACGACGCGCGCATCTCCGCGTAGCCGCTCCGCCCCACACCCCCGTCACCGGCGTCCCGCACCATCGCGAAGGCGTTCCCGCACCATGACCTGGAAGGCACCATGACCTGGACTTCGATCGTCACCAAGGAGCTGACGTCCCGCCTCCAAGGGCGGCTCAGTTACGTCATCCTCACCCTCATGGCGGTGGCGTTCACCGGCCTGGTCCTGGGCAGCTTCTGGATCATCGTCACCAGCGTCCCGACGCTCGTCCCGGTCATCGGGTCGAGCGCGGGCGGGGGCGGGGCGGTCACGCTGACCGGCCTGGTCGCCGGGTATCGTGGCGTCTTCCTGTTCTTCGCAATGGCGTTCTGCCTGACCGCCGCGATCGGCGTGATTGCGCCGGCCGTCGCGAGCGCCTCGATCAGCTCCGAGCGCGAGGAGAGCACCTTCGACTTGCTGCTCTCGACGGGGCTGGCGCCGCGCTCGATCGTCTTCGGCAAGCTCGCGGCCTCGGCCCTCTTCGTCCTGCTCGTGATCCTGACCGCCGTGCCGGGCTTCGCGATGGCCTGGATGTTCGGCGGGGTCGGGCCAATTGACGTCATCCTGACGATCGTCCTGCTCCTCTCGACCGTGCTGCTCTTCTCTTCGATCGGCGTGTTCTGCTCGTCGCTCGGCCGCACGTCGGCCGTCGCGGCGCTCTACGCCTACGGGATGGTGTTCCTGCTCGGCATGGGCACGATCGCGCTCTACTTCATCGGCGCCTCGGCCCAGATGGAGGCGACGGTCCGACCATTGCTCGCGCTCAACCCCTGGATCACGCTGTTCTCGGTGCCCGACCAGATCAGCGGCCAGGTCGCCCAGATGCTGCCATTCCAGTATCGACCGTTCCTCGACAGCGGCGCGCAGCAGGACATCTTCGGCATGGGCGGCGTCCGATATCCTCGCTGGGCCCTCACCCTCGTGCTGTATACCCTCTTGACGGGACTGTTCATCCTATTGAGCACCGTGGCGGTCGATCCGTGCCACCGGTGGAAGTCCAATCGGTGGGCGCGGGCGATCCTGGATCGGGGGAACTCGTGACGACTGGACGAGGCGGCGCGCGCGGATCGGAACGGGCCGAACTCTGGCAAGGGTTGGCGATGGTCGGCCGCATCGTCAAGCTCCAGACCATCGCGACCTGGACGGTGCGCCTGCTGGCCTTCGGGCTCGTGCTCGATGCGATCTGGCTCGCCGGGGCGCGGTTCTTCCCGTACTCGGTGCCGATGCCGGCCCTGCCGGCCGTCCCGCTCGCACTCGCGGCGCTTGGTGCGCTCGTCATCTCATTCTGGCGCCCCTCGATGGCACACCTCGCCCGCCTGACCGACCGCCAGCTCGGCTTCAAGGAGCGGCTGACTACTGCCGTCGAGCTGCACACGGCGGCCACCGGCCCCGAGGCTCGGCCCTTGCCGCCGCTCGCCGGCTTCCAGCTTTCCGACGCGCTGAATCACTTGCGCCGCGTCGAGCCGCTCGAAGCGTTCCCGATCCGCCTGCGCCTGCGCGAGGTGAACGCCGCGCTGGCGGCATCGCTGGTGGTCGTGGCGCTCGCGGTGCTGCCCAACGCGATGCAGCAGACCGTGCGCCAGCGCGAGCAGGTCCAGCAGGCCGTCAAGCTGGAAGCGGAGCGCCTGACCAAGGCCGCCGATCAGGTTGCCGCCGCGAACGCCGAGAACCCGAGCGACGAGCTCCAGGGCATCGAACAGGCGCTGCGCGAGGGCGCCAAGGCACTCGAGCACCGCTCGGCCAGCAGCGAGGAATCGCTCGCGGCGCTCGCGGCGCTGGAGCAGCGACTGCAAGCGTTGCGTGGGCAGAATGGCGAAGATCTCCAAGACGCGCTCGCCCAGCTGGCCGGCTCGATGGCGCAGGATCCGGCCACGCGCCAGGCGGGCACGAGCCTGGCGAAGGGCGACTACCAGCAGGCAGCCTCGGAGATGCGCCGCATCTCCGAGCAGCTCGACAGCATGTCGCAGGCCGAGCGCCAGAGGCTCGCGCGGTCGATGCGGCAGGCCGGCCAGCGCGCCTCGCGATCGAATCCGGCCCTCGGACAGAGCATGCAGCAGGCCGCGAACGCCATCGAGCAGGGCAGTGGCGGCGAGGCCCAGGGCGCGATGGACCAGGCCGCGAGCCAGCTCGAACAGTCGGCCGGACAACTCCGCGCCAGCGGCGAACGCGACCGCGCATTAGCCCAGGCGCAGCAGAGCCGAAGCCAGATCGCGCGGTCCTCGCAGCAGGGCCAGGCTCAGCAGGGCCGCAATCAGCAAGGGCGTGGGCAGCAGGGCCAGGCGCAGCAGGGCCAGGCGCAGCAGGGCCAAGGGCAGGGCCAGGGCCAGGGCGAGAGTGGCGACGAGAGTGGCGGTCAGGGGCAGGGCCACGGGCAGGGCCAGCCAGGACAGGGTCAGGGGCAGGGGCAACCTGGCCAGGGCGGCAACAACGGCGGCGAGGGCGAACAGCCCGGTGGATCCGGCGCCGGCAGTGGCTCCAAGCCGGGCTCGGACGCGATCTACGACCCGGGCTTCGCGGCGGCCCGGCAGGAGCGGATCGACTCCGGCCAGCCGTTCGAGCCGACGGACGCATCGCAGAACCCTCAGCTCGAAGACGCCCAGCAGAACGACGCGCGCGTGAGCTATAGCCAGGTCTACGCCCAATATCAGGAACAGGCGGTCCAGAACACGCAGAATGCCTACATCCCGATCGGGCTGAAGGACCTGGTCAAGGACTACTTCTCCAGCATTCAGCCCGGCCAATCCGGCGGCGCCCAGCCCGCCCAAGAACCGGCGCGCTAGCGAGTAGTACGCTGGCTCGAATCTACTACCGCCTCGTCGTCCACGCATGGTGGTTGCATCTCCATTGACGACCATTTCTTGGGCTGCGGGCACCATCGCTGCCGGACGTGCGCACGTCGCCTGGTCACGACGATGAGGATCGGCGCGTCGCTCCTCACATTCCTGGATCGTCAGAACGCCAACCCTGTACGCTCTGTTGCACCGATCCGTACAACCACCACGTCGAGGGCTTCGCCATGGCAACCGCGCAGGCACCGCTCGCACCCGCGGATTTCATCCGCATCGCGACGTCGATCGAGGCCGAAGTCGGCAAAGTGATCGTCGGGCAAGACGACGTGGTGCGCGGCATTCTGACCTGCGTCCTCGCCGGCGGGCATGCCCTCCTCGAAGGCGTGCCCGGCCTCGGCAAGACGATGCTCGTGCGCACCCTCAGCGACGTGCTCGACCTGTCGTTCAGCCGCGTCCAGTTCACCCCCGACCTCATGCCGGCCGACATCACCGGCACGAATGTCATCTCCGAGGAGGGCGCCGGTCGCGGCTTCCAGTTCCAGCCGGGGCCGCTGTTCGCCAACCTCGTGCTGGCCGACGAGATCAACCGCGCCACGCCGAAGACGCAGTCGGCGCTGCTTGAAGCGATGCAGGAGCAGCGCGTCACCGTCGCCAAGACGAGCTACGCCCTCGAGCGTCCGTTCTTCGTGATGGCGACCCAGAATCCGATCGAGATGGAGGGCACGTATCCGCTGCCCGAGGCCCAGCTCGACCGATTCCTGTTCAAACTGACCGTCACGTTCCCAAGTGAAGAGGATCTGATGACGATCGCCGAGCGGACGACCGGCAGCCGGCCGCCGCGCGCCCAGCCGATCGCCGACGGCGCGACGGTTATGGCGATGATGGACCTCGCCCGCGAGGTGCCCATCGCTCGGCCGGTCTTGAGCTACGCGGTGCGGCTCGTCACCCGGACGCATCCCGATAAGCCCGAAGCATCCGAGGCGGTGAAGCGGTACGTGCGCTACGGAGCCAGCCCGCGCGGCCTCCAGTCGCTCGTACTCGGGGCAAAGATTCGCGCGATCCTCGAAGGCCGCTTCAACGTCGCCTTCGAGGACCTCAAGGCGGTCGCGCTGCCGTCGCTCCGCCACCGCGTGATCCTGAACTTCGAGGCGGACGCGGAGGGCATCACCGCCGACCGCATCATCTCGGACGTGCTCCTGGCGACGCGGGAAGAGTAGGGCGCGGCCCGATGGCGGACGCCGCGATGCTCGAAGGCGCGTTCCTCGAGCGGCTCGAACGGCTCGCCCTGGTCAGTCGCCGCCGCGTGTCGGGGTACGGCAAGGGCGACCGCCGCAGCATCCGCAAGGGCACGTCGATCGAGTTCACGGACTATCGCCGCTACACGCCCGGCGACGATCCGCGCCAGGTCGATTGGAACATCTACCGCCGCTCCGGCAACCTGTACGTCAAGCAGTTCGAGGAAGAAGAGATCCTGACCGCCCACATCCTGATCGACATAAGTAGGTCGATGGATTGGGGCGCCCCGTCCAAGGCCGAGTACGCGTCGCGACTCGCGGCGGCACTCGGCTACATCATCCTCGCCGGATCGACCCGCCTCGTCGTCGCGACCCTCTCCGGGAGTACGGTCACGACGTTCGGGCCGGCCTGGGGCCGCCGCCAGCTCGCCGAGCTCCAATCGTTTCTGCGGCGCGCCGAATCGACCGGCGACACCGATCTCGACGCCGCGCTCGCGACCTACGCGCGGCGATCCGAGGGCGGCCTGGCGATCGTCATCAGCGACCTGATGACGCCGAAGTTCGAGCAGGGCATGAAGCGCCTGATCGACAGGCGCTTCGAGGTGACGCTGCTCCACGTGCTCGCGCCGGAGGAAGTCAGCCCGTCGATGAGCGGCGACCTCACCCTGATCGACACCGAGACCAAGAGCGAGGTCGCCATCACGCTGAACCAGGAGGCGCTGGACCGCTACCAGGCCCGCTTCCGCGCCTGGACCAACGCCATCGAGAGCTTCGCCGCGCGCCATCAGATGCTTTACCAGCGCATCCAGACCAATGAGCGGCTGGAGCACATCCTCTTCGACAGCCTGCGGCGGCGGGGCGTGCTGCGATGAGGTCATCCCGATGAGCCTGCTCGCGCCGCTCATGCTCGCGTTCGCGATCCTGCTGCCGATTTTGGTGCTGTTCTACCTACTCAAGGTGCGGCGTCAGGAGTACGTCGTCGGCAGCACCTACCTCTGGCAGGATCTGCTCCGCGACATCGCGGCCCACGAGCCCTGGCAGCGCTTCCACTGGAGCGTGCTGCTGATCCTCCAGCTCGTACTGGTTGGCCTGCTCGTCTTCGCGCTGGCGCGCCCGTTCTACATTGCCCAGGCGCAGGAGACGCTCCACGCCGTGATCGTGCTGGACGGCTCCGCGAGCATGCAGGCCGCCGACGTTGAGCCGTCGCGCTTCGAGGCCGCCAAAGCCGCGGCGAAGGCCACGATTCGCGACCTCGCGGACGAGTCGCCGGGGACGGTCATCCTGGCGCTCGACCAGCCCCAGGTGCTCGCGCCGTCCACGACCGACCACCAGGCACTGGAGCGCGCCATAGATGGGGCGCAGCCGTCGCATGCGCCCGTCGATATGGCGCAGGCGTTGTCGCTCGCGACCTCACTCGGCTCGGGAGCCGGCGGCTCGGGCGGGTCGGCCGGTGCCCGCGTGCGCGTCCACCTCTACAGCGACGGCGCGTTCGGTGACCTGGGCACGTTCCTGAGTGGGGGCCAAGGCGAGGGCGCCGACGTGCGGCTCGTGCAGATAGGCGCAGAGGGCGACAACGTCGGCATCACGGCGCTCTCGGCCCGCCCCGATCCGCAGAACACGACCCGCTTCCAGGTGTTCGCCCGCGTCAGGAGCTACGGCGCCGCGCCGGTCAGGACCACGCTGTCGATCGTCGTCGATGGCACGCTCGCCGAGAGCCGCGACGTGCTGCTCGACGCGGACGGCGCCCAGGAGTTCATCTTCTCCGATCTGCCGCTCGGCGGGCGCGGCGTTGAGGCGCGCCTGGCCGCGACCGACCGCTTCGAGTTAGACAACGTGGCCTACACGACGCTCGACGTGGGCCGCGCCTCCGAGATCTTGCTCGTCTCGGACGGCAACCTCTTCCTCGAAAAGCTACTCAGCCTGTTGCCGACTGGCGAAGTGTCGCGCGTGGCCCCGCGCCGCTACTTCTCGATCGAGCAGGAGCGCTACGACATTGTCGTGTTCGACGGATTCATGCCCGAAGTCTGGCCGCGCGGCAACGTGCTCATCTTCAACCCGCCCGAGTCGGCGCTGCTCACGCTCCAGGGCGAGGTGCGCCGGCCACGCATCCAGGGCTGGGAGCGCGAGGATCCGATCCTCAAGTTCGTTGATTTCCGCGACGTGGCTATCGCCCGCACCCAGCGGATCGACCCGCCCGGCTGGGCCCGCGTGCTGGTGCAGGGTGAGGAGGCGCCGCTGCTCCTGGCCGGCGAGCGCGACGGTCACCGTGTCATCATCGTCCCCTTCGACCTGCGCCAGTCGAACCTGCCGCTGTCGGCCGCGTTCCCGATCTTGATGGCGAACATGCTCGGCTACCTCGAGCCGGCCGGCCAGGCGAGCCTCCGCGACCTCCGACCCGGCGACGACGTGCTCCTCGCGCCGCTGCCGCAGACCGAGGAGCTGGTGGTCCGCATGCCGGGCGGCACCAGCCGGACGTTCCAGACCGAAGGCCGCCCCATCACGTTCTCGGAGACGAAGGTCCCCGGCCTGTACGCGGTGGCGCAACGAGCGGCCGGTCAGACGCTCGTGGAAGAGCCATTTGCGATCGACGCCTCAAACGAGCTCGAATCCGACATCCGGCCGCGCGCCGTGGCGCTCGGCGACGGGCGGACCCTCCAGGCCGCCCTGCCCACCGCGCTCGTGCCCGTGAACCGCGAATTTTGGATGTGGCTGATCATTCCGGTGCTCGGGCTCTTGACCCTCGAGTGGTTCTGGTTCCACCGGCGAAGTTAGGTACCCTTTTTCGATGACATTCGACTTCATCCAGCCCCTCGCGCTCCTGCTCCTGCTGCTGCTGCCGGCCTTTTGGCTCATCGACCGCGTCAGCCGGACGCATCTGCCCCGCACCAGGCGACGCCTCGTGCTCGGCGTGCGCATGCTGGTCGTGACGCTGCTCGTGCTCGGGCTGGCCGGCCCGCGCTACTTCGGCCAGGCCGACGAGCAGGCGGTCGCGTTCCTGGTGGACGTGTCCGATAGCGTGACCCCGCCGATGCGCGAGCGGCAGCAGACGTTCCTGCGCGACGCGACCGCCGCGATGTCCGACCGCGACAAGTCGGCCATCATCGCGTTCGCGGGCCAGGCCGTCGTCGAGCAGCCGCTGGCGAGCGCCCGCCCGGTCAACCCGGTCGCGTCCATCATCGAGGGTGGCCGCACCGACCTTGCCGGCGCGATCCGCCTGGCCCTCGCGACGCTCCCGAGCACGATGGCCCGCAAGATCGTCGTACTGTCGGACGGCAACGAGAACGTCGGCAAGGCCGTCGATCAGGCGCGCGTATCCAACGCCGTCGGCGTGCCGATCCACGTCGTCCCGCTCGCCCAGCAGTCCGGCCCCGAGGTGCTCGTGCGCAACGTGGAGACGCCGGCCTTCGTCCGCGAGGGCGAGAAGTTCTCCGCGACCATCTCCCTCGACGCAACCGCCGACACGAAGGCCCGCGTCCACCTCCTGGCGGACGGCAAGCTGCTCGCGACCCAGAACGTCGATCTGACCCAGGGCGCCAATAGCATCGTGATGCCTCAGGAGCCGCTCGGTCCGGGCTTCCACCTAATCCGCGTCCAGATCGAGACCGACGCCGACTCCTACGTGCAGAACAACGAGGGCGGCAGCTACACCGTCGTCACCGGCAAGCCGCGCGTGCTGCTGATCGAGTCGGTCGCCGGCGAGACGAGCTACCTCGCGGAGGCGCTCCGCTCGTCCGGCCTGGAGACCGACGTTCGCCAGACGAGCAACGCCATCATCGACCTGCCGACGCTGCGCGGCTACGAGAGCGTGATCCTCGCCAACGTCCCGGCCGCCGAGATCAGCGCCGGCCAGATGCGCGCGATCAACTCGTACGTCCAGAACCTCGGCGGCGGGCTGGTGGTGGTCGGCGGCGACCAGAGCTACGGCGTCGGGCGCTACAACCGCACGCCGCTCGAAGACGCGCTGCCCGTCCGCGCCGATCTACGCGGGCGTACGCTCACGGCGAGCGTGGCGCTCGTACTCGTGATCGACGCCTCCGGCAGCATGGCCGGCGGCCCTGGTTCGTCGAAGATGGACCTCGCCAAGGAGGCTGCCATCCGCGCCACCGAGCTGCTCAGCGAGCAGGATCAGGTCGGCGTCGTGTCCTTCGACGACACGCCGCGCTGGGTCGTCCCGACCCAGCCGCTCACCGAGTTGGCGGCGGTCCAGGCGCAGATCGGCTCGATCGCGCCGGGCGGCGGCACCGCAATCTTCCCGGCCCTCGACGCGGCGGTGGCCGACATCCTGCCGCGCGAGGCGAAGGTCAAGCACATCATGCTCCTGACCGACGGCCTCTCGACGGGCGGCGACTACGACCGCCTGGCGCAGCAGATGCTCGGCGCAAACGTCACCCTCTCGACGATCGCGGTCGGCTCGGACGCGGACTTCGCCCTGATGCGCCGCCTCGCCGACCTCGGGCGCGGGCGCTACTTCGAGGGCAACGACCCGTTCGAGGTGCCGCAGATGGTCATCAAGGACACCCAGGAAGTCGCGCGCGCGGCCATCGTCGAGGAGCCGTTCCGTCCGACCCAGGTGGGCGCCAGCCCGATCCTCGACGGCATCGACGTGAGCCAGATGCCCCCGCTGCTCGGCTACGTCTCCACGACGCCCAAGCCGACCAGCCAGGTGCTGCTGCTCTCGGGGCAGGGCGACCCGGTCCTCTCGGAGTGGCAGTACGGCCTCGGCCACGTCGTCACCTGGACCTCGGACGCGAGCAACCGCTGGTCGCAGGCGTGGCTCACCTGGCCGGACTTCGGCCGCTTCTGGGCGCAGGTCGTGAAGCGCACGATCCCCGCGCCGGTCGATCGCAACCTCCAGGTGCAGATCGCATCGGAAGGCGCGCAGGCGCGCATCACCGTCGATGCGGTGAGCGACGACAAGTCGTACCAGAACTTCCTCCAGACGCGGGCCACCGTCGTGGACCCGACCAATGCCCAGCGCGACGTCACGCTACCCCAGATCGCGCCCGGCCGCTACGAGGCGCTCGTGCCGACCGGCACCGAGGGCGCCTACTTCCTGAACATCATCCAGTCGGACGCCAACGGGGCAGTCCTCGGGGCGCGGCCGGCCGGCTTCGTGATCCCGTACTCGCCGGAGTATCGCGACCTCCGCTCCAATCCGGAGCTACTCGGCCAGCTTGCCCGCGAGACGGGCGGTCAGGTGCTCGGGACCGACCCGCGCGCGGTCTTCGCGCTCGACCAGCGCGTGCTCGGCCAGCCGAGGCAAGTGTGGCCGTGGCTGCTCGCGCTCGCGTCGCTGCTGTTCGTCTTCGACGTGGCCGCGCGCCGCCTGCGACTGGGCTGGATGGACGCCCACGCTGCCTGGGCCTACGTGCTGGACACCTGGCTCGGTCGGGCGCGCCAGGCAACCGCGCCGGCCGCCGCCAAGCTGCTCGCCGCGAAGGGGCGCATCTCGATCGAGTCGGACGGCTTCCGAGGCCGGCGCGGGACCGGCGATCGGGGTGGCCCGGCGGCGATCGGGGCGGTGCAGGCGGCGACCGCGTCGCGCACGAGCAGCTCCTCGGCGCTCGGCGCCCGCCTCCTCGACGCCAAGAAGCGCGCCGGCACCGGCGCAACATCAGGCTCGTCAACCGCCGAGCCCTGACCGGCGCCTCGCGGTCCCTCGCCTACGGTTCGCACCACCATTCCGGCGGCTGCCATATTATGCTGAGAGCGATGAGGGGAGGTACGAAGAGATGGAACGAACCGTCAGCGCACCCGAGGCCGGCCGCGGGTTCGACGAACTGCTCGACTCGGTCGCGCGGGGGGATCAGATCGTCGTGGAGCGCTCCGGGGAGCCTGTGGCGGCCGTCGTGCCCATCGCCGTCTATCGGCGCTTGAGGCGTGAGGAGTTCGACCTCTTCGGACACGCTCGAATTGTGTCCGAGCGTGCGAATCTGGCTGAAGATGAGGCGACCGAGCTGGCACTGGAGGCGCAAGCCTGGGCTCGTGGCAAGCTAGCCGAATGAGGCTCGTGCTCGACTCAAATGCAACCGTGAGCCGTTACATCAGCCCCAGTGGGGCACCGGCGGAGACCTTTCGCCAATGGGAACTGGGCACGTTCGACATCGTCGTGTCGGACCATGTGCTCGCCGCGCACTCGGCTACCCGAGAGTTCGATCACGTCATCATATGGACGAAGACGAGATAGAGATAGTCGTCGAGGCAATCCGAGCACGCGCCATTGGCGTCGCGTCCACGACATTGCCCGCGCCTGTCTGTGTCGATCCAGATGACGATCAGATTCTTGCCTGCGCGGTCGCGGGCGACGCCGATTTCGTCGTCAGCCGCGACTTGGATCTGCTTCGAGTCGGTGAGTACGAGGGCATTCGAATCGTCTCGCCGGCCGACATGCTGTCGATTCTCAGGGGTCAATAGCGCGATTGGTATGATCCTCCTGGAGATAGCAAGGGTGGCAGCATCGGGGCTGCCACTCCTGCTCGGATCCTACTCTTGACCGGGAGGGGTCACTTCGGCAGGTAGCTCAGATCGACGGCCTGCGCATACGGGATGTCCGACTTGATGCCGCCGGCGAACTTCTGCTGATCCAGCACGTTCTTGTGCGCCGACTCCGTGATCCTGGCGTCCTTCGACAGCCGCGGCAGCGTGCTCTGCACCGCCGCTTCGAGCACTGCCGGCTCGATGTCGGTGAACTTGTCGCGCGACACCGCCATTGCCACGTCCACATCCTGCTGGAGCGTCTCCTCGGCCCGCAGAATCGCCGCGTGCAGCTTGCGCGCGGAATCCTCGTTCGCCGCGAGCCAGTCGCGGCGGAGCGTCACGCACAGCAGCGGGTACTCGAGGTTTCGGAAATCGTGGACGATCTGGTACTTGTCCGGCTGCTGGAGGAGCTGCGTCAAGAGCGGGTCGAGGAACATGCCGGCCTGGATCTGGTCGTTGTCGATCGACGCGAGCATCGGGCCGCCGCCGCCCACCGAGATCAGCTCCGCGTCACGCTCCGGGTTGATGCTGCGCTGCTGGAGCCCGTAGCGGACGTTAATGTCGGTCGAGGAGCCGGGTCCGGTCGTCCCGATCTTCTGGCCCTTCATGCTCTCGAGCGTCGTGTACGGCGACCCCTTCTTGGCCATCAGCGCGTAGGCGTACATCGCCTCAACGTTGGCCGTCGCCACCACGTCCATGCCTTGCTCACGCAGCTTGAGCACGTGGTCGTACGAGCCGATCAGCACGTCCGACGCGCCGCCGACGAACGCCTTGGCCGCGTCGCCGCCGCCCTTGAACTCGACCAGCTCCAGCTCCAGCCCCTGGTCCTTCATGAAGCCGCGCTGCATGGCCGTGTAGAGCGGCAGGTAGCCGAGGTACGGGTAGACCGTCGCCACCTTCAGCTCTTTCACGGCGCCGCCGTTTGCCAGGCCGCCGCCAGTTTGGCCGCCGGCGGAGGGCGCGGCCGTCGCGGGCGCGCCGGCGCTGCCGCTCGATGGCTGGCCGCCGCCGTTCGACGGTCGGCACGCCGCCGACAGCGCGAGCGGGGCGCCAAGCGCGAGCAGCAACGTCCGCCCCAGCATCGCGCGGCGCGTGACGGGCGTCCGTGCGTCGCGCGCGGTGTGGATGGCCGTAAGGGGCGCCCGTGTGTCCGTATCCATCGTGGGCCTCCTCCGCCGCGCCTTGGTGCGGCGGGTCATTCATGATTCGGGGCACGCAAGCGTCTCGCGGCGTGTGACCAATCTCTCAGCGCGTGTCGGCCGGCTTCCAGCGGAACAGGCGGCCCTCGACCAGCTTCATCAGCTCGTTGAGCGCGATCGTCATCACCATCAGGACGACCAGCCCGGCGAACACGCCCGTCGTGTCGAAATTCGCGGAACGCTCCTCGATGTAGTAGCCGACGCCTCGATTCGAACCGACCAGCTCGCCCACCACCGCGCCGATCAGGCTCATCCCGAGCCCGATCCGCAGGCCCGCGAAGATCCACGGCAGCGTCGAGGGGATGGTGACTCGACGCACGATCTGCGCGGGCGTCGCCTGCATCGTCCGCAGCACGTCGATCAGGTCACGATCGACGTTGCGCACGCCCTGGTACGTGTTGATGAGGATCGGGAACACCACCAGCGAGAACGCCAGCACGACTTTCGACGGCAGGCCGATCCCGAACCAGATGATGAACAGCGGCGCGAGGGCCACGCGGGGCAGGCTGTTGAGCCCCATCAGGAGCGGGTCGAACACGGCCGCTATGCCCGGCCGAGCACCGAGCAGCAGCCCGCCCGCGACCCCCGCGATCACCCCGGCCACCAGGCCCAGCATGGATGCTTCGAGTGTTGCGCCCACGTGCCAGAACAGCAGCCCGCTGACGGTCAGATCCCAGATGCGCGCGAACACGCGCGTCGGCTGGCTGATCCAGAACGGCGAGATGAGCGTGTGCGCGGCGATCTCCCACGCCGCGAGCATCGCGAGGGTGAGCGCCGTCCGCCAGCCGAATAGCGCCGCGTAGCGGCCAAATCGGCCGCCGGTCGCGCGACCGAACGTGCCTCTCTCCACCTCGGCCTGAATGGCTTGGGCTCGGTCGGCCTCAGTCGGGCTGGTCTCGGTCCGAGGGGCCACGGGGCCGCCGAGCGCGGCCGTCGCGGGGCCGGCTGACGCCGTGCCGCTCGTCTCCGGCTGAGGCATCGACTGCCGGCTCGGCGCCGAGCCTCCGTGCCCGACACTGTCGGCGGTTCGGCCGCCGCCGGCCGCGTCTGAGGTCGCATCGAGAGCCACGTCATGCACTCCACGTCGGCGGCGTCACCGCGCCGGCAGGACGTCCGAGGAATGGCCGGTCGCCGGGGGCGAGTTCGTCGTCGCGGCGACTTCCGCCGAGAGCTCGTACCAGATCTCGCGGTGCAGATCCTGGAAGTCCGGCGTGAAGCGGATCTCGTAGAAGTCGCGCGGCTTCGGCAGATCGATCGCGACGTCGGCACGGATGCGCCCCGGCCGCCGAGTCATTACCAGCACCCGGTCCGAGAGCGAGACCGCCTCTTCGATGTCGTGCGTCACGAACAGCACCGTCTTGCGCACGCCGCCCCAGAGTCGCAGCAGCTCCGCGCCCATCTGGATCTTGGTCTGCGCGTCGAGCGCCCCGAACGGCTCGTCCATCAGGTACACCGCCGGATCGTACGCGAGCACCCGCGCGAGCGAGACGCGCTTGCGCATGCCGCCCGAGAGTGCCGATGGGTAGGCGTCCTCGAAGCCGCCGAGGCCCACGCGGGCCGTCAGCTCGCGGGCGCGCTCCCGCCGCTCGCGCGTCCCGAGCCCGCGCATCTCGAACGCGAGCGCGACGTTGTCGAGGACCGTCGCCCAGGGCAGCAGTGCGTCGCTCTGGAACATGAACCCGACACTCGGGGGCACCTGCCGGACTGGCTGGCCGTCCAGCAACACGTCGCCGCGCGTCGGCAACAACAGCCCGGAGATGAGCTTCAAGATGGTCGATTTCCCGCACCCGCTCGGGCCGAGGATCGACACGAACTGGCCGTCCGGAATCTCGAAGCTCACGCGATCCAGCGCGCGAACCGGCGCCTGACCGGCCGCGCGGTACTCGAGATCGACGTCCGCTAGCGCGATCCGCGCGGCCGGCATCTCGCGCGCGAGCGGATCGACCGACCCCGCGAGCGTGCGTGCCCGACCCGCCGGCGCGAGGCCGATGACCTCGGTGACCACAGACTCCCGAAGCGGGGGTGCCTGCACGGTCATCGGCACGCGCTGGTTCGTCGCCACTGATTCTCCTCCTAGAGCGGAGCCGGAGTCGAGCGAGCAGCCGTCCGCCCGAACGGATGCTCTTTTTGACTCCGATCGCACTTTATTCTAACACGAACCATGCCAGTGTCCAGTCGCCGGTGGCACCTGGGGCACTACCCCGGCCCTCGACGACGGCAGACCGCTTCCCCCGACCGAGACGGGAAGCGGAGGGGGCGTCCCAACGGAGGTAAACGGTATCCCGGCGCGACCGGATCGCGGTACACTCGCCGAAACTCCTTGCTGCCGCGCCCGACTTCGGAGGGATGCATGGTCCGCTCTCGCGCGATCCTCCTGACACTGTTCGCGGTCACGTGGCTGCTGCCTTCGCTTGGACGGGCCGAAGCCCAGTCCAGTCCGGCGTTTGCCCCGCCGCCCGCCCAGCCGGCCGAGCCGGCCCCGCGCCCGACGGTTCCCGTCGCGGAGGACGAGGTCGTGCGGGGCGATCCGTCCCATCCGAACGTGGCGCTGGTCGTGAACGTCGGCGCGGGCTACGAGCCGGCCGCCGGCATGCTCGACACGCTCAGGGAGAAAAATCTGCGCACGACGTTCTTCGTCCTGGGCTGGTGGGCCGAGAAGAACCCCGAGCTCCTCAAGCGGATCAGCGACGACGGCCACGAGATAGCCAGCCACGGCCATTCCGTCTTCGACCTGACCAGCGTCTCGGATGCCGCCGTCCGCGCCGATCTAGAGTCGGCGGACGCGGCCATCAGCGCCGTGACCGGCAAGACGACCCGTCCGCTCTGGAGCGCATCGGCCGGCTACCGCGACGCGCGGGTCCATCGGATCGCCGCCAGCCTCGGCTACCGCCCGATCTACCTGACGGTCGATAGCGGCGACTGGACGCGCGAGGCGACCGCCGAGGGCGTCTACCGCCGCGTGATGGAGCGGACCGGCAACGGCGCGATCGTCGTGCTGCACTTCGACAGCCCGACCACGCTCAACTCGACAGCCGTCGCCTTGCCCCGCCTTATCGATGATCTGCGCGCGTCCGGCTTCACCCTCATGACCGTCACCGATCTCCTCACCGCTCCCTGACCCAACGCTGGGCGGCCGGTCTCCCTCCCCGTGTCGAGAAAGGGCCGGAAGAGCACGCCGTCTTCCCGTTTCGAAGAAGGGTCGGGAGAGCAGGCCGTCTCCCCTCTCCCACGGTAGGGAGAGGGGCCGGGGGTGAGGGCCTCCAGACCTACGCCGGCACGCCCTTGGCGTTGCCGCCACACACCAGCACCCCCACCCGCGCGCCCTCCGGTACTCGCGACTTGCCGCTCAATAGCCCCGCCAGCGCCGCCGCCCCGCCCGGCTCCGCGACCACCTGGACCTCCTCCCAGAGCCAGCGCTGCGCGGCCATGATGTCCTCGTCGGTCACCAGCTCGACGCGGGCAACGTGGGCGCGGGCCAGCGCGTAGTTCAGGTCGCCGACCCGCCGCGCCCCGAGCGCATCGGCCGCGTACGAGTCGAGCCGGTCGATGTCGATCGGGCCGCGCGCGGCTAGCGCGGCGTGCATCGTCGCGGCGCCCTCCGGCTCGATGCCGACCACCGTCACGTAGGGCATCTCGGCCAGATACGCGGAGACGCCGCCGATCAGCCCGCCGCCGCCGACCGCGATGAGCATGTAGTCGAGCGTCGCGCCGGCATCCTCGACGAACTCGAGCGCCACGGTCCCCTGGCCGGCGATGACCGGGGCGTCCGCGTACGCATGGACGTACGGGCAGCCCCGGCGGCCGGCTTCCTCGACCGCGGCGGCGGCGGCGACCGCGTACTCCCGCCCGACCTTGCGAACCTCGGCGCCCCAGGCGGCGATCCGCTCGGCTTTCATCGCCGGTACCGTCTCGGGCACGAAGACCGTGGCACGGGTGCCGAGCGCCCGCGCCGCGTACGCCACGCCGAGACCGTGATTGCCCCCCGACGCGGTCACGACCCCCCGCGTCAGCCGATCGGCCCCGACGGTCAGCAGCGTGTTCAGGGCGCCGCGCGTCTTAAACGAGCCCGTCACCTGAAGCGACTCCAGCTTCAGCACGATCTCCCACGGATACGTCGCGCGCGTCGTCCCGGTGAGGTCGAGCGTCGGGGTGCGGCGGATGTACGGCGCGATCCGCGCGGCGGCGGTGCGGACGTCCGCCGCATCGACGGTCTGGACGACACTCAATGCGAGTACTCCCGGCGTGAGGTCTAACCCTGCCCCGCGCCCCTCCCCGAGACGGGGAGGGGCGCGGGGCAGGGGTCAGCGTGTCCCGATCGCGAAGTAGACCACGAACGCCACGGCCACCGCCCACATGATCGGGTTCGCTCGGCGGGCGTTCAGGATGCAATACAGGATCACGCCTGCGCCGATGCCGTTGGTGATGCTCCACGTCAGCGGCATCAACATCACCGTGAACACCGCCGGCAGCCCGACCGAGAAGTCAGCCCACGGGATCTCGGTGGCGGTCGCCGCGAGCATCAGCAGGCCGACGATCATCAGCGCCCCGGCCGTCGCCTCCTGCGGCACGATCGCGAACAGGTTGCCGAAGAACATCGCCAGGAAGAACGGGATCGCCGCCACCACGGCCGTCAGCCCGGTCCGCCCGCCCTCGGCAATGCCGGCCCCGCTCTCGATGTACGTCGTCGCGCTCGACGAGCCCGCCACGCCGCCGGCCAGCGCGCCGAGCGAGTCCACGAGGTACGCCCGGTCCTCGTGCTCGCGCAAGTGGCCCGTCTCGTCGGACAGGCCCGCCGCCTTCCCGAGCGCCGTGAACGTGCCGGCCGTGTCGAAGAAGTCGCTCAGCATGATCGACAGCGTCGCGAGCAGGCCCGCCAGCAAGAGCGTGCCCCCGCCCTTGCCCAGGAAGCTCAGCCCCAGGATGCCGCTGCCGACGTAACGGAAATCGGGGAGGCTCACGAGCGGCCCGCTCAGCTCCAGCTTGCCGGGAATGACCGACAACGCGACCCCGAAAGCGAGGTGCAGCACTAGGCCCACGAGCGTCGTGAGCAGGATGCCGATCAGCAGCGCGCCGCGCACCCCAAACCGCAGCAGCAGGGCCGTCACGATCAGCCCGAACGCGGCGTAGAGGGTCGGTGGCGAGGTGAACGCGCCGAGCGCGCCGGCAGTCGGCGGCGGGACGGTGCCGCCCTGGGTCGCCCCGAGCGGGATGACGAAGAAGCCGGCTTGGTAGGCGCCGATGGCGAACAGGAACAGGCCGATGCCGGCCCCGATCGCCAGCTTCAGCGACAGCGGTAACGCCCGCAGCACCGCCTGCCGCAGCCCGGTGATCACCAGCACCGTGATGATGATGCCTTCAAGGACGATCACGCCCATCGCCTCGGAGAACGTATAGCCGAGCCCGAGCACGAGTTGGAACGCGACGACGGCATTCAGGCCCATGCCCGGCGCCATCGCGAACGGCAGGTTCGCCCAGAGGCCCATCGCCGCGGTCATGATCCCGGCCACCAGGCAGGTACTGGTCACGATGGCCGGGAACGACAGATCCTGACCGGCGATGGTCGCGCCGCCCGTGATGATGACGGCGTTCACGACGACGATGTACGCCATGATCGTGAACGTCGAGAGGCCGGCCCGCGTCTCGGTGGCCACGGTCGTGCCGCGTGCCGCGAGTCCAAACTGGCGCTCCAACCAACCGGACTGCTCGGCCACCCTCGATCTCGACGCCATGTCACCCTCTGGTCGCGCCGACCCGCTGCTCGTCGGGCACGGCGCCGTCGCTGCCCTCTTGTAGCCGGGAATCGTCCCGGCTACAAGCACGGGCTCGTCACAATCGGTACACCGACGACGCACCATGAGGCTGGCGCGGTGCAGCACGATCGTCCCGCCCTCGTGGGCAGGCGGCGGCCCGGTGGAACCGTCGCGGCCGTCGGTGCGTCTGGTCAGCGCGGCGCACCGGCGCTGCACACCAGGGGGAACCACCATTCATGTATGCCTCCAGGCGGCGCGGGAAGCTCCTGACCGCCATCGTCGGCATGGCGCTCGCGGGAGCGCTTGCCTGGCTCGGCAGCCGCGAGGAGACGCGGCTGTTCGCCCTCTCGGCCACGGATGGCCGCATCCGCTGGTCGGTCGCCCTCGACGACGACACGTCGTTGGCCGGCGTGCCGGTGGTGCGCGGCGACCGCGTCGCGGTCGGGACCGCGCACCCCGCCGACGATGCGGACGGACACTGGAAACTGGACCTCTTCGAAGCGGCGACCGGACGGCGGCTCTGGCACTTCTCCCACGCGCCTGGAGTTGCCGACGATGGGCGCTTCCCACCGGATACCGTGCAAGTCAGCCCGGTCATCGGCGAGGACGCGGTCTACGCTGCCGTGATCGGCAGCCGGTCGGCGTCGCTGGTCGCGCTCGACGCGGCGACCGGTCGGGAGCTCTGGACGTTCGCGCCGATCGTCGCCGAGCCGGGCGGCGACGCTGCACCCATCGCGGTCGCCGCCCCGCCGAGCGACGGCCGCGAGCTTGCCCCGATCCGCGACGGCCCCAACTTCATGATCAGGGCGTTCGACGCTGCATCCGGCGACGTACATTGGGACGCGGACCTCGGACAGACAGGGTTTCCGATCGTCCGTCGCGGCCCGTTCATCGTCGCCGACGCGGTCGCGGCCTACGTCGCCACCCGCGACGCCGTGTTCGTCCTCGACCTCGCGACCGGCGCCACCCGCCGCACCATCGAGCGGCGCGGCGGGCAGATGGCGCTGGACGGCGGCACGCTCTATCAGAAGGTGGCGAACAGCCAGGCGATCGAAGCGTTCGACGCGGCGACGGGCCTTTCACGCTGGACGTTCCGCCAGCCCTTCACCGAGACGCGCGCCTACCTGGCGACGTTCGGTGCGGCCGGGGACACGCTATACGTCGTCTGCGCCTGCGAGGGCGACGGGAGCATTGAGGGCGGCGGCTGGGTGTTCGGCGTCAATGCGCAGGCAGGATGGAACCGAGCGGTGGCGGGTGCCGATCGGGTCGTTCATCGGGCTCGTCCTGAGCCTCCCCGCCGCTCGCCCCGACATGGTGATCCTCTCCGACGAGGGCAAGGGCGGCGACGACGCGGTGGCCCGCTCGGCGGCCGACGGCTCCGAGCTGTGGCGGTTCCCGCGCGAGGCCGGCCGCGCCGTCACCACCGATGGCGACCTCGTGTTCCTCACCGACCGCGCGCCCCGCTGGCGGACCTGGCTCAAGTATGTCGGCATCCGCGTGCCTTCCCCCGACCCGCTCGCGTAGTCGGCCCCTGCCC
>Ga0136611_10000239_pt1 | contig 34364 bp, 31 predicted proteins | sample AntDrymUQ2232306_2_FD_106645 | JGI IMG/M metagenome (GOLD analysis project Ga0136611, IMG submission 106645) | Polar desert sand microbial communities from Dry Valleys, Antarctica - metaG UQ223 (23.06) | ecosystem: Environmental > Terrestrial > Soil > Desert | place: Antarctica: Dry Valley...
AATGCTGTTGACCGAGCGAGAACCGAAACGCTGCTCAGTTCGGCGCAGTCAGTGGCCGTCAAGTCCATCGCAAAGTAGCGCAAGATCTGCCTGAACTTGGCTTCACTGATTTTCGAATGCCTGCAATACCTGTTTTTCTGAATCACGATAGGGACTTAGCTTAACTCTCGATAAGCTCTTCTTCCTAAGCCCCTAATTTTATAGTGGGCATGCTGGTGCTGGCCGCCGGTCTGGTGCTGTTCGGCCGCGAAGGCAGGATGCTGAGCTATGCGGCGCTCGCGCTGGCGATGGCTGCCAGTCAGTGGCTGCGGCTTGGCGGCTGGAAGCGGTAGCGGTATGGACCTGAAGGGCTGCGATCAGTCAATGCCGCGGGTGTCACATCCGCTTGCCGGTCGCCGCGTCGAACCAGTGCAGCCGGTCGGCGCGCGGTGTCACCCGTAGCGTGGCGCCAATTTCCGGCGCTGCCGACAAGCTTTCGTCGGTGCGAACGACCATAAACTCGCCGCCCATGCGGCAATACAGCAGGCGCTCGGCGCCCAGCATCTCGATGCTGTCGACCACCACCCTCCAGCCGCTCGCGCCGACCTGCAAATGCTCGGGGCGAATTCCCAGGATGGCGCCGGGCTTGCCGCCGAAGTCGGCATTGGGCGCGTTTTTCAGCAGATTCATCGGTGGCGAACCCATGAAGCCGGCGACAAACGTCGTCGCCGGCCGGTTGTAGACTTCCTCGGGCGTGCCGAACTGCTCCATGCGGCCGGCGTTCATCACCATCATCCGCTGCGCCAGCGTCATCGCCTCGACCTGGTCGTGGGTGACAAAGAGCGAGGTGATGCCGAGTTCGCGGTGTAGCTTCTGGATTTCCAGCCGCGTCTGCACCCTGAGCTTGGCGTCCAGGTTGGACAGCGGCTCGTCGAACAGAAACACCTGCGGCTGACGCACGATGGCGCGGCCCATGGCGACGCGCTGGCGCTGGCCGCCTGAGAGTTCGCGCGGCTTGCGGACCAGCAGCGCGCCGAGTTCGAGGATTTTGGCGGCCGTGTCAACGCGGGTTTTGATTTCTTCCCTGGGTACCTTGGCGATTTTCAGGCCGTAGGCCATGTTGTCGAAAACGCTCATGTGCGGGTACAGCGCATAGTTCTGAAACACCATGGCGATGTCGCGCTCCGACGGCTCCAGGTTGTTCACGACCCGGCCCCCGATTTCGATCTGCCCCTCGGTGATGTCTTCCAGCCCGGCGACCATCCGCAGTAGCGTCGATTTGCCGCAGCCGGACGGGCCGACGATGACGATAAATTCATGGTCGGCGATGTCGGCGCTGACGCCGTGCAGCACTGGGACAGCTGTTTTACCGGCGCCATAGCGCTTGACGACGTTGTTCAGGGCGAGGGATGCCATTTTTTGCTGATTTGCCTATTTTTCGGTATCGACCAGGCCCTTGACGAACCATTTCTGCATCAGAACGACGACCAGTGCCGGCGGCAGCATCGCCAGAATCGCAGTCGCCATCACCACGTTCCATTCGTTCTGGCCGTCGCCCCCGGCGATCATCCGCTTGATGCCGACGACGACCGGGTACATCTCTTCGCTGGTGGTCGCCAGCAGTGGCCACAGGTACTGGTTCCAGCCGTAAATGAACTGGATCACGAACAGCGCCGCGATCGAGGTTTTTGACAGCGGCAGCAGCACGTCGATGAAAAAGCGCATCGGGCTGGCGCCGTCGATTCGCGATGCCTCTAGCAGCTCGTCGGGAACCGTCAGGAAGAACTGGCGAAAAAGAAAGGTTGCCGTGGCTGACGCGATCAGCGGCACCGTGAGGCCGGCATAGCTGTTGAGCAGGTTCAGGTCCGACAGCACCTTGTAGGTCGGCAGAATGCGCACCTCCACCGGCAGCATCAGCGTCACGAAAATCGCCCAGAAGCAGATTTTCCGGAACGGAAAGCGAAAGTAGACGATCGCGAACGCCGACAGCAGCGAGATGGTGATCTTGCCGACGGCGATCACCATCGCCGTAACGAAGCTGACCCACATCATGCGGGCCACCGGCGCGTTGGAGCCGGCGCTGGCTTCGCGGCCGAACAGCGCGGCCTGGTAGCTGGCAACCATATTCGTTCCTGGCAGCAGCGGCATTGGCGCCTGCACGATGTCCTGCGCGGTGTGCGTGGAAGCGACAAACGCCAGGTAAAGCGGAAAGGCCACGATCAGTACGCCGAGCACCATTACGACGTGAGCAAGGATACCGTGGCTGCCGCGTTTTTCAACCATGAGAAGTCGCCCGCAGGGCCGCCCCCAGGGTGGCTTGCGCCCCTGCGGGGGGCAGAAAGGACACGAAGTGCCGAACGTGGGGGATCATTCAGTAGTTCACTTTCTTCTCGACATAGCGAAATTGAACGACCGTCAGCGCCACCACGATTGCCATCAGCACGACCGACTGTGCCGCAGAGCCGCCCAGGTCCATCGCCTTGAAGCCGTCGTAATACACCTTGTAGACCAGGATCGCCGTGTCTTTGCCCGGACCGCCTTGCGTCGCCGCGTCGACGATGGCGAAAGTGTCGAAAAACGCGTAAACCACATTGATCACCAGCAGGAAGAAGGTGGTCGGTGACAGCAGCGGAAACTGGATCGTCCAGAACCGCCGCCAGGGCCGCGCGCCGTCGATGGCGGCGGCTTCGATCAGCGACTTGGGAATCGACTGCAGGCCCGCCAGGAAAAACAGGAAGTTGTAGGAAATCTGCTTCCAGACCGACGCCATCACGATCAGCGTCATCGCGTGGCCCGAATCGAGCAGGTGGTTCCACTCGATACCCAGCTTGCCCAGCGCATAAGCTACCACGCCCAGCGACGGCGAGAACATGAAAACCCAGAGCACGGCGGCCACGGCCGGCGCCACGGCGTAAGGCAGGATCAGCATGGTTTTATAAAAAGTGCCGCCGCGCCCGATGCGGTCGGCGAACACGGCCAGCAAAAGCGATAGGCTGATGCCCAGGCCGGCGACGAGGACTGAAAATAGGGCGGTGGTCTTAAACGACTCGACATAGCTCGGGTCGCGCAGCAGCTGACGGAAGTTGTCGAGTCCGACAAACTCGATCGACGTGCCGAACGGGTCCTGCTGCTGCAGTGACTGCAGCAGCGCCTGCACCGCCGGCCAGAAGAAAAAGACCAGGATGACGGTCATCTGGGGCACCAGCAGCAGCCAGGGCAGCCAGCCTGAGCGAAAGACAACGCGTTTTTCCATAGGGTTTTTCTTTGACTACCAGGCTTTTTGGCGGAAAACAGCCTTCAACGCGGAGGGGAGGAGAGCGCGGAGGACGCGGAGGTTTCGCAAATTTTTATTTTTATATTCTCCGCGTCCTCCGCGTCCTCCGCGTCCTCTGCGCTCTCCGCGTTGATTGACTTCTATCGAGGCTTACCCCTTGTTGGCTTTCTGGAAGCGTTCAAGCTGTTCATTGCCGCGCTTGACGATGCTTTCCAGCGCTTCCTTGGCGGTTTTCTTGCCGTTCCAGACCTGTTCGAGTTCCTCGTCCTCGATGGCGCGCACCTGCACATAGTTGCCCAGGCGAATGCCGCGGCTCTTGTCGGTCACCTTGCGGATCATCTGTGTCACGGCAACGTCGGTACCCGGGTTTTCCTTGTAGAAACCCGACTTTTCGGTGAGCTGATAAGCCGCCGTCGTGACCGGCAGGTAACCCGTGCGCTTGTGGCTGGCAGACTGAACTTCGGGCGTCGAAATAAAACTGAAGAACTTGGCAACGCCTTTGTACTCGGCCGGCTTTTTGCCCGACATCACCCACAGGCTGGCCCCGCCAATCACGGTGTTTTGCGGCGCGCCCGGCACGTCGGGGTAGTAGGGCAGGGGAGCCAGGCCATAACCGAATTTGGCGTTCTTGGCCACATTGCCGTAAAAACCCGACGAGGTGTTGATCATGGCGCACTCACCCGAAACAAAGCTCGCTTCCGGGACATTGCCGCGCCCCTTGTAGACGAACAAGCCCTGCTTGGCCATGTTGGCCAGGTTCTCGATGTGGCGCACATGCAGCGGCGAGTCGATCTTCATGCGCGCGTCGAGGCCGGCCAGGCCGTTGCTCTTGGTAGCGAATTCGACGTTGTGCCACGCAGAAAAGCTTTCCAGTTGCGTCCAGCCCTGCCAGGCGGTCGTGAACGGGCACTTGTGGCCCGATGCCTTGAGCTTGGCGGCGGCCGAAACCACTTCCGGCCAAGTGGCGGGCGCCTTGTCGGTCGGCAGGCCGGCTGCCTTGAATGCGTCTTTGTTGTAATAGAAAACCGTTGTCGAGCTGTTGAACGGAAAGCTCAGCATCTGGCCGTTTGGCGCGGTGTAGTAGCCGGCCACCGCCCCGATATAGGCGCCAGGGTCGAATTTTTCGCCGGCATCCTTCATCACCTGGCCTACCGGAATCACCGCGCCCTTGCTGGCCATCATGGTGGCGGTGCCGACTTCGAACACCTGCAGGATGTGCGGCGCGTTGCCGGCGCGGAAAGCGGCGATCGACGCCGTCATCGACTCGTCGTAACTGCCCTTGTAGGTCGGCACCACCTTGTAGTCTTTCTGGCTGTCGTTGAACTGTTTGGCCAGGTCGTTGACCCACTCGCCGTTGACGGCGGTCAGTGAATGCCACCACTGGATTTCGGTCTGCGCCTGGCCTGCCAGCAGCGCGGAGAAGGCGCAAGCGGCAAGGACGAATGTCGATAAACGGTTTTTCATTGAATCTCCTGTTAGAAGAAGGCAGCGTAAATTTGATTCGTGACAGCCTGATTTAAAAGGCGCGGGGTTTTCCGGGCAAGCGGGATTTCCATGAGGATCGCAGAGGCCCTCCCCGGCGAATGATGCGCTGCGATAATATGGCCGGCAGCGCCGGGCAAAGGTCCGAAGCCGCTAAATCTTCACGATGAACGCCCCAATTACCCTCCAAGAACTAAATGCCCTGGCCGACAACGCAGAGCAACTTGACGCGCGCATCCGCGAAATTCCCTACAACTACACCTCGTATTCCGACCGCGAAGTGGTGATTCGCCTGCTCGGCGCGCGGGCCTGGGAGCTGCTGAATCTGCTGCGCGGCGAACGCCGTACCGGCCGTTCGGCCCGCATGCTGTATGAAGTGCTGGGCGACATTTGGGTGGTGCAGCGCAACCCCTACCTGCAGGACGACCTGCTCGACAACCCCCGCCGCCGAAAGCTGCTGGTTGAGGCCTTGCAGCACCGGCTCGGTGAAATCGAAAAACGGCGTACGCCGCGGGACGACGGCGAGCGCGACGCGATCGTCGGCGAATTGCTTCAGGGCGCGCGCCAGGCCGTCAACAGCTTTTCCGCGTCGTTCGAGGAAATCGCCGGCCTGCGGCGCCTGATCGAACGCAAGCTGCGCAAGCTGACGCTCAAGGACAACGTCAAGTTCGACGGCCTGTCGCGCGTCTCGCATGTGACCGACGCGACCGACTGGCGGGTCGAATATCCCTTCGTCGTGCTGACGCCTGACACCGAAGCCGAGATGGCCGGGCTGGTCAGGGCCTGCATCGAGCTGGGACTGACGATCATTCCGCGCGGCGGCGGCACCGGCTACACCGGCGGCGCGATTCCGCTGACCTGGAAGTCGGCGGTCATCAACACCGAAAAACTCGAAGCCATGACCGAGGTGGAGATGGTCGTGCTGCCGGGTCTGGACCAGCCGGTGCCGACCATCTGGACCGAAGCCGGCGTCGTGACGCAGCGCGTGGCCGATGCGGCCGAGCGCGGCGGTTTTGTGTTCGCGGTCGATCCGACGTCGGCCGAAGCGTCGTGCATCGGCGGCAATGTCGCGATGAATGCCGGCGGCAAGAAGGCCGTGCTGTGGGGTACCGCGCTGGACAACCTGGCGTCCTGGCGCATGGTGACGCCCGACGCCGAGTGGCTCGAAGTCACCCGCGTGGGCCATAACCTGGGCAAGATCCACGACGCCGAAATGGCGAGTTTCGATCTGAACTACTTCGAGGCCGACGGCAAGACGCAGGTTCGCAGCGAGCGGCTCGATATCGCCGGCAGCACCTTTCGCAAGGAAGGCTTGGGCAAGGACGTGACCGACAAGTTCCTGAGCGGTCTGCCGGGAATTCAGAAGGAAGGTTGCGACGGCCTCATCACCAGCGCCCGCTGGATCGTGCACCGCATGCCGGCGCACACCCGAACGGTGTGCATGGAGTTTTTCGGCAACGCCAAGGACGCGGTTCCCAGCATTGTCGAGATCAAGGACTTCATGTTCGCCGAGCAAAAACGCGGCGGCGCGATTCTGGCCGGGCTGGAGCATCTGGACGACCGCTACCTGCGCGCCGTGGGTTACGCCACCAAGTCCAAACGCGGCGGCCTGCCCAAAATGCTGCTGCTTGGCGACATTGCCGGCGACGACGCCGATGTCGTTGCTAGAGCCGCCAGCGAAGTGGTTCGCATCGCCAATTCGCGTAGCGGCGAAGGCTTTGTCGCCATCAGCCCGGAAGCGCGGAAAAAATTCTGGCTCGACCGCAAGAAAACGGCGGCAATTTCGCGCCATACCAACGCCTTCAAGATCAATGAGGACGTGGTGATTCCGCTGCCGCGCATGGCCGAATACACCGACGGCATCGAGCAAATCAATATCGAGCTGAGCCTGGCCAACAAGATCAGGCTGTGTGACGAGCTGGAAGCTTTTTTCCGCAAAGGCAGCCTGCCGCTGGACAAATCGGACGATACCGGCGACGTGGCGTCGGCCGAGCTGCTCGAAGACCGCGTCGGCCAGGCGCTGGCGCTGCTTGCCGATGTGCGCAGCCTCTGGACAGGCTGGCTGCGGGGCGTGGCTCAGCATTTCCCGCAATTGCAGGACCACACGCTGCGCGCCAGCTGGAAAACACAGCTGCGCGGGCCGCTACAGGCGATTTTCAACGGCGCTGCCGTCAAGCCGATTCTTGAGGAATGCAATGCGATTCACCAGCGCGTGCTCAAGGGCCGGGTCTGGGCGGCGCTGCACATGCATGCCGGCGACGGCAATGTGCACACCAATTTGCCGGTCAACAGCGACGATTACGACATGCTGCAGACCGCGCACCAGGCGGTGGCGCGCATCATGGTGCTGGCGCGCTCGCTCGACGGCGTGATTTCCGGCGAGCACGGCATCGGCATCACCAAGCTCGAATTCCTGACCGACGAAGAGCTGCGGCCCTTCACCGAATACAAGGCCAGGATCGATCCTGAAGGCCGCTTCAACAAAGGCAAGCTGCTACGAAATCAGGAGCTACTCACGCAATCAGGTAGCGCGCTAGTGGCCAAAAACACCAATATATCGAACGCGGACGCCGAACTTGGGCGTTCTTCATTCAAGCAAGGGCCGCGGAACTGGCTCAGCCAGTCCGCAGGCGCAGCGGCCCCCCCGGGGGGCAGTGAGCCAAACGCAGTGGGCGAACGTGGGGACTCTTCATTCAAGCAGGGGCCGCGGAACTGGCTTCGCCAGGCCGCAGGCGCAGCGGCCCCCTCGGGGGGCAGTGAGCCAAACGCAGTGGGCGAACGTGGGGACTCTTCATTCAAGCAGGGGCCGCGGAACTGGCTTCGCCAGGCCGCAGGCGCAGCCCCCCCCCCGGGGGGCAGGGAGCTACGCGGAGCGAGCGACCGTGGGGGCCATATCCACTCTGATTTGACCAATGCCTACACGCCCAGCTTCGGCCTGATGGGCCATGAGTCGCTCATCATGCAGCAAAGCGACATCGGCGCGATTGCCGACAGCGTCAAAGACTGCCTGCGCTGCGGCAAATGCAAACCGGTGTGCGCCACCCATGTGCCGCGCGCCAACCTGCTGTACAGCCCGCGTAACAAGATTCTGGCGACGTCGCTGCTGGTCGAGGCGTTTTTGTACGAAGAGCAGACCCGGCGCGGCGTGAGCATCAAGCACTGGGAAGAGTTCGAGGACGTGGCCGACCACTGCACCGTGTGCCACAAGTGCCTGAACCCGTGCCCGGTCGACATCGACTTCGGCGACGTGTCGATGAACATGCGCAACCTGCTGCGCAAGATGGGACAGAAATCTTTCCGGCCGGGCAACGCGGCGGCGATGTTTTTTTTGAACGCGACGAATCCACAAACCATCAAGTTCATGCGCGGCGCGATGGTCGATGTCGGTTTCAAGGCGCAGCGCCTGGCCAACGACCTGCTGCGCACGCTGACCCGAAAGCAGACGGCGCTTCCGCCCGCGACCGTCGGCAAGGCGCCGGTCAAGGAACAGATCATCCATTTCATCAACAAGAAGATGCCGGGCGGCCTGCCGAAAAAGACTGCGCGTGCGCTCCTCGATATCGAAGACAGGGACTACGTTCCGATCATCCGCAATCCGAAAAACACCACTGCGGAAACCGAAGCGGTGTTTTATTTCCCGGGCTGCGGCTCCGAGCGGCTGTTTAGCCAGGTCGGTTTGGCGACGCAGGCGATGCTCTGGCATGCCGGCGTGCAGACGGTGCTGCCGCCGGGCTATCTGTGCTGCGGTTATCCGCAGCGCGGCAGCGGCCAGTTCGACGCGGCCGAGAAAATCATCACCGACAACCGGGTGCTGTTCCACCGCGTCGCCAACACGCTCAATTACCTCGACATCAAGACCGTCGTGGTGAGCTGCGGCACCTGCTACGACCAGCTGCAAGGCTATCAGTTCGACAAGATATTCCCCGGCAGCCGCATCATCGACATCCATGAATACCTGCTGGAAAAAGCCATCACCCTGCCGGCGATGCAGCCGGGTTTTCTGTACCACGAGCCTTGCCACAACCCGATGAAGCTGGGCGACCCGATGAAAACCGTCAAGGCGCTGCTTGGCGACAACGTCCTCAAGAGCGAACGCTGCTGCGGCGAATCGGGAACGCTGGGCGTGACGCGGCCCGACATCGCGACGCAGGTGCGCTTTCGCAAGGAAGAGGAAATCCGCAAGGGCGAAGCCGAGTTGCGGGCGTCGGGGTCTGTTGCCGAAACGGCGAACATCAAGATCCTGACCAGCTGCCCGAGCTGCCTGCAGGGGCTGAGCCGCTACGGCAACGATCTGCAAAACGGCCTGCTCGAAGCCGATTACATCGTGGTCGAAATGGCCAACCAGATCCTCGGCAAGGAATGGCTGCCCGAGTATGTGACGGCGGCCAACCACGGCGGGATCGAACGGGTGCTGGTCTAGCCATGCCGGCGCAGGCCTGCCCGCTGTGCGAAGCCGATGGCGGCTTGTTGGTGTTTCGCAATGAAGCCTTGCGCATCATCCAGGCGGGTGAAGCAGGTTTTCCGGCGTTTTACCGCGTGATCTGGAACCGGCATGTGGCGGAGTTTTCAGACCTTTGCGCCGCGGAACGCGAGACCTGCATGAACGCTGTCGTGACAATAGAGCAGGTTCTGCGCAGCGAACTGCGGCCCGCCAAGATCAACCTCGCGGCGTTGGGCAATGTGGTGCCGCACCTGCACTGGCATGTGATTGCGCGCTTCGAGTGGGACAGCTATTTTCCGGCGCCGGTGTGGAGCGCGCCGCAGCGCCCGGCCGACGACGCGCAACTGGCGGCTGTCGCTTCGCGCTGCGGCGAGATCAACCGGCGGATTGCCGAAACCATGGCGCTCTGAAGCGCTCCGATTCCTTTTTTAAAAGCGAGCATTTTATGGCAGGTCTTCAAGCTGGGTCGCCGACACCCACGGCACTGACGGTTCACAGCCAGTCGCGCGTCCTCGAGATTGCCTTCTCAGACGGCGCCGCGTTCCGGATACCGTTCGAGTTGATGCGTATTTATTCGCCGTCGGCCGACGTGCAGGGCCATGGCCCGGGGCAGGAAATCCTGCAGACCGGCAAACGCGAGGTGGCGATCGTCGCGCTGGAGCCGATCGGCAACTACGCGGTCAAGCCGGTGTTTTCCGACGGCCACGAAAGCGGGCTTTTCACTTGGGACTACCTCTACCACCTAGGCGCCGACGAAAGCCGGCTTTGGGCCGACTACGAAAGCCGTCTGCAAGCTGCCGGCGCAAGCCGCGACGCGCCGATGACCATTGCCGGCGCTCACGGCTGCAGCAGCCACTGACACCCGCCAACCCTGTGGTCGCAGCCGCTGTTGTTTTTCCGGCGCAGATCCCCATATTCGCTTTCAGCAGCCCAGCCTGACATTCACTTTTATGACAACTACGCATTTCGGTTTTGAATCGGTCGACGAGCAGGACAAGGCGCGCCGGGTGCGCGGCGTGTTCGACTCGGTCGCGCCGAAATACGACGTGATGAACGACCTGATGTCGCTGGGCCTGCACCGCGCGTGGAAAGCCTACACCGTGCTGGTCGCCAATGTCAGGGAAGGCCAGCAGGTGCTCGAAATCGCCGGCGGCACCGGCGACTTGGCGCTGGCGTTCGCGCCCAAAGTGGGGCCGGGCGGGCGCGTCGTTCACACCGACATCAACGAAGCGATGCTCAGGCAGGGGCGCGACCGGCTGCTCGACGCTGGCGTCAGCTTGCCGACGCTGGTGTGCGATGCTGAGAGCTTGCCGTTCGCCGACGCGGCTTTCGACCTTGTCACCGTCGCTTTCGGCCTGCGCAACATGACGCACAAAGACCAGGCCCTGCGCGAAATGAATCGGGTGCTCAAGCCCGGCGGCGAATTGTTGGTGCTTGAATTTTCCAAAGTCGCCAAGCCGCTGGAAAAGATTTACGACTGGTATTCGTTCAAGGTATTACCCAGGATCGGCAAGCTGGTCGCCAACGACGATGCGAGTTACCAGTACCTGGCCGAGTCGATTCGCATGCATCCGGACCAGGAAGCGTTGAAAGACCTTATGCGCAATACCGGCTTTGGCCATGTGGATTACCACAACCTGTCGGGCGGGGTGGTGGCATTGCATGTTGGAATCAAGTGTTGACGGGCGTCGCGGCCTTATGCCGCGATGCGTTTGTGATGGCTGTGATCAAAGGAGACTGTTATGAAAATCTGGTCGGCAATTTTTTCCGGGCTGCTTGCGGTAACCCTGACCATGTCAGGAGCGTCCGCTGACGCCAAACGACTGGGCGGTGGATCGTCGGTCGGCAAGCAATCATCCAATGTGACGCAGCGTCAGGCACCGGCCAACGCGAGCAATCCGGCCGCCAAGCCGGCGACTCCGGCAGCGGCGGCCGCGCCCAAAAAACCGTGGGGCGCGATGCTGGGCGGTCTGGCCGCTGGACTTGGCCTGGCGTGGCTTGCGTCATCGTTGGGTCTGGGCGGCGCGTTTGGCCAGATCATCATGTTCGCCTTGTTGGCGCTGGTGGTCATGCTCGTCATCGGCTTTGTGATGCGCCGGCTCAAGGGCGGCGCGCCGAGTGGGGCGAACGCGCCGGGCGCGACCCGGGGCCAGCCGCCATTGGCGTTTCAGGGCGCGCAGAACTACAGTCCCGCCAATGTTGGCAACGATGCTTCCGCACGGCCTTGGGAGCGCAACACGGCTGCTTTCGACGGCGGCGCTGTCACCCCGGCAACCACCGGGTCGATGATTGGCTCAGGCCTTGCCGGGTCGCAAAGCTGGAGCATTCCGGCAGGCTTCGATGCCGACGGCTTTCTTAACGCCAGCAAGACCAATTTCATCACGTTGCAGGACGCCTGGGATCGTTCGGACATCCAGAACCTGCGTTCCATGATGACCGACGACATGCTCGAGCAGATCAAGACGCAGTTGGCAGACCGCGAAACGCATACCGGTGGTGTGAGCAACAAGACCGAGGTCGTGGTGCTCAACGCACAACTGCTCGGTATCGAGGAACTGAGCGATGTCTACATGGCGAGCGTCGAATTTTCAGGAATGATAAAGGAGGACGCTCGGCCGGCGCCAGCCCGTTCCGCGAAGTATGGAACATGACCAAGCCACGCAACGGCGGCGGCGGCTGGTTGGTTGCTGGGGTGCAGGCATTACAGTAGCCCCCACGGTCGCTCACTGCGTGTAGCTTCCTGCCCCCCGAGGGGAGCCGCTGCGCCTGCGGCCCGGCGAAGCCGGTTCCGCGGCCCCGACTGGTGGTGGCAGGCAAAGAGAAGCCTAGCTGCTGTCATGTCTTTTATCCTGCAAAATCGGGGACGTATGAATAACACGTCCCCTTTTTCATTTTTAAAATCCGTTGCTGCTCGTTTCCAGCCGCCCGACTGGATGGTCGATGAAGGTCAGCGGCGGCTGGTGCTTTTCCTCAACCATGTCCTGCAGCAGGAGAAAGCCGCCCAGGACCGGCTGTTACGTCAAAAAGGCAAGGTTGCGCAGCTCCGGTGGGGTTTGTTTGCTATTGATTTGGTAGTAACGCCCGCCGGACTGCTCGACCGCGCGGTTGCGTCGTCCACACCTGACCTGGTTATTTCGGTGGTTGTCGAGTCGCCTGCGCTCGTTATAGAGTCAGCCCTGTCGGGCAAGGCTCCGCCTGTGCAGATATCAGGCGATGTGCAGTTGGCCGCCGAAATCAATTGGCTTGCCGAAAATCTCCGTTGGGATGTCGAGGAAGATCTGGCACGCGTGATCGGCGACGCGCCTGCGCATGCTCTTGCCGGCACGGCCGGGCGGATCGCCAGCGGCTTGAAGCGGTTTCTCGCAAAAGCGCCGTTTTCTACGCCTATGCCCGCGCCCGCTTCCGCTTCCGGGACGCGTGAATGAGGCGGATTTTCAGGGGCATTTTTATTCTCTGGACGGTGCTGCGGTTCGGCCTCGACGAACTGGTCCTGTCGAGCTTCAGACACCCCTGGATACGGCTGCTGGCGCGCATCGTATCAACCGGGCGGAATCTGAAAGCGCCCCGGGGCGAACGGCTGCGCCAGGCGCTGGAGCTGCTCGGCCCGATTTTCGTCAAATTCGGCCAGGTATTGTCGACGCGGCGCGACCTTCTGCCGCCCGACATTGCCGACGAACTGGCGCGGCTGCAGGACCGGGTTCCGCCATTTCCGTCGAGCGTGGCGGTGGCGATCATCGAAAAGTCGTTTGGCAAGCCGCTGGACCGCATATTCGCAAGCTTCGATCAGACGCCCGTCGCCAGCGCTTCCATCGCGCAGGTTCACTTTGCCACGCTGACCGGCGGCCGCGAAGTCGCAGTCAAGGTGCTGCGGCCCAACATGCTGAGCGCATTCAGGAAAGACCTGGCGCTGATGCACATGATGGCGGGTTGGGTCGAGCGCATGTCGGCTGACGCCAAACGCCTCAAGCCGCGAGAAGTGGTGGCCGAATTCGACAAATACTTCCATGATGAACTCGACCTGCTGCGCGAGGCCGCCAATGCCGCGCAGCTTCGCCGAAACATGCAGAGCCTGGACTTGGTCATGATTCCAGAAATGTACTGGGACTATTGCATGCCGGACGTCATGGTGATGCAGCGCATGGACGGGGTCCCGATCGGCCAGACCCAGCGCCTGATCGATGCCGGCGTGGACATGAGGAAGCTGGCGCGGGACGGCGTGACGATTTTTTTCACCCAGGTGTTTCGCGACGGCTTTTTTCACGCCGACATGCATCCGGGGAACATTCAGGTCAGCCTGGCACCGGCGACCTTTGGGCGCTATATTTCGCTCGACTTTGGAATTGTCGGCACGCTTACCGAGATCGACAAGGAATACCTGGCGCAAAACTTCAGCGCTTTTTTCCGGCGCGACTACAAGCGCGTCGCCGAATTGCATATCGAATCGGGCTGGGTACCGGCTGCAACCCGTGTCGATGAGCTGGAATCGGCGATTCGCGCGTGTTGCGAGCCGATGTTCGACCGTCCGCTCAAGGAAATTTCACTCGGGCTGGTGCTGATGCGGCTGCTCCAGACTTCGCGCCGTTTTCAGGTCGAGATTCAGCCGCAGTTGGTGCTATTGCAAAAAACACTGCTAAATATTGAAGGACTGGGGCGCGACCTTGACCCCGACCTTGATTTGTGGAGCACTGCCAAGCCGTTTCTAGAGCGCTGGATGCTGGAGCAGGTGGGACCTGAAAAACTCTTTGCCCAACTGAAAGCGGAAGCGCCTTCTTACGCCAAACTGCTTCCGTCGCTGCCGCGGTTACTGGCGCAGTATTTAAAAGCCGGGTCACCTTCGGTGAGCCGGCGTGAACTTCAACAGCTTTTATCCGAGCAGAAGCGGACCAACAGACTTCTGCAAGGCCTCATCTATGGCGGTTTGGGGTTTGCACTGGGACTTTTCGTCATGCAACTCGTGTTGCGGGTGCGCCTGTTTTAATCGGCCTTCAAAATCGATCGGCTGCGGCGCCGCACCGCCGTGCGCTATGCCATTCAGGAGGCGGTATGAGGCTCAAGCTCTATAATTGAAGGCTTTGCATATTCAGCTGCCGCGAGGTCGCAATCCCGGAAACAGCCCAAAAACCATGCCCATATACGCCTACAAATGCGAGTCTTGCGGTTTCTCTAAAGACGTTTTGCGAAAAATGTCGGATGCGCCGTTGACCGACTGCCCGCAGTGCGGCGCCGCGAGCTTTAAAAAGCAACTGACATCGGCAGGCTTTCAGCTCAAAGGATCGGGCTGGTATGTGACGGATTTTCGCAGTGGAACCCAGGCTGCGGCAACGCCGAAAGCGACGGACGGCGAAGCGCAGGGTGTCGCTGATGCCAAGCCGGAAACCACTGGCGGAACGCCTTCAACCCCTGCGGCGCCCGCTGTCACTGCGACCGCTCCTGTAGCGGCGCCATCCAAAGGCGCCAGCGGCGACGCTTCTTCCAAACCATCATGATGAGTTCGCTGCGCAGGTGGCTGCTCGCCGGGCTTCTGGTTCTGGTGCCCTTGACCATCACGCTGTCGGTGCTCGATTGGATTGTCGGACTCGCCGATCAGACGCTGCTGATTTTGCCGGGCGCGTGGCATCCGGACAAAGTGCTTGGCATTCACCTGCCCGGTTTTGGCGTTTTGCTGACACTGGGCATTGTGCTTTTGATGGGCGCCATCGCGAGCAATTTTTTGGGCAGGAAATTGCTGACGTTCGGCAATTCGGTGCTGCGCCGCATCCCAATCGTCCGGTCGATTTATTCCAGTGTGAAACAGGTGTCCGATACGCTGTTTTCAGAAAACGGGAACGCCTTTCGCAAGGCGCTGCTGGTGCAGTGGCCGCGCGAAGGCGTCTGGACGATCGGATTCCTGACGGGCTTGCCTGGTGGCGATGTCGTCAATCACTTGCCTGGCGAGTACTTGAGCGTCTATGTGCCGACAACGCCAAATCCGACCGGCGGCTACTTCGTCATGCTGCGCAAAAGCGAATGCATCGAGCTGAAAATGAGTGTCGATGAAGCCCTTACCTACGTGATTTCAATGGGTGTGGTGGTTCCAAGGCCCGTCGTCAAATCGATCAATCCTCCTCTGTAACCTGCAACGGGGCCGCTGCCCCGGGGCGCTTAAAGTTCAAGTATTTTTATGGTTGTTGCTGACACCCGAACTGCGCAAATGCGCTCCCACTATTGCGGTCTGGTGACTGAGGGCTTGCTGGGCCAGACCGTCAGCCTGTGCGGTTGGGTCAACCGCCGGCGTGACCATGGCGGCGTGATTTTCATCGACCTGCGCGACCGTGAGGGTTATGTCCAGGTCGTCTGCGACCCGGATCGCGCAGCGATGTTCCAGACCGCCGAAGAGGTCCGCAACGAGTTCTGCGTCCAGGTCAGGGGCGTGGTGCGCGCCCGCCCGGAAGGCACGACCAACGAAGGCCTGAAAAGCGGCAAGGTCGAGGTGCTGTGCCATGAACTGATCGTGCTCAACCCAAGCGTGACGCCGCCGTTCCAGCTCGACGACGACAACCTGTCCGAGACGACGCGGCTGACGCACCGCGTGCTGGACCTGCGCCGGCCGTACATGCAGAACAACCTAATGCTGCGCTATCGCGTGGCTATGGAAACGCGCAAGTTTCTCGACGGCAACGGTTTCATCGACATCGAAACCCCGATGCTGACCAAGAGCACGCCCGAAGGCGCACGCGACTACCTCGTGCCCAGCCGTGTGAACGAGGGCCAGTTTTTCGCGTTGCCGCAAAGTCCCCAGCTTTTCAAGCAGCTGCTGATGGTGGCCGGTTTCGACCGCTACTACCAGATCACGAAATGCTTTCGCGACGAAGACCTGCGGGCCGACCGTCAGCCCGAATTCACCCAGATTGACATAGAGACGTCGTTCATGGACGAGCAAGAAATCCGCGAGGTGTTCGAGGGAATGATCAAAAACATTTTCCGGACGGTGCTCAACACCGATCTTGGAGAGTTTCCGGTTATGGCTTATGCCGATGCCCTTCACCGCTATGGATCGGACAAGCCGGATCTGCGCGTGAATCTCGAATTTACCGAACTCACCGACCTGATGGCCGATGTGGATTTCAAGGTTTTCAGCGCGCCGGCCACGACGCCGGGCGGCCGGGTGGTCGCGTTGCGCGTGCCGGGCGGCGCCGAAATCAGCCGCAGCGAAATCGACGCTTACACCGAGTTCGTGAAAATCTACGGCGCCAAGGGCTTGGCTTGGATCAAGGTCAACGATGCCGACAAAGGCCGAGTGGGACTGCAAAGCCCGATAGTCAAGAACCTTCACGATGCGGCGATCGGTGCGATCCTGAAGCGCTCGGGCGCGCGGAACGGCGACATACTTTTCTTCGGCGCCGACAAGGCCAAGATCGTCAACGACAGCATCGGCGCCTTGCGCTTGAAGATCGGTCACAGCCCATTCGGCAAGAAGTCTGGCTTGTTCAGCAAAGGCTGGAAGCCGCTTTGGGTAGTTGATTTTCCGATGTTCGAATACGACGACGACGCTAAGCGCTGGAGCGCGGTGCACCACCCGTTCACCGCGCCGAAGGACGGTCATGAGGACTGGATGGACACCGATCCAGGCCGCTGTATTGCCAAGGCTTACGACATGGTCCTTAACGGCTGGGAGCTTGGCGGAGGCTCGGTGCGCATCCACCGCGCCGACGTGCAAAGCAAGGTCTTCAATGCGTTGAATATCGGCGCTGAGGAAGCTCAACTGAAATTCGGTTTCTTGCTCGACGCGCTCCAGTACGGCGCACCGCCACATGGTGGCCTGGCTTTCGGCTTGGACCGCATCGTGACGATGATGACAGGCGCCGAGTCGATTCGCGACGTGATCGCCTTTCCGAAGACCCAGCGAGCCCAATGTTTGCTAACCCATGCACCGAGCCCGGTCGATGAAAAGCAACTGCGTGAACTGCATATCCGGTTGCGCAACCCGTCGCCACTCTGATTCAGATAAAACACGGTCCGGTCGTTCAAGCGCCGCTGCTTCATGCGGTATAATTTGAAGCTTCGCGGCTGTAGCTCAGTTGGATAGAGTACTTGGCTACGAACCAAGGGGTCGTGGGTTCAATTCCTGCCAGCCGCACCATAAAAGCAGTGTCTTTGTTAAACCGCCTGGGGACTAAAAGTCTCCAGGCCGTTTTTTTTGCGGCGCTCTTTTGCGTTTCGTCTCGTCCGTGCATTGCCCTTCATGTCTAAGATAGCGTGCCCGCACCGGCCTCAAGGAGCGGCGCTTGATACGGTGATTCCAGCACGGAAAATCGCACGCAGCTTCTTGTTGTTACGAACACAATTCCGCAGATTTCCGTAAACACGCGCAAGGTTTGCGTGACGCAAATTTCCCTTGCGGTGTAGGTCGGCGCCTTGGCTTGCACGATGCTGCTCAGCGTGCGCACCGCGAGGCCCGAGGCGAAGAGCTTACCGTGCCTACAGCGGCGCATGCAGCAGGCGTTGAACCAGCGGATGCTGCACCTTCTTCTCGGTACCGATGGCGAAAAAATCTTCAACGACGCCTTCGCACTGGCCCAGACTCTGCACGGCGTATTTGGCCAGCAGGTCGTCATGCACCCACTGCACGGCCGGAAAAACGCCCATTCCGCTTGCGCCAAACGTTTTCAACAGCGCGCTGTCCTCGAATTCACCAGCAATGTGCGGACGGATGCCGTGCTGCTCAAACCAGTAGTCCAGGCGGGAGCGCACGGCGGTGTGTGCTGTCGGCAGCAGCAACGGCAGCTCGGCCAGGCTTTCAGGAAAATTTTTAGCGCCGGCATTGAACAGTGCTGGCGTGCCGTACCAGGCGATCCCGGAGGTCCCGAGCGCATGGCTATAGAGCTTGATGTTGGGATTCGCCGGCGCCGGCCTATCGGACAGCACCACGTCCAGGCGGTGCAGCGCCAGGTCGCCCAGCAGTTCGTCGAACTCGCCTTCATGGCATATCAACCGTAAATTCGGCTCGCCAATGGCCGGCAGCAGCAGGCGGTGCACGACGAGTTTCGGAAGACCGTCGGAGATCCCCACCGCCAGACGCACGGTCGGTGAGCTGACCGCGTCACGCACGATAGCGGGAAGCGCCTCGCCGAGCTGAAAAATCTGGTCCGCCTGACGCAGCGCGGCCTGGCCGGCGTCGGTCAGCACCAGTCCACGCCCAGCGGGTTTGAGCAAGGCGTAACCCAACGAACGCTCAAGCTCGCGTACCTGGGCGCTGACCGTCTGGACCGCCATGTCCAGCTTGTCGGCGGCGCGCGATATGCCCCCTTCCTTGGCTACCACCCAGAAGTAGTACAGATGCTTGTAATTGAATGGGCTGCTCATGTTCAGTATTTTTGGGAATATGAATAAGACATTACCTGATTTTTCGGCCTGTGCTTCGAAGCTATCTTGACGGCTTCGTCAACCGCTGGAGAAATTGAATGCAGGTTATCTTTGAATCGCGAGACGCCGATGCCACACAAATACGCAAGCTGTCGATTGACCGCGTGCGCTTCGTCCTGCGCCGTCTGAGCGCCCTGGTGCCCCGGGCCAAGGTGCTGTATTCAGATGTCAACGGACCGCGTGGCGGCGTCGACAAACGTTGCCAGGTCGAACTCAGGACCGACGGGGCTAGAACGGTCGTCATCGCCTCGCTGGCGGGCGACTGGCGCACCGCGCTCGACCGTTCGCTCGCTCGCGCGGCAAGAGCGTTGACGCGCAGCCTGCGTCGCAGTCAAAAACCCACCCGCGGCCGAGCCGCCAAACTTGCCTTGGAGAGCTAGTCCGACGTCGGCAACAAGGGGAACACGATTAAGTGTCCAAGCTGCGCCGACTTAGCCCTGGCAATGACCGACCGTCAGGAGTTGAAATCGACGACTGTCCGGAGTGCTGGGGAATCTGGCCTGACAGGGGGAGCTCGACAGGCTGCTCAAACGCTCCGCCGCCGCGGCCCCGCACGAGAGCGTTGCCGCTACGGCCTATGGGGCTCCCAGTCGCGGCCAAATGCGCCAACCCCGCCTTGAAGACTCCGACATTGACGACCGGCAGCGATTTCAGACTGGCCGCGATAAGTCGTGGCTAACTGAAATCTTCGATTGAAAAGCTGCGGTTGCCGGCCAGCGATCTGTCAGGTAGGACTTTTGCGCGCGGACTTGGACACTGTCGAGGGACCGCCCAATCTGGCGCTTTTGAAGCGTTCGGTTCGCGTGCAGGCTGTACCATTCGGGCCTACTCATCCGCTTATAAAGGACCGCCATGTTTGCCGAACCTTCGCCCAAGACCCAAGACCTGCTGCAGCGCCTGCGGCAGTTCTTCGACCAGCACATCTATCCGAACGAGGAGCGCTACCACCGGGAAATCGACGAATTCCGGCGCCAGGGAAATGCTTGGCAGGCGTCGCCGCTGATCGAAGAACTCAAGCCGCTGGCGCGCGCCGCCGGCCTCTGGAACATGTTTTTGCCGCATGCGCACCGCGGTGTTCCAGGTATTTCGAACCTGGACTATGCGCCGCTTTGTGAAATCATGGGTCGTGTTTCATGGTCCGGCGAAGTGTTCAACTGCTCGGCGCCGGACACCGGCAACATGGAAACCATCGAACGCTACGGCACCGACGCGCAGAAGGACGAGTGGCTTGAGCCACTGCTGGTTGGCAGGATCCGGTCGGCCTTCCTGATGACGGAGCCGGGCGTCGCCTCGTCTGACGCGACAAATATTCAGTGCACCATAGCGCTCGATGGCGGCGACTACCTGATCAACGGACGCAAGTGGTACTCGTCCGGCGCGGGCAATCCGCATTGCAAGGTGTTCATCGTGATGGGCAAGACCGATGCCGACGCGCCGCGCCATGCCCAGCAGTCGATGGTGCTTGTGCCGCGCGACGCGCCGGGCGTAACGGTGCTGCGCCACCTGGCGGTGTTCGGCTATGACGACGCGCCGCACGGCCACATGGAAGTGCTGCTCGAAAACGTCCGGGTGCCGGTAAGCAACATCCTGCTGGGCGAGGGCAGGGGCTTCGAGATCGCCCAGGGCCGCCTCGGGCCGGGGCGAATCCACCACTGCATGCGCTCCATCGGCGCGGCCGAACGAGCGCTCGAGATGATGTGCGACCGGCTGCGTGCGCGTATCGCGTTTGGCAAGCCGCTGGCCGAGCAGTCGGTCTGGCACGAGCGGATCGCCGAGTCGCGTTGCATGATCGACCAGGCCCGGCTGCTCACGCTCAACGCCGCCTGGAAGATGGACACCGCCGGCAACAAGGAGGCGCGCGCCGAGATCGCGATGATCAAGGTGGTCGCGCCCAACATGTCGTGCAAGGTCGTTGATTGGGCGATCCAGGCCCACGGTGCGGCCGGCGTGAGCCAGGACTTCTGGTTGGCGGAAGCATATGCTCACCAGCGCACGGTGCGAATCGTTGATGGACCCGACGAAGTACACCGCAACGCGATTGCGAAGCTCGAGCTCGGCAAGCGTGCGATGGTTGAAAAATCAGAGTAAAAACCGGCTTTGGCGCGCATGGAATGTGCGCAGACAGCTATTAAAAATATAGCATTCGGCATGTTGCAAGAACCGTCCCCGTCACCGACATGAGCAAGGCATTCACCAAAGAAAACGATGCCGGGGACGACGACGCCGAGCCAGCGCAGGCGCCGGTATTCCCGGAGGGAAAAAATTACATCACCTCGCAGGGTTATGCACGCCTGCGCGGCGAACTGCTCTTCTTGATCGATGAGGAACGCCCCAAGGTGGTCGATACCGTTCATTGGGCCGCGAGCAACGGCGACCGTTCGGAAAACGGCGACTATCTCTATGGCAAGAAGCGGCTGCGCGAGATCGACCGCCGAATCCGGTTCCTGACGCGCAGGCTGGAAGCGGCCGAGATTGTCGATCCGTCAATTCATTACGGAAGCGACCAAATATTTTTCGGCGCGACGGTCACCTACGCGGACCAACAGTCGGCGGAGCGCACCGTCACCATCCTGGGTGTCGATGAAGTCGACAGCGCCCTGGGTCAGATCAGCTGGATTTCGCCGGTCGCCAAGGCGCTGCTCAAGGCGCATGTCGGCGACGAGGTCGGTCTTGCCACGCCGCGGGGCGCGCAACTGCTCGAAGTTGTGACGGTCCAGTATCCGGCTCCGAAACGCTGACAGCGTGTATTGCCGGCGTCAACCGGCGGGCTTTGCCCGTTGCACCCGCAGCACCGAGGATGTGCGTTTGACCTTTCGCAACGCCGCCGCCAGGTGAACTCGGTCGCGCACCGAAACGCTGAAGCGCAGGTCCGTCGCGCCATGGGCGGGCTCATCACCCATGTCGACATGGGTGATGTCGACCTCGGCGCTGGCCAGGGCCGACGCGACCCGCGCGAGCACGCCCTTGCCGTCCGACACGGTAACCAAAAGGTTGGTTTTAAAGGTGCGCGCCGGCTCGTCCGACCAGTCCACCGCGATGAACCGGTCGCTGTCGCGCTGCTGCAGCCGCCTGGCAACGGCGCAGTCGTCGGTATGCACGAAAAGCCCTTCGCCGCGGCCCAGATAGCCCACGATCGCGTCGCCGGGAATCGGACAGCAGCAGCGTGCAAACTGTACCGATGCGCCTTCGCTGCCGTCGAGCACCAATCCTCCCTGCGACACCGACTCGTGGGCGGTGTAGCGCTCCCGACTCATCAGTAGCGCATCGGGTTTCTCGCCCTTTTCGGCCAGCAGCGACACGACCCGCTTGGCGACCATGCTGGCGATTCGCTTGCCCAGACCGATATCGGTCAACAATTCCGCGCGTGAGCGATTGCCGGTGAAGCGCATGATCTTGTCCCAGATGGCATGCCGGGATTTGTCGTCTTCAGAAAACCGCTGCCACTCGATGCCTTCGGCCCGCAGCGCCTGGGCCAGCATTTTCTCGCCGAGTTCCTGCGATTCGGTCAGCGCCATCGTCTTGAGGTGATGACGGATTTTCGAGCGCGCCTTGCCGGTTCGCACGAAAGCCAGCCACGCTGGGTTCGGCGTCGAAGCGGGCGCGGTGATGATCTCGACGACGTCGCCGTTGTGCAGTTCGGTGCGCAGCGGCACCTGCTCGCCGTTGACCTTGGCCGCCGTTGCACGGTGGCCCACATCACTGTGAATGGCGTAAGCAAAGTCCACGATGGTCGCGCCGCGCGGCATGGCCCTGATCTGGCTTTTCGGCGTGAACACATACACCGCTTCGGGAAACAGATCGATCTTGACGTGATCCCAGAACTCGGCGGCGTCACGGGTTTCCTGCTGGATGTCGAGCAGCGATTGCAGCCATTTCGTTCCGAGCCGCTGCGACGTGTCGCTGTTTGGATCGGACGCCTTGTACAGCCAGTGCGCGGCAACTCCCTGCTCGGCGACCACGTGCATCGCGCCAGTGCGCATCTGAAATTCTATATTCGTTCCAAACGGCCCCACCAGCGTAGTGTGCAGTGACTGGTAGCCGTTTATCTTGGGAATTGCGATGTAGTCCTTGAACCTTCCGGGTAAGGGCTTGTAGAGCTGATGCAGAACGCCCATGGCGCTATAGCAGGCCGTGAGGTCCGGCAAGATGACCCTGAAGCCGTATATATCCGTTACCTGCGCGAACGACAAATGTTTTTCGTCCATTTTGCGGTAGATCGAAAACAGCGTCTTCTCGCGTCCATGCAGGCGCACCGGCGTTTGCGCTTGTTCAAATGCTGCTTCGATTTCGGCCTTCACCCGTTTGATGACGTCGCGCCTGCGTCCGCGCGCGCGGCTCAGCGCTTTGTTCAGAACGACGTAGCGCCAGGGGTAGAGATGCTGGAACGAGCGGTCCTGCAGTTCCCGATAGGTTGAATTCAGGCCAAGACGATGCGCGATGGGCGCGTAGATGTCGAGGGTTTCGCTCGCGATTCTTTGCCACTTGGAGCGCGGCGCGTCTCCCAGTGTGCGCATGTTGTGGATGCGGTCGGCCAGCTTGATCAGGATGACGCGCACATCCCGCGCCATCGCGAGCAGCATCTTGCGGAACGACTCGGCCTGGTTTTCCTCGCGGGTATTGAATTCCAGCTTCTCGAGCTTTGTCAGGCCATCGACCAGCTCTGCGACTGGCGCGCCGAAACGCTCGATCAGTTCAGGCTTGGTGACCGCGCAGTCCTCGATCGCGTCATGCAGCAGGGCGGCCATCAGTGCCTGGGCGTCTAGCTTCCATTCGGCGCACTGCAGCGCCACTGCGATGGGATGGGTGATATAAGGCTCGCCGCTATTTCTGAGCTGGCCCAGATGCGCCTCATCGGCAAACCGGTAGGCCTGACGGACTGATTCGATGTCCGCGCCGTTCAGGTAATCAAGCCTGGCGGTCAGTGCCGCGAAACTCGCCGCTGCCGCGTTCGCGGCGGCTGGCGTCGGTCGGACTGGAACGACGGGCGAAGGCATTGCGCTCATGCCTTAATGTATCGCGCCACGAACAGCGCACGCAAAAACCGGACTTTTGACGGCCGCAATTGAAAAAGCACCCGCTCAGGGTGCTTTTGGTGGCTGCAAGCCGGTTTAGCTCGGCACTTTTTTCAGCATCTCCAGGCCAATTTTGCCTTCGGCGATTTCCCGCAGGGCGGTGACGCCGGGCTTGTTCTTGCTTTCGATCTTCGGAGCATGGCCCTGGCTGAGCATGCGCGCCCGGTAGGTGGCAGCCAAAACCAGCTGAAAGCGGTTGGGAATTTTTTCCAGGCAATCTTCAACGGTGATGCGGGCCATGAAATGCTTTCGGTTATCGGTGGCTAGAATTAAAGGATGTGAAGCGCCTGGAAGGTCGTGGCCCTGGCGCGTCGCTGGGCCGAAAACTTCAGCCGCTGGGCGTGAACAATGGTTTTGAGGTCGAAAACCGCACGCTCGAACAACTCGTTGATTATAACGAAGTCGAAATTTCGTACCTGAGCCATCTCCATGGCCGCGTTTTCCAGTCGCAATTCGATGACTTCGGCCGTGTCTTCGCCGCGCCGCTGCAATCGCGAACGCAACTCCTCCCAACTCGGCGGCAGGATGAAAATCAGCACCGCGTTGGAGAAAATCCGCTTCACGTTGATGGCGCCCTGAAAATCAATTTCGAGGATGACGTCGGCCCCGTGCGCCACGCGCTCTTCGATGGTATGGCGCGACGTCCCGTAGCGATGGCCGTGGACATGTGCCCATTCGAGGAAAGCATCGCGCGCGACCATTCGCTCAAACGCCTCGGCCGACAGGAAAAAGTACTCTCTGCCGTGCTTTTCCTGTCCGCGCGGTGGCCGAGTGGTGTGCGAGACCGCCGGCTGGATCGCCGAGTCCAGTTCCATCAGTGCTTTCACCAGGCTGGACTTGCCGGCCCCGCTGGGCGCTGCGACAACGAATAAATTTCCGGGATAATCCATGCTGGGCGGTCGGTAACTGCTATAAATTCGGGAGCAAAACGCTTTATTCGATGTTTTGAACCTGCTCACGCATTTGCTCGATCAACACCTTCATATCGACCGAGACGCGCGTCAGTTCGAGGCAGGACGATTTGGCGCCCAGAGTATTGGCTTCGCGGTGCAATTCCTGAATCAGGAAGTCGAGCCGTTTGCCCATTTCGCCACCGCCGCGCAACAGTCGCTCGATCTCATCCAGATGCGACGCCAGGCGGGTGACTTCTTCTGCCACGTCGATGCGGATGGCGAAGGCGGTCGCTTCGGTAAGCGCCCGGTCGTGGGCGACTTCCGGCGGCACGGCGGCGCATCCCGCGCTCAACGCCTCTTTCCAGCGTTCCAGAAACCGTGCCTTTTGCTGCTCGACCAGCCGGGGAACCATCGGTACGGCGAGCGCCGCCAGCGCGCGCAGCCGCGTGACCCGGTCCTGAAGCATCAGCGCCAGCCGCTCGCCCTCGCGCTGGCGAGCGGAAATCAATTCGTCCACCGCCATGTTGGCAAGCCGCAACAGTTCGGCGCCATGGTCGAACGGTCTTTTTTCCTCATGGGTGGCAATGCGCAAGATATCGGCAACGCTTAGGTGAGTAGCCTGCGGCAGCCACGATTTCACGCTGTCTTCAATCGATGTTAGCCGCTGGAGCGTTGCGGAAGACGGGGCGCGAAGGTTGCTGGCCAGCGAACTCTCGATCGACACCCGCACTTCGATCTTGCCGCGCCTGAGACGGGCGACAAGCATCTCGCGGAGTGTCGGTTCGCTCTGGCGAAGTTCGTCGGGTAAACGGAAAGCCAGGTCAAGAAAACGGCCGTTGACGGAACGCAGTTCGATTCCGAGTCGGGAGCCCGGATCCCGAGCCGGTTCAGTTTCCCCAGCGATTTTCGCGGCGGGCGAGGCGATGCTTGTCTGCATGCTCGCGTAACCCGTCATGCTATAAACTGACATCAGCTGTATGCCTCGAAAAATGTAGGAAAAATACGATTGGTGACTATTTCACCACCCTAACTTCAAATTATGTCAAAGGTCAAGCCTTCATCACTGCCGCCGGACACCTTGATTGGTGGCTACCGGGTCGTGCGAAAGCTTTCGGCGGGAGGGTTTGGCGTAGTTTACTTGGCGGTCGACACCGAAGGTCAGCAATTCGCCATCAAGGAGTATCTGCCGTCTTCGCTGTCCAGCCGCGCCGTCGGCGCCCTGCTGCCACAGGTTCTGCCCGAAAAACTGTCGCTTTACCGGCTCGGTTTGAAGAGTTTTTTCGAAGAAGGCAGGTCGCTGGCGCAGATTTCGCATGGCTCGGTGGTCAGCGTGCTGAATTTCTTTCGCGAGAACGAAACTGTCTACATGGTGATGAATTACCTCGAAGGTGGCACCCTGCAGGACTTCGTCATTACCGCCCGGGATTTGAAAAAGCAAAAGGTGTTTCGCGAATCGACGATACGCTCGCTCTACGACGAAATCCTGCGCGGGCTGCGCATCGTTCATCAGCACAAGATGCTGCACCTGGACATCAAGCCCGCCAACATCTTCATCACCGACGACAACCGCGCCGTGTTGATCGATTTCGGCGCCGCGCGGGAGGTGTTGAGCAAGGAAGGCAACTTCATCCGGCCGATGTACACGCCCGGCTTCGCGGCGCCCGAGATGTACCGGCGCGACTCGTCGATGGGCCCGTGGACCGATATCTACGCCATTGGGGCTTGCATCTACGCCAGCATGCAGGGCTACCCGCCCAACGACGCGCCGCAGCGGCTCGAAAAAGACCGTCTGTCTTTGGCGCTTTCACGCTTGCGCGGAATTTATTCGGACAACCTGATCGAAGTCGTCGAATGGTGCATGGCGCTGGATCCGCTGTCCAGGCCGCAGTCGGTGTTTTCGCTGCAGAAAGAGCTCAGCCGGGAGAACGAGCGCAGCTACACCAAACTCACCGTCGGCGAAAAAGTTCGCCTGCAGTTCGACACCGTGGTTTCGGACACCAAAAAAACCGCGCGCAAAGCGTCAGCACTGGCCACCCGATTCAAATGAAATTCTCGGTCTTTCAACTCAGCCGTATCGGCGGACGGCAGAACAACGAAGACCGCATGGGTTACTGCTACACGCGAGAGTCCGGCTTATTCGTGCTGGCGGATGGCATGGGCGGGCATCCACAGGGCGAGGTGGCGGCGCAGCTCGCGCTTGAAACCGTTTCCGCCCTCTACCAGAAAGAAGCCAAGCCGATACTTCGTGACCCGGCGCAATTTCTGTCGAATGCGCTGCTCGCCGCGCACCTTCAAATCAACCGCTACGCCACCCGCAAGGCTATGCTTGACACCCCCCGCACGACGCTGGTGGCGGCGGTGGTGCAGGGCAACAGCGCGACGTGCGTGCACTGCGGCGACTCGCGGCTTTACCTGGTCAGAGAAGGCCAACTGCTGATGCGCACGCGCGATCACTCTTTCATCGAGCAGCGCAACGCCGGGCTTACCCGGATCGAACACCTCAACCGCAACATCCTGTTCAGCTGTCTGGGTTCGACCGCCAAGCCGGTCTTCGACCTCACCGGACCGATCAAGCTGATGCAGGGCGACAAGCTGCTGCTGTGTTCCGACGGCCTATGGGGAAGTCTGAGCGATGACGAGATCGTGCTGCAGCTCGCCGGCAAACCGGTCTCCGACGCGGTTCCCGACATGGTCGAGAGCGCCTTGCGCGTTGCCGGCGACACCAGCGACAACGTGACGGTGCTGGCGATCGAATGGGAGACGCCTGACATCTTCGAGTCGTCGCAGGTCATCATCGCCGACAGCATGTTGGATGGCGAGTTCGCCTCGACGATTCAGACGGGTCTGCTCGATACCAAGACCGACGATCTTGACGAGGCCAGCATCGAGCGCTCGATCGCCGAAATAAACGAGGCGATACGCCGCTCGGGAACGAAAAAAGTCTGAGGCGTCTGCGAGCGGTACCTTGCCGCTTCGGCTTGTGCGCTCATCGCGCCTCCATTCGACGCCACGCGTCCTCCACCGGAAAGTTGAATTCATGAACACGTTTGAACGCACCGGCGGGCGCGCCACTGAAGCTTTGCGCGCCGTCCGCATCACGCGCGGCTACACCGTGCATGCCGAAGGGTCGGTGCTGATCGAGTTCGGCGGCACGCGGGTGCTGTGCACCGCCTCGGTCGAGGAAAAAGTCCCCGGTCACAAGAAAGGCAGCGGTGAAGGCTGGGTGACGGCTGAGTACGGCATGCTGCCGCGCGCCACGCATACCCGTGGCGACCGCGAAGCCGCCCGCGGCAAGCAAAGCGGCCGCACGCAGGAAATCCAGCGCCTGATCGGCCGTTCGATGCGTTCGGTGTTCGACCTGAAAAAGCTTGGCGAACGGACGATTTATCTCGACTGCGACGTGCTCCAGGCCGATGGCGGCACCCGGACCGCGAGCATCACCGGCGCCTTTGTCGCCGCGCATGACGCTATCGGCAAATTGCTGGCCTCCGGAAAACTCCAGGCTTCGCCGATCCTCGACCATGTCGCCGCCGTGTCGGTCGGCATGGTCCAGGGCAGGCCGGTGCTGGATCTGGACTACCTCGAAGACTCGGCCGCGGGCACCGACATGAACGTCGTCATGACCGGCGCCGGCAACTACGTGGAAGTGCAGGGCACCGCGGAAGGTGCGGCGTTTTCGAGACAGGACATGGATTCGCTGCTGGTACTGGCCGAAAAAGGCATCCGGGAACTGGTCGCACTGCAACGTCATTCACTATCAAAATAATAGCTGCTGACGCACGTCCAGAGAGCGTGAAAGCCATATTTCATCATGAAAATTGTATTGGCATCGAATAATCCGGGCAAGCTCGCCGAGCTGCAGGCCATGCTGGCGCCGCTGGGCCATGAACTCCTGAGCCAGAAGGCGCTGGGAATTCCCGAGGCCGAAGAGCCTTTTCGCACCTTTGTCGAAAACGCGCTGGCCAAGGCGCGCCATGCGTCGGCACTCAGCGGTCTGCCGGCGCTGGCCGACGATGCGGGGCTGTGCGTCGAGGCTTTCGGCGGCCTGCCGGGCGTGGACACGGCGTTTTACGCGACGCGCTTCGGCTATGCCAAGGGCGACGACAACAATGTCAAGGCGCTGCTGGAGCAGATGGCGCACCTGACCGGGTCGTCCCAGCGCAGGGCTGCGCTGGTCAGCACGCTGGTGGCGCTGCGCTCGGCCGACGATCCGGAGCCGCTGGTCGCCAGCGGCCGGGTAGCCGGTGAAATCGCCCTTGAACCGAGCGGCGCCAACGGCTTTGGTTTCGATCCGGTGATGTTCATCCCCCGTTTCGGCCAGACCTTCGCACAGTTGCCGACCGACGTGAAAAACGCCAACAGCCACCGCGGTCAGGCGGCCCGCCAGATGATTGCGCTGATGCGCGAACGCTGGCTTTAAATCGTCAGCATGTCGCAGAAGGATCTCCAGCACTACCTGCGGCCGGGCACGCTACGACTTGCCGCCTTGCCGCCCCTATCGCTATACGTGCATTTGCCCTGGTGCCTGAAAAAATGCCCGTATTGCGATTTCAACTCGCACGAGGCGAGGGGCGAGATGCCCGAGCAGCGCTATATCGACGCGCTGGTGGCCGACCTGGAGGCGTCGCTGCCGCTGGTCTGGGGGCGCACGGTTCACAGTATTTTCATCGGCGGCGGAACGCCCAGCCTGTTTTCGCCGCAGGCCATCGACCGGCTGCTGGGCGATATCCGCGCGCGGCTGCGACTGGCGGCCGACTGCGAGATAACGCTCGAAGCGAATCCGGGCACTTTTGAAAAAGACCGCTTCCGGGCTTTTCGCCGCGCGGGTGTGAACCGCCTGTCGATCGGCGTGCAGAGTTTCGACGATGCGCATCTGAAAGCCCTGGGCCGGGTACACGACCGCGCCCAGGCGATCGCGGCGGTTGAGGAAGCGGCGCAGGCCTTCGACACGTTCAACCTCGACATCATGTATGCGCTGCCCGGCCAGACGCTGGAAAACCAGGCGCGGGACATGCGGCAGGCGCTCGCGCTGGCGCCGCCGCACATCTCGATCTACCACCTCACGATCGAGGCGAATACGTATTTCGCCAAATTCCCGCCGGTGATTCCCGAAGAGGACACGGCCTACGCCATGCTCGACCAGATCACCGAAATGACCGAAGCTGGCGGGCTGGGGCGCTATGAAGTGTCGGCCTACGCCAAGCCCGGCCACCGCTGCGTTCACAACCTTAATTACTGGCAATTCGGCGACTACCTGGGAATTGGCGCCGGCGCGCACAGCAAGCTGAGCTTCGCGCACCGCGTGGTTCGCCAGGTGCGTTCGCGCGACCCTGCGCTGTACATGGACAAGGCCCTGGCCGAAGGCGCGGTGGCGCAGGAAACCGAAGTGGCGCGCGCCGATCTGCCGTTCGAGTTCATGCTCAATGCCTTGCGGCTCAAAGACGGCTTCAGGCTGCAAGACTTCACTGAAAAAACCGGCCTGCCTTTCACCGCAATCCAGAACGGGCTGGAAGAGGCCGAGCGCAAAGGGCTGATCGAGCGCGACCTGGCCTGGGCTCGACCAACCGTGCGGGGCTTCGATTTTTTAAACGACCTGCAATCGCTGTTTCTGGCTGATTGAGGGAGGAACGCGGCGCAATGATGGAAACCTCAAGCATTATTTTCCTCGTCATCAGCTGCGCCGTCAGCTTTGCGCTAGGCAGAATTTTTGTCCATTTTCGCGACAAAAAACGCAACCGACAGACGCGGGAGCGAGATGCGCAAGCCTTGCGTAACCGGCCGGCCGAAAAAGAATCGCTAAACAGGTCCAAACGAAGTCGTCAGCTAAAGCAGCTTCGCAAAAAAAACGACCCGCCGCGCTGAAAACGCACCGTCGCCCCGGCTCATGCGGTGTAGTCGGGCTGGCGCTGCGGCTCTGCCTGCACGAAGGCGGGATGTTGGCGTGCAAAAGCGGCAATGCGAACAATGCGCGGCCAGGCGGCAAGATCGATCTTCATACGCTCGGCATTGGCGACCTGCGGGACGAGGCAGCAATCGGCTGCCGAGGGCGTGTCGCCGACGCACCAGCCATCGTGGTCGGGCAGCATCGCTTCAAGCGCGTCGAAACCCACGGTAATCCAGTGGGCGTACCAGGTGTTCTTCTGCGCATCGCTCAGGCCCATTTCGCCGATCAGGTATTTGAGCACCCTCAGGTTATTGAGCGGATGGACGTCGCAGGCGATCAACTGGGCGATTTCCAGCACCTGGTCGCGTGCCTGGCCACTGGCCGGCACCAACAGTGGGACGGGCCGCAGGCGATCGAGGTAGTCGATGATCGCCAGCGACTGCGAAAGCCGCGTTTCGCCATCGACCAGCGTCGGCACCTGGCCGGAAGGATTCAGCGCCAGAAAATCTTCCGAGCGATGCGCGCCGCTGCGCAGGTTGATGCCGATGTTTTCGGCCGTCAGCCCCTTGAGCCCGAGCGCAATGCGGACACGGTAGGAGGCCGAGCTGTTAAAAAACGTGTAAAGCTGCATGATCGCTGCCGCTTTATTCAGCAGCGCCGATGGTCAGCACGATCGAGCCGACGCCCTCGACACGGCCTTCGATGCGGTCGCCCGCAACCACCGGGCCGACCCCCTCGGGCGTTCCGGTGTAGATCAGGTCGCCAGGGGCCAGATGATAAAAAAGCGACAGGTCGGCGATGATCTCGCGGATGTTCCAGATCAGCTTGTCGATGCCGGACTTCTGCTTGACCTGCCCATTGACGCTCAGCGCGATTTCGCCTTTTTCGATCACCACGCCCGGCATGGGGACGACTTCACCGCAGATTGACGACTGCTCGACATCCTTGCCCAGATCCCATGGCCGGCCCTTGTCGCGCGCTTCGAGCTGCAGGTCGCGGCGCGTCATGTCCAGGCCGGCGGCGTAGCCGTAGATCGCTTTATGGGCGTCCTGCTGCGACACGCGAAAAGCCGGCGCGCCGATAACGAGGACCAACTCCATCTCGAAATGAAAGTTGGCGGTCTCCGGCGGATAAGTCGTAGTCGCGCCCGACGGGACGAGGGTCTGCGGCGCCTTGGTGAAGTAGAAGGGCCGCTGGGCGGACTTGTCCACCGGCTTGCCCATTTCGACGGCGTGCGCATGGTAGTTGCGGCCGATGCAGAAAATACGGTTGATCGGCAGGCGATCGGCCTTGCCGCGCACCGGCAGCGACTGTACCGGCGGCGGACTCCAGAGGTAAGTGGTTTGGGTCACGGTGGATTCCTTGTGTGGGCTGTTGACCGGACTCAGCCGCGGTTTTCAAACACGCCGAGCTTGCGGTGCAGCGGCGACTCGTCAGCGATAAAGAGAAACGAGGGCTTGCCGCTGTCGCGGTTGCCAAGCGTTATCCGGCTGAACCCCGGCGCGCAGCAGGTGTCGGCCTCAAGCAGGGTGAACGTCTGGTCCTCGACCTTTGCCTCCACACCGCCTTCGATCACATGAAACACCATCGCCGGCGAGCGCATTGGAAGCGTCAACGACTGGCCGGGCCGCAGCATCAGCGCGTAATAGCCGAGGATGTTTTCCGCGTCGCCGCCGGTCTCGGGGTTGATGTAGGTGAGTTGGACCGCATCGAGTTCGGGCTGGTCGTCGGCCAGCGTTTCAAGCGCGGCGCGCGCTTGCACCCAGGGGTAGCGCAGCATCGGATAGGCCTTGCCCGAGCGCTCGAACATCGCCGTCGGGACCATGCCGCCGCCCGCATAAACGCGATCGCCGCGGCCGGGCACCGGTATTTTCTTGGGGCCGTCGACGTGATAGGACGCCTCCATGTAATACACCAGCGGCAGATCCAGCACGTCGAGCCAGATCACCGGCTGGTCGCCGTCGTGGCCGTGGTCGTGCCACTGGCCGGTCGGCGTCAGGATCAGGTCGCCGCGGCTCATCGGGCATTTTTCGCCGTTCACCGTCGTGTAGGCGCCTTCGCCCTCGACGATCATGCGGACCGCGTTCGGCGTATGGCGGTGCGACGGCGCCCATTCGCCCGGCAGCAGCAGCTGCATGCCCAGGTAGATCGCCGCGCTGGCCTGCATCTTGTCCAGGCCGTGGCCGGGATTGGCCAGCACCAGCACCCGGCGCTCGGCTTTTTCGATCGGCGTCAGTTCTCCCGCCTGAATCAGGAGCGGCCGGATCGACCGGTAGGACCATGCGGTGGCGCGGGTGCGCGGCTGCGGCTTGCCCGGCGGCAGCACGCCGCGCAGGCTGGGCCACAGCGGCACCAGGTTTTGCGCCGTCAGCGCGTCGCGGTAGTCGAGCGGCAAATCTTCGAGGCGGGCAAGTTCTTGCATGAAGTGATCTCCTGAAAAATGAATGCTTTGTGGCGTGACTGCGGCCGTCAGGCGGTCAGGCGGTCAGGCAGTTGTCCAGCTTCCAGCCGTACAGCCACTCCATCGCATCGTAATAACGTTCGGCCGTTCGGCCCTTCCACAGGTCGTTGCGAACCAAACGCTCGACGCCCTGGGCATGGAAAATCCGGCCCATCTCGCGCGCCGACAGCACGATGCGCGCGGTGCGGGCGACACGCGAACGCTGGTACAGATCGAACGCCTTGCCGAAATCGTTGCCACTGATGCGCAACGCTTCGCCCAGCGTGACGGCATCTTCGAGCGCCATGCATCCGCCCTGCGCCATGTATTGCAGCGTCGGATGCGCCGCGTCGCCGAGCAGCGTCGCGCGGCCGAAATTCCATTGGCCGATCGGGTCACGGTCGGCCGTGGCCCAGCGCTTCCAGATCTTGGGCAGGTCGATGAGCTGGTGCGCGCGTGGGCAAATTCCGTCGAAGTACGATTGCACTTCTTCGCGGCTGCCCTCGGTGACGCTCCATTCTTCCGGCTTGCGGCTGTGAAAGGTCACGACGACGTTGTACTGCTCGCCGCCGCGCAGCGGATAGTGCACCAGATGGCAGTTGGGGCCGACCCAGATGCTGGCGGCGTTCCACTGCAGATCGGCCGGAAAGTCCTTTTTATCGACCACGGCGCGGTAGACCACATGGCCCGAAACCCGCGCCTCGTCGCCGACATACTGCTGGCGAATAGCCGACTTCACGCCGTCGGCGCCGATCAGCGCCGTGCCGCGATGGGCAACGCCGTTCTGGTCGAACGCGGTGATGCTGTCCGCGTCCTGCTCGATCCGAACGACCTGCGTGGAGGTCTGCACGTCGATCAAGCCGCTTTCCTGCGCGCCTTCGAGCAGCGAGCCGTGCACGTCGGCACGGTGAATTACCGCATACGGATTGCCAAAGCGCTGGCGGAAAGCCTCGCCGGTCGGGATGCGGCCGATGAGGGTTTCGTCGAGCGCGTCGTGCATCACCATTTCGTCGGTGTATACCGCACGGGCTCTGGCTTTCTCGCCGATGCCGAGCGCATCGAAGGCGGCAAATGCATTCGGTCCGAGCTGGATTCCCGCGCCGATTTCGCCTAGCTGCTGCGCCTGTTCGAGAACCTGGACCTTAAACCCCTGCTTGACCAGTGCGAGCGCGGCCGCGAGGCCGCCGATTCCGCCTCCTGCCACCAAGACGGGAAGTTCAGAATTTTTCTGAGTCATACGGTCTCCTGAAAACGGTTCAACAAGTAATCAGTATACTAACGATTAGTATAGTTATAAATAGGTAAGCGTTTTCTTGGGATAACCCTTATTTTTTGCTATCGAGCCGAGATTGAATGTGCTCGGGGAATTGTGATGGCGCGTTCAAGCCCCAAGTGCAACAAATTTAAGTTTATCGGCCCAATAGGCCTTGAAGTCAAAGGCCCCCTCTGGCAAGAACAGCTCAGCAGGACATTTCCAGCCCAACGACTTGCGCGGCC
>Ga0136611_10000240_pt1 | contig 34325 bp, 33 predicted proteins | sample AntDrymUQ2232306_2_FD_106645 | JGI IMG/M metagenome (GOLD analysis project Ga0136611, IMG submission 106645) | Polar desert sand microbial communities from Dry Valleys, Antarctica - metaG UQ223 (23.06) | ecosystem: Environmental > Terrestrial > Soil > Desert | place: Antarctica: Dry Valley...
CTGACGTGAGCGGGTTGACGTTGGATCGCTGGATCCGCGACCGCGCCCGGGCGACCCCGAACCGCGTCGCGATCGACTTCCTCGACCGCGAGACGACCTACGCCGAGCTCGACGAGCGCTCGGAGCGGCTCGCCGCGGGCCTGCTCGCGGCCGGGCTCGTGCGCGGGGATCGCGTCGCGACCCTGACCGGGACGAACGCCGAGCACGTCGTCGTCTTCTTCGCCTGCGCCAAGGCCGGTCTTGTCCTCCTGCCGCTGAACTGGCGGCTCGCCGAGCCGGAGCTCGCGTATCAGCTCGGTGACGCGGAGCCGGCGGTGCTGCTCGCCTCTGTCGAGTTCGCCGAGCTTGCGGCCTCACTCCACGAGCGGAGTGTTGGACTGGAAGAGCTTGCAACAGACGACGAGCGATCTCCGGCTCCAGCGGACGACGACGGGCTCCTTCTCGTCTACACCTCGGGCACGACCGGCCGCCCGAAGGGGGCGCTTCTCACCCACGCGAACTGTTTCTGGACGAATCTCTCCTTCGACCGGGTTGCAGGGCTGGCCGACGACGACGTGGCGCTGCAGGTTCTGCCCCAGTTCCACGTCGGCGGCTGGAACGTCCATCCGCTCCTTGCGTGGTGGAAGGGTGCCCGCGTCGTCCTCGAGCCCTCCTTCGACGCCGGCCGCGCGCTCGCCCTGATCGAGGCGAAGCGGATCACGACGCTGATGGGCGTTCCCGCGAACTACCTCTTCATGGCCGAGCACCCAGACTTCGCCGCCGCCGATCTCTCGAGCCTGCGCCGCGCGGTCGTCGGGGGAGCGCCGATGCCCGAGTCGCTGCTCGAGCGCTGGCACGAGCGCGGAGTCGAGATCGTCCAGGGCTATGGCCTAACCGAGGCGGCGCCGAACGTTCTCTGTCTGCCGCCCGAGGACGCGACCCGGAAGCGCGGGCTCGCGGGCAAGCCGTACCCGTATGTGGACGTGGCTCTCCGCGACGCCGAGAGCGGGACGATCCTCGCCGGCGTGGCCGAGGGGGAGCTGGTCGTCCGAGGGCCGAACGTGTTCGCGGGGTACTGGCGCAACCCGGAAGCCACGGCCACCGTCTTCGCCGAGGGTTGGCTCCTGACGGGGGACATCGCCGCGCGGGACGCCGAGGGCTACTACCGGATCGTCGGCCGGCTGAAGGACATGGTGATCAGCGGCGGCGAGAACGTGTATCCCGCCGAGATCGAGAACGTCCTCCAGGAGCACCCCGCAGTCGCGGAGGCCGCGGTCGTCGGCGTTCCGGACGAGCGCTGGGGCGAGGCATGCCTCGCAGTCGTCGTCCTCCGCGGCGAGGCGACCGCCGACGAGCTGCTCGCCTGGTGTGCGGCGCGCCTGGCGAAGTTCAAGGTGCCGCGCGAGGTTCGCTTCGTCGACTCGCTGCCGCGGAACGGGATGAACAAAGTGCTCAAGTCCGAGCTGCTGGAGGCCGTGCGATGAAGCAGCTGACCGCCCGCGGCGCCCGCACCCGCCAGAAGTTGCTGGAGGCGGCCGAGCGGATCTTCGCCGAGCTCGGCTACCACGACGCCTCGATCGTCAAGATCACCGAGGCGGCCGGGGTGGGGCAGGGCACCTTCTACCTCTACTTCGAGAGCAAGAAGCAGGTCTTCGACGAGCTCGTCCTCGACCTGAACACACGCGTCCGGCATGCGATGACCGAGGCCGCGGACGGCGGCACGACCCGCGCCGAGCGCGAGCTCCTCGGATTCGGGGCCTTCTTCCGCTTCACCGCCGAGCATCCGGCCCTCTACCGGATCATCCGCCAGGCCGAGTTCGTCTCGCCCGAGTCGCTCCAGCTCCACTACGAGCGGCTGACCGAGGGCTACGTCACGGGCCTGCGCCAGGCCATGGACGCGGGGGAGATCGCAGAGGGCGACCCCGAGGTGCTCGCCTGGAGCCTGATGGGGATCGGCGAGCTCGTCGGGATGCGCTGGATCCTCTGGAACGGCTCGACCGAGATGCCCGAGCCGGTGTTCGACGAGCTCGCGCGGATTCTCGTCCGGGCCCTCGGCGCCAAGGATCTCGACCCGTGATCGGGCTCCGTTGATCGGGCTGGCAGCGACCGCGTCGTACCTCCCCGAGAGATGGATGACCGCGGCCGAGATCGGGGAGGCGAGCGGGATCCCCGAGAACGTGATCGTGGAGAAGTTCGGCCTCCGCGGCAAGCACATCGCCGCGCCCGACGAGCACGTGAGCGACATGGCCGTCGAAGCCGCGTCGCGCCTCCTCGGCCAGAACGCCGTCGACCCGGCCGAGATCGACGTCGTCCTCTACTACGGCTCGATGTGGAAGGACTACCCGGTCTGGCAGGCCGCGCCCTGGATCGCGCACCGCCTGGGCTGCGTCAACGCGTATGCGCTCGAGTACGCAAACGTCTCCTGCGGGACGCCCGTCGCTCTCCGCCTCGCGCGGAACTTCCTCCTCGGCGAGCCGGAGCTCCGAAACGTCCTCCTCGTCGCCGCGTGCCGCGAGTCGTACCTGATCGACTACACGAAAGAGCGCTCGCGCTTCATGTTCAACTTCGGCGACGGAGCGGTCGCCGGCCTGCTCGTCCGCGACGACGGCCACGAGCTATGCGGCGCCCACGCGCTCACCGACGGCTCGTTCTCGCTCCAGGTCAAGGTGCCCGCGGGCGGCTCGGTCGAGCCGGCCTCTGCGGAGTCCGTGGCGGCGCGGCGGCACTACCTGGACGTCGCCGACCCGGCCCAGATGAAGGGCGGGCTCGACGAGGTCAGCCTTCCGAACTTCGTCGCGGCGGCCCGCGGCGCGCTCGAGAGCTGCGGGGCCAGCCAGGACGACATCGGTTACCTCTGCAACATCCACATGAAGCGTTCGATGCACGAGGCGATCGCGGCGGAGCTCGGGAACCCGCGCGCCGCCTACCTCGACGACACCGGACACATGAGCGGCGTCGACCCGCTGCTCGCGCTCGATCGGGCCGCGCGGGCCGGCGAGCTGAACGAGGGCGATCTCGTGCTGCTCCTCGCCGCCGGCACGGGCTACACCTGGGCGGCTACGGTGATCAGGTGGTAGTCGGAGACCTCGTCGGGCAGGAGCTCGTCTCGGAGTGGCTCGAGGTGACGCAGGAGCGGATCGACGAGTTCGCGCACGCGACCGACGACGAGCAGTGGATCCACACCGATCCCGACCGCGCCGCCGACGGTCCGTTCGGGACGACGATCGCGCATGGCTTCCTCACGCTCTCGTTGCTCGTTCCCCTCTTCGAGCAGGCGCTGCCGCCGCTCGAGGGCTACCGGCTGACCGTCAACTACGGGCTCAACCGCGTGCGCTTCACGGCGCCCGTCTCCTCCGAGACGCGGGTTCGGGGGCGGTTCACGGTCGAGAGCGTCGAAGAGGTGTCGGGCGGCGAGCAGGCGATCGTAGCCGTCACGGTCGAGCGCGAGCACGAGGAGAAGCCCGCGTGCGTCGCCGAGTGGCTGGCGCGCTTCTACCACTGAGCTTCGGCGGCGTCGCTCGACCGCACCTGAAACAGTGGCAATCTCGTTTGTAACTCAGATGCTGCGGCTCTTCCTGCTCGTGCTGCTCGCGTTCGCCTTCCCAGCGACGGCCGATACGGCTCCCACGGCGAGCTCGTTCCGGGTGGGCACCGGCGTCGTCTGCAAGCTCGTTTCCTCGAACCTGGTCGTCTGCTCCGGCACGCGAGCCGGGTCGATGGCGATTCGCGCGGCGGGCACCCCGGTGAGCACCGGGATGCGCGTCCTCCCGAGCGCATCGACTCCGCGCCTTCGGGCCGGAAAGACGTGGCGCCGGGGCGCGATCTCCTGTACCGCCGGGTCGGTAGAGGTCACGTGCAGGAACCGGAGCGGCGACGTCCTGATCCTGAGCCCGAGCCGCGTCGTCGTGCTCGCGGCCGACGCAGCGGTCTCGCCCTAGACCTCCGGGTTCGAGGCCTGCGCCTCCTGCGCGCCGACCTCGTGAATCGCGGCGATCAGCTCCGAGCGCTGGCGGACGATGTTCCGCTCGAGCTCCTCGATCGCGTGGTCGCGTGCGTCGTACGAGCGCAGCGCCTGAAGGACCTCGTCGGTCGTGGCGAGCGTCCGTTGAACGTCGAGCATGGTCAATCCCTCCCCGCGATCTCGGACGGGCGAAACATGTCCAAACCGTCCACCGCGCATCCCGGGACGATCCGGGAAGATCGAACGCGAGTGAAAGGTGCGGGTTCGCGCGTAGAATCCGTGCCGATGGCCACTCACGATGCGGCGTGTAGCTGTGGGCAACTGCAGCTCACGGCGAAGGGCGATCCGATCCGGATCTCCATGTGCCACTGTCTCGCCTGCCAGCGTCGTACGGGAAGCGCGTTCGGGTTCCAGGCGCGGTTCGCCTTGGAGCGAGTCGACGTCGTGCGTCGCTACCGCGACTACGTGCGGATCTCCGACGACGGTGAGGAGCGAATCTTTCATTTCTGCCCCGACTGTGGCGCGACGGTCTTCTACACGCTCGCGATGGTGCCGGACGTGGTTGCGGTTCCGATCGGCGCATTCGCCGATCCGAGCTTTCCACCGCCGACGGTCTCGATCTACGAGTCCCGTCGGCATCCGTGGCTCACCTCGGCGGCACCGATGGAACATCACGACTGACCTACCTCGGCCGCCGCTGGCCTACCTGGCGGTCGGACACCTTCTCGAACGCCGTGGTCCTCGGTCAGGTGCCGACGTAGGTAGCGAGGTGCTCGCCGGTGAGGGTGGAGCGGGCGGCCACGAGCTCGGCGGGTGTGCCCTCGAAGACGATCCGGCCGCCCTCGTGGCCGGCGCCGGGGCCGAGGTCGATGATCCAGTCGGCGTTTGCCATGACCGCCTGGTGGTGCGCGATGACGATCACCGATTTGCCGGAATCGACGAGCCGGTCGAGCAGGCCGAGCAGGTTCTCGACGTCGGCCAGGTGGAGGCCCGAGGTCGGCTCGTCGAGGACGTAGACGTCGCCCTTGTCGGCCATCTGGGTCGCCAGCTTGAGCCGTTGCCGCTCGCCGCCGGAAAGCGTCGTGAGCGGCTGGCCGAGGCTGAGATAGCCGAGCCCGACGTCGGCGAGGCGGTCGAGGATCTTGTGGGTGACCGGCGTGGACGCCTCGCCGTCGCCGAAGAACTCCTCGGCCTCGGTCACCGACATCGCGAGCACGTCGGCGATGTTCCTCCCGCCCAGCGCGTACTCGAGCACTGACGCCTGGAACCGCTTCCCCTCGCACTCCTCGCAGGTGGACTCGACGGCGGCCATCACGCCCAGGTCGGTGTAGATGAGGCCGGCGCCGCTGCAGGCGGGGCAGGCACCTTCGGAGTTGGAGCTGAACAGGGCCGGCTTCACACCGTTCGCCTTGGCGAACGCCTTGCGAATCGGCTCGAGGCAGCCGGTGTACGTCGCCGGGTTGCTCCGTCGCGAGCCGCGGATCGGGGTCTGGTCGACCGATACCACTCCGTCTCGCCCCGACACGGAACCGTGGAGCAGAGAGCTCTTTCCCGAGCCGGCCACGCCCGTCAGCACCACCAGCACGCCGAGCGGGATGTCGACGTCGACGTCCTGCAAGTTGTGGGTGCGGGCCCCGCGCACCTCCAGCACCCCCGACGGCGACCGCACGGACGGCTTCAGGGAGGCTCGGTCGTCGAGGTGCCGGCCGGTCAGCGTGTCGCTCGTTCGCAGCCCGTGAATGGTTCCCTCGAAGACCACTTCGCCGCCCTCGGTGCCGGCGCGCGGGCCCAGGTCGACGACGTGATCGGCGATCGCGATCGTCTCCGGCTTGTGCTCCACGACGAGGACGGTGTTGCCCTTGTCCCGCAGCTGCAGCAACAGGTCGTTCATCCGCTGGATGTCGTGCGGGTGTAGGCCGATCGTGGGCTCGTCGAAGACGTAGGTGACGTCGGTGAGCGCCGAGCCGAGGTGGCGGATCATCTTGGTCCGCTGCGCCTCGCCGCCCGACAGCGTGCCCGACGGCCGGTCGAGCGAGAGATAGCCGAGCCCGATCTCGGCGAACGAGTCGAGCAGGTGCTGGAGCCCGGCGAGCAGCGGGGCGACGGACGGCTCGTCGAGCGGCCTGATCCAGTCGGCGAGGTCGCTGATCTGCATCGCGCAGACGTCGGCGATGTTCTTCCCTTCGATCTTCGACGAGCGGGCCTCCTTGCTGAGTCGGGTGCCGTCGCAGTCGGGACAGGTCGTGAACGTGATCGCCCGCTCGACGAAGGCGCGGATGTGCGGCTGCATCGCATCGACGTCCTTGGAGAGCATCGACTTCTGGATCTTGGGAATCACGCCCTCGTAGGTGAGGTTGATCCCCTCGACCTTGATTTTCGTCGGCTCCCCGTGAAGAAGCTTGTCGAGGTCTTTCTTCGTGTACTTGCCGATCGGCTTGTCCATGTCGAAGCCCGCGCCGCTGAAGATGCGGCCATACCAGCCGTCCATGCTGTAGCCGGGGATCGTCAGCGCGCCCTCGCTCAGCGACTTGCTGTCGTCGTAGAGTGCGGAAAGGTCGAAGTCGGAGACCGAGCCCATCCCCTCGCAGCGCGGGCACATGCCGCCCTGGTAGACGACGTTGCGCACCACGTTCTTCTCGACCCGGCCGGCCTTCTCGGTGCTCATGACCCCGCTCGCCGTCCGCGTCGGCACGTTGAAGGAGTACGCCGTCGGCGAGCCGATGTGCGGCTTCCCGAGCCTGCTGAAGAGGATGCGTAGCATCGCGTTCGCGTCGGTGGCGGTGCCGACCGTGGAGCGAGGGTTGGAGCCCATCCGTTCCTGGTCGACGATGATCGCGGTGGTCAGCCCTTCGAGCACATCGACCTCGGGGCGCGCGAGTGTCGGCATGAAGCCCTGCACGAAGGCGCTGTAGGTCTCGTTGATCAGCCGCTGCGACTCAGCGGCAATCGTGCCGAAGACCAGCGAGCTCTTGCCGGAGCCGGAGACCCCGGTGAAGACCGTCAGCCGGCGCTTCGGGAGCTCGACGCTGAGGTCCTTGAGGTTGTTCGCGCGCGCCCCGTGCACGCGGATCACATCGTGGCGGTCGGCGACGTGCGGCGCAGGGGCCTCCGTCTTCGTTCTCGTGGCCCTGCCCATCGTGTCTCCATCTTGTACGCGGTGCTTCGTTCGCGTGTGGAGAACTCGTTAAGGCCCATACGGGATTCGAACCCGTGCCGCCGCCGTGAGAGGGCGGTGTCCTAGGCCACTAGACGAATGGGCCGTGCAGCGGGGCAGTGTAGCGAACGGTGCTCGGTAGGGTTCCGCCCGTGAAGACCCATTCGTTCGTGCCGCTCGTCTACGAGCGCCCCGGCGCGGTGGAGCAGATCGAGGCCTCGTCCGCGTTTCTCGCACGCCTGCAGCGGCGTCGGACGGTGCGGCAATTCTCGCGGGAGCCCGTCGCCCGCGAGCTGGTCGAAAACGCGATCACAGCGGCGGGGACAGCGCCCTCCGGCGCCCATCAGCAGCCCTGGACGTTCGTCGCCGTCACCGACCCCGAGGTCAAGCGCCGGCTCCGCGCCGCCGCCGAGGAGGAGGAGCAGCGCAACTACGAGGGCCGGATGTCCGAGGAGTGGCTCCGTGCCCTGGCCCCGCTCGGCACGGATGCGGTCAAGGCGCACCTCGAGGACGCGCCCTACGTGCTCGTCGTCTTCGAGCAGGTCTACGGGCTCGACGAGGCCGGCGCGAAGACGAAGCACTACTACGCCCGCGAGTCGGTCGGGATCGCGGTCGGCCTGCTGCTCGCGAGCCTGAACGAGGCCGGTCTCGTCGCGCTCACGCATACGCCGAGCCCTATGGGCTTCATTCGGGAGCTGCTCGGGCGGCCCGCGAACGAGCGCGCGTTCTGCGTGATCCCGGTCGGCTACCCGGCCGCGGACTGCACGGTCCCCGATCTCACCCGCAAGCCGCTAGAGGCCATCGCCGTATGGCGTTGAAGGTCTACCGCATCCCCTTCTCCACGAACGTCGAGCGAGTCTCGCTCGCGGCCGGGCACAAGGGGCTCGAGATCGACTGGGTCGACATTCCCGAGGACGACCGCGCCGAGGTCGTCCGGGTGAGCGGGCAGGAGCTCGTCCCGGTTCTGGACGACGATTGCCTGATTCTCTCCGACTCGCCCGCGATTCTCGAGTACCTCGAGGAGCAGCACCCCGAGCCGCCGCTCCTGCCCGCCGACCCTGCGGCCCGGGCCGAGATCCGGATCTTCTGCGACTGGTTCAACCGGGTCTGGAAGCGCTCTCCCAACCTCTACGAGGACGAGCTCGAGAAGCCGGAGCCGAACCGGGAGCGCCTGGTCGAGCTCGGTGGCCGGATCACCGCCTCGCTACCGCTCTTCGAGGGCCTGCTGATGGGTCGCGACTTCCTCTTCGGCGGCTTCTCGCTCGCCGACGTGACCGCCTTCCCGTTCCTGAAGTACTCCGTGGTCTGGGAGAACGGGGATCCCTACGTCTTCCACGAGATCCTCCGCGACCACCTCCAGCTCGGGGTCGACCACCCCCGGGTCGAGGCGTGGATCAGGACCGTCGACGGGCGACCGCGGGCCTGACCCTTCGTCGCCCTCACGGGCGTCGAGGCGTGCCTCGAACCGCCGGCGCAGCTTCTCACCGTCGGCGAGCACCTCGAAACGGGGGCGCCGGGGCGGGAGCTTGACGATCCGGACATCCGGTGTGCGCGTCCCGTGACAACGCGCGTAGGCCGCTGCCTCGTCGAGCGGGACGAGCGCGGAGCGGCGACCGGGAAGGCGCATGCCCTAGAGGTATCACGGCACTCCGAGAACGGCAACGGGGCCCGAAGGCCTCGTGCCTGCTTAGGGTGGGCGCCTCTCTAGGGGGAGAGACTGGCCCGTCGCCTCGCGTGCCCGTAGTCGCCGCAAGGATCTTTGCAAATACATCAGGTAGTACGTTCGCAAGTATAGCGCAGCAATACCTGCTTGCCAAGAGAAAGCCCCTCACGGGGCTCTCGAAGCTGCGGGACTAGGATTCGAACCTAGATAGCTGGCGCCAGAGGCCAGAGTCCTACCGTTAGACGATCCCGCACCGGCGAGCGGCAGTTTAGCGGACTACGTTTCCAGCTTGTAGACCTGAACGAGCCGTTTCTCGGCGTCCGTGTCGATGTGCGCGATCACCTCGACGTAGGGCTCGAGCCCGGAGCCGCGGAGCTTTGCCTTGAGCAGCCCGTCGACCTGGAAGAGGCCCGAGGAGTTGTTCATCACGATCTCGATCATCACCGGCCGCGCCTCGCCGTCCTTGATCGAGACGTCGTCGATCGCGGCGGCCGAGAGCGAGTGCATCGAGACGCGTCCCTTCTCGAACGGGATCCGCGAACGGCCCTCGGCCATGTCGAGCGCATCCGCGACCCGGAGGATTCCGGCCTCGAGTGCCAGCGGTTGTCCGTCTGCGCGGTGGCTCGTGATCGCCTGGAGCACCTCGGAGATGACGACGGTGAGATCGGGCTCCTCGTAGATACCGGCCAGGAGCTCCCGCATCTTCGGTTCGGCGAGGATGATCGAGAAATCTTCGTGCCCGTGCCGGTGCACGGACATCCCGACGCAGTGGAGGAGCGCGGAGAGCGTGACGACCACCTCGGCGTCCTCGCGCGTCATGCCGTAGTCACGCACCATCGACGGCTCGATCGAATGCTTGAAGAGCTGACGGAGGATCTTCAGGGCGATGTTCGCGACGACCTGGATGTGCACCCAGGAGTGGTCGTTGATCTCCATCCGGACGACCGCGTTCACGTTCGAGACGTGCCACCAGCCCTTGAGCTGCTTGTCCTGGTCGACCCGATCCATCAGCCGGCGCAGCTTCCGGTTCCCGCGCACCGGCAGGTTGATGTGCATCTTCTCGATCGCCTGCGCGGGCGTCAGCCGCGTCTCGCGCATCGCCTCCTCGGAGACGGGGCCGTCGATCCGCTCCTGGGTCTCCGGATCGAGGTCGGTCTCACTCATCCTGAGAGCCTAGGCCACTTCGGCGGCCCAGTCGCCGTAGAGCCGCGTGTAGAGCCCGCGCGCGGCGAGGAGCTCCTCGTGCGTGCCCTGCTCGACGACGACGCCGTGCTCGAGGACGACGATCAGGTCTGCGTCCCGGATCGTCGAGAGCCGGTGCGCGATCACGAAGGCGGTTCGGCCGGCGAGAAGCGTGCGCAGGGCGCGCTCGATCTGGCGCTCGGTGCCGATGTCGACCGACGAGGTCGCCTCGTCGAGGATCAGGATCCGCGGGTCGGCGAGCAGGGCCCGGGCGAACGCGATCAGCTGGCGCTGTCCCAGCGAGAGCCGGGTGCCGCGCTCGCCGAGCTGGGTCTCGTAACCGTCCTCGAGCTCGTCGATGAAGCGATCCGCCCCGACCGCCTCGGCCGCTGCGGTGATCTCGGCCGCACTCGCGTCCGGCCGCGCAAAAGCGATGTTCTCGTTGACCGTGCCGCCGAAGAGGAAACCTTCCTGCGGGACGATCCCGAGCTGGCGCCGGAGCGAGGTCTGCGAGACGGCGCGGAGATCGTGCCCGTCGATCGTCAGCCTCCCCTCGGTCGGGTCGTAGAACCGGGCCAGGAGCTTCGCGATCGTGGACTTGCCTGCACCCGTGTGGCCGACGAGCGCGACCGTCGTCCCGGCCGGCACGTCGAGCTCGAGCCCGTGCAGGACTTCGGGGAGATCCTTTCCGTAGCCGAAGCGGACGCCGTCGAAGTGGACTCGGCCTTCGATCCGGGGCAGCTCCTGCGCCCCTTCTGTGTCGAGCACCTCGGGCTCCTCGTCGAGGACGCCGATGATCTTGTCGAGCGCGGCGATCGCGGCGAGGAAGGTGTTGTAGAGCTGCGAGAGCTGCTGGACGGGGTCGAAGAAGTTCGAGAGGTAGAGCATGAACGCGAAGAGGGTGCCCGCGGTCATGTCGCCGTGGTAGACGCGCCAGCCGCCGTAGGCGAGCACGATCGCGGTCGCCGCCGAGGAGAGGAAATCGACGACCGGGAAGTAGATCCCGTTCAGGATCACGGTCTCGTAGTTGGCGCCGCGGTAGCGGTCGTTGACCCCGTGGAACGCGCGCTGCTGCACGGGCTCGCGCGTGAACGACTGGACGACGCGCATCCCGGCGATGTCCTCGGCGAGCGCGGCGGTGACGAGCCCGAGCCGCTCGCGCACGTTCCGGTAGGCCCGGTTCGAGCGGCTCCGGAACCAGGCGGTCGCGATCGCCATCAGGGGCACGACGGTGAGCGTCGCGAGCGCGAGTCGCCAGTCGAGGAAGAAGAGGACGATCGCGGTCCCGAGCAGGAGGAGCGTGTTCTGAATCAGGCTCGTGACCCCGTCCGTGACGAGCTGGTCGAGGGCTTCGACGTCGTTCGTGATCCGGCTGATGATCACGCCCGCTCGGTTCCGCTCGTAGAAGCCCAACGAGAGCCGCTCGAGATGGCGGAAGAGCTTGTTCCGGAGGTCGGCGAGCACGCGCTCCCCGGTCCAGCCCGTCAGATAGGTGTTCGCGGCGGAGAGGAAGAGCGCGGCGACCGCGGCCGCGAGAAAGAGGCCGACGACGATCCCGAGGTTGCCGAGGTCGCGGTCGCGGATCCCGTTGTCGATCGCGAGCTTGGAGAGGTACGGCGGGGCGAGCGCGACGAGGGTGTAGAGAACGAGCGTGCCGAGCGCGAGCACGGTCCGGCCGCGGTAAGGAATCGTCAGGCGACCGAGGACGCCGAGGCGGCGACGGGTACGACCCCACGACCAGTCGCGAACCTCGCCGCCCTTCTCCTCCGAAAGATGGCCCCCGGGTTGCCAGACCTTCACGCGGTCTCCTTGAGGAGCCCCTGGAGGAGGCCGTGCTCGTGGATCTCGCGGAAGACGGGGCTCGTCTCGAGGAGCTCCGCCTGCGGGCCACGGGCGACGACGCGACCCCGCTCGAGGACGACGATCTCGTCGGCGAGGGCGATCGTGGAGAGGCGGTGGGCGATGATGATCGTCGTCCGGCCCTGCATCGCCTCGGTGAGGCCGGTGCGGATCTTCGCCTCGGTGGTCGCGTCGACCGAGGCGGTGGCGTCGTCCAGGATCAGGATTCTGGGGTCGATCAGGAGCGCGCGCGCGATCGCGAGCCGCTGGCGCTGACCGCCGGAGAGCGTGATCCCGCGCTCCCCGATCACTGTTTCGTAGCCCTGGGGCAGCTCGGCGATGAACTCGTCGGCCTGGGCGGCGCGGGCTGCCCGCTCCACGTCCTCGTCGCTGGCGTCGAGCACGCCGAAGGCGATGTTCTCGCGCACGGTCGCGGAGAAGAGGAAGGGATCCTGGGAGATGACGCCGATCTCGCGCCGGAGCGAGCGGCGTCCGACCTCGCGCACGTCCACGCCGTCCACGAGGACGCGGCCGGCGGCGACGTCGTAGAAGCGAGGCACGAGCGCCGCGAGCGTCGTCTTCCCCGAGCCTGTGTGACCGATCAGAGCCACGGTGCGGCCGGCGGCGATCTCGAAATCGATCCCTTCGAGTACGAGCCGTCCGGGCGCGTAGGAGAAGTCGACCGCCTCGAAGCGGATCGTGCCCGGGCCGGGCGGAAGCTCGAGGGCGTCCGGCCGGTCGGCGATTCCCTCGGGCTCGTCCATCACCTCGAAGATCCGCTCGCCCGAGGCGGTCGCCCGCTGGGCCTGGCCGATCCACATCCCGAGGCTGCGGAGCGGGACGACGAGCATCGCGAGCAGGAGGTTGAAGAGGAAGAACTCGCCCAGCGTGAGCGAGCCGGAGACGACCATCCGGCCGGCAGCGAGGAGGACTGCGGCCTGTGCGAGCATAGGGAGGAAGGAGAGGAGCGGCACGTAGATCGCGCGCTGCCGGAATGCGCGCACGGTTTCGGTGAAGACGGCGCCTGAGGCTTTCTCGAACCGCTCCTGGCGGCGCTCCTCCTGGGCGAATGCCTTGACCACGTGGACGCCGACGATCGATTCCTCGGTCACGGTCGCGACCTCGCCGAGGCGCTGCTGGACGTCGCGCAGGACGGGGTGGGAGACGTGGCTGTAGCGGTAGGCGACCGCGATGATCAGCGGGGTGATCGCGAGCGCGATCAGGGCGAGTCGCCACTCGACGAAGAAGAGGACCGCGGTCACCGAGACGACCGTGAGCACGTGCTGGAAGAAGAAGATCAGGCCGAAGCCGAGGAAGAAGCGAACCGACTGGAGGTCGACCGTCGCCCGGGACATCAGCTGGCCGGTCTGGTGGCGGTCGTAGAACCCGAACGAGAGCCGGAGCAGGTGCGCGTACAGACCCTCGCGCATGTCCTTCTCGATTCCGAGCGCCTGCCTGCCCGAGATGACGCGGCGGCCGGCCATCAGGAGCGCCTTGACCACGCCGACTGCGACGATCGCGACGACGATCCAGGTGAGCGTGTCCGTGCCGCGGCGCTCCTCGATTCCGTCGATCGCCTGCTGAACCAGAACGACGATCCCGATCGCAGCAGCCTGAGAGCCGACTGCGAGGATCGTGGAGACGATCAGCGAGCGCTTGTACGGGCGGAGGAAGCCGAGCAGCCGGATGAAGGTGCGACGGTAGGGGACGGCGCTCACGCCTCCGAGCGTAGCCGTCCGAGCTCTCGTTTCACGTGCGTCAGAGCCTTGCCGAGGCGGGCTCGATTCGTGCGGTCGTTGAGCCAGCTGCTCGCGCCGGAGGGGTGGGGCAGCGGGATCACGATCGCGTCGCCGCGGATGTAGCTCTTGCCGATCGCCTCGGTCAGCGTCGGGATGCCGAGCATCCGCTTCAGCGCGAGTCCGCCGACCGTCACGACGAGCTCGGGGCGGAGCAGCTCGAGCTCCCAGTCGCGCCAGAACTCGCAGAGCTGCTGTTCGCGCGGTGTCGGAGTCCGGTCGCCGCGACCTGAGGCCGGCCGACCGGGGTAGCACCGCGTGACGGAGGCGCAGTAGAAGGTCTCGTAGAGCTCATCGCCCTCGAGCTCGAGCCAGCGGCGCAGGGTCGCCCCCGCCCGCCCGCGCCAGGGGAGGCGCTCCACCCCCTCGACCACGCCCGGCGCCTGGCCGAAGAGCAGTGCTCGCTGATCGGCGAGGGGGGCGCGCACCGGCCAGGACTCGAGTGGGAATCCGGCCTCGACACACGCCCGGCAGACGGCGGTGTCGCGGTGGAGGGCCTGGAGCGAGCGATACGAGTTCCGGCGGACGGTCACGTGGCGCGAACGGCGACGAACCACTCGCCGGCGAAGAGCGTCTCGGCGCCGTCGAGCTCGACGCTCAACCGCTCGGGGGTGAAGTAGCGCTTGTAGATCTCCCACTCGGAGCCGTCGTTCAGGACGCGCGGCTGCCATTCGACCTCGACGGGTGCGCGCCCCATCGACGAGTCGACGAGGACGAGCTCGGAGGCGAGCCGCCGTGCTTCGGCGAGGAAGCGCTGCCGCTCGACCTCCTCGAGGTGACCGTAGAAATTGCTGGAGAAGACGCGCTCGAAGCTGCCGTCCTCGAACGGGAGCCGGAGGGCATCGCTCTCGACGAAGGCCGCATCAGGGATGCGAGCGGCGGCGATCCCGAGCATCGTGCCGCTCGCGTCGAGCCCGGTGATGCGGCCGGGGAGGTGTTGGGTCAGGAAGCCGGTGCCGCAGGCCACGTCGAGCGTCCGTGCGGGAGCGAGCGCCGAGAGCGTCTCGATCAGCGCGTCGCGTTCGGTCTCCCAGCCCGGCCGGTCTCGGTCGGTGAAGAGTCCGGCGCCGAGCCACCAGTCGTCGTACTCAGGCGCGCGCGCCTCGTAGTACTCCTTCACGCTCCTAGAGTACGAACTGATGGTGCTCGAATCGGTCCCGAACTTCTCCGAGGGGCGCGACGGCGAGGTCGTGGCGGCGCTCGGCGCGGCCCTCGCAGGCCCGGCGCGTCTGCTCGACGTCCATGTCGACGCCGACCATCACCGTTCGGTGTTCACGCTCGTCGGCGAGCCGGTGGAGCTCGTCGAGTCGATCCTCGCGGGGATCGCCTGCGCGCGCGACCGGATCGACCTGCGGCTGCATGAGGGAGCGCACCCGCGCATTGGTGCCACCGATGTCGTTCCGATCGTCCCGATCCGACCCGCAGACATGCCGTCCGCGCGGGAGACGGCGCTCGAGCTCGCGCGCCGGATCGGGGACGAGCAGCTCTTGCCGGTGTTCCTCTACGGCGAGCTCGCACCTGGACGCGGGCCGGCGTTCTTCCGACGTGGGGGACTCGATGAGCTCGGGGCGCGGATCGAGGCGGGTGAGCTCGAGCCGGACTTCGGGCCGCAGACGCTCGATCCGGGCGCAGGTGCGGTGATCGTCGGCGCCCGCCGACCGCTGATCGCGTTCAACGTGAACCTGCGCGGAGATCTGCTGGCGGCACGAGAGGTTGCTGCCCTCGTCCGTGAGAGCGGTGGCGGCTTTCCCGGCGTCCGTGCGCTCGGGCTCGACCTCCCGCGCGCCGGATTCGTCCAGGTCTCGATGAACGTCGAGGATGTCGAAGCGGTGGCGTTGCACGAGATCGTGGCCCGGATCGAGCGCGAAGCGACGGCACGCGGCGCCGGGGTGGTCGGCTCGGAGCTCGTCGGTCTCATGCCTGCCGCTGCCGCAGCGACCGCCGCCGGCTCGGCGCTGCGAATCGAGGGCTTCGACGCCTCGCGCGTCCTCGAGCTCCGACTGCTCGAGCTGGGGACGGATTGACACGATTTCGACACGATTTCGTCACTCGCGCTCAGGCGTTTCGACGTTACGCTGAAAACATGGGGTGGAGGTCGGTGGCCCGGGGTTTTCGGGACATGCCGAGGCTAGACTCGGCCCATGCCGACGGGGCAGAACGGGACGGGGCCGAACGGGATGGATTGCGTGCGTAGTCCCCGCGCGGCGAAGCAGTGATCGCGAGCCACGCGCTCACCGGCGACGACCTTCGGATCGAGGACGTGTGGGAGGTGGCCGTCCACGGGGCTCCGGTCGGCCTCGCCGAGTCCGCACGGGGGAAGATGGAGGCCGCGCGAGCGCTCGTCGAACGCGTCGTCTCGGACGAGCACACCTACGGCGTCAACACCGGCTTCGGTCGTTTCGTCTCGAAGTCGATCCCCGAGGAACAGGTGGAGGAGCTCCAACTTCGGCTCCTGCGCAGCCACGCCTGCGGAGTCGGCGACCCGTACCCGCCGGAGGTCGTCCGGGCGGCGATGCTCCTCCGCGCGAACGCACTCGCCAAGGGTTACTCCGGTGCCCGGATCGAGACGGTCGAGCTGCTGATCGAATGCCTCAACCGCGGCGTTCTCCCGCACGTTCCCGCCCGAGGCTCGGTCGGCGCGAGCGGCGATCTCGCTCCGCTCGCCCATCTCGCGCTCCCGCTGGTCGGCGAGGGCAACGCGACCGTCGACGGAGAGCTGCTCCCCGGGAAGGAGGCGCTGGCGGCGGTCGGGCTCGAGCCGACGCGGCTGGTTTCCAAGGAGGGGCTCTCGCTGATCAACGGGACGCAGTTCATGGCCGCGATGGCGTCACTCGGCCTCGTCCGGGCTTGGCGGCTCGCTCGCACTGCCGACCTCGCCTGCGCCCTTTCGCTCGAGGCACTTCAGGGTTCCCGCACGAGCTTTCACCCTGCGATCCACGAGGCGCGCCCGCTGCGCGGGCAGTCCGCTGCCGCGGCGAACATCGGCCGCCTCCTCGAAGGTTCGGCGATCATCGAGTCGCATCGGTGGTGCGACAAGGTGCAGGACGCCTACTCGCTCCGCTGCGCGCCGCAGGTGCACGGGGCGAGCCGCGACCTCCTGGACTACGCGGAGACGACGGTGAGCGTCGAGCTGAACGCGGCGACCGACAACCCCCTCGTTCTCGTGGAGGAGGGGATGGTCGTCTCGAACGGCAACTTCCACGGGCAACCGCTCGCGTTCGTGCTCGACACGATGGCGATGGCCGTCGCGGAGCTCGCGAACATCTCGGAGCGGCGGGTCGAACGACTCGTCAATCCGTCGCTGTCGGAAGGCCTCCCACCGTTCCTCACCCTGGACGGCGGCCTGAACAGCGGCTTCATGATCGCCCAGTACGTCGCCGCCTCCCTCGTCTCCGAGAACAAGGTGCTCTGTCATCCTGCGAGCGTCGATTCCATCCCGACGAGCGCCGGCCAGGAGGATCACGTGTCGATGGGCAACGCAGCAGGTCTGAAAGCCGAGCAGGTTCTCGCCAACGCCGAGCATGCGCTTGCGATCGAGCTGCTCGCTGGAGCGCAGGCGCTCGAGTTCCTGGCCCCACTCGAACCGGGGCCGGGCGTTCGTGCGACCCACGACGCCGTGCGGAGGCTCTCGAGGCGCCTGGAAGAGGACAGGTCGCTCGCCGAGGACATCGAGCGGGTCGCCGGCGCGATCCGCGACGGATCGATCGTGGCGGCCGCGGAGACGGAGATCGGAGCACTCGCATGAGCAGGCCGCGCTTCGATCCGCCGCCGTTGCCGAAGCGGCCCTACCGCGACAGCCTGATCGTGAACCTCGTCCTCGCGCTCGTCATCCTCGTCGTCGCCCGGCTGACCGACGGCGATTTCGGCCGGGCGATCAGCTTCGCGATCGCCTACTTCGTCTTCGCGACCGCGTGGAACTGGTGGCGCTTCCGGCAGCGGATGCAACGGGAAGAGCGGCGCTGAGCGTCACCTCCAGCGAGGCGACGGTCGAAGCTCTCGTCGGCGATCTCGCCAACATCCGCGCTCCGCGCGGCACTTCGCTGAACGCCCGCTCGTGGCAGACGGAGGCTCCGCTCCGGATGTTGCTGAACAACCTCGACCCCGACGTCGCCGAGAATCCGCAGGAGCTCGTCGTCTACGGCGGCTCGGGGCGCGCAGCCCGATCGCCCGAGGCGCTGCGAGCAATCGTGCGCACGCTGCTCAGGCTCGCCGACGACGAGACCCTGCTCGTCCAGAGCGGCAAGCCGGTCGGGGTCTTCAAGACCCATCCCGGCGCGCCGCGCGTCCTGATCGCCAACTCCCTTCTCGTCCCGCGCTGGGCGAACTGGGACGAGTTCCGCCGGCTCGAGGCGGAGGGGCTGACCATGTTCGGCCAGATGACGGCCGGAAGCTGGATCTACATCGGCACCCAGGGAATCCTCCAGGGCACCTACCAGACGTTCGCGGCGGCGGGCGAGAAGCATTTCGGCTCGGCAGACCTCGCCGGCCGGACGATCCTGACCGCCGGTCTCGGGGGAATGGGCGGGGCACAGCCGCTCGCGGCGACGATGGCCGGGGCAGCGATCCTCTGCGTCGAGGTCGACCCGGAACGGATCCGGCGGAGACTGGAGCTGCGGTACCTGGACGAGGTTGCGGACTCGCTCGACGACGCCCTCGCGAGGGTCCGGGCGGCGGCGGCCGAGCGGCGGCCCCTCTCGGTCGCCCTGCTCGGGAATGCCGCCGAGATCGTGCCGGAACTGGCACGAAAGCGTGAATCTTTCGACCTCGTCACCGACCAGACCGCGGCACACGATCCGCTCACCGGCTACATCCCTGCGGGCTTCTCGCTCGCGGAAGCGGCTTCGTTGCGTGCCTCCGACCCCGCGGAATACGTCCGGAGGGCACGCGAATCGATCGCACGCCACGTCGAGGGCCTCCTCGAATTCGTCCGCTCCGGCAGCTATGTCTTCGACTATGGAAACAACCTCAGGGGGGAGGCGCGCGAGGCCGGCGTAGCGGATGCCTTCGCATACCCGGGCTTCGTCCCGGCCTATATTCGACCGCTCTTCTGCCGCGGGATCGGGCCCTTTCGCTGGGCCGCTCTCTCCGGCGACGAGACGGACATCGCGGTCATCGACGAGGAACTGCGGCGGCTCTTCCCCGACGACGTCCTGCTCCAGCGCTGGCTCGAGCTCGCACCCGGTCGGGTCGCCTTCCAGGGGTTGCCCGCGCGGATCTGCTGGCTCGGCTACGGAGATCGAGCACGGGCGGGGCTCGCGATCAACGATCTCGTTCGCACCGGCTCGGTGTCGGCCCCGGTCGTGATCGGGCGAGACCACCTCGACTCGGGCTCGGTCGCCTCGCCCTACCGGGAGACCGAGGCGATGCAGGACGGCTCCGATGCGATCGCGGACTGGCCGATCCTGAACGCGCTCCTGAACACGGCGGCCGGCGCGACGTGGGTCAGCGTCCACCACGGCGGCGGCGTCGGGATCGGAAACTCGATCCACGCGGGCATGGTCGTGGTCGCCGACGGGAGCTCCGATGCCGCCATCCGCCTCGAACGAGTGCTCACTGCCGACCCCGGCACGGGCATCATGCGCCACGCCGACGCCGGCTACGACGAGGCGCTCGCCGCGGCGTCCGAGCACGGGCTCGACCTCCCCGGCGTGAGCTGAGCGTGCAGCGGCTGCTGATCCGAGATCTCGCGCAGATCGCGAGCCCCGCCGGCCGTGGAACGCCTCTGCGCGGGCGCGCGCTCGGCGACCTCGACTGGATCGACGATGGCTTCATCCTGTGCGAGGACGGCGTGATCGCCTCGGTGGGGCGGATGCGGGACCTGCCGCGGATCGACGGCGACGTCGAGGAGCTCTCGGCCCGGGGGCTGTGTGCGATTCCGGGTCTCGTCGACTGCCACACACATCCCGCGTTCGGCGGCGACCGGGTGAGCGAGTTCTCACTCCGTGCCGCCGGGGCGAGCTACGAGGAGCTGCACGCCGAGGGCGGCGGGATCCTCTCCACCGTCACGGCGACCCGGAGCGCCGGCGAAGCGGGGCTCAGGACGGCGGTCGGGCGCCACCGCGACTGGATGCTCCGCGCCGGCACGACGACGTTCGAGGGCAAGTCCGGCTACGGCCTCGACCGGGGGACGGAGCTCGCGTCACTCCGCTCGATTACCGCGGCCGGCGGGATCCCGACCTGGCTCGGGGCGCACGCAGTCCCTCCCGAGTACCCCGACGCGGACTCCTATCTCGACTACGTCCTCAGCGATGTCCTCCCCGAGGCGGCGGAGCTCGCCGAGGCTGCAGACGTCTTCCTCGAGCGCGGCGCCTTCGACGCCACCCAGGCACGCCGCTACCTCGCGGCATGCCGCGCAGCCGGCCTCGAGCTGCGGATCCACGGAGACCAGTTCACCGAAGCGGGCGCGATCCCACTTGCGATCGAGCTCGGTGCACGCTCGGTCGACCACCTCGAGGCGACGGGGCCGGACGGGATCTCGGCGCTCTCGGCGAGCGAGGTCGTGGGCGTCCTTCTCCCCGCAAGCGCGCTCTTCCTCGGCCGCCCGATGCCCCCGGCGCGCGCGCTCGTCGATGCGGGCGCGGCGATCGCTCTCGCGACCGACTTCAACCCCGGGAGTGCGTTCTGCGAGAGCTTGCCGCTCGTCTGCTCGCTTGCGGCGACGCAGCTGAAGCTGAGCCCGGCCGAGGCGCTCGCGGCGTGCACGGTCAACGCGGCCCACGTGCTCGGACGCGGGGACGTACTCGGTCGGCTCGCACCGGGTTACGTCGCCGACGTCGTGCTCCTGGACGCGCCCGACTGGCGCTATCTCGCCTACCACCTCGGTGGCCCCGTCGTTGCCCGCGTGATCCAGGCAGGGGCGCCGGCCTTCTAGACGGGTCAGTTCAGGCCGGCTGCCGTCCGTCGCTCGTCGAGCGCGGCGCACCGAACGCGTCCGCGCCGCAGTGCCGCGTCCCCGAGCGCGTCTACGACGCCGCTGCGGGCGTCGTAGACGAGACTCAGCCTGTCGACGATCCGGCTCATCGATTCGGGTATAGGCGCCGTCGCGGCATACTGGCCTCATGCCGTCGAAGAAGCAGCAGCGGCGCCGCGCGAAGGAGCGCCGCCACGAATGGGAGGAGGTCTACGTCGATGCGGACGGGCGCGAGCTCGACGCCGAGGAGGCCGAAGCGATCGTCAAGCCGGCGAAGGGAACAGCCCGCGCGGCCAAGGCGCAGCCTTCTCGCCGCAGCGCACGGACGGTCGAGCCGCCCTCCTGGCGCCGGACGCTCAAGCGTGGGGCCCTCTTCTTCCCCCTGATGCTGCTCGTCGTCTTCTTCGTCAACACCGAAGATGCATCGACCACGCAGAGCATCATCTCGACGGTGACGCTGATGGCCTTCTTCCTGCCCTTCAGCTACTTCATGGATTCGCTCGTCTGGCGGGCCTATCTGCGGCGCCAGGCGAAGGCCGAGCCCGCCAAGAAGTCCTAGGCCGAGCCGCGGTAATGGCCCTCGCCGGGCCACGGGGCGAGCAGCAGCAGGACTCGGGCGCCCTCGTCGCTGCGCAGCGAGTGTCGCTCGTCGGGCTCGAAGCGGAAGAGCATTCCCGGACCCGCTTCGTGCTCGTCGCCACCCGCGGAGACGCGGACGGAGCCTTCCAGCACCGTCACCCACGCGTTCTCCTTGACCTGGTGATCCCCGAGCGCCTGGCCGGGCTGGAGCACGATCAGGACGGCTCGCGCTCCGTTGTCCGAATGGAGAACGGAAGGGTCTCGTGTTCCTCCGGGCGCCTCGATCTCCAACAGGTTCCACGTCTGCACGCAGGCCAGATACCCACCCCTCGTTAGACTCAACCGCCGATGCAGCCCGCCGTCGAAACCCTCTCCCTCGGCCCGATCGGCACCAATTGCCATCTCGTCCGCCGCGACGGGGACGCGACCGAGGCGGTGGTGGTCGACCCCGGTGCGGACGGCGCGCAGATCGTCGAGCGGCTGGATCGGATGGGCGCGCGGTGCGCTGCGATCCTGCTCACCCACAGCCATTACGACCACATCGGAGCGCTCGCCGAGCTCGCCGAGTCGACGGGCGCACCCGTGTGGCTGCCCGCGGCCGAGGTGGACGTCTTCGCTCGTCCGGACGCCTACTTCGGTGGGCTCGGGATCTCGACCCGCGGCTTCGCCGGGCCGAGCACGTTGCTCAACGGTGGCGAGACGGTCGACGCTGCCGGGATCTCGTTCGCGGTCACGCTCGTCCCGGGTCACTCGCCGGGGCACGTGGCCTACTACACGGACGGGGCGCTCTTCTCGGGCGACGTCCTCTTCTCGAGCTCGGTCGGCCGCACCGATCTTCCGGGCGGTGACTGGGCGACGCTGCTCGACTCGATTCGCTCTCTCGCCGATGCCTACCCGCCCGAGACGATCGTCTACTCCGGACACGGCGCGCAGACAGTCCTCGGCGACGAGCTCGCCCGCAACCCCTTCCTCGCCGAACTCCGGGCATGAGCAGGATCGAGGCGCCGCGAGGCACGCACGACATCGTTCCGGCCGAGCAGCCGCTGTGGCAGAAGGTCACGGGGGAGATGGAGCGACTCTGCGCGCTCTCGGGCTACCGCCGGATCCAGACGCCGGTCTTCGAGGACACGGATCTCTTTCAGCGCACGTCCGGCGCGGGCTCCGACGTCGTCCAGAAGGAGATGTACTCCTTCACCGACCGGAGCGACCGCTCGCTGACACTGCGTCCGGAGGGGACGGCCCCGATCTGCCGCGCGTATCTCACCCACGGCCTCCAGCAGGAGCCGCAGCCGCAGAAGCTCTTCACGATCGCCCCGATGTACCGCTACGGCCGGCCCGGCAAGGGCCGCTACCGCGAGCACTGGCAGCTCTCCGTCGAGGCGATCGGCTCGGACGACCCGGCGCTCGACGCCGAGGTGATCCACCTCTACGACACCTTGCTCCGCACGCTCGGAGTCTCGGACTACCGCCTCGAGCTGAACTCGATCGGAGACCGGAACTGCCGGCCCGCGTACGTCGAGAAGCTCTCCGCCTGGCTCGCCGAGCACGAGGAGGGGCTCGACGCCGACACGCGAGAGAAGCTGCGCACGAGCCCGCTTCGCGCCCTCGACAACCTGCCGGCGAAGCCGACTCACGTGCAGGAGGTGCTCGCGTCCGCCCCGGCGATCGGCGACTCGCTCTGCGAGGCGTGCGTCGAGCATTTCGCCCAGGTGCGCTTCTTTCTCGACGCGCTCGGGGTCGCGTACACCCTCGTCCCGACCCTCGTCCGGGGGCTCGACTACTACACGAGGACGACGTGGGAATTCATCGGGCCCATGGACGGCGCCAACTCGACGATCTCCGGCGGCGGGCGCTACGACGGCCTGATCGAGGAGATCGGGGGCCCGCCGACGCCGGGCGTGGGCTTCGGCGCAGGGATCGAGCGGCTGTTGATCGCGCTGGAGGACGCCGGCGTGACGGCCGAGCCGCCGGCGGTCGACGTCTTCGTCGCGGTCGAGCCGGACGCGCGCCGTGAGCTCGCTCTCGGCTGGCTGAAAGAGCTGCGTTCAGCCGGGATCGCCGCCGACACGGACTACGCGGGCCGCTCGCTCAAGGGCCAGCTCACCCAGGCCGGCAGGAGCGGCGCCCACACGACGGTGGTCGTCTCGGCCACCGGTGCCACGCTCCGTCGTCAGGGTGCGGCGGACGAACCGCTCGCTCACGCGGACGTTCTCGGCAGACTGCTCGGATGAAGTGGCGCACCCACATGTGCGGCGAGCCCACCGCGGAGCTCGTCGGCCAGCGGCTGACCCTCTCGGGTTGGGTCGCGCGCCGTCGCGACCATGGCGGCCTCATCTTCGTCGACCTCCGGGACGGCACCGGCATCACGCAGCTCGTGATCAATCCCGAGCACGCGGCGGAGGCCGCCGCGCTCGCGCACGGGATCCGGAATGAGTTCGTGCTCCGGGCGGAGGGTGAGCTTGTCGCCCGCTCGCCGGAGACGCAGAACGAGAACATGTCGACGGGTGAGGTCGAGCTCAAGGTCGAGGTGCTCGAGATCGTCAGTCGCTCGACGCCGCTTCCGTTCCAGCTCGACGAGGAGAACGTCGACGAGACCCTGCGGCTCCGCTACCGCTGGCTCGACCTTCGCCGCGACAAGCTGCAGCGGAACATCCGCCTGCGCGCCCAGATGGTCGGGATCATCCGCCGCGAGATGGAGGACGCCGGCTTCCTCGACATCCAGACGCCGATTCTCTTCAAGCCGACGCCAGAGGGCGCGCGCGACTTCGTCGTCCCGGCGCGGCTGCAGCCGGGCCGCTTCTACGCGCTCCCGCAGAGCCCCCAGATCCTGAAGCAGCTGACGATGGTCGCGGGTTTCGACCGCTACTACCAGATCGCAATCTGCTTCCGGGACGAGGATCTTCGGGCCGATCGCGTCCAGGAGATCACCCAGCTCGACGTCGAGATGTCCTTCCCCGACGAGGAGCTCCTCTTCGCGCTGATGGAACGGATGTACGCGCGGATCTGGCGCGAGTGCCTCGGAATCGAGATCAACACCCCCTTCGAGCGGATGACCCATGCCGAGGCAGATCGTCGCTTCGGCTCCGACAAGCCGGACACGCGCTTCGAGTTCGAGCTCGAAGACGCGACCGAGGCGACGCGTGGCTCGGAATTCGGTGTCTTCGCCGGCGCCGAGGCCGTCCGCTTCCTGCGCGTGCCGAAGACGTTCAGCCGCGGTGAGCTCGCCAAGCTCGAGGAGATCGCCAAGGAGTGGGGGGCGAAGGGGCTCGCCTATCTCGTCTTCGACGCCGGTGAGATCCGCTCCCCGATCGCGAAGTTCCTCTCCGAAGCCGAGCTGGCCGCGCTCGGCGGGGCCGACGGCGAGACGCTCCTCTTCGCCGCCGACGCGCGGGAGATGACCTCTCGGGTGCTCGGCGCGCTCCGCCTCCACCTCGGCCGCGAGCTCGGCCTGATCCGCGACGACCACTTCACCTTTCTCTGGGTCACCGACTTCCCGATGTTCCGCCGCGACGAGGAGTCCGGCCGGTGGGCGGCCGAACACCATCCGTTCACGCGGCCGACCAAGGACTGGGAGGGACGCTTCGGCGAGGAGCCGAAGGACGCGCTCGCCCACGCCTACGACCTGATCGTGAACGGGAACGAGCTCGGCGGCGGCAGCTTCAGGATCCATGAGCCCGAGATCCAGGGGAGGGTCTTCGAGCTTCTCGGGATGACCGAGCAGGAGCAACGGTCGAAGTTCGGGTTCCTCCTCGACGCGCTCGCGATGGGAGCGCCCCCGATGGGCGGGATCGCGCTCGGGATCGACCGGATGACGATGGTGCTCGCAGGCGAGCCGAACCTCCGCGACGTGATCGCCTTCCCGAAGAACCAGGCCGGGGTCGACCCGATGAGCGGCGCGCCCTCGGATGTGACGCAGGAGCAGCTGGACGAGCTCGGAATACGTCTCCTCGCGCCCCCGGGCTAACGATTTCCGTTCTACGGCCGATGGAGTGGGCATACTTCCAGCACCGCCGCGCAGCGGCGTGCAATCGATTCGGAGCAGATCATGTCGTCAGGTGACTCAGAGCGTTCGTCCGGCCCCGCGGCGCTGACCGCGCTGCCGTCCGTGGATCAGCTCCGTCGAGCAGGCGAGGGCTTCGACGAGACCAGTGTGCGCGAGGCGTTCGACGCGTTCCGCCGGCACACCGCGCAGCTCCAGGCCCAGCTCCGTGTCCTCCAGGCCGCCCGCAAGACCTCGAACGTCGAGCCCACGGGCCACGCAGTGCGCATGGACGCGCTCCATCTGATTCGCGCGGCTGCCGAGTTCGCCGACGTGCTCGAGCGCGACGCGCAGACCGCTTCTGCATCGCAGCTCCAGCGCACCGAGGAGGAGGTTCGCGCGAAGCAGCGCGAGCTCCAGGAGCGCGAGGCCGAGCTCGAGCGCTACCGGAACGAATCCGAGCGGCAGCGAGCCGAGATCGTGAACGCGGCGAAGGCCGAGTCGCGCGAGCTTCTCGCCAAGTCGAACGCCGACGCGACGCGCGAGCTGCGCGAGTCCGAGGTCCGCGGGAACAGACTGCTCGAGCAGTCGCGCCACCAGGCGACCGAGCTCACGAATTCCGCCCGTGCCGAGGTCGAGCAGACGCTCGAGTGGGCGCGTGCGCAGGCCGGCGCGGTCATGTCCCGGGCCCAGAAGGGCGCCGAGCAGCTGCTGACCGCGGCAGGCCTCGGAGAGCCGGCGATGTCCAAGGTGATCGAGGCGATCATGAGCGCGAACGACGCGGACAACATCCGCAACGAGAGCGTTCGCACCGAGGCCGCGCGTGTCGCCGCGGAGACACGACCCGCGCAGGCGATCGCCGCGCCGCCCGTCTCGGCACCACCGATCTCCGCGCCGCCCGTCTCGGAGGCTCCCGAGCAGATCTCTCCCCCGTCGCAATCCGCTCAGCCGGAATCGGAGTCACCGCCGGCCACACCCTCCGAATCGGAGCACGTCCCGCACGCGGAGCCCGAGGGCGGCGACTCGGACACCGGGCCTCGGCCCGATCCCGACCACTAGGTCTCGCGCATGTTCCGCCGCACGTGGCCGCGCTTCGTGCTCGAAGCCTGCTTCCTCTTCGCCGTTGCGATCGTGGTCGGCTGGCTCGACTTCAGCATCGCGGCGATCGTGGCGGTCATGCTGGTCGCCTATCTCGCGACGGCCGCGATCGAGTGGGCGGTGTCGCGCAGTCAGCCGGCCGGAGACGTCCCGGCGCTCGGCGGCAATCCGCTCGAGAGTGAACTGGACGCCTCCAGCCCGTTCGGCGTCGATCCGACCCCGGTGAGCGCAGCCCTGGTCGAGCCGCCGGCCGGCGACGGGGGCCGGGAGGATCCGATCGTGGCAGAGGTGGGCGTGGAACCCGACGACGTGCTCGAGGTCGAGTGGGACGACTCCGACCGGGACGCGCCGCTGACCCGGGAGCGCCCCCAGGCGGTGCTCGAGCGCAGGGCAGAGACGGATCCCGTCCCGGAGCCGGAACCTGAACTCGAGCCGGAGCCGGAACCGAAACCGGAGCCCGAACTCGTTGCCGAGCGGGGGCCTGAGCCCGAACCGGAGCCCGAGCCCACGCCGGAACCGGAGCCCGAGCCTGAACTCGAGCTGGAACCGGAACCACTACAGGCATCTGAGCCCGAGCCTGAGCTCGTTCCTGAGCCCGAGCCCGAGCCCGAGCCCGAGCCCGAGCCCGAGCCTGAACTCGAGCTGGAACCGGAACCACTACAGGCATCTGAGCCCGAGCCCGAGCTCGTTCCTGAGCCCGAACTCGTTCCTGAGCCCGAACTCGTTCCTGAGCCGGAACCGGAGCCCGAGCCCGAGCCAGCACCGGAGCCCGAGCCCGAGGCAGCACCTGAGCCCGAGCCGGACCCGGGGCTCGCACCTGCGGCCGTGGCAGACCGGCGCGAGTGGAACGTCTGGGAGCTCGAGCGCCTCGTCCGCGCGCGCCACGGGGAGGATCCCGTCCGCGACGAGGAGTGGAGCTACCTGCTCGTCTACCTGCGCGACTTCGCCTCGCCCGAGGGGACGCTCTCGCCCGATTTCGACGCGCTTGTGCGCGAGTCGTTCGGCGAGCTCCTCGCCGGCAGCGCTCGATGAGTCTCGGCGTCCTCCAGCGGACGCTCGCCCTCGCTGCGATCGCGCTCCTCGCTTCGCTCGGCGCGCTCGCCCTCGCCTCGGCAGACGGAGAGGCCGTACGCGCCAGCACCGGGCCGCGGCCCGTCCCGACCGCTGACGGCGGCTGGTACACCGCCCTCGCGGGCTCCCGGGGAGTCCCGCGCGACGCCGAGCGCACCACCTGCCGCCAGGTGCTCACCGGGCGCTCGCTCGGAGTCAGCCATCCCGTCCTCCCGTGTGGGGCCAAGCTCTTCATCGCCTACGGGAACAGCGAGGTGCTGACCGAGGTGATCGACAGCCGGCTCAAGAGGCCCGGCCGCCAGTTCGAGCTGACCGAGACGCTCGCGCAACGGCTGGGAATCGAAGGAACGCAGCAGATTCGTTGGCGCTTCGCCACCCGCGGCTAGACTGCGAGAGCTCGACCCTGTTCGTGGCCCCGCGTTTCAACGTGAACCAACGCTCACGTAAAGGGAGCCTGGGTTCGGTCTAGACCTCACCCGTCGACGGCCGGCACGGCACCCACCTGGTCAAGCCAGGTTCGCATCGGCGCGAGGAACCATCGGCAGGGTGGAGCTTTTCCTTTTGGCGCAAGATCGGAATCTGCCGAGCAGATTCCGATCGCGCGTAGACCCCTGAAGGGTCGCTTCGCTCCCAAGAGCATCTGGCGAGCAGATTCGGATCGCGTAGACCCCTGAAGGGTCGCTTCGCTCCCAAGAGCATCTGGCGAGCAGACTCGGATCGCGCTAGAACCCTGAAGGAGCTTCGCTCCCAAGAGCTCCGCAGCCCGCCCGGTACCCTGAGCCAATGCTCGAGGTACTTGGGGATTCGGCGCGCGGGGAGGAGTTCGCGCTCGTCCGGCTGTCCGTCGACGGCGACCGGATCGTCTCCGCGGACGCACCCGGGCTCGCCCGATCACTCGACGGGCTGACTCTCCTCGAGGCCGCCGCGGTTCCCGGCGAGACGCTGGCGGCAGACGCGCTCGCAAACGCGCTCGCCCAGATCTTCCACGCCGCGCCGGCTCCCGGCCGGATCGCGGTTGCGATGAGCGGCGGCGTCGACAGTGCGGTCGCACTCCTCCGGGCCGGCCCGGACGCGATCGGGGTCACGCTCCGCCTCTGGCTCGACCCCGCCGGGCCCGACACCGAACGGGCCTGCTGCTCGCCCGAGGCCGTGATCGCGGCTCGCGAGACCTGTCATGCGCTCGGGCTCCCGCACGTCACGCTCGACCGGCGCGACCGTTTCCGACGCGACGTCGTCCAGCCGTTCGTCGCTGCCTACGAGCGTGGCGAGACGCCGAACCCCTGCGGCCGCTGCAACGGCAGCTTCCGTTTCGACGAGCTGCTCGACTTCACCGAGCGGGCGGGTGCGGATGTCCTCTGGACGGGCCACTACGCCCGGATCGTCGAGCACGAAGGCGGCCGGCTCCTCGCACGTGCAGCCGACCCCTCGAAGGATCAGTCCTACATGCTCGCTCCGCTCGACCCGGCGCTCCTCGAGCGGATCGCGTTCCCGCTCGGCGAGCAGCCGAAGGCCAGCACGCGCGCCGAGGCCGCCGCGGCAGGGCTCGCCGTTGCCGCGCGCCGCGAGAGCCAGGAGGCGTGCTTCCTCGCGGGCGACGACTACCGCACTTTCCTCGGCCGGCAGGGGGTCGAGGCAGTCGAAGGGGCTGTCGTCGACGAGGACGGGAACGAGCTCGGTCGGCACGACGGTTACTGGCGCTACACGCCCGGCCAGCGCCGCGGACTCGGGATCGCCGCCCCGGAGCCCCTGTTCGCGATCCGCACGGATGCGGTGACGAACACGGTCGTCGCCGGCCCGCGTGCCTTACTCGCCTGTGACGTCGTCGAGGTCGCCGGCGTGCTCCACCGCCAGGTCGAGCTGGCCGAGGCGAAGGTGCGGTACCGCTCGCCCGGCGTCCCCGCACGCGTCGAGCCGACCGGGAGCGGATTCCGCCTCCACCTGGTCGAACCGGCCTACGCGGTCGCCCCTGGGCAGGTGGTCGCGCTGTACGACGAAGGTGCGATCGTCGGGTCAGGTGTGGTGTCGTCCGCGCGTCGTAACTAGGATCAACGCGTGCTTCTCGCTCTCAGCGCAGGCGACATCGCCTATTACGCCCTCGCGGTCTTCCTGATCGCCGTCGGCCTCGGCCTCGGCTTCATGTTCCTCCGGCTCGCCGGAACGTTTGGACGCTTGTCCTCGTTTATTCAAGGAACGGAACGCGAACTGCTTCCCGTGATCAGCAAGGTCGGCGTCAGCGTCGACAAGGTGAACGGACAGCTCGACAAGGTGGATCAGGTGACGGACAGCGCAGTGGACATGGCAGACAGCGTGGACACGGCCGTCCGCGCGGTCAGCATGGCGATCGCGCGCCCGGTGCAAAAAGTCTCAGGCTTCGCCGCCGGGGTCAGCCACGGTGCCTCCGCGTTCAAGGCGCGCCGTGACTTCGGCGACGCCGTCCGCGTCGGCAAGGACGCTGCGGCCCGTCGCGAGCGCGATCTCGGCGACGAGCTCAAGTATGCCGGCGGGGACGAGCACTAGCCAGTGGACGAGATCGCTCTCTCGCTCCCGCGCGAGCGTGCGTTCGGCGGCGTCGCCGGCCTCGTTCTCGGTGGTGCTGCGGCACGCCACGGAGTCACGGTCGACGTCCTCGACGACTTTCAGCTCGCGCTCGACTCGCTGCTCGACCAGGAGGAGGGCGAGAGCGACGTCCAGATCGTGCTCAAGATCGAGGGCGCCTCGATCGACGCCTCGATCGGGCCGTTCGACGACGCCACGGTTGCCGAGCTCGAGCAGGAGCCCGGCGAGTCGCTGGGACTGAGCCGTCTTCTCGCCACGGTCGTCGACACTGTCACGGTGAACCGGCGCGCCGACGGCTGCTTCGTCGAGCTGCACAAGGTCTTCCAGCCGGCGGCGGAGAGCGCCTGATGCCCCGCGAGTCCGACAAGATCCTCCTCCGCCGCTATCACGAGCACGGCGACCTCGCGGCGCGCGAGCAGCTGATCGAGCAGTACCTCTCGCTCGTCCGCTCGCTGGCCCGCCGTTACAGCTACCGCGGCGAGCAGCTGGACGATCTCGTCCAGATCGGCTGCATCGGCCTGATCAAGGCGATCGACCGCTTCGACCTCGATCGCGGCGTCGAGCTGACGACCTACGCCACCCCGAACATCATCGGCGAGATCAAGCGCCACTTCCGGGACAAGGGCTGGGCCGTACGCGTGCCGCGTGGCCTACAGGAGCTGAACGTCCAGCTCTCGAAGCTGATCGAGGATCTGACCGTCCAGCACGGCCGCTCGCCCACGATCCCCGAGCTCGCGAAGGCCGCCGGCGTCGAGGAGGAAGCGGTGCTCGAAGCCCTCGAGTCCGGCCGCGCCTACACCTCGCTCTCGCTCTCCTCGGGCGGCTCGGACGAGGACGGCGAGCTCGACCCGCTCGAGTCGCTCGGGACCGAGGAGCATCAGTACTCGGTCTCGGAGGACCGTGCGGTGCTCGCGCCCGGTTTTCGCGCGCTCGACGAGCGTGAGCGCCGGATCCTCCACCTCCGCTTCTTCGACGGACTCACCCAGTCGCAGATCGCGCAGCAGGTGGGGATCTCGCAGATGCACGTCTCGCGCCTGATCCGCCGGGCGCTCGAGAAGATCCGCGAGGAGATCGCAGGCGACGAGGACTTCGACGAGCAGCCGGTCGAGCGCGCCGCGGGCTGATCCCGTGGGGGAGGAGCGGGCGTTCTACCTTCGCGCGCTGCTCGCTGTTCGCGAGGCTGCTGGCGAGACTTTGTCAGACGGGCGCGCCGAGCTCGTCGAGCACGAGACGGACGATGTCCCCTGGTTCGAGCTTCGCCCACGTGTATCCGGAGCGTGTGGGATGTCGGTGACGCCCCAACGGCCCTGGCTACGGTGAGCTCAGCGTCGGTCTTGGTCGGACGGAGTTCTGGGGTGGGCCCGAAGAAACGCTAGCGCGGTTGAACGAGGTCACCGAAGCCGTGATCGCCGGTCGCTTTGGCGAGGACGTTCGCGGACGACGGTACGTTGGACGCATCGGCCTCCGCCGTGAGGTCTATGTCTTCGGAGGCAACGTGATTCGGTTGCATTCGCGTCGAGGCGCACGCGGTTGGACATCGCTTGAGTACGACCCGTACTGAGAGAGATCCTGGGCGTCCCTACAATCCCGGGGTGCACACCTCCGCCGAGCTCCGTGAGGGCTTCCTCTCCTTCTTCGAGGAGAAGGGTCACCTCCGCGTCGCCTCCTGGCCGCTCGTCCCGCGCGCCGGCGACACCTCGACGCTGCTCACGACGGCCGGGATGCAGCCGCAGATGCCCTACTTCCTCAAGCAGGAGGATCCGCCGGCGCTCCTGACCGCGACCTCACAGAAGTGCTTTCGGACCCCCGACATCGACGAAGTCGGCCGCGACGGGCATCACCTCACCTTCTTCGAGATGCTCGGCAACTTCTCGTTCGGGCAGTACTTCAAGGAGGGGGCTATCGAGTTCGCGCGCGAGTTCATCCAGGAACGCCTGCGACTCGACTGGGATCGCGTCTGGGTCACCGTCCACGCGGGCGACCCGACCTTCGAGCTCGGCCCCGACGAGACCGCGATCCGGCTCTGGGAGCAGGTGGGGATGCCGAGCGAGCGGATTGTCCAGCTCCCCTCGGCCGAGAATTTCTGGTCGGTCGGCGGCCCTGGGCCGTGCGGGCCGGACTCGGAGATCTACTGGGACTGGGGGGCCGAGCACGGCTGCGGCGAGGTCGGTTGCGCGCCCGCCTGCCCGCGCTGCGACCGCTTCCTCGAGTTCTGGAACCTCGTCTTCATGGAGTTCGAGCAGCATCCGGACGGGACGCTGACCCCGCTCCCCGAGCAGAACATCGATACCGGGATGGGGCTCGAGCGACTCTCCGCGATCGTCCAGGACGTGCCCAACCGCTCGGTCTACGAGACCGACGGCTACCAGGCGATCATGGCCTGGGTCGCCGCGGAGAGCGGGGTTGCCGTTGGGGAGTCCGAGGCCGCGACGAAGGCTCATCGCGTGCTCGCCGACCACGGGCGGGGAATGACGTTCCTCGTCGGCGACGGTGTGACGCCCTCGAACGAGGGCCGCGGCTACGTCCTCCGCCGGATCATCCGCCGTGCGATCCAGCAGGCGCGGACGATCGGGCTTCAGGATCTCTGGCGGCTCTCCGACGTCGTCGTCGAGCAGATGGCGTCCTCCTATCCCGAGCTCGCCGAGAACCGCGAGCGGATCAGCCGCGTCCTGGAGGAAGAAGAGGAGCGGTTCGCGGAGACGCTCGAGCGCGGGATGCGCGAGTTCCAGGGGCTCGCCGGCCGGGGGCCGATCTCGGGTGAGGACGCGTTCAAGCTCGCCGCGACCTACGGCTTCCCGATCGAGCTGACGACCGAGCTCGCCGAGGAACGCGGCCAGGCCGTCGACCTCGACGGCTATGCGGCGGCGATGAACCGGCACCGTGAGATATCGCGGCCGATCTCCTCGTTCGACCTCGGCGTCCAGGTCACCGGCGGGCGGAGCGACTTCGTCGGCTACGAGCAGACGGATGTCCTCACCGCGATCGTGGCGTACGCCGACCTCGACGGCGGCCTTTTTCAGGCGAAGCTCGAGCGCTCGCCGTTCTACCCCGCGGGCGGCGGGCAGGTACGCGACGCCGGCTACATCGACAACGAGCTGACCGGTGCCCGTGCCGAGCTGATCGAGGCGGCGCGGCTCGACGGTGACCAGGTCCTGACCTTCAAGGGCGAAGGCTTCGCGAACGGCGACCGGGTGCGGGCCGTCGTCCCGTGGTCGGTGCGCTTCCCGACGATGGCGAACCACACCGCGATTCACCTCCTCCACGAGGCGCTCAGGCGCGTCCTCGGCGAGCACGTCCGCCAGGCGGGCTCGGCGGTTCGCCCGGACAAGCTCCGCTTCGACTTCACTCACGACAAGGCGCTGACGCCGCAGGAGCGAGCCGAGGTCGAGCGGATCGTGAACGAGCAGGTCTTCCAAAACCACCGGGTCCGGATCTTCGAGACGCCGATCGAGGAGGCGCGGAAGCTCGGTGCCCAGATGCTCTTCGGCGAGAAGTACGGCGAGGTCGTCCGTGTGGTCGAGATCGAAGGGTTCTCACGGGAGCTCTGCGGAGGGACGCATGTCCGCTCGACCGCGGAGATCGGCCCGGTCGCGATTCTCTCCGAGGGCTCGGTCGGCTCGGGCGCGCGGCGGATCGAGGCGGTCAGCTCCGGCGAGGCCTATGCGCTCCTCCACGGACGGGCGCACGAGGCGGACGAACTGCGCGATGCGCTCCAGCGGGTGCGCAAAGAGAAGGGGGCGCCTGCCGCGGACGGTGAGGCGGACTTCGTCGTCACTCGCGAGACCGCTGCCGGCGGAGTCACCGTCCTCGTCGTCGAGGTGAAGAGCGGCGATCCGCTCGACGTCTCGGACCGGCTCAAGCAACAGCATGCTCCGGCCGTCGTGATCGCAGGGCTGCGTGCGAACGGGTCGGCGCAGCTCCTGATCACCATGGACAAGTCGCTCGAGGCCCGCGGCCTGAACGCGGGCGACGTGATTCGCGAGGCCGCCGCGCTGATCGGCGGCAAGGGGGGCGGGAGGCCGACGATGGCCCGCGCCGGCGGCAAGGACGTCGACCGGCTGCCTGCCGCAGTCGCGCTGGCCGAGCGCAGCATCCTCGAGGCACTCGCTTGAGAGTGACCTCGTGAAGGTGATGGCCCTCGACTACGGCGCGGCTCGGACCGGCGTCGCGGTCTCCGACGCCACCGGAACGCTCGCGCGCCCGGTCACGGTCGTCGAGCGCGCAGCCACAGCCTCAGGCCTGCGCCGGCTCGCGGATCTCGTCGCCTCGGAACAGGCCGAACGGATCGTGGTCGGGCTCCCGCTGACGCTCCGCGGCGCCGCCGGCGCGCAGGCGGAGGAGACCGAGCGCTTCGTCGTCGCGCTCCGTTGCGCCGTCTCCGTCCCCGTCGAACAGTTCGACGAGCGCTTCACGACCGTGCTCGCGGCACGCAATTCCACCGCGAGCGCGCCGGAAGATGCACGTGCCGCCGCCCACCTCCTCGAGAGCTACCTGGCATGGGCGACAGACCGGGCGTGACCCCACCGCGCCCCGGCCGGCCCTCGCGGCCACGGACCTC
>Ga0136611_10000241_pt1 | contig 34261 bp, 23 predicted proteins | sample AntDrymUQ2232306_2_FD_106645 | JGI IMG/M metagenome (GOLD analysis project Ga0136611, IMG submission 106645) | Polar desert sand microbial communities from Dry Valleys, Antarctica - metaG UQ223 (23.06) | ecosystem: Environmental > Terrestrial > Soil > Desert | place: Antarctica: Dry Valley...
CGCCAGGGCGCGAAGTCGCTCGCGGCTGAAGCGCATCACGAGCGACGGGAGGAAGTCGGGGGCATGGCCGTCGCGCAGCGCGCCGAGCGACTCGCGCACGTGCCGGGCGATGGTGGCGTCGCCAAACGTGCCTCGGAACTCCGGGGCGAGGTGGGCCGCGATCCGCGCGGCGAGGGCCGTGTCCGCCCCGACCTCGCCGCCGCTGTCGCGAGCGTCAGGACGGCCAAAGACGAGCTCGCCGAGTGGCCGCTCAAGCTGTCGCGGGCCGGTTGGGTCGAGCCGAAACAGCTCCGACGCCCCGTGCGACGTCGAGTCGATCAGGCCCACGTCGCGAAGCCGCCGGAGGTGATACGAGGCGGTGGATTGCGCGAGGCCGAGCCGTTCGACGATGGCCTTGACCGCGAGCGGCGAGGCCGACCCGGCAAGCACACAAAGGATTTTGAGGCGAGTGGAGTCCGCCAACGCACGCAACAATGCCAGAGCGCCACCATCGTCGGTCGGCCAATGCTCAGGCGAGCGATGGTGCGTCATGCGTTCATCATCGACGCACATGGCGGCCACGTCAAGCATCATCTAGATGCATCGATATAACGCAACGCAGCGGCCGAGGCCTACGCCGGCGTGCTGGGCATCACCGGCTCGGCGTCGCTCCGCTTCGCCAGCAGCACGACCCCGGCGGCCACCGCCGACAGGGCGGCGTAGGCCCAGAACAGCGGCGCATACGTGCCGAGCGCGTCGTACGCCATGCCCGCGCTGATCGGAGCCAGGGCGGTCCCCGCCGTCACGAACGCCGCGAGCGCGCCGGCGATGGTGGCGTAGCGGTCGCGCCCGTACAAGTCCGCGACGAATGCCGGTCGCACCAGGGTCAGTGCGCCCCTGGCGGCGCCGAACAGGCAGATGAAGGCGAACACCCCGACCGGCCCCGGGACGGCGAGCGCGATGACCAGCGAGACCGGCAGGATGCCGAGCACGATGGCGGCGGCGACTCGACGCGGCGCGCGGTCGCCGACCAGTCCAAGGATGATGCGGCCGACGACTTGCATCGCCCCAACGAGCCCCGTGGCCGTCGCCGCGAACATCAGGTCGTAGCCCACGTCTTGGAGGTACGCCACGAGGTGGACATGCACGGCGATGCTGACCATCGAGCTGATGCCGAACGCGACCGCGAGCCACCGGAACGCCGGCTCGCGCAGCGCCACCCCCACCGGCACCGAGCGCGCGCATCCGCCCGCTGCTCGATGATCCGGGCCGTGGGCGTCGCCATCGAGATGCAGGCCGAGATCCTCGGGGCGGCGCCGGAGCAGCAGCGCGTGGGGCACGATCGTGCTGATGCCCAGGAAGATGGCGAGCGTCACCAGCGCCGATCGCCAGCCCTGGGCTTCCACGAGCCAGCTCTCGATGGGCATGAAGATCGTGCTGGCGAACCCGGCCATCAGGGTGACGGCGGTCAGTGCGCGGGTCCGATCCCGCTCGAACCACGCCGTCACCACCGCGAACGCGGGCTCGTAGAGCACGGCGGACATGGTGACCCCGATGAGGGCCCAGACGACGTAGAGTTCGGTCAGGCTCGAGACGCGGGACCACGCGACCATGAGCACCGTCGCCGCCACCGAACCAACGGACATGAGCAGGCGCGGCCCGCGCGCGTCCAGCCAGCGCCCGACCGGCGCGGCACAGACGCCCGAGAGCAGGATCGCGAGCGACAGTGCACCGGACGTCTCGCCGCGCGACCAGCCGAGCTCGGCCCCCATCGGCGGCATGAGGACCGAGAAAGCGTAGTAGAGGATGCCCCAGGTGATCGTCTGGGTGATGCCGAGCGTGAGGACGAGCCACCAGCCGTAGTAGACGCCCGCCGGCCATCGCGACGACGGCCGGCGGGACGCACTCGATGGCGGCCTACTAGACGGCGCTGGATCAGCGGCCACAGCAGGCCACGCCGGCCGGTGCGAGCACGAGCACCTCGGAGCCGGACAGCGGATCGATGGATGGCGGGGCGGCGGAGCAGACGCCGGTCTCGGGGAGGACCAGCTCGACGCTCCGGGCCGCTTCCATGTCGCCGGCAATCGCGGCCACCACCGACCGCACCTGCTCGTAGCCGGTCCGCATGAGGAATGTCGGGGCGCGTCCGTAGCTCTTCATGCCGACCGCGTAGTAGCCCGACTCAGGGTGGCGCAGCTCGGCCTCGCCGTGCGGCGGGACGCTCCCGCACGAGTGGAGGTTCGGGTCGATCAGCGGCGCCAGCGCGCGCGGCGCCTCGACGATCTCGTCCAGATCGAGCCGCAGCTCGCGGGCGAGCGAGAGGTCCGGACGGAAGCCCGTCGCCACAATGATCTCATCGACCGGGGGCAGCTCGCGGTCGCCGCTCGCCGCGACGATGCCCTCGGCGGTCCTGGCGAGGCGGTTCATGCCGAAGCCGATGGCCAGGGTCACGGCACCCTGCTCCACGATTGCGCGGGCGCTGCTGCCGAGCGCGCCGCGCGCCGCGAGCCCGTCCGCGCCCTCGCCGCCGAAGAGGCCGGCCGCGCTCGGCCGTCGCACCGCCCAGGTGATCTGCGTGGACGGCTCTTCCTGGGTCAGCGCGACCAAATCGAGCAGGACGTTGAACGCGGAGTGCCCGCTGCCCACGACCAGCACGCGGCGTCCCGCGAATCGGCCGCGATCCACTCCGCGCACGTCGGGGATGCCGTGGCTGAGACGGTCGGCCAGGGCCGCCTCGCCGAGCGCCGGCACGCCGCTCGCCCCGACGGGGTTCGGCTGATTCCATGTACCCGACGCGTCGATGACGGCCTTTGCGGCAATCAGCGACTCGTCGCCATCGTGCGCGCGGACGTGCAGCACGAACGGCATGCTCGCGCGGCCGGCGCTCTTCAGCTTGTCGGCGCCGGGCCGGCTCACCGAGACGACGCGCGCGCCGTAGCGCACGTGGGGCGCCAGCCGAGGGTGGCGGGCGAGCGGCGCGAGGTACCGCTCGACCAGCTCGGCGCCGGTCGGGAGGGCGCGCGGCTCCGGCGACGACCAGCCGGTTTCTTCGAGCAGATCGACGGCCGCGGGATCGACGTTGAACTCCCAGGGGGAGAACAGGCGTACATGGCCCCACGCCAGCACGCTGGCCCCTGCCGACGGCCCGGCTTCGAGCACGATCGGCCGTTCGCCGCGACCGATCAGATGGGCGGCGGCAGCAAGGCCGACGGGGCCGGCGCCGATGATGGCGACCGGCAGTGAAAAGTCGTTCACGACGCCTCCAATGGTGCAATATAGACGGATGTCGATATCCGTGATGTTGCCACGGGACATAGATGAATGTCAATATGTGAGTGTGAAAGCCGTCGCGCAACTCCTCGAGTGCTGCCCGCCGCTGCTCCAGGCCCCGCTGAGCCAGGCGGACGCCGAGCGGCTCGCTGCCGCGCTGAAGGTGGTAGCAGATCCTGCTCGCTTGCGCATCCTGAGCTTCCTCGCCAGTCAACCCGCTGGCGAGGCGTGCGTCTGCGACCTCGTCGAGCCGTTCGGGCTCTCCCAGCCGACCGTCAGCCACCACCTCAAGATCCTCCACGAGGCCGGTCTGCTCGACCGCTCCAAGCGCGGCGCATGGGTCTTCTATCGGCTGCTCCCCGACCGCTTGCAAGTACTTCGCGACGCGCTCGGAGCGCCGGCCATCGCCGCGAGTTGAGGCAGCGTCAGTTCCCGAATATAGCGTCTCTCGTCACTGTTGATCCGACCGTCGATCCTGTTCGGAGCCGGTCGAGCTCCACTGTCATCCCTCGCTACGTTTCGGAATGACAAGCATGTCGACGGATCAATTCACACGATCGGCGCTGTATGGGCGGGCTACGTACGCGTCGGTGAGCACACGCTATCCCGACTCACCGCGTCCTCGTAGTCTGCGCTCTCCTCGCCGCCGCATCAGCTTCGTTTGCTCCAATTACCGCCGGCCGTGCGCGGGAAGCCGCGACGAGCGTCGCCACCAGCACCGCGTAGAGCATCGGCCGGCCGAACGCCGCGAAGCCGAGCAGGGCGCCGCCGCCGGTCAGCAGGCGCAGGTCGAACATGTCGTGCGTGGCGAGCGACCAGTTCACGACCGTGACCGTCAACAGCGCGTAGCCGAGGTACAGGAGGATGCGAGCCGGCTTCGGCAGCGCCGGCGTGCCCCGATTCGCCCACGCGCCCTTGGTCAGCGCGTCCCAGGCGAGGCCGAACGCGATGAAGCCGACTCCGGCCCAGCCGAACAGGGGCGTGAACTTGTTCTCGATGAAGTCGGTTTGCCGCACGACGGCCCCGACGAGCAGCAAGAAGATTAGGGCCAGCGCCCGCTCGCGGGTGAGCCGCCCGCGCGCGAGCCACCAGGCGGCCAGCGCGACGCCGATCGCGGCCCACCACGCATCGACCGTCTCCCATCCGAGCGAGTCGAGCATACCAAGTGGACGGCCGGGGCGCGTGGCCTCCCACCAGATTCGCAGGACGGCGAAGCTCACGAGGTAGACCGCGAGCGGCGTGCTGCCGCGCCGGGCGAGCCGAAGCCCGATCGCCAGCGCCGCCGCGTCCACGAGCAGGAACCTGGGCGTGGCGACGAGGTTGACCATGCCCCCGAAGACGACGAACGGCGCCGCCGCGCCGATGAAGCCGAAAGAGCCGAGCGCGCCCGCGATGCTTCCGGAGAGGTACGAGACGAGCCCGAACCCGGTGTACGCGACCACCAGCAGCAGCGCCCACGACTCGGCGGCCTCCCCGATGTCCGCGGCCGTCGGCGGGCCGCGCGGCGCCTCGACAGCCTCGGGATCGGGGCCGCCGAGCTCGGTCAGGGTCAGGTCGGGCAGCATCTCGGTGACCTCATCTTCCAGCACGTCGATGAGATCCGGCGCGTCGGCAGGCGCGTCGGCTATCGAGCCCGCGATTGGGACCGCCGCCCCCGTCGATGCGACCGCCCGCCCGCGCGCCAGCCGCTCCACCAGCCACCAGGACAGCCCGATGCCCAGCGGCGCCAGGGCCGCGCCGGCGTACGCCAGCAACGCGGGCGCCAGCGCGATCTCGTCGACCCGCTCGGCGCCGTCGAGCCAGACGTCGTACGTCCTCCAGGCGAGCAACGGCGCCAGGACCGCGAACGGCGCCCACGGCGGGAACCGCTCCGCGACCACGTCGGTGGTCCAGCCGGCGACCTGCCGAATGAAGATCGCCACGTCGATGCCGATGAGCAGCAGCAGCGGCATGATGAGCAGGCGCAGCGACGTGACGTCGTCCTCGATCCGCGCCATCATCAGCGGGATGCCGGTCAGCACTCGCCAGTCTTCGAGGCTGCGCGCCTGGGCCGGCACGAGCTGGGCTGCCGCGAGGAGCAGCAGCGCGACGAACGCCAGCGCCGCGTTGCGCCGCGCCCACCGCGGGCGCGCGACCATCGTGCCGACGGCCGCCATCGTGCCGACGGCCACCCAGAGGCTCGGTGTGGCCGCGAGATCGGCCCACTCGGTGCTGCTCGGCGGGTCCGTCCAATCGGCGAGCGTCAGCAGGAAGAAGCCGAGGACCGCGAGCCGCGTTTTCAGGCCGGCAAAGAGCGATCCGACCAGGATCAGGCACCACGCGACCGCGAACAGCAGGATGGTGGCCGGCAGGAGCGCGACGGGGACCAGCGAGCCGCGCCCCGGCGTACCGTTGGGGGTGGGGATCAACGGCCAGCGGCCGCGCCAGACGTCGCCGAACAGCAGGGCGACGATCATCACGGCCAGCACGATGGCGGCGAACCAGATCAACGAGCTCGTCGCGACGGGCAGGCCACGCACGTCGATCGTGTCGTCGCGCAGGTCGGCCCAGACGAAATCGCGCAGCACGCCGAACGGCAGGCCCCAGGCGGTCGCGGCGGCGCCGGCCAGCCGCCCGCGCGGCCGGCGCGGCGAGTGGGGCGCCTCCATCTGCGCGGGCTGCGCGGTCACGGGCGCGGGTACCCCACCAGCACGGTCCCCAGCGGCGCGACGATGACCTGGCCCACGAGCGTCGGGCGAGGCCCGAGGGTCCGGCCGCTGAACGTCCCGCTCAGGCGCCGCGAGCGCGCGACCACCTCGCCGGTGGCGGCGTCGAGCGCCACGAGCTGCCCGTTCTCTAGGGTCAGCAGCACAAGCCCATCCTCGACGCCAACCGCGCCGTAACGCGTCACCGGCGGCCGATACCGCCACCGCTCCGCGCCGCTCGCCGCATCTAGGCCGATCACCTCGCCCGAGAACAGGCCGATCACCACGGTGTCGCCGGTCACCCAGGGCCGTTCGCGGATGCTGGCGGCAACCGCCCCGAGGCCCGTGCGCCAGCGCTCGCGGCCATCGGCGGTGCCGAGGGCGAGCAGGGCCGGACCCGCGCCGCCCCCACCGGCCGCGACCACGAACAGCGTATCGCCACTCGGGCTCAGCGCGGCGCCGCCCGAGACGGTGCCGACCACGTCCGCGCGCCAGCGCGGCGCGCCGGTGCCCAGATCGAACGCGGCGGGCTGCGTGCTGACGTACACCACGCCGTCATGCACCACGACGCCACCGGCCACGCCGATGCCAGCAAGAAGCATGGACCAGCGCACGGACCCGCTCGCGAGGTCGTGGACGCTCAAGGTGGCCGACACGGCCCCGGCACTCGCGTCGGCAGGCTGCGTGAGCCAGACCACGGCGTCATCCGCGACGACCGGCGGGTGGTAGCTTCGCCCGCCGCCCGGCGCCGTCCAGAGCGCGCGAGCGTCCGGCAGCCGCGCGGCATGGAGCGCGCCACCGGTGCTGACGAGCACCGTGTCGCCCGCGACGACCGGATCGGTGCTCGCGGTCCCGCCATCGAGCGCGAGCCGCCCGGCCCGAACCCCGGCCCCGGTCGTCGGATCGATCAGTGAGAGCCCCCCGCTGGCGTCGATGACGACCGCCCGGCCGCCATATTCGGCCGCCGGCAGCGACAGGATGTCCCGATTGAGCGGCGCGTTGAACACGGACAGCGACCACGCCGGCTCGAGCAGAGGCGCGCCGGTCGGCGCTCCCAGCCGATGCACCGACGCCTTCGTGTCGGCGAGCCAGAGCGCACCGCCGCCGAGGGGCGGCCCGAAATCGAAGCCGGCCACCGTCCCCGGCACCGCATCCGGCGACGGCGGCGTCGGCCACGCGCCGCTCGGGCGGCCATCCAGATCGATGCGGAAGACGCCGCCGTCCTTGCCGGCGACGATCATGCCGCCCTCCACCAGCACCGGCGGACCGACGTACCCCCGATCGTTCAGCGTCCAGCGCATGTGGCCGTCCGCCGCGTCGAGTGCCACCAGCAGGCCGAACTGATCGACGATCGCCACCAGATCGTCCCCGACAGCCGGCGCGGTCCGCACCGCCGGCAGGACGCTCGACGCGCGGCCGGACGGCGACACGCTACCCGTCCAGAGGACCGCGCCGTCGGCGACGTCGAGCGCCGCGACGGCCCCGGCGTGGCTCGCGACGTAGGCGCGGCCGTCCGCAACCACGATCGGCGCCTCGACGGCGCCGGACGCGTCGTACCGCCACAGCTCTTCGCCGGAGGCCGCATCGAGCGCGTACACAGTCCCCCGATCCGACCCGACGATTGCGACGGCCCTGTCGTCACTCAGAGAGCCGCCCTGGGGGTCGCTCTGGGCGGTCCCCTGGGCGAGCGCGGGCGCCGACACCACCGGCGCGCCCGCGTCCATTCGCCACCGTTCCTTGCCTGTGTCCGCGTCGAGGCCGTAGATCCAGCCGTCCTCGCTGCCCACGACGACCACGGCGCCGGCCACCAGCGGGCGAGTCGCCACGTTGTCGCCGGCCTGGAACGACCACAAGAACAAGCCACGCGCGTCGAGCGCGTACACCCGCCGGTCGCTCGCACCGACGTAGACGCTGCCGCGCACCGAATCGAACGCGGGCGGGCCGTAGATCGTGCCCTCGGGATGGAACCGCCAGAGGATCGAGCCGGTCGGGTCGGCCGCGTCGAAGGCGACCAGGTCCCCGCTGTAGCTCACCGCGAGCACGGCCGGCGGGTCGGTCGGGATCCAGAGCGGGAGCACCGTGCTGGCGACGCTCGCCGTCGATGATGACCTTCCCACGGTGACGAGGCGCCACGCCTCCGGCGACCCGAGCACCGCGCGCGTCGGCTCGCCCGTCACATCCCCGGCAAGCGCGGTCGCCGAGGAAGTCCCCGCCCCCGCGCTCGGGCCGGACGCCGCTCCCATGCTTGCAGCGGACGCCGAAGGGGAGCTCGGTGCCGTCGCTGAGCCGCGCGCGAGATCCGGGGCGACCAGCGGCGCCCGGTCGCGGGCCGACAGCCGTACGGTGCTCCCCGTCAGGTCCCCGTGCTCGTCGTACTCGCGCGATCCGACCGCGCCGACGCCCTCGCAGACGCGATCTTCGGTGGTCGTATCGCGGACGGGCCGGTCGTTCTGCAACAGGACGAGCCGCACGCGCACGCGCAGGCAGTTCTCGGTTGGGTCATCCGGATCGAACGTGTCGGTGCGCGGCTCGGGCGCGAGGATCTCCCCTTCGACGCGGTACTGAGCCACGTCGCCGAAGCGCCCCTCACCTTCCCAGGTGGCGCCGACCTGGAGATCGGCCGGCAACACGCGCAGGGCGGGATCGAAGACGAGGTCGGTATCGGTGTCGGCCTCGTGGACGGCCACGACGGACTCGCCGTCGTCGTCCCGGACGGACGTGAGCGTCGTGGACGTGAGCCGCCCGTCGGCGGCCAGTTTCCGCTCGTGGGTCTCGATCACCGCGACGTGGGCCAGGCGCGTGCGCAGCTCGGTCATCGTATCCGCGCGCTCCGACATGCCGTAGCGCCGCGTGATCGCGAAGGTCGATGCGGTGCGCAGGCCGAACAGCCCCACGCGCCCGGCCCCGACGACGGTCGTGTTGCGGCTGCTCCAGCCGCGCACCGTGCCACCCGGATCGAGCTCGGCAGTGAGGACCGCGTCGCCGTCGCGTTGCGGCGCGAAGCGTTCGAGGAGTGGGCCGCCCGCCGGTGCCCGCGCGCGCCACGGCAGGGCCAGCGCGACACCGACGGCCGCGACGACCCCGAAAATCGCGAGGGTGCCCACCGTCTCACCCAGCAGCCGACGCAATCGCACGGACATGACCGCCGAGCGGGATTCCGCCGCGTCCCACCGGTGCGGCATCACAGGGTACTCCGGTCGGGACGACGCCGGCTCGGATCCAGTTCCACCGCCTCGGACCCCTCACCCCTCCCCCTCGCCTGTCGGCGCGTGCGCGAGCCGGCTACGATGGCCCTGATTCGTACGCGCCCCATCGGCTCCGAACGCGCGGGCCGCGTCGGACTGCACCCTCCGAGCCACGACGCCAGAAAGGCCGCACCATGAAGATCACCGACGTCAAGTGCGCCATCATCGGCCAGAACCCGGTCGTCCGCATCGTCACCGATGAGGGCATCGACGGCTTCGGCGAGGCCGAGTCCACGAAGCCCTACCTCACCCCGCACATCCTGTTCTTCCGCGACTCGCTGCTCGGCGAAGACCCGACCAACGTCGAGCGGGTCATGCTCAAGATCCGCCAGCGCGGCAGCTTCAAGCCGTGGGGGAGTGCGATCAGTGCGGTCGAGATGGCACTCTGGGACGTCGCCGGCAAGGCCGCCGGGGTGCCGGTCTACAAGCTACTCGGCGGGAGGATCCGCGACCGCGTGCGCATCTACAACGGCGGCGTCCGCTACCCGATGACCGAGTACACGCCCGAGGAGTACGCCGAGAGTACGCGCAAGATGCTGGCATCCCCCGAGGGCTTCACCATCATCAAGCAGCCGATCGCATTCCACTCGCCGATGAAGCGCGTCATCCCGGACTTCTTCTACGGCGAGCCGACGCCGGCCGGCGGCCTCCAGGGCGTCCTCGACCGCGGCGCGATCACCGAGCGGGGCATGAAGCACGTCGTCGCCTGCGTCGAGGCGATGAAGGAGGTCACCGGCGACGGGGTGGGCCTGGCGCTCGACTGCGGCCCCGGCTTCACGCCGAACGACGCGCTGCGCCTGGCGCGGGCTGTCGAGCCGCTGAACCTCATGTGGCTCGAGGACATGATCACCGGCGACTACACGCCCTACGTCATGGCCGACCTGTACCGCGACGTGACCTGGGCGACGACCACGCCGATCCACACCGGCGAGCAGATCTACCTGCGCCAGAACTTCAAGGAGCTGATCGAGCGGCGCGCCGTCAACGTGGTCGGCCCGGACCCGGCCGACGTCGGCGGCATTGCGGAGCTCAAGTGGATCGCCGAGTACGCCGACCTGCACGGCATCCTGATGGCCCCGCACGGCGTCTTCGACGGGCTGCTCGGGCTCGCGGCGCTGGTCCAGGTGTCGGCGGCGCTGCCGCACAACTTCGTCGCCTTCGAGTACCCGGTCGGCCGCCCCGACTGGTGGTACGACATCGTCGAAGGTCTGCCGAACCCGATCGCCAGGGACGGGTTCATCGAGGTCTGGGATCGGCCGGGCATGGGGGTGACGCTCAACCCCGAGGCGACCAAGCCGTACCTGCCCGAAGGCAGCGGCGACTTCTTCGACTGATCCGGTCCGGTTCGGCTGAGCCGCTTCGACCAGTCCGGCGCGCGAGGCAGGAAGGAGGCGTTCCATGAGCGACGCGATGCACGAACGCGAGCGACGGCCCGACGACGGCGCCTCGGTGACGGTCGAGTCCCTCAGCGCGGTCACGCTCGCTACCCACGACATGAGCCGAGCGGTGCGATTCTACCGCGGGCTCGGGTTCGGGTTGCGCCACGGAGGCGAGGACGCGGACTTCACGAGCTTCTCGATCGGAGCGGGGTACCTCAACCTGATCGCGCAGCCGCCCCAGCGCGAGTGGTCGTGGTGGGGCCGGCTGATCTTCTACGTCTCGGACGTGGACGCGATGCACGAGCGTGCGCACAGCCTCGGCTTCGAGCCGCCGTTCTCGCCGCGCGACGCCGAGTGGGGCGAGCGCTACTTCCACCTCACCGACCCGGACGGCCACGAGCTGAGCTTCGCCATGCCCCTCTCGGAGCCCGCTGACTGAAGACACCCTCCGGACGATCCAGCGGTGCGCTGGCGTCTCAGTCGATCAGTGCGCCCGCGCGGGCTCGGATGATGGCCTCAGCTTCGGCGCAGATCCCCTTCACGATCGCGCCGGCCGGCTCGGTGTCCCGGATGAGCCCGACGGCGCTGCTCGCCAGGACTCTGGCAACCGACGTGTCGCCGCTCGCTCTCGCACGATCGAGCTGCGACTGCAGGCGGCCGGCTTCCGCCTTGGCTTCAGTCTCGCGACCATCCCACGTCAGGGTGAACTCGTTCTGGATGCAGCGCAGCGCCACCGTCGGCCCGAAGTCGGCGTTGCCGACAACGTCGAAGACGCGCGTCCACACCGTATCGTCGGTGCCCGCGCCAAGCAGCGGCTCGCGCATGAAGTGAGGGATGAGCGACTCGGCGGAGGCGTAGAACCGAGTGCCGATGTTCGCCCCTTGCGCGCCGAGCATCAATGCCGCCGCCAGTCCCCGCCCGTCCGCGATACCGCCTGCCGCCAGGACGGGGATGCCGCCGGCCACATCGACGACGGCGGGCACCATCGAGAGCGTGCCGATGCTGCCGACGTGGCCGCCGCCATCGTAGCCTTGCGCCACGAGCACGTCCGCGCCCGCCCCAATGGCCTCCCGGGCCATCGCGACCGTCTGAACCTGGCAGATGATGCTGGCTCCGCGCCGACGTGCCTGCGCGATGAGGTCGGCCGGAACGACGAACGAGTGACCGATGATCGCAATGCCCTCGTCGAGCGCGACAGCTTGAAGCTCCGCGGATCGCAGCTGACTCACGTCGGGGTCTCGCTGCGTCGAGATGAACCCCACGCCAAAGGATCTGTCGGTCAGCGACCGCGCCAGGCGGATCTCCTGGCGCAGCCACTCGGCGGACGTCAGGCCGGGCGCGCTGCCCGAGCCGCCGATCATGCCGAGGCCACCGGCGTTGGACACGGCCGCTGCCAGCTCGCCCCCGGCCGAGCCGGACATGGGCGCGTTCATGATGGGATGATCGAGGCCGAACAGGTCACTGAACGTCGTACGCAGCACGGCAGCCTCCCTAACGAGAAAGAACGACGGGGCGCCACGGGTCGAAGGACTGGTGCTAGGTCGCCTCGGCCGCGTCCCACTCCGTGCCCCAGCCGGCGGAGCGGTACATCTCGTCGGCGGCGTGCTGCGTGAACTCGATGACGACCTGCTCAGCGGGAATGCCGAACGTCTCGGTGCAGGCCGCCATGATGCCCTCGGCGAGGCGCAGACGCTGGTCGGCCGGCCGGCCGCGCCGAACGTCGCACATCACCATCACCACGGGCGTCGGCCCATCTTCGTCGCAGCGGTACAGGTTGTCCGGCCCGAGCTCTCGGAAGCCGACGTTGACCATGCTCGGCCGGGTCTGCATCACCTCGGCGTAGAGCGCCCCGAGCCGGGCTGCGAGGTCCCGCTTGACGCCCGACTCGAAGCGGCCGGGCAGGTCGAGCTGGAGGTATGGCACGCTCAGCGCGATCCGGGCGCATACGTGCCCGTGAGCTGCGGCGTCGTGCCCTCCTGCCCCTTGTTCTGCATGTCGAGCCGGGTCTCGCGGCCCCAGGTACGCTTGAGGTCGTCGCGGACGCCGATCCGGAGCCGCCCGAGCCCCTCGGTCTCCAGCTCGACGCGGTCGCCATCCTGGAAGGCGCTCAGCCCGCGATGATTGGTGCCCGTGGCGAGGACCTCGCCCGGTTCGAGCGTGTGGATCGACGTGACCCACTCGATGCAGCGCGCGATCTTGTGGGCCATGTCGTCGGTGTTGAAGTCCTGCTTGACCTCCCCGTTGACCCAGAGGCGCACGCGCAGGTTCTGCGGATTGGGCACCTCGTCGGCCGTCACGAGGTACGGCCCCATCGGCGCGAACGTGTCCCGCGACTTCATCTGATAAAAGGCCGGGACGCCACGCGCCGACCCGTCGATGAAGTTCGTGTAGCCGAAGACGTACTCCATGGCATCCTCGGCACGCACCCGCGTGGCGCGCTTGCCGATCACGAGCGCCATCTCCGCCTCGCCCTCGAAGATGGTGGCCGGCACGTCCGGCAGCACCATGGTGTCGCCGTGCCCGATGACCGCGTTCGGGGACTTCATGAAGGCGTTGATCGGGGCCGGCTCCGAGCGCGTGCCGTCCTCCATGTAGTTCACCGCCATGCAGACGATGTTCCACGGCTTCGGGAGCGGCGGCCGGATGCGCACCTGCCCGATCGGCACGCCGGTGCCCCGCTCGACCGCCGCCCGGAGCGGTCCGGCAAGCTCGGAGAAGTTCGCGATCACGCCGTTGATGAGGTCGTGCGGCCCGAGGCGCGGGATGTCGCGCACGACGTCGGACATGTCTACGACCGCGTCGCCCTTCAAGACACCAAGCGTGTACTCATCGAAAAATAGGAGCTTCATGGTTCCTCTCCTTCGGCGCCGCGTCACATGGCTCCACGTGCATGGCGCCGGTTGCGCGGCTCGCCGCAATCAGCGCAGGCGGTACTCCCAGACGCGGGCGTCGCGGTACAGGATCAGACCCTCGCCGGCGCGGGTCACGACGACGATGCCGCGCTCGAAGAGCTGCCAGCTCGCGTCGCCCGGCGCCTCCTCTTCGAGCGCCCACCCGAGCGGGCCGTCCGGGCCGCCGAACCCTTCGCGCCAGGTCTTGCCGAACCCAAGTTTCGGCTCGACGAAGCCCTCGGGGGCCGCCAGGCCGAGCGACGCCGGCTCGGGGTCGCGGTAGGTATCGCGGGCGCCAAACCACGTGCCGCCATCGAGCGGCACGCCGCGCAGGCTCGCCGGGCCGTACTGCAGGACGTACATGCCCTTAAGATTCAGCATGACGCCGCCCTGGAAGCGCTGGAGCGGCGTCGGCGCCGTGAACATCGGGGCGACCGCGCAGCCGAGCGGGTGCGTCGCCTTCTCGTACACGGCGATCGTCTCCTCGCCGGCGGTCGGGCAGGAGTCGCGCGGGCGGACGTAGCCCTCGAAGCCGGGGGCCACCGTCCCGACGTTGAGCGTGTCCACGACGCACTGGTCGCCCGCGCGCACGTAGCCGGACACCTCGATCTCGGTGCCGGCCTTGATGTCGAAGGGGCGGTAGTAGGTCGCGCCGTAGGTGCTGTTGACGATCACCGACCGCTCGCCGAGGGCCGCGGCGCGGCCGGGGGGCGGGACGGCCGGAGCCGCGCTGGACGGAGCGGCACCGGCTGGAGCCGCGCTCGCGTCCGGCTTCCCCGGCACTTGGCTGAGGTCGCGCGGCGCCACGTCGCGCAGCGCGACGTCACGTTGGCCGAGGTCGCGGTCCACCACCATCGTCATGACGAACTGCGCCGAGCCGAGCCGCTCGGGGGGCTTCGTCGCGCGGCCGGCCCACTGGCACGCGGTCGGGCCGGTGGGCTGTGCCGCCGCGAGTACCGTCGCGGCACTCCTCGGGGCGAGTGCGGAACCGATCGACAGGCCGGCCGCGAGCAGCAGCGCCGCGCGCATCCGAGTCATGGTCGTCCTCCGTGGGGGGTGTGAGTGGGGAGCTGGGCCGGCGACGGACGGAAGACCGGCTGCGCGTCGCGGCGCCCGGCGTCGCGCGCGCCGGGTTGCCCGGCGGGGTCTGTCGAGGCGTCGCGCCGCCCGGGCGCAGGCGGAGACGGATAGGACGCCGCGGCCTGGTACGCGCCGAGCGAGCGCTTGCGGCGGCCGGTGTTGTCGGCCAGGCCGTAGCGTAGGTCGGCTTCCGGCACGTCCTGCGCGTGGAACCAGTAGGCCCGCGCCACGTACCCGGCCTGCCGGAACGTGTCGAAGGCGATCAGCAGATTCTCGACCTGGGCCTCCTCCGACAGCGACACCGTCTGCCAGCCGAATTCGGTCAGGTGGGTCATCTTGGTCGTCTCGGAGCCCTCATAAGAGACGTACACGTCGCGCAAGTCGTCGAGGTAGTAGCGCAGCCGCTCCTCGGACGTGACGCTGCCGCCGTCGATGTAGATGTGCTGGCCGACGTGGTCGAAGGGGAACGCCCCCGGCCCCCAGCCGGCGTGCTCGATCCCCCGCTCGTAGGTGCCGCACAGGTAGTCGCCGCCGCTAGGGAGGGCGGTCGGGCAGGGCGTCCGCGCAAACAGCACGACCGGGTCGCCGAGGTCGTTGCCGAACAGCCCGCCGGAGAGGACGACCGCGTCCGGGTTGGTGAACTTGATGGTCGCGTAGGCGTGCGTGAGCACCCAGGCGAAGTTCGACGGGTAGATGAAGCTGCCGCCCTTCGGCCGGCCGCGCTCATCGCGCTCGGTCCAGGCGTCCGGCTCGTTCCAGATCTCCCAGTCGCCGATCCGGTCGCTGAATTGCGTCGCGAGCACCGCGACGGCGTCGTCAGCGAAGCGGCGCAGGTACGGGTTGTCGCCGGTGCCGCCGGCGTGCTCGGCATTGCCGGCAGTCCAGCCGTCTTGCGTGCCGGGCCACGCCTCGTGCCCGACCAGCGCGAGCACGCGCAGGTTGTTGGTGAGAGCGACGTCCACGACCTCGTCGTAGGTCGCGAGGGCCGTGCGGCCGTTGCAGCCGACGCTCGTCCAGTCTCTGAAGCAGGCACCGAGCCGGAAGTTGATGCGGACCCAGCTCGCCTCGGCCTCGTGCATGACCGGGCTCTGGAAGGAGAACGACGAGACGAACTGCACGTTGCCGCGATCGTCGATCGCCCAGCCGGCCTGGACCCCCTGGTGCTCGTCCGGCTGGTCGGGTACGGCCGGCTGAGCCGCGCGCGCGGCCGGCGCAAGCGGCGCGGCCATGACGAGCAGGGCGGCGAGCGACGAGAGCAGGCCCAGGAGTGCCCGCGCTCGTGCCCGCATTCGCGCTCGCTCGCTCCTCGGCTCGGGTCCGCGACTGACGCGCCTCAGACGGTCCATCGCGCGCAGCATACCGCACGCGTCAGCATGCTGTCGGCGCCGCCGCGATCGGTCCGCTCGCCGAGCCGCGCGGCGCGGCACGTTACAAGGTGCGACACGCCGTCATCCCAGTAGCACCGCCAGCGTTGTCATACAGTGCGGATGGGTGCGACACAGTCACGACGCGCGTAGCAGCAGCTCGCGCGCAGCTTCTGGTACGCTGATCCGCCGCCAGTCGGCGGCTGCTCCGTGCGCCCGTTCGACGCGCGTCACGTGGCGCAATGTATCGAGCGACCGTCGAATGGACGCGACGGCGCTTCGGGGGGAACTATGGAACAGGCTCGACGTAGTAGGGCGCCCAGGCGGGATGCGTGGGGGCGAGGCGCACTCGGAACCGTGATGGGCGTGGCGCTGATGCTGTCCACGAGCGGCGCGGCCGGCGCGCAGGCGACGCGGACCTGGGTGTCCGGCGTCGGCGACGACGTCAACCCGTGATCGCGGACGGCGCCCTGCAAGACGTTCGCCGGCGCGATCTCGAAGACCGCGGCGCGCGGCGTGATCACCGTGCTCGATCCGGGCGGCTACGGCGCGGTGACCATCATCAAGAGCATCACCATCGACGGCGGCGGCAACCTCGCCAGCATTCTGGCGGCCGGCACGAACGGCGTCAACATCAACGCCGGCATCAACGACGTGGTCGTGCTGCGCGGGCTATGGATCGATGGCGCGGGCACCGGGCGGTACGGGGTCAACATCCAGAAGGCCAGGACGGTCCACATCGAGGACACGACGATCCAGCGGTTCCGCGCGGCGGCACCGAATCCGGGTCAGGGGATCCACGTCGCGCTCAGCGCCGTCGAGGACAGTCCGGCCAGGAATACTGAGGTCTTCGTCAGCAACTCGGTTATTCACAATAACCTCGACGCGGGCATCTACGCGACGGCGCCTGCGACCGTGCCGGTGACCGTCTCGGTCGTGGATTCTCGCCTCCTGAACAACGGGAGCGGCGCGGACATTCGGAGCAACGCGTCGCTGACGATCCGCGAGAGCACGGTCACCGGCAATACGGCCGCCGGCATTCAGGTGCAGCCGGACACGGGGCTCTCCGACGTCAACGCGGATCGCACGCTCCTCGCGTTCAACGGTACCGGGGTGCAGTCGGGCGGCAACGCGCGAGCCGCGACGGTCCGCCTGTCCAACTCGACGGTCGCGAACAACGTGACCGGCATCGCCAAGCAGAACCCGGCCGTGGTGTTGACGGCGGGCAACAACCGCATCGTCGCCAACGACACCAACGGGACGTTCAGCGCGCCGGTCGGCACGCCGCCGCCCGCACCCACGGCGGTGGTCTGCGCGCCGCGCCCGAAGGTCACGGTGAGCACGGCGCAGACCGGGCCGGGCCAGCTCGCGGTGACGATTACGGCCACCACGACGCCGGACGTCGGCTCGGCGACGAACACGATCCAGTCTCTGCGCTTCGCGTCGGCCCAGAATTCCACGATTTCGGGCACCAACGTGCCGGCGGGCTCGACGGGCGGGATCACGGTGCCGCTTCCGGGCGGAACGAGCACGACGACGCTCGTGGTGCAGCGCACGACGGCGGGCCAGGCGTTCACGGTGCCGTTCACGATCCGCGACGGCTGCGGCGACTGGCCGTCGTTCGTGGGCGGCGGCGCCAGCGCCTCGTAGCCGTTACCGCCGCGTTCGCGTCCGGCCGGTGATACCGGTTGAGAGTGTACGCGGCGGTACCGGACGTGATTCTCGAGGTCCGGGAACGGACTATACTGGCCTCGGCGCGGCGTCTGGGTCGGCCTGAAGGGTTAGGGTTGCGCGAGGGCACCTCTGCCGCTGTCCGTGAGCAAGCTGCTCACTCGCGCAATTGTGGATGTTGAGTGCGTCACGACAATCGGGATCGTGGTGGCTGGAGCACCGTTGCGTTCACTGTGACCTTCGGAGTGTTCGCCGGCTGCTTCGGTTTCCTCGCCTGCCTGTTCTTCCTGGGCCTGACTCTCGAGCCCGACCCGTTCTCGCCTCATCTTCGCATTGCCATCGCCACAGCGTTCTACATCCTAGCCACAGCCATCGTGAGCGGATATAGCGTGGTTCGACGATTGGATGGTCGACCTACAGCTCGTTGGGCGGTTGCCAGCTTGGGGATGGTGAGCGCGTTCATCATGCAATGTTGGCCGCTCTGTCTCTTCCCCGGATGGTAAATGGTCGAATTGTCGCCGAGCCGGCGACCTTGCCAGCGCTGTCAGCTTGGCGGTGCCGAATTCCTGCGACTGCATGGCGGCCAGGCTCTGCACGACGGAGCGGAGGTCCGCGAGTGGCGGCCCCCAGAGGTGCTGGTTTTGCATCCGCTGTCGGACGATCTCGTGGTTGTCCATGTCGCGGCTATCCATAGACCGTCACGCTTCAGGGCCGGCCAGGGAGAAAGGCAATCGGCGAAGATCGATGGTCGGATCGGATGACCCGGCCGCCCTTCATCACGAAGCGGACGTCGTAGAGGGCGTCGATGGTGACCAGCGGGTCGCCGTCAACCGAGATGAGGTCGGCGAGCTTGCCGCGCTCGAGCGTGCCCAGATCCGCGTCCGCCCGGCAGAGGCGGGCGACGTTCAGCGTCGCGGCCTGGAGCGCCTGCATCTTCGTCAGGCCGTTCTCGGCCATCAGCCGAATCTCCGTCACCAGGGCGGGCTTGCCGTTGTACGTCTCGATGCCGGGCGACCAGGGGAAGCGCGTCAAGTTGTCCACGCCCGGCACGAACGTCAGGCCGGCCTCGACCGCCTTGCGGAACGCCGCGTGGTGGACGACGCGCGCCTCGATGGCGTTCTTGAGGAACCAGGCCGGGAAGCAGCCCTCGTCCTCGATGGTGCGCTCGTTCCAGGCTTCGGTGACGGTGAGCTGGGGCGAGTAGACGCAGTTGTTTTCGACCATCGCGCGGATGCCGTCGTCGCCGAGCACGAAGCCGTGCTCGACCGAGTCGGCGCCGGCCTCGGCGGCCATGACGACGCCCTCGTCGCCGATGGCGTGGACGGTGGCCGGCTTGCGCCAGCGGTGGGCCTCCTCGATGGCGGCGCGCAGCTCGGCCGGGGAGCAGATGGTGTGCGCGATCGTCTCGGCCGGCCAGGCGATGCCGCGGGTCGCGAACAGCTTGATGTGATCGACGCCCTGGCGCAGGCGCTCGCGGGCCTTGGCGCGGAACGCATCGACGCCGGCCTCCTCGCGGCTCCACATCACGTCGCCGGCGACCCAGAGGCGCGGGCCGACGAGGGTGCCGTCCTCGATCGCGCGCTTGAGCTGGAGGTCGGCGTTGTGGCGGTCGCCCATCGTCCGCAGGGACGTGACGCCGGCGTTGAGGTTGTCCTGGGCCTTGCGGACGCAGCGGTAGGCGTAGTGGGCCTCGGTCTCGCCCCGGAAATTGGCCTCCCAGGGCGGCACGACCGCGCCGAGGTGGACGTGGGCATCCCAGAGACCGGGCATGAGCGTGTCGCCGTCGAGGTCGATGACGGCGTGGCCGTCGCCGGCGCGTCCGACGACCTCGCCGCGCGGCCCGACGTCGGCGATGCGGCCGTCGTCGCCCACCAGCACGGCGGCGTCGTCGATCGGCGGGGCGCCGGTGCAGTCGATGACGGTGCAGTCGCGCAGGAGTGTGCCCACGGGAGTCCTCCAGTTGCGAGAGGCGAGTTGACAGAGGCGAGGGGCGTTTCCGGTGGCGCGGCCGAGGCGCCATGCCGAACAGTCTTGTCCTCCTGAGCGGAGCGAAGGATCTACGGACAGACCAATGTCGGACAGTCGCCGAGACGAGATCCTTCGACAGGCTCCGCCTGCCTCAGGATGACACATCTGTTGACGGTGCTCCCGGTATCGTCGCCGCTCGCAACTTGCAACTATCGTCGCTGCCAGGCGTCGCCGAGCAGGTTGATGCCGAACACCGTCCAGACGATCGCCAGGCCGGGGAACACGGCGTTCCACCAGGCGACGCCGAACACGTCGCGCCCCTCGCTCAGCATGGTGCCCCAGGCGGCCGTCGGCGGGCGCACGCCGATGCCGAGGAAGCTCAAAGACGCCTCGGCCAGGATCATGCCCGACACGTTGACCGACGCGATGACGAGGATCGGGCCGAGGGCGTTCGGCAGGATGTGGCGGGCCAGCACCCGGCCGTCGCCGGCCCCGCACACGCGCGCCGCCGTGACGAACTCGCGCTCGCGCAGCGACAGGGTCTGGCCGCGAATGACGCGCGCGTATTGGACCCAGCCGATCGTGCCGAGCACCAGGGCGATGGTCGTCACGCTGGAGCCGGCGACGCTCAGGATGCCGATGGCCAGCACGACCGGCGGGAACGCGAGCTGCGCGTCCGCGAGGCGCATGATGACCTCGTCCACCCAGCCGCCGAAGTAGCCGGCCAGCAGCCCGAGCGGGATGCCCAGGATACCCGCGACGATCACGGCGCTCGTGCCGATGAGGAGCGAGGTTCGCGCGCCGTGCATGAGGCGGCTGAGCAGGTCGCGGCCCTGGAAGTCGGCGCCGAGCGGGTAGGTCGGGTCGGCGCCGGGCAACCAGAACGGTGGCAGCAGCGAGGCCATCAGGTCCTGGTCGTCGTGGGGGTGCGGCGAGAGCAGCGGCGCGCAGACGGCGACCACCAGCACGGTCAGGGTCATGACCAGTCCGATCCAGGCCGTCGCGGCCGCGCCACTCGCTCGCGAGCGGCGCGGCCGGCGCGGCCGGCGCGCGGCGAGGGCGAGCGCCGCGCCCCGCTCGCCGGCGTCGGCGGAAGCTACCACGCTGTCGGCCTGCCGCGCGCAGGGGCCGTAGGGGAGGACGAATTGGACAGGATTGACAGGATGAACAAGATTGAGTTTCGTGATTTCTCATCCTGTCAATCCTGTCCAATTCGTCTTCCCCACGCGTTCAGGCTCGGATCCGGGGGTCGAGGTAGCGGTAGGAGATATCCACGAGGAGGTTCAGCAGGATGAAGATCGCCCCGATCAGCAGCACCAGCGCGCGCACGACGGGCAGGTCGCGGGCGTAGACGCCCTGCATCAGGAGCCAGCCGGCGCCGGGCCACGAGAACACCGTCTCGACGATCACCGAGCCGCCGAGCAGCGCCCCGAACTGAAGCGCGACGACGGTGACGGTCGGGATCATCGCATTGCGGAGGACGTGCCCGTAGCGGATCGCGCGCTCGCCGAGCCCCTTGGAGCGGGCGGTCACGACGTAGTTCTGGCGCCGCTCGTCGAGCACGCTGGCGCGGGTCAGGCGGGTGATCAGCCCCAGGCTGTGGGCCGAGAGCGCGACCGCCGGCAACATCAGGTGGGCCGCCGAGCCGCTCCCGCCGACCGGCAGCAGCCGCAAGTGATCGGCGACGAACAGGATCAGCATCAGCCCGATCCAGAACGTCGGCAGCGAGATCGCCAGCAGCGACGCGAGCGTGCCGAGCACGTCGAAGATCGAGTTGGGGCGGCTGCCGGACAGGATGCCGAGCGGCAGCCCGACCGAGACGGCGATGGCCATCGCCGTCGTGGCGAGCAGCAGCGTCTGGGGCAGCTTGGAGGCGATCAGCGGCAGGACCGGCTGGTTGAACTTGATCGACTGGCCGAGGTCGCCGCGCAGGCCGCGCGCCACAAAGTCCATGTACTGCACGACGAGCGGGCGATCGAGCCCGAGCTGCTGCTGGAGCGCGACACGGTCCGACTCGCTGGCGTGGGTCGGCAGCATCATCGCGACGGGATCGCCGGTGAAGAGGATTAGGGCGAAGGAGACGACGCTGACGAGGAGGAGCACGACGAGCGACTGGCCGAGGCGGCGGAGCAGGAAGGCAAGCATCGGGGCAGCCTAGCAGATGGCCTCGCGCGGCTCCAATGGGCCTGACGCGCGACGGGCATAAGACGTGCCCTGTGCGGCCATGCTTTGGGCACTGCTACGGCACCACGGCGAAGATGACGGGAGCGCGCACTACAGATCTGTCATCCTGAGGCAGGCGGAGCCTGCCGAATGGATCTCGTCTACGGACTGTCCCCTGCTGGTCAGTCCGTAGATCCTTCGCAGGCTCAGGATGACATGGCGGGATCGACAGTATCGCGCGCGCCTCGCCATATGCGGCCTCGGGCTGCCCCGAGCGACTCGGCCGGATGGAGACGCGTGACGTGACCGATGCCCCCCTGTTTCGGAGCTTCTTCAGCGGCGGGTTCGAGTGCTCGACGCATACGCGGGGCGACGGCGTGCGCCTGGACATGGTCGCGAAGACGAAGCACGACGTCCACGGCGCGTCGGACTATCGCCTGCTCAGGGACGCCGGCATCCTCACGGTCCGCGACGGGCTGCGCTGGCACCTGATCGAGCGCGCGCCGGGCGAGTACGACTTCTCGAGCGTGCTGCCGCTGCTGCGCGCGGCCCGCGACCTCGGCGTGCAGGTGATCTGGGACATCTGCCACTACGGCTGGCCGGATGACCTGGACGTGTTCGCCCCGGAGTTCGTGCGGCGCTTCGCGGCCCTCGCGCGCGCCTTCACGCGGCTGCACGTCGAGGAGACCGACGCCGTGCCGTTCCTGACGCCGATCAACGAAATCTCGTTCCTAGCCTGGGCCGCCGGCACGATGGGGTTCATCCACCCCTTCGGCGTGAATCGCGGCGACGAGTTGAAGGCCCAACTGGCACGCGCGACGATCGCGGGGATCGAGGCGATCTGGGACGTGACGCGCGCGGCGCGCATCTGCCACGTCGATCCGGTCTACAACGTCGTGCCCCAGGTGGATTGGCCGGGCGACGCATCGGCCGCCGAGGCGACCCGACAACTGCAGTACCAGACGTGGGACATGGTGAGCGGGCGGATGCACCCGCACCTGAGCGGGCGGCCAGAATATCTGGATATTATCGGCGTGAATTACTACGCCTACAATCAGTGGCTCTACGTCGATGAGCGCGACGTCGGCGCGCCCATCGTGCGCGGCGATCCGCGCTACCGCCCATTCCGCGACATCCTGCGCGAGGTCTTCGAGCGGTACGGGCGCCCGATGTTCCTGGCCGAGACGGGCACCGAGGGGGAGGGCCGCCCCGAGTGGTTCAAGTACGTCTGCGACGAGACGCACGCCGCGATCGACGCGGGCGTGCCGATGCACGGGATCTGCCTGTACCCGGTCGTCAACTTCCCCGGCTGGGACGACGACCGCCACTGCTACAACGGCCTCTGGGACTACGCCGACGAGCGCGGCACCCGCGAAATCTACCGCCCACTCGCGGACGAGCTGGCCCGCCAGCAGCCCCGCTTCGGGGACCGCACGCCGCCTGCGTTAGGAGCGAATCCTGTCTCGCGAAACTCGCGCTTGTGCCATCGGCGCGGATGAACCAATGCATCACTATGGTGTTGATGGAAGCTGTGCCAACGCGGCGCCGTAGCCAACCGATAGATGGTCTGGCCGTTCAGACGTAACGGATCGACGTGACCCCTACCTTTGTAAGCAAGCGAGCCTCCGCTGGTTCGTGAAGCCGCTGCGAGGTAGAGGACGTGGACGCGAGTGACCATCCTGCATTCGACGAGGAGTCGGCGTATCTCCAGCGAGTTGTGGAGCGGGCCACGGCACGCCTGCAAGAAGTTGCTACGCTTGGCTGGTCCGGTGGGGTGAATAGCGCGGCCACCGTCGCACTCGGCAACCACTTCGCGCGCCAGGAGGATGCTCTGAGAAATGTGCTCAGGCGCCCGTACTTTGGGCGCTTCGACCGAGCACACGATGCAAGCTGCGATGAGACACCCGAAACCATCTACATCGGCGAGCAAGGCTTGTTGAGCTTGGTTACCGATTGGCGAGCGCCGATTGCACAACACTTCTACCACCCGGATCGTCGCACGCGGCTGAAGCGGCGGTTCACCATCGCCGCGTCGAAGCTGAAGGACATCTCCGACGATCTTGTCAGGCCGGCCCGGACCTCGAGTAGTGTTCCAGCACTCGACTACAACGGGGGAATGCATCAGCCGGATGCCGCCTTGCGTGAGGCACTCAGCCGCTCGCGCGGGGTAGAACTTGATAGCATCGTTGCCACCATTGCCAGCCACCAATACGACCTGATCCGCTCGCCGGCGAAGGTGCTGACGATCCAGGGTAGCGCCGGAACCGGGAAGACTGTGGTGGCGTTGCACCGTCTCGCATATTTGCTGTTCGAGTCGCGACAGCAAGGTGACCGCCAGGAGCGCACCCGCGTCGCGATCTTCGGCCCGAATCGCATCTTCCTGCGCTACATCGAGGCCGTCCTGCCGAGGCTCGGCGAGAACGACGTCGTGCAGACGACTTTCGCTGATTGGTTTCGCGAGTGGTGCGGGGCAGACGCCCCAGCGTTTCGCGACATTGATGCAGAGCTCGAATTCATGCTTCGGCATAACGTCAAGCGAGAGCAGCGGGCACCTGGCTTTTTGAGATCTCGCATCAAGGGCTCGGCGCGCATGAAGGCAGCCCTCGAACGATACGTCGCCCTACGTCGGCAACGCGTCGAGACGGCCTTCGGGAGCGCGGCCATCTCCGTGCCCAGTGCAATCTCGGAAGCTGGGGAGCCGATTCGTCTTGATGTTGCGGAACTGCACACGCTCGTTCAGGGCCAGCGGAGCCGCCCGTTGAACAAGGCCCGCCGCACGCTCGAGGACCAAATCGGAGATCGCTTACGGGCCAGGATGTCGGATAGCGGCAGGGCCGATCGCGTGCGGATTGAGGTTCGACGACGACTCGATGACGTGTGGCCGATCGCCCCCATCGCGGATGTGTATCGAGATTTCATATCCCGCATCATGAGCGACCCGCTCGGTCTCTCAGCTCCCGAGTCGGCGCTCGTGCAGAGCAGCGATCTGCTGAGCATGGAAGATGTCGGACCGATGGCATACCTCAAACTCCTCGTGGACGGACCGACGAAGCAGTTCGGGCACATCGTGATCGATGAGGCGCAGGACTTCTCACCATTGGAGTACGCGGTCCTCCTGGCGCACACCACAGGGCTGACGGCGGTCGGCGACATCGCCCAGGGCATCCACTCCTATCGTGGACTACGCTCGTGGGACGAGGTCGGCACGATCTGCCCGGACATTGAGATCCAGCATTCAACGCTACCCTTCGCGTATCGATCGACATCCGAGATCACAGAGATAGCGAATCGGATCCTCGTCCATATCCCGGGATCGACTTCAGTCGGATCCTTTTCGAGGAGCGGCGTATTGCCGACGGAAGCACGCACGCCAACAAGCGGGCATCTCGCAGCTGTCATCCAATCGTTCTGGGAGGATGCGACGCGAGGTGGCCTCCGCACCCTGGCGATCCTCACCAGGAGTGCCACAGATGCCGCGACCTTGTTCCCACGAGTGAAAGCCGCCTTGCCCGTCACGAGCGAGCCGATTCTAGTCATGGACCGTAACGACACGCGGGCAGCCGCCGTCATGATCATGCCCGCGTACCTTGCGAAGGGGATGGAGTTCGACGCGGTGGCGCTAGTGAATGCGGACGCCGGCGAGTACATGGCCACCGAATACGACGCAAAGCTACTCTACATCGCGGCAACCCGCGCGCTACATCGACTCCTCATTACGTGGTGCAGCGCTCGTACCGAGCTCCTGTCGCCGCGATCTGACATCACGGAACTACGAGCGGCAACCAGAGCATCGTAACGATGCTCTGCGGTCCGTATGCACCTCGCGGAGGTGAGGGGCGACGCCGCCGTCCGACTGCGCCGGCTCCGCGAACGTCGCCGGCTATCGGGCGGATCGGTGCGCGCGGGTGCCGCCCTCGTCCCCTGTGAGGAGTGCCGGTTCTCCGCCGAGTGCCCTGTTCGGGCTTCGAGGAGAACCGACGACCCGCCGATCACCCTCCCCCTTTCGAAGGGCGACCCGCATGCGGCGCGCGCGTACCGACCGGCCCGGCAGCCGACGACGCCTCGTCCCTGGCGGGAGCGGCGCCCGCGTTCGGCGGTCGGTAGCAGCGTACGTGAGCCGCCCAAATGCCGCCACCGCCTGAGGACCGCTCGCGGCGCACTTGGGTGCTCGACGCGCCAATCGGCCCGTCCGTAGCCTCCGAAGGGATGTCGCGGTCGCGGAACAAGCCGCGTGACGTGCGATCATGTGATGCAGGCCGTACGGTCGAGCGCATCGAATGGGGCGACTCTTGGAACGAGGCTGGCGCGGGGAGCGGGGCGGGCGCGTGCTGGGGCTGCTGCTGGTCGAGGACAACGAGCGCCTGCGCCCGGCCCTCGCGAGCGGCCTCGAGGCGACCGGGCTGGTCACCGTGCCGGCCCAGTGCGGCACCGGCGAGGCCGCGCTCGAGCACTGCCTCGGGGAGCCGCCGGACGTGGTGCTAATGGATGTCCAGCTCGCCGGCCCGATGGACGGGATCGCCTCGGCGGTGGCGATCCGCCGCGAGCTGCCGCGCCTGCCGGTCGTCTTCTACTCGATCCAGGACGACGACGCCTACTATCGCGCCTTCCGCCGCTCCGGCATCCTCAGCCACTATGCGTACGTGCGCAAGTCGAACTACCTGCTGCCGGAGCTGATCGTCCCCCTGCTGCGCGACGCGGTGGCCGGGCGCGGCTTCGTCGATCCGGAGATCGAAGATCGGGTGCAGGAGGTCCGCCAGAAGGACGAGCAGGCGCCGCTCGGGCTGCTGGAGCCGAACGAGCAGGTCGTGGCGCGGATGCTCGCGCGCGGGCTGAGCAACGAGCAGATCGCGGCGCAGATGGGCTTCCGCGACAAGCGCACCATCAGTCGCACCAACGGCCAGATCTACGCCGCCTGGGGCCTTGACGAGACGACGACCGATGAGAAGATCGCCCGCACCCGCGCCGCGATCATCATGCGCGAGGGGCGGCTGCTGCGCTGGGACGAGCACGGCGACGCGTTCGCGGTCGATGCGCGCGGCCAGTGGACCGCCTACGCGCTCGGCGGAGACCTCGCGCCCGCGCGGGACGACTAGTACGGCACCACCGTGAAGATGAGGGGAGCATCGACAACTGATCTGTCATCCCGAGCTTGCGAGGGATCTCACGCTAACCCGTCGTCGGCGCCCATGCATGAGATCCCTCGTCGCAGGCTCCTCGGGATGACAACCACTATCTTCATGTTGGCGGAGTACTAGGCGCCGTGCCGCTCGGGATGGCCGCGTCGATGTCGTTCGGCCCGGAGCTCGTCGCGCGGGCGCTGGCCCTCTTCGACACGGTGGCGTTGCTGTGGCTTGGGATGACGGTGGTGCTGAACGCCGAGCGGCGCCACGTCGGCACCTGGCTCACGGGCGGCGGCCTGCTGATCGGCGGGTTCGGCACGGCGGCACACCTGGCGCGCCTCGGCGCCGAGGGGCCGCTGCCGTTCAGCGTGCTGGCCGACTGGTGGCGCCTGACGTGGTTCCCGTTCGCGGGCGCGCCCTACCTCTGGTACGCGGTGCTCGCCTGGTACGCCGGCCGCCTGCGGACCGCCCGCGAGTGGCTCACGCTCGGCGGCGTCACCGTCGTCGGGCTCAGCATCCTGCTGGTGCTGCTGGTGCGCGTGCCGCTGCTGAGCGACGCGAACAGCCGCGCGGCCACCCGCGTGCCCGGCGGGACCGAATCCGCGGAGTACGCCGCGACGCTGCCGGCAACCAACCCGACCCTCGCGCTCATCCTGGTGGTGCTCTTCTCGACGCTGTGCGTGGCGCTCGGCGTGCTGGCGCTGCGCAACCCGCGCATCCCGGATCGCTTCATGGGCGACCTCGCGTTCCGTCGCTCGCGGCCGTGGCTGACGGCCACGTCGGGCGTGGTGCTCGGGGTCGGCATCCTGGCCGGCATCGTGCTGGCCGGCCCGCCGATCTGGTCGTCGGTCGGCCTGGACATTTTGGGGCTGGCGCTGCTCGGGTTCCAGGTCGTGCTGATGGGCCGCGCGGTGGTGTCGTACGAGGTCTTCACCGGCAAGGCGCTGCCGCGCGGCGGGCTGGCGCGGCACTGGAAGAACAGCCTTCTGCTCGCGGCCGGCTTCGGCATCTCGGTCGCGCTCAGCCTGGAGCTGCCGATCGGCGGGATCTACCGGCTGCTCGTCGCGACGGTGCTGGTGGCCGTGTTCTACGCGCTGGTGAGCTGGCGCACGTTCTCGGAGCGCGAGCGGACGCTGGACCGGCTGCGGCCGTTCGTGGTTAGCGAGCACCTGTACGACCGGCTGCTCGGGGCCGGCGGCGGGGTGCAGCAGGGGTCGAGCGTCACGGAGGCGCACGCGGTAGATGGAGGCGTCCGGCAGCCGGCGGGCGTTGGGATGCAGCAACCGGCGGGCGGCGAGGACGAAGCCGGTCGCTCATCGAACGGACGCGGCAGCCTCGCCGATCCGTTCCGCGCGCTCTGCGGCGACGTGCTCGGCGCGAGCATCGGCTACCTGTGCCCGCTCGGGCCGCTGGCGCCGCTGGTCGGGCCGGCGTTGGCGCATCCGACGCAGCTCGCGCCGAGGTTGCCCGCGTCGAACACCCTTGACGAGCTGGCCGCGACGGCCGACTCGCCGCGCGATCTGTGCGCACCCATCGACCCGGCCCGCCACGGCGGGGCGCGCTGGAGCATCCCGCTCTGGGGCGAGCGCGGGTTGATCGGCGTGCTGCTGCTCGGGGACAAGCGCGACGGCGGCCTCTACACGCAAGAGGAGATCGAGATCGCGCGCGCGACGGGCGAGCGCCTAATTGACGCGCGCGCGACCGCCGAGCTGGCGCGGCGGTTGCTGCTGCTCCAGCGGCGGCGGCTGGCCGAGGACCAGATCCTCGAAGGGCGGGCGCGACGGTCGCTCCACGACGACGTGCTGCCGCTGCTTCACGCTGCGATCTTACAACTCAACAGCGCGCCGGCACGCGCCGAAGCCGACTCCGCCGAGCTGGAGCATCACGCCCACGCTCGGGTCGGCTCGGGTACCACCGACAGCGCCGGCGCGAACGGCGCGAGCACGAGCGCCGCGAGCGTGAACGGCAGGATCGCGAACGGCGCGGGTACGAACGGGGCTGGCGAGAGTGCCGCCGACCCGGACCGGACCGACCAATCGACGCACGACGAGGTGGTCGGGCTGCTGACCGACGCGCATCGCAGAATCGGCGGCCTGCTCCGCGAGCTGCCCTCCGCGCTGGGGTCGGAGCTGGCGAAGCTCGGGCTGGTCGGCGCGCTCCGTCGCGCCGCCGACGATTGCGGCGAACAGTTCGCGACCGTCGCGTGGCGGATCGGCCCCGACGCGCATGCCGCCGCCGACGCGCTCCCGCCGCTCGTGGCCGAGGTGGTGTTCGGCGCCGCGCGCGAGGCGGTCCGCAACGCCGCGCGCCACGGCCACCACACCGACCCGCCGCGCCCGCTCAACCTGACGATCGAGCTCCGCCGGCGCGACGGCCTGGAGGTGCGCATCGAGGACGACGGCGTCGGCCTCGGCCGGAGCGCGGCGACGACCGGCGGGGGCCAGGGCTTAACCCTGCACGGGACGCTGCTCGCGGTCCTCGGCGGCTCGCTCCAGACGGAGAGCGCGCCGGACGCCTACACGCGCGTCATCATCCGCGTGCCCATCGAGGCGTTGGGGGGGTCTCAGGCGAGGCCGGGGATTGTGACGTCCGGCCAGCCGGCCGTGGCCGTCGCGACGCGCGTGGCGACGTCGCGTTCGCGGACGTGGACCAGGCGATTGTCGCGGACGACCTGGCGGCCGTGTACCCAGACGTGACGGATGGCGGTCGGCTCCATGGAGTAGACGACGTTGCGGGCGAGGTTGTGGTGCGGCTGGAGCGACAGGTCGGAGAGATCGAGGGCCACGAGATCGGCGAACGCGCCGACGTCGAGCGACCCGACCGGTTGGCCGGCCGCGTGGGCGCCGTTGCGCGTCGCCATCCGCAGCGCCTGGTCGGCGAGGAGGCGGTCGGACGAGAGCGCGATGCCCTTTTGGAGCGTCGCCGCGAGCCGCATGTCGTTGAAGATCGAGACCTTGTTGTTGGCCGAGCCGCTGTCGCAGCCGAGCGAGACGGTGACGCCGGCGTCGAAGTATTTCGGCAGCGGCGCGATGCCGTCCCCGAGGAACAGGTTCGAGCCGGCGCAGTGGATCAGGCCGCCACCGGCGCGCCCGAGCAGCGCGATCTCGTCGTCGTCGAGCCAGACGCCATGCACGATCCGGAGGCGCTCGTCCACCGCGCCGAGGCTCGCCATCCAGGCGAGCGGCCCCAGGCCATGTTCTTTGCGGGTCGCCTCGCCTTCGTACTGGCCCTCGGCGACGTGGATGTGCCAGGGGACGCCCCACTCGGCGGCGAGACGCGCGCCGGCCCGGATCATCTCGCCGGACGCTCCGTGCGGGCTGTGCGGCGCGGGGATGACGCTGACGAGCGGGTCGCCCTGGAGCCGCGCGGCAAGGGCGCGCGTGTTCGCCTCGGCCTGGGCGGGCGTCTCGCGGAACGCCTCGGCCGAGTTGTCCCCATCGAGCATGGTCCGCGCGAAGACGAGCCGGATGCCGAGGTCGCGGGCGGCGCGGGCGACGGCCAGATCGTGGGCGATGCCGCCGTGGTGGACGTAGAAGAAGTCGCAGACGGTGGTGACGCCGCGCAGGAGCATCTCCCCGAAGGCGAACAGCGCCCCGGCGTAGATGCCCTCCTCGTCGAGCATGGGGATCAGATGGTGGATGTAGCGGCGCCACTCGAAGAAGGGTTGGTCGTCGCTCAGGCCGCGCAGCAGGGACTGGAACGAGTGGCTGTGCGCGTTGACGGTGCCCGCCATGAGCAGGTGGCCGTCCAGATCGACCCGCTCGGCATCGGGCGCCCGGCGCGCCAGGTCGTTGGCCGGCCCAACGGTGACGATGCGCCCGTCGCGCGCCAGCACGCCCCAGCCGCGCCGCGCGTCCGCCTCAACGAGCAGCACGTCGGGGATGTACACCAGGTCGTTCGAAACCATCAAGCACCTCTCGAACGTTCGTCGAACGCGTGCAGATAAGGAGTTGTCATCCTGAGCTCAGCGAAGGATCTACGGACTTGTCTCATGGTCGTCAGACCGTAGATCCTTCGCTGAGCTCAGGATGACAGGAGAGGCGCCGGATGACCGGCCAGCGACAAGGCGACACGCACATCGGCGGCAGCTAACTGTCCGACGCATGCGCGGCTTCTTCGAGTCCATGCCCATCTCCGGCGTCGAGGCGGGCGTCGAGGTGCAGGAGCGCCGCTCCGAGCGCCTGCGCGCCGAGCGCCACGTCGGCGAGGTCGGTCCACTCTTCGGGGCAGTGGCTGCGACCGTCCTTGCTCGGAACAAACAGCATGCCAATCGGGCCGACCTTCGCCAGCTGGTTGCCATCGTGGCCGGCGAAGCTCGGCAGGCGGCGGATCGGCAGGCCAAGCTCGGTCAGCGACTCTTCGAGGAGCGCCTGCATGCGCGCCCCGACCGGCACCGGCTCCTCGGACGAGACCAGGCCCAGCTCCAAGCCGAGCCCGCGCCGCGCCGCCATCTCGCGCACCATAACGGCAAATCGATCACGCCGCTCTGCCAGGACTGGTCCGTCCACGCTGCGCATCTCGGCCCACAACTCGACAAGTCCTGGCACTACGTTGGTCGCATTCGGCTCGACCGTCGCTCGCCCAACCGTCCCGACCCCCTTGCCGTCCTGCCAGAGGGCTTCGAGCGCCAGCGCGACCTCGGCGGCCCCGGCGAAGGCGTCGCGGCGGGTCGCCATCGGCGTCGTGCCGGCGTGGTCCGGCCGCCCGGTCAGCTCGACGCGGTAGCGGGCGATGCCGGTGATGCCGGTCACGATGCCCACCCGCAAGCCTTCGGCTTCGAGCGCCGGCCCCTGCTCGACGTGCAGCTCGAGGTACGCGGCGACAGCGCCCATCTCTCTGCGCAGCGCCGCGATCTCGTTCGGGCGCCCGCCGGCCGACGCGATAGCCTCGGCCAGGGTGCGGCCCTGGGCATCGCGGCGGGCAAGCATGTCGGCGTCGAGCGCGCCGGCAATTGCTCGGCTGCCGACCGTCGAGACGCCGAAGTCGGTCGGCTCCTCGGCCAGGAAGTCGACCACTTCCAGGTCGTGCGCGAGTCGGATGCCGGCCTCGTCCAGGCAGCGCGCGACCTCGACCGCAGCGAGCACGCCGACCATGCCGTCGAAGCGCCCGCCGCCGGCCACCGTGTCGATGTGCGACCCGAGCACGATGGGCGGCAGCTCCCGCCGCATGCCGGGCCGCCGGCCGATCAGGTTCGCGCCGGCGTCGAGCTCGGTGCGGAGGCCGGCGGCCTCCATCCGCGCACGGAGCCAGGCGCGGGCCGCCGCGTACTCGGGCGTGAACGGCCGGCGCGTCCAGCCCGGCGCACTCGCGTCGCGGAACGTGCTCAGCATCTCCCAGTCGGCGGTCAGCCGATCCTCACGCACATCGAACTGCCGCGTCTCGTCCATCATCCCCTTGCCTACCTATCCGAGTGTGGACGACTCTACTCGATCGGCCAGCGGCTGCGCGGGAACGCGACGCCCGTGCGCGCCTGGAGCCCCTCCCCGATCGCCTGGACCCGGTCGTAGAGCGCCGATTCATCGACGAACGATTGGCGATAGGCATCGACCACCACGCGCCCGTCCACGATGACCGTATGCACGCTCCGGCCGTCGGTGTTGTAGACGAGGTTGTTGACGGGATTGAACAGCGCTTGCCACTCCGGGCGGCGCGTGTCGAACAGGACGAGGTCGGCTTTCTTGCCGGTCTCGATCGAGCCGAGCTCGTTATCCAGGCCGAACGCGCGCGCCCCGAGCAGCGTGCCCATCTCCAGCGCCGTCTCGGCCGGGATCATGCGGGTGTCCCGGCGGGCGTCCTTGTATTGGACGGCGGCCAGGAACATCGAGCGCACGATATCCAGGTGGTTCGAGCTGTTCGGCGAGTCCGAGCCGAGCGCCACGGGTACGCCCTTCGCGAGCAGCTCCGGCATGCGGCCGTCGGCGTGGATGCCGCGCCCCTCCTTCATCGACGCGGTCGGGCACATCACGACGCTCGTGCCGCTCCGCGCGATGCTAGCGATCTCGCTGTCGTCGATGCCGAGGGCGTGCGCGAGCAGCACGTTGTCGCCGAGCACGCCGAGTTTTTCCAAGTATTCGGTCGGGGTGGTGCCGTGCTCGCTGGCGTAGGCTGCGCGCGGGCCGTCGCCGCTGGAGTGGTGGACGGTCAGCCGCGTGCCGCGCTCATCGGCGATCCGCTTCAGGCCCTGGAGCAGCTCCGGGCTGCACGACTCCGGCGAGAAGGGCATTGCCCACGCCCTGATGCGCCCGTCGAGCCGGCCATCCCAGCGCTCGATGAACGCCCGCGTCTTCGCCAGCGCCTCGTCCGTCGAGTAGCGCGCGAGCGCGTAGGGGAAGTCGCGGTCCGTGACGCCCTCCCCGAGCACCACCCGGATGCCGGCATCCTGGTACGCCTGGAGGCAGGCGTCGGGGAACTTCGTGCTGCCGGGATCGACGAAGCAGCCGGTCCCGTTCTTCAGCAGCTCGACCAGGCCGAGCAGCGTCGTCCAGTACTCCTCGTCCTCGGTCATGGCCGCCTGGAGCTCGAATACGCGCTCCAGGCGGTTCTCGACGTCGTCGGGGAAGATGCCCCTGACGGCGTGGGCGTAGCTGATGTGCATGTGGCCGTTGAACAGGGCCGGAGTGACGACGAGCCCGCGCGCGTCGATGGTGCGCTCGGCCGGCGCGTCGGCCAATTCGGAGGCCTTCCCGACTCGCGCGATGCGGGTACCCTCGATCAAAATTGAGCCGTCGCGGACAATGCGACGGCCCCCGTCGATGGTGAGGATGAAGCGGGCGTTGTCGATCTTGAGCGTCGTTGGCTTGAGCGTCGGGGTGGCCATGGCAGATGCTGCTCCCGAAAGGGGCTGCGCCGCCCGTGGCGGAGAGGGCGGCGTCCCCGGGTTTGTACCAGGGACGAGGGGATGTTTGGACAGGTTTGACAGGATGCACAGGATAGAGATAAGCGAGAGTGCCATCAGCGGATCCTGTCCGGATCATGGGCTGAGGGCAGACGAAACGGGTCGAGGGCACTGGCCCTGCTGGAAGGAGCGGCGCCCACGATGACCGGTGCCACTGACGACGCCTTGATGCGCATCTACGAGCGGGCGCTCTACGATGTCCATCTGCCAGACGGGAAGGTCACGCTGCTGCATCGGCGGGCGCCGGTGGGCGCGAGCGACCCGATTCGCGGCCGACGCCTGGTCATCGTGACGGCGTACAACCCCGGCCACGCGCGGCCGAGCGAGGCGGAGAACGCCGCCGCGAACGCTCGGCTACGCGCGGAGATCGAGCGGCGCGGCCTCGACTGGTATCCGGCAGCAGGATATGCGCGGGTTCCGGCGGCGGACGAGCCTGATGCGCACGTCGAGGAGGGCCACAGCGAGCCGTCATTCGCCGTCATGGACGTCGATGTGGAGGTCGGTGTCGAGCTTGGGCTGCTCTTCGACCAGGCTGCCATCTTCTACTGGGAC
>Ga0136611_10000242_pt1 | contig 34241 bp, 30 predicted proteins | sample AntDrymUQ2232306_2_FD_106645 | JGI IMG/M metagenome (GOLD analysis project Ga0136611, IMG submission 106645) | Polar desert sand microbial communities from Dry Valleys, Antarctica - metaG UQ223 (23.06) | ecosystem: Environmental > Terrestrial > Soil > Desert | place: Antarctica: Dry Valley...
CGCCCTCGGGTACCGCGTCGATGTCTTCTACGACCACCGGTGCTACCACGATTGCGGGGATCGGTGTCGGAATGGGCGTGGCAGGCGGAAGCGTTGCCGTCGGGGGCACCGCGGTTGCCGTTGCCGTTGGCGTGGCCGTTGGCGTGGCCGTTGGTGTTGCGGTCGGGGTGGACGTCCGCGTTGCCGTCGGGGGCACCGCGGTCGGGGGCACCGCGGTTGCCGTCGCCTCAGGGGAGCCCCCATCATCAGACGAGCCTCCACTCGGTGCCCCGCCACTCGATGGGACGGGGGTCGCCGTGGCCGTGCGTGTTGCGGTCGCCGTGGCCGTGGCCGTAGGCGTATTGGTTGCGGCGGCGGTGCCACCGCAGTCGGCGCGGCTCACGGTGTTGGTGTCGAGGGTGACGGCGGCGGTCCGGGCCAGTGCCCGGCCCACGATGCTCGCGCCGGTGTTGAGGGTGATGCTGTCTTGGGCGAGGATGTTGCCCTGGAAGCTGGTGGTGGTGCCCAGCACGGCGGAGGAGCCGATCCGAAAGAAGACGTTGCACGCGGCGGCGGCAACGGGAGCGGTGCCGGAGTTCAGAATGACGACCCGCGAGGCGGCTGCCGTGGTCAGGGTGGAGCCGGTCTTGAAGATAAAGGTTGAGGTCGGGCTCCCTTGGGCGTTCAGCGTCAAAGTACCCGTTAACTGTGCTGACGTGTCGAAGCAGAAGACGCCTGGCGTGAGTGTCCCAACGAGCCCCAGATCCTGGCCCGTGAGGTTTTGGGTACACGGCTGATTCAGGGAGGTGAATGCGGTGGTGACCGCGGCCTGGGCGCTGGCGGCGGCGGCATCGGCGGCGTGGATGGAGAAGGGGGCGGTGACCGTGCCGGGAGGAAAGCCGGTCACGGCACTCCCTGGGCTGACGCCAAGGTCGCCATTCACCGTGGTGGCGCCGGTGTTGGTCACCGTGGAGCCACCCAGCACCGCGAAGCTGGCAGCGGCGCCAAGCGCGGGCGCGGTCTGCGTGAGGGGGCCGGCTTCCCCAACACGTGGCGGGCCTCCAAGTGCGCCCGCGACGAGCACCGCGCAGACCGCAAGCGCCAGCGCGACACGCGAGAATGAACGGCGGATAATGGGCCGGAGAAGTGCTGGATGGCGCATTCGGCAACTTTCTGATGCGACAGTGAATACGTCCACGGCCGCAACTGCTAACGCTGGCGCATTCTCGTCAAGGGCTGGTAGTCGTATGGTCAAATTTAGGACAAAGTCTCATCCGGTTGATGCCCAATAGCCCAATAGTCGCCCCAGTTCTACGCTCGGCACACACTCGCCCAGTGCGCCCGCACGTTTCGCGAGACGTGCCGTCAGAATCTACCAGATGGCGCATAGTACCAGGACCGGCCAGGGCAGCCGTCCCGCGCACGCGTTTGTCCTACGCGGACCGCTAGCGTGACAGTATCAGGCGGAGAGGTACTGCCGGAGGCGTTCACCGGCGTCGGGCGCGCGTAGCTTCCACAGCGCCTGCTTCTCAATTTGGCGCACGCGCTCGCGGGTCAGACCCAGACGCTGGCCAATTGCTTCCAGCGGGTAAATGTCGCGGTCTCCGATCCCGAAGCGCATCTGGAGCACCAGCTTTTCTCGCGCATTAAGCACCGCGTTCAGCGTGCGCTCGGCCTCCTGAGCCAGCAGCGCCTGATACGCCAGCTCCTCCGGTCCACGCTCATTGGTATCCGCCACCATATCCGCCAGGCTGGTGCCTTCATTCTCACCAAGCGGCTGATCAATCGACGACGGAAACAGGCCGGCCGGCCGTATCTGACGTACGCGCTCCAGCGTAATCCCCATCTCGCCGGCCAGCTCGCTCTCAACCGGCTCCCGGCCGAGCTGGTGCGTGAGCCGCTGCTGAGCGCCGCTGAGCTTGGCAAGCTCCTCCTTAACGTGAACAGGCAGCCGGATCACACGCCCCTTATCTGCGACGGAGCGAGTCATGGCCTGGCGGATCCACCACGTCGCGTACGTGGAAAACTTGAAGCCGCGCCGCCAGTCAAACTTCTGCACGCCCCGCATCAAGCCAATGTTGCCCTCCTGGATCAGGTCTATCAAAGGAAGGCCGCGGTTGGTGTACTTCTTGGCAATGCTTACCACCAGGCGCAGATTGGCGCGCGTGAACTCGCCAACGGCGCCGGACTCGCCACGCTCGACGCGTTGCGCCAGGTCCACCTCTTGCTCCCTGGTCAGCAGCGGGATGTCGTGGATGTCCTTGAGGTACTGCCACACCGCATCGGTCTGGAGCGGCGCGCGGTCCGCCGCGTCGCGGTCACGCCGCGTGCTAAGCAGGCGCTCCACCTCAAGCTGCTCCGCCGTCTCTTCCAGCTCGGTCTCTTCGGCCACAATCTCCACGCCAGCGTCGAGCAGCACCTGACGGGCGGCATCTACCTGCGCGTCGTCGGGCGGCTCGGCACTGTCGTCAAAGAGCGCTTCAACGTCCTGCTCCAGCACGTGGCCCTGTTCCTTGCCGCGTTCCAGCAGGTCACGCAGCGCGTCGCGCGGCGTCGTCGGCGGTTCGGTGAGCGGCAGTAGTGTGAGCGTCTTACGTGGCATGCGGGCGCCTCCGGCTGGTGCATGGGTTATCCAGCAGGGCGGAAGGCGACGGGGGCTGGGGGCCTGGTCGCCTTATCGTGCCACGTAGGCAGGATGCCTAAAGCATACACCCGAGTCACGGCGGACCATCAAAGTGGCGCTCCACCACCATCTGCCCGGCGCCCGTCGGAAACGTCACCTTCACATAACCACCATCTCAGCCCGTAGCGCAGCGCCGCGCGAATGTGACGCCCTACGCGGCGTGAGCTTGAGTCATTCCGTAGCCATCGGGAGCAGAGCCATGCGCACTTTTGTGCGCCACCAGTGCGCTGAGGCCGGTGGCCAGCCGCTGCCGGATCGTGCCTGCAGTGACACCCTCCACCACCGCGATCTGCGCGCAGCGCAGCCGTCCGTGCTGGGTGAGGTCGAGCGCTCGGCGCACCTCCGGAGCCAGGTTCGCGAAGGCAACGGTGACCGGCGCCACCGGCACCGCGTGCGCATCGCCCGCCGGCACGGTGGCCCCGGTGCTATTTCCCGGCGTCCGTACGGCGATCAGATACGCGGCGTGCAGCAGCGTCGCCGCCGCGTCCACGGCATCCGCGCCCTCCGCGCCGTCCACCACGCCGGTCGCCGCCCGCGCGCCGCCGGTCCAGAGCCACCAGAAAGTCTCTTGCAGGAGCTCTTCGCCGGCCACCGTGTCACTCAAGACGCGCAGCCCTAGCCCATAGACCGCCTCTGCGTGCCGGTCATAGAGAACGGCTAACGCCTCCCGCGCCACCGCGTCTTGGGCGGGGAGCAGCCCGATCAACGCGCCGCACGTCATCCCGGATAACGCCGGATCTGGATCGCTGGGAATCTCAGAGCGGGGGAGAGCGGGCCTGGCGGCCGGCTGTTCCTCATACCCGGTAAATGTACGTCGCTTGACGCTCATCTGTAGCGTCGTCCCCCTGTTCTTTTCGCTGCGTTCGCCCCACACCGCCCCGCTCTGGGCCGCGCTGGCCTTACGCCGGTTGCGTCACTACCTGCTCAAATTGATCGCGCACCGCCAGAAGCTCATGGCGCAGACCCTCGGCCTCCCAGCTCAGGGTGCGCGCCCGAGCAGCTTCCTCCGCCGTGAGGCGCCGGCTCTGTTCCGCCTCAAGCAGTTGCCGCATGCTCGCACCGCTGGAATCAATTTTGGCGCGGATCCTCTGTACATCCCTAGCTAGCCGCCGTAGCTCGCCCTGTCGCGATGCCGGGCCAGACGTGTCCAGTGCAGAGTGCGCGAATGGCGGTTCAAGTGGCGGTTGCAGCATCGAAACAAAGCGTGACCTATGTCCGGCCGGCACGCAATCGCCCTCGCGGGTGATTGCGCATCGCCCGAACGGGTGATTGCGTGCCGGTGTTTCTCCAGAGAGGCAGGACCCTCGGGCCAAGGCAACCCGGCTCAGCGCTCGGTTAGGAGACCAAGCGCCGCCGCGCGCGCCGCCGCCTGGGCACGGTCAGCGGCGCCAAGCTTGCGCAGCACATGCGCAACGTGCGTCTTGATCGTGTTGAGTGTGAGGTGTAGCTCCCTGCCGATTTCCTCATTCGTCCGCCCGCGGGCAATCAAGTTCACCACCTGACGTTCGCGCACACTCAGGCGGCGCGCCTCGGGCACGGGCGGCGCATGCTGCCCGCCGGACCCGCCAGCCTCGCCGAGCGCCTCATCAAGTAAGAGCTGCGCGGCAAGCTCCGGCTGTACATGGATCGCGCCCGTCAGGACCACCCGCAGCGTCGAGAGGACGTCCTGCTTGGTCGCCCCTTTGGGCAGGTAGCCCGACGCGCCGGCCCGTAGCGCCTCCAGCACAAACTCCCGACCCGCGTGGCTGGTCAGCACCACCACTCTGGTATCTGGCAGCGCCTGCGTGATCGCCTGCGTCGCCTGCAGCCCGTCCATGCCCGGCATGCGCACGTCCATCAGCACCACGTGTGGACGGAGCCGCTCCGCCATGGCCACCGCTTCGTGCCCGTCGCGCGCTTCCCCCACCACATCAAGCCCCGGCTCCCGCGCCAGCACACTGAGCAGAGCCTCCCGCGCCAGCTCATGGTCGTCCGCCACCAGCACCCGCACGCGCTCCTGCTCCAACGTGGCGGTGGATGCGCCTTCCGGCAAGAAGGGCGAACCCGGCTGGGTGCCGCGCAGGCGGATACGGCTGGCCCCTTCATCCGCCTCACGCGCCCGGCGCTCCATGCGCGCGGCCAGCGCGCCGTCGCTTGCGCCGCGCATCCTGGCGATGGATCTGAAGGCGCGCGCCGTCCGCTCCAGGTTCTCCAACGTTCGCTCCATGATGCGCGCGCGGTCGTCGCTCGACTTCCCTTGGGTATCCCCGTTAGGATTCCCGGCCGGAGCACCAGCCATGGCTATGGCGCGTCTCGAAGTGGTAGGTGTGCCCGCACCGTGGCACCGCGCTTGTGGCTGCTGCGGATCTCAAGCCGGCCGCCGACCAGCGCCATGCGCTCACGCATGCCGGTGAGGCCGACGCTCTCGCCGGTTGAGCCCGGCCGCACACCGCCGGGGTTGAAGCCGCACCCCCAATCACGCACCACCATGCGGGCGCCGCCGTCCCGCTCCTCCAGTCGCACGCACACGCGGCAAAGACCGGCATGCTTGCGTACGTTCGTCAGCGCTTCTTGCGCCACGCGGTAGAACGTGATCTCCTGCTCAGGTGTCATCCGCCGGCACGGCGTACCGCCTGCTTCAAACGTCGCACGCCACCCATCCTCCTGGAGCGCGGCGACCTCCTGACGCAACGCGTGGGCAAGACCGAACTCGTCCAGCACCTCCGGCCGCAGACCCGCGATCAGGCGCCTCGCCTCGGCGGCGGCGCGCCGCGCCAGTTCACGCGCCCGGTCCAGCTCGCGCTGCGCCGCAGGCGGCAAATCCGGCAGGAGGCTGGCCAGCTCGTCCAGGTGCAGCGCCGCCGCTGACGCGAGCTGCGTGATGCCGTCATGCACCTCGTGCGCCACGCGCCGCCGCTCCTCTTCCTGCGCCATCACCAGGCGTGTGAGCAGCGCCTGACGTTCGGCGGCGGCGGCCTGCACCGCGTAGAGCTGCTCGCGGTGCTCCTGGGCGCTCTTGCGCATGGTTGTGATGCGCCGGTGTGTCCGGCACTGCCCCGCCTCCGCCTCCAGTTGTTCGTTCTCCGCACGCACCTGCTCTGTCGTCTCTACCGCGTAGACGTGGATCGACTCAACATGCCCGCCCGTCCCCCGCACGGGACTGTAGGTGAAGGTGTAGAAGCCTTTGTGCTGCACGCCGTCACGCTTAAGCAACACGGGGATGTCACGCCCCTGGAACGCCTCCCCTGTGCGATACACCGAATCCAGCAGCTCGAAAATGCCCTGCTCCGCCAGTTCTGGGAACGCGTCACGGATGGATCTGCCAAGCAGCTCACGGTGCCCCACCATGGCTCGATAAACCTCGTTCGCCAGCACAAAGACGTGCTCGGGACCGGCGAGCGCCATCATGCCCATGGGCGCGTGCTCAATCAGCGCCCCGGCCTCACCCCGCTGGGTCGCCGTCAGGACTGCCCGGCGCGGGTTCACGTTGCTCGACATCAGCAATCCCACACTGGCACAAGCACGGCAGCCCTTCGGATGACGGCCCGCGCTATTTTCCGGTAGCGATGGCGCCGGCTTCGGGGGTCATCGACTGCACGATGACGAGCAGGGTGCCGCGGATGGCCTCCGCGTGCTCCGCCGCCTCGTCGGCCTGTAGCTCGAAGCGACTGGCCAGGTTGGACAGCCCATTGCTCTGGGCGCGGATGGACTGCTTGCGCAGCAGCGACGCGCGTTCCTCCAGCGTGTTGATGGCAGACCAGATGGCGGCTTCGACGGCGCGGCCGTGATCGGCCAGCATGTGCTCCAGTGAGTAGCGATGCCCAACGCGGCACTCAAAGCCCAGCGTCTCACCTGTCTTCTCGTCGCATATCTCCCAAAGCGACCCTCTGCACTCTGGACACGTAAAGCCGGATGCTGCGCCCCGCTCTTTTGGCGGCGACCCACCCCCCGGCGCTGAGTCCGTATCTTCGGATGTAGGCCCGGACATGGCCTCGGACATAGCCCCCATTTCTCCTTGCGCGTCCCGCTCGTCACTTCCTGCCCCGCCTGCATCAGTCGCCCGCAAGGTCGACGGCGTGCGCGCCAGCCGCCCCAGCACTTGACCAATCTCGGCCGCCGGCAGGCAGTGGTCCACCTCCACGCGCGCCATCGCGTTCTCCGGCATGCCGGGGCACACGGCATCCGTCAGGTCCTGGACAATGGCAAGGCCGCCGTGGCGCTTGATGGTGTACAGCCCGTCAGTCCCATCGTCCAGCACGCCCGAGAGCACGATACCTACCACCCGCTCACCATAGAACGATGCCGCCGAGCGGAAGAGCGGGTCAATGGCCGGCCGCACACCATTCTCACGCGGTCCGGCTAGGACACGCATCCGTCCTGGCTCAAGCAGCAGATGCCGGTCCGGCGCCGCCACGTAGATGGTGCCGTGCTCGATCGCCGCACCGTCTAACGCCCGCACCGCCGGGAGCGGACCGCTCCGGGAGAGGATGGTAGGCAGCAGGCTGCGCGCCTCGGCCGGCATGTGGAGCACCACAAACACCGCCGCCGCCAGATCAGCCGGCAAGCCGGCGACAAACTTGGTCAGCGCCTCAACGCCACCCGCCGACGCGCCAACCACCACGATGTCCCGCCTACTCTCAACGGATGCCATCGCTGGCAGGATTGCACGAACCGGGCCGGGCATCCCTACCCCTCCAACAGGGGGAGGCGAATCACTATCGTCGTTCCCTCACCCTGGAGGGAGCGGCCGGTAATGGCGCCGCTGTGCGCGGTGACGATCTCCTTGGAGATGTAGAGACCAAGACCCAGGCCCTGCTCGGCGCGTACGGCGTGGGGCTCCACCTGGAAGAAGCGGGAAAAGATGTGCGGCAAGTCGGCAGCCGCAATACCGGGACCGGTGTCCGTTACCTCCACCTCAACCGCCTGTGCCGCCTGTGCCGCCTGTGCCGCGTGGGCCGCCTGTGCCTCAGACGCGCGTCCTGCCTCCGTGACAGCACTACCGGGAACGCGAGACACGCGTACCTCCACTCGTTCCGAATCCGGCGCGTGTTTGAACGCATTGGAGAGGATGTTCAAAAAGACCTGCTCCAACCGGAAAGCGTCGCCGCTCACAACCAGGGGCGTGCCTGGCGAGTCGACCGTGAGGGCGATGGTTCTGCCCGGCTCAATGATCTGAACGGCGCTGATCGCGCGCTCAAGCGCCGCCACCACATCCATGTCCTCGAACGCGTAGCGCATGGCGCCCCGGCGCAGGCGCGTCACGTCCAGCAGATCGTCCACCAAGCGATTGATCCGCCGCGCTTGATCGAGCGCCATGGCGGGATAGTGCTGCGTGCGGTCGGTCGCGGCGCCGTCTGGCCCGGCCTGCTGCGGCCGGGTGAGCATCTGTAAATAACCCATCAGCGACGTGAGCGGCGTACGCAGCTCATGGCTGGCCATTGAGACAAACTGCTCCTGGAGGCGCAGCAAGCTGCGCTCGCTGATGTCCCGAATGACCATCACACCGCCGCCGTCCTGATGCTCGCGGTTGGCCGGCTGAGTGGTGGCCTCAAACCAGCGCGGCGAGTCCGCCCCCGGCTCGGTCCACGTGAACTGCATGGAAAACTGCTCGCCCCTGGCGGCGCGGCGCTGCGGTGCCTCCTCCGGCGGCAGTGGTCGCCCGGCATCGTCGTGCGGCACAAAGGAGGCGCCCTGGCTGCCGAAGATAGTGTCAAAAGCGGCGTTAGTGAGCACCGTCCGGCCATGCTGATCGATGACCAGCACGGCGTCCGCCATGCCCGAGAGCACCGCAGCCAGCCGCCCGCGCTCCGACGCCAGCGCAGTAGCGGAGAGTTGCAGCTCCACGCCGCGCGCTTCCAGGTCCTCGTTGGTGGTGTTGAGCTCCTCCACCGTAGACTGGAGCTCCTCGTTCAGCGTCTCCAGCTCCTCGTTGGACGCCTGCTGCTCCTCAGCAAGCGTCTCTATCTCCTCCACCGCCGCCTGCGACTCCTCGTTGCCAACCAGGAGATCGTCATTAAGGTTGCGCAGCTCGGCATTGCCGGTGGTCAGCTCGGCGTTGGCGGAAAGCAGCTGGCCGCGCACGCGGTCCAGCTCCGTCGCCGCCGCCGTGAGACGCTCAATCTCGGCCCGCGCCGCCACGATGGCTTCGCGCGCGCCAGGCAGCACACCGGCCACATCCGGGTGCTGCGCCGCCTGCCCGGCCAGCGCTTCAGCCTGCGCGTCAAGGCTATCCAGTAGCGCGCGCTGGTGCGCGGCCCCGTCTGCGATCTCCCGCGTGGTTTGAAGCGGCGCCGTAATGTCCGTGGCCACTATCGTCACGCGATCAATGGCGGCGCCGCCGGCGGAGGGTTGGGGATGGAAACCCAGCTCAAGCGTCCGCACCTCATCCGCCGTGGGGCCGGCCGCGTGTACCTCAAACCTCTCTACAGACGGGTGCCCGCGGAGCGCGCGGTCAATGCCCTCACGCAAGCGGTCCGGGGCCAGCCGCTGGGTCAGATGCACAATATCGTCACCCACCGCGGTGGTATGGATGCCCAACAACTGGCGCGCCATGGCGTTAATCGCCTGCACGTCATAGCGCCGGTCGATCACTACTATGCCGACCGGGAGGTCAAGCATCAGGCGTTCAGCGCGCTCGCCGGAGGTCTGCGGCGCCCAACGCGCGCCGGGGATCTGGGCGCCGCCCAGTGCGGTGCGTGCAAGCACCGGGCGCGGCTGCGGGACCATTGACGTTTGGGCCGTTTCCGGCGTCGTTGGCGAAGGCGTCAAGCTGTGCAGCCGGGCAGGCGGCACATAGGCGCGTTCCCCCTCCCGCCGGAAGACTTTGAAACGGGCGTGCTCCAGCATGAAGTACTCCGGCAGCGGGCTGGTGGTCTCAGACTTGCCCAGGACCAGCCTCCCGCCGTTGCGAAGTGAAAAGGCAAACAGATGGAGCGCGCGCCGCTGGAGCTCAGGCGTGAAATAGATCAGCACATTGCGGCACAGCGCCAGATCCAGGTGCGGGAAGGGCGGGCGCTGGCCAAGGTCGTGCTGCCCAAAGACCACCAGCTTGCGGATGACACGCCGCACTTCATACGCGCCGTCCACTTGCGTGAAGTAGCGCTCAATCTGCTCTTCGCTCAGATTCCGCAACGCCGGCGCCGGGTACACCCCCCGCCGCCCAAAGCTCACCGCTTCCGCGTCAAGGTCCGTGGCGAAGATACGCACGTCGTACTTGGGCAGTTCGTCACCCAGCGCCTCGGCGATGATGATGGCCAGCGAATACGCTTCCTCGCCCGTGGCGCAGCCGGCCGACCAGACCCGTAACTCTTTGCGCCGGATTTGAGAACCGCCGCCATCGGAGTCTGAATCCCACGACGCGCGGCGGTCATCCACGGCGCCAACCAGCTCCGGAATGACGCGCTCACGCAGGTAGGCGAAAAGGTCGGTGTCTCGGAAGAAGTCCGTGACCTTGATCAGGAAGCTGCTGGCAAGGCGCTGGTATTCATCTGGATTACTCTTGAGGAAGAGGAGGTAGTCCTCCAGGGAAGCGACGCCTGTATCCGCCAGACGCCGCTGCAGACGGCGCTGGATAGTCGGCTGCCGGTACTGCGAGAAGTCAATGCCACTCCGCGCGCGCAGTTGCTCCATCAGCGTCTGCATACGCTGGTTCTGCTCTGGAGACGGTGGCACGTTGGCCCCCGTTACCAGATTCTGGAGCAGCGGCCCAATTGACTCCAGGTCCGCCACCACATCTACCGTGCTGGGCGCCAGCGAGAGCGGCATGCCAGGGTAGCTGGCCGTCTCTGGATTCTGGACAATGACGGTGCCACCCGCCTCCTTCACCAAACGCGCGCGCCGGCCGCGCCGTCAGACCCTAACCCGGACAAGATAACCGCGTACAGACCCTCACCAAAGACCCGCGCGGCGCTGCCAAACAACAGGTCGATGGAAGGTTTAGGCCGCTCTGCAACGTGAGCGACACGCACATGCAGCGTTGCCGCATGGTCAACAATCTCTATGTGCCGGTCCGCAGGCACGACGTACACCACGCCGGCCTCCAGTACGGCACTGTCGGTCACCGTACGGACGGAGAGCCGCGTGGCCCTCTGGAAGATCTCACTTAGGTGGCTGGGCCGCCCCGGATCGAGATGCTGTGCCACGATGATGGGCGCCGGAAACGTCTCCGTCAGCGTCCCAAGCAGCCGCGAGATGGCAGCAATCCCGCCGGCCGATGCGCCAACGGTCACCAGCTGGCGTGCAGACACAGCACCCGGCGTCAATGGCGCCTGTGCCGGCTGATGCGTCGGCGGCGATTGCCCCCCCGCGCCCAAGCCCGCGCCTTCAGTACCTACGATGCGTATTTATACCCTAGGTCACTGCCCTCGCTACGTGGCGCGCTTTCCGCACTTCTCTGCCTTATTATTAGAAAGCGAACGTGAGATGAATGCCACCGAGGCCACTGAGGTCACCGCGGTCGACGACGAAGCCGCGCGTGAGGCCAACCAGCAGCTCCTGCTGGCCGGTCTGCGCCAGCACGAGCGCGCCGACCAGGCCGATGCAGCGCGCAACCGCGCCGCATTCCTGGCCGAAGCGAGTCGCCGGCTGACCGAGACGTTCGATGCCGAAGCCGCGCTGCGCAATGTCGCGGCGCTCGCGGTGCCCGTGGTCGCCGACCTCTGCTTCATTGATATGGTGGGCGGCGGGAGCGACCTGCGGCGGGTGGCCTGGGCACATTCCGGCGAGTTGCTTGGCACGCTGCGCGACCAAATGCAACGCTTCGCGCCGCCGCGTGATCGCCTCGGCGATCCGGTCGCGCAGGCACTTGCGACACTCGCCCCGGTGCTGGTCTCTCGCGTATGCAACGCCTGGCTGGAGACAATCGCCACGAGCCCAGAGCACCTCGACTTCTTGCAGGCGCTCAATCTCCGTTCGGTCATGACCGTGCCGCTGGCCATTGGAGAGCGCCCGTTGGGCGCAATAACATTCTGCTTCACCGCTGCCCGCGACCGCGAGTACGCCCCCGACGACCAGACGCTGGCCCAGGAATTGGCCGGGCGCGTCGCCCTGGCAGTAGAGAACGCGCGGCTCTACGGCGAGCTTCAACTTGCCTTGCGCGTGCGCGACGATTTCCTGGCATCAACCGCGCACGACCTGCGCACACCACTGTCAGCCATCAAAGGCTATGCATACATCTTGCGCCGGCAGCTCACCCGCGAGGCTGCGGCAGGTGCTGGGGGCACCACCCCTACCACCAGCACGCCAGCACCTGCCGCACCGACAACACCCTCGGCACCGGGCGATCCCCCACTGCCAGCGCTTCAGGTGCCCCCACCCGCTACCGACGCGTTGATGGAGATAGACGCCGCCGTGGGCCGGATGACGCGCCTGATCGGCGCGCTGCAAGACACGGCGCGGCATCAGGCCGGCTATCTGCTCCACCTGGACCGGCGTCCTACCGACGTTGTGGCGATAGCCAGGCGCGTCGCGGCCGAGCACAACCGGCTCACCTCACGGCATGCCATCCGGGTGGAGACCGACGCCCCAGCGTTGACCGGCAGCTGGGATCCAGACCGGCTCGAACGCGCTCTCGATAACTTGGTCGGGAACGCGGTGAAATACAGCCCCGGCGGCGGCGAGATAGTGGTATCGCTCGCTCAGGAAGGCGTTGAGGCAGTCCTGAGCGTGCGCGACGAGGGTCTTGGCATTCCTGCCGCCGACCAGCTCCGCCTGTTTGAGCGCTTCCACCGCGGTGCCAACGTGATCGGGCAGATCGACGGCGCAGGCATTGGCCTCTCCGACGTGTACCGCGTCGTGACCGAGCATGGTGGCACGGTCTCCGTCGAGAGCCGTGAGCAAGATGCCCAGGGACGCGGCGGCAGCACCTTCACGGTGCGTCTGCCGCAGATCGCCGTATGCTCCCCACCGGCGCAATGAACCGGTAAGGTTAGGTAGGCAAGTGAGCGAGCCAGCGCCGGAAGCGCAGTCCATGGGGCGGCGCTTGCTTGAGACAGAGCTTCGTGAGTTGGATGGTCCTCCAGACGGCGGGGGGAAGAGCGCGGTGGCCCGCGACCAACCGGCCGCTGGACAGGTGCCGCTGGCAGCCGCCGCCGAGCGTGCGCTGCAGAAGCTCGACCGCCCGTTGAGCCGGCTAGTTGGCGCAGAGGGCTACCGCGCCCTGTTGAGGCGCGCACTCCACCTGGCCATGGGCGAGCACCCGTATCTGCGCAACGTCGAGCTTCTGGGTGTGCACGCTGGGACGCGCCCGGCCCCGCTGAGCAGTCCGGAGGAGCCGGGCACGCCGGTGACGGGGGTCGGGCCCGACCGCCCGGGTGACGCTCTGGCCACCGTGCTCATACACGTCCTGGGGCTGCTGGTCACCTTCATTGGCAGCGATCTGACGGCACGCACGGTGCGCGATGTCTGGCCCGACCTGCCCACTATGGCGGATGGGACCGGCCACGCGGATGCAGCGGCCGGGCCGGCAGCCGCGGAGTATCCCGGCGGTGAGATTGGCGCCGCTTCTGGAGAGACAGCCTCATGACCGAATCCCAACGCCCGCAGAATACGCAAGGCATGCCGGGTGCGCAAGCGGGCACATCACCCCCCTCTGATCGCTCGCAGCAGCCGCCGGGGCCGCAACGCCCGCGCGTCGCCATCGGCCAGCTCGTCACCGGCGTGCCCGGTCTGGACGAGGTGCTAGGCGGCGGGCTCCCAGAGTACTCGTTCAACCTTATCGCCGGTGCGCCGGGGTCAGGCAAGACCACCCTGGTTCAGCAGATCATGTTTGGGACAGCCTCCCGCGAGCGGCCCGCGCTGTTCTTCACCGTGTTAGGCGAGCCGCCGCTCAAGATTCTGCGCTATCAGCAGCAGTTCTCGTTCTTTGATCACGCCAAGGTGGACGGTGCCGTGCGCTTCATCAATCTAAGCCAGGAAATCCTGGAAAAGGACCTGGGCGCGGTGCTGGAGGGCATCGTGCGCGAGGTGGAGGCCACCAACCCATCCATTGTCGCGGTGGACTCATTCCGATCAGTCGTGCGCGCCAGTCGCGCCACCGCGGGGGGTGAAGTGGAGTTGTTGGACTTTGTCCAGCGCTTGGCGCTGCACCTCACCAGCTGGCAGGCCACCACCTTCCTGATAGGCGAATATCCCAACTCAGCCGATCCCGAGGGCAACCCGGTTAGCACCATTGCCGACGGCATCATCTCGCTGCACCAGGTCACCGACCGCAATTCGATCGTGCGCAAGCTCCAGGTGTCCAAGCTGCGCGGCCAGGCATCGATGCCGGGGCTGCACACGTTCCGCATCACCGGAGACGGCGTACAAGTCTACCCACGCATCCTCAAGCGCCCTAAATCGGACGAGGCGCGCCCGCAGTCTGCGCCAGGAGCGCCGCTGGAGCGGCTACGCAGCGGCGTGGCCGGCTTTGACGAAATGCTGGGCGGCGGCTACCCGGTGGGCGACGCCGTGCTTGTCTCCGGTCCGGCCGGCTCGGGTAAGAGCATGCTGGCCGCCCAGTTCATCGCTGAAGGGCTGCGTCAGGGTGAGTCGGGGGTCATCACCGTCTTCGAGGAGCATCCCGAGGAGTATGTGGCCCGCGCCGACGAGAATGGGCTTGACTTCAGTGGCATGGTGGACCGGGATCGCCTGGAGGTGATCTATCTGCGTCCGCTGGACCTTTCGGTTGACGAAGCGCTATTAGAGATCCAGGACGCGGTGACGCGCACAGGCGCGCGCCGTCTGGCGATTGACTCGCTCTCTGGCTTCGAGCTGGCGCTGGCGCCCGCCTTCCGTGAGGACTTTCGGGAATCACTCTACCGCATGGTGGGGGCGCTGACCGGCACCGGCGTAACGGTGTTCATGACCGTGGAAGTGGCCGAGTCCTTCACTGACCTGCGCTTCAGCCCGCACCAGATCTCGTTTCTCACCGACGCGATCATCGTGCAACGCTACGTCGAGCTGGAAGGCCAGCTGCGCAAGGTGATGTCCGTGGTCAAGATGCGCCGTGGCGAGCACAGCAAGGACCTGCGGCTCTACGAAGTCGGGCCGGACGGCATTGTCCTTGGCAGCACCCTGAGCGAGTACCAAGGCATCGTCACCGGCTCGCCGGTTCCCCGCGTGCGCGAAATACGTCAAATACCCACCCCTCCCCAATGACCCAGACCGCAGTACGCGCCGGAACGCGGTGCCTGGAGCACCCGCACCGGCCGGCGGACCAGAAATGTGACCGCTGCGCCCAGGGCTTCTGCGTTGAGTGTCTCTCCCCCACCGACCGGCTGGCCGACGGCACGCGCAAGTGGTACTGCCCAAAGTGCGTCTGGCTCGTCCAGGAAGAGGCCTCACGTGAGGCGCGCGAGCGCGCCCTTGCCTACAAGCTGGAGCGCGCGGCACGGCGCGGGCGCATCGCCCTCATCTCCGGTATCTCGGCCGCCACGCTGATTGGCGTCAGCACCGCCGGCTACTTCCTCTTTGCACGTTCCTTCGGCACCGCGGCGGGTGAGCAGACCATCGCCGAGCGCGCCGGTACGTGCGGTGAGCTGACGCGTATCCGCTCCATTGGGTCCATCGGCACGCAAGGGCCGGAAGACGCCGTGAACGTGTTCGCCTACCCGCAGCGGGCTGACGCGCGCGTGCTGGGTGATGCGCTCCCCGCGGCGACGGCGCTGACGGAGCCGGTAAGCCTGGTAGACGAGTGCAACACGGGTTGGCGGGCCGGCGGTGCACCCGAGAGCGTGCAGCTGCCCGTGTCACTGGTGGTGGACACCAAGCGCGATGGGATCTTTGTGCAGCGGATTGCCCTGTGGCAGGACGCGGCGGCGCCGCGGACCGCGTGGGTGCGGGACTTCGAGCTCTTGTCGTCATCCACGGACAGTGGCGATGACTTTCTGGTGGTGCCGCTAGATCGCGAGGCGCAACTGAAGGAGTCGGCTGAGGCCCAGTGGTTTGAGATCACGCGGCCAGGGACGGGAGCGGCTCAGCAGAAGTTTCCAGAAGCTATCCCGCTGCGCCGACTCCAGGTGCGCGTGCTCAACACCTGGGGAGCGCCGCGTCAGCGTGCCAGGGTTGACCAGGTGGCTCTGGGTGAGGTTGCCGCCTACGGCCCGGACCTTGAGGTAGTCATTGGCGATACCGACGACGGCAACTTCAGTCTCAAGCCCAACAGCATCCGCGCCCTTGGCAGTCAGCCAAAGTTCGTCATGTTCATGAACCAGAGTAAGGTGGCTACCCACCGCATTGTGTCCGTGGCGCAGGAGCGCAACTTTGACGTGACCATTGAGCCCGGCCAGGTCAAGTCCATTCAGTTCACCGCCGGACGCCCAGGTCGCTACGAGTTTGTGTGCAAGATCCCGGGCCATGAGTTCAAGGGCCTGGTTGGCAGCATTCAGGTGCGGTAGTTGGAGCCCTGGCTACACCCTTACGTCAGTTCTTTCCTGAGCAGCCAGGTGGCGACGGCGGCGAGCAGGAGGCCAAGCGTAGTGGCCCACACTCTGCCCAGCAGACCGATGGTGAGCGCAGCGGCGGGCGGCACGCCCAGCCAGCTGTAGGTCAGCACATTGCCTCCCTCCACAACGCCAAGGTCAAATGGCAAGGGACTCAGGATGGCCAGCATCATCACTGTGCCTCCCGCGGACCAGGCGCGCAATGGAGTCAGCTGTGGATAACCGAGCGCGGTCGCAATCGCCGCCGTAAGTGATGCGCCGGCTAACAGCGGTAGCGCCGTGAGGAGTACACCAGGCAGCAGCGTCGCTGGAGAGAAAGCGCCGCCAAGCGAAGGCGTCCAACGTGACAGCTCCTCAAGTAACGACCACCAGCGCTCACCGCCACGCCACGAGCGCATCAGTCTCCTTCCTGCACCGGCAACGCCACGTCCCATCATCCAGATCACCAGGTGCGCGGCGCGGAGTCGGAGGAGCAGCGCACCCAACAGCGCAGCGCCACTTACCAGCGCTGCCGTGATGCGCACCGGCAAAGGCATCGCGTCCGGGATCAGCGCCGTCCCACCAACCACCACCACCATTTCCACCCATAAACCGGCCAGCACCACCGGCACAGTTGCGGCGGCGGAGGCAGCGCCGGTGCGATGCAAAAGGTAGGACGCCATTAGCGGGCTGGCCGGTAGCGGACCAAACAGATCTGCCCCAAACCACGTGGCCACAGCGGCGCGCCAGGGCAATTGCACGCCGCCGCCGCGCAGCATGAGCAGCCAGCGCAGCACGCGGCACGCGGCGCCAAAAAGGTGCGCCACCGCGGGAAGCACCAGCAGCCCGGGCGGTAACTGGCGCGCCAGCCCCGCCACCTCGCGCCAATCCGCTAGCGAGCCCAGTAGTACGAGCAGACTGATACCCGCTCCCAGTCCTAGCAGCGTCCTCGGCTCTAGCAGCAGCTTCAGACGCGGTATCCTCTTTGGGCACCGTAGCCCCTGTAACCGGCGCACTCGGCGGCGAGACCGATCTGCCTAGGGAAGCGGCAGCCGCCCCTTGAGTAGCTGCCTGCTGACTAGGCCCTTCAGCATGTCTTCGCCTTTCATCTCGTTGCTGGGTGGTGGCTCGGGCACGGGTCGCTTGAAGAGCAGCCAGCGATCCGGCTCAAAGCGCACGCTCAGGCTCTCCGCCTTTTGGGGGTTGTTGACGCTGGCCGCCAGAGGCAGCGCCGTCACCAGCTCCCATTCCTCATCGCCCAGCCGGCGTAGCGTCTCGAAGAACGCTTCGGGCGACTGGCGCGGCCAGGCCTGGCGATGCGTGAAGACGACCCCCACACCCTCAGACGTAGATTCGACGCGCGCGTACTCCCAGCGACTCATCGAATCTCCTGTGGTTCCCGCGAGTCCGTGCGTGTTCTCGTGCGTTCCCTCGCTACTGCGCCCCTAGCCTTTGGCGAGGAAGACCACGCACGTTGGCGACGGCGTTTCGGTGATCTGGCCCGTCGCCGTCAGCTTGCCGGTCTCGCCATCAATCGTGAACGCCACGATGGTATTGGTGTCCTGGTTGGCGGCCAGTAGCAGCGTGCCGGACGGATTGATATTGAAGTTACGCGGCGTCTTGCCCTGCGTTGACTCATGTCCCCGCGGCGTCAAACGACCGGTCTGCTGGTCAATCTCGAAGATCGCGATGCTGTGGTGCCCTCGGTTGGAGCCATAGACGTAGCGCCCGTTCGGGTGGACCACAATCTGCGCCGTCGAGTGCCCTGCTTCACGCGCAACCGGCAGCGTATTCTGTGTGTCCACAATCTGAAGTGCGCCGCGCTCGTCGTACGTGAACGCTGAGATGGTGCAGGCGATCTCATTTATCACGTAGACGAAGCGTCCGCTAGGGTGAAACGAAAGATGGCGCGGCCCCGCCCCAGAAGGCACTTGCGCGTACGGCACCTCGTTGGGCGTCATCTTTCCATTGGCAGCATCAGTCGTGTAGACGAAGACGCGGTCGCACCCCAAATCGCACGAAAGAACGCGGGCGCCGGTGGGATCGGGCGTGATGAAGTGCGCGTGCGGTCCCTCCTGACGGCGCGCGTTCGGCCCCGGATGCTTGAAGCCTTCGTACCCGTCATGCAGATACGCGCTCGCCGCCTCGCCCAGGCTTCCGTCCTCCCGCACAGGGAATGACGCTGCGTGCCCGCTGCCGTAATTGGCAGCATAGACGCTCTTGCCAGACGGGTGGACACTGACGTGCGCCGGGCTGGCGCCCCCCGAAGCAACACGGTTGAGGAACGTCAACGTGTGGTCCGATGGATCAATCGCGTACGCCTCCACCGACGAGCTGCCGCCGCCCGCCCCCCCACTGCGCGTCACCGCATAGAGATGCGTGCCCTGCGGATGAAGCGCGACAAACGATGGGTTCTCCGCCGCCACACTCTGAATGTGTGCAAGTGCCCCCGTGCCCTCATCCAGCCGGAAGACAGAGATCCCCTCCGCCTTGCCCTCACCAGTACTTGCGCCAATGTAGACGATCACGCCATGGTCCTCATATCAATGCGCGGCAGGATAGCACGGCATGCCGTCAACACATCCACTCCACAAGCTGCGTGTTGACCTCATCATCCGTCTCTCCCGTCAGCGGCTGAGCCAGATGGTCCACACTGCGCAGCCGCAACAGAGGACGCGGGGCAATCAGCCGCTCCAGCGAGTCCAGGTCGTAGCCTTCGGGGCCGGCTGATCCGGACACCATGTTGCCGGCGGGGTGGGCGTAGCGCTCGTGCTCTAGAAGAGAGCGGTAGCGCGCCAGCGTCCCGACCGTGGCAGCAGCCGTAACGCGTTCGTCCAGCGCCGCCAGATGCAGCGCCAGCAGGCCGCCCGCGCCCCAGCCAATAACGGTTACGCCTTGAGCCGCGTCTACATCCTGGCGCGCCAGCAAATAGTCGACGGCACAGGCCGCGTCCCGCACCCGCATGCCGAGCAGCGGCCGGCCAAGCACGATGCATTCGTAGGCCAGAAACGCCTCCGCACCCTTCAGCCACTCCGGTTCACGGCCGTTGGACCGTGGGGCGGTCTCGCCAACACCGCGCACGTCCACCGCCGCCACCAGCCAGTTCAGCTCTGCCTGGCGCTGAAGCAGCGTGCGAAATGCCGGCCTGCCCAGCGCCGTGTGGGCGCCTTGTCCGTCTAGCCACAGTACTGCACGGCGTCCATCGGTATGCGCTCTCCATGTGAAGACGCTGCCCGGCACCGCAACGTCGGGCTCCGGCCAGAGTGTCACCGTCTCATGGCGGCGCACTCCCTCCAGAGAGAACAAGCGCGCCTCCGCCGGCCTCGCCGGCGGTCGGTCAGCGGGAGACTCATACTCGGTGAGCGCCTGCGACGCCCGGCGCACCTCCCTGCTGCGTGGCGCATCCTGGCCCGTGAGATGCTCCCGGTTCAGCGTGAACACATCTTTTGAGCCGAGCAGCGCCACCTGCCCATCAGGCGTACATTGCAGATCACCGTCCGCTTCTACCATCACGTCGGTCTCACCGCTACCACTACCGCTACCGTCACTGCCAACCGCAACCCCGTCCACCCTATCCCCTTCGGCCACTCCATTCCCACCATCCACACCGAGCCAGCGGTCCATATGCCGGTACGTCGCGCGACGTAGCTGCGCCGAGTACCCATGCGGCCCCTCGCCCACCGCATGCTCAAGCCGGTCCGGCGCACCTAACGCCTCGTAGAGCCGGCGCGCGATCCCGACGCTCTCCTGAGCGCCTTCCAGCGGAAAGAAGTCCAGCGCCGCCGATCCGACAAGCACCGGACGCGGCGCAATCAGCCGCACGAAGTCCGCCAGGTCAAGCCCCTCCGGGAGTTGCCCATGCAGGTTCTGCTCCGCGTCACCGGTGCTCCACGCGCGGCGCCGCCATTCCATCGTCGTGATGTAGCAGCAAATTGCCGCTGCCTTAATGCGCTCATCCAGCGGCGCCGTCTGCGCCGTGTTTGTTCCGCCGCCCGAATTGCCCGCCATGCCAATCCGCTCCGGTTCCACTTCCGGGCGCGCACACAGGTAATCCAGCGCACGGATGGAATCCCAGACCATGTACTGCGCCAAATTTATCCCCAGCAGGAAACATTGGTTGCCGGCAAACGAGTGCTGAGTGGTGTTGCCTCCAAGCTCAGACCGGCCCAGCTCCGGGTTCCAGTAAAGCTGGCGCTCGCCCTGCCCCAACGGATCGTAGATCAGCACCACGTAGCCCCTGGTTGCCAGGCCGATGCACAGACGCTGGTACGTCTCGGCCGCCTTCCCGTTCTCCGAATGGCCACACGGCACCAGCACCGCCGGCCGGCGCTCTCCACGAGTAATCCCCTTGGGGACGTACAGGTTTGCCGTAACCAGTAGTCCGGGCCGCGACTCGAAGATCAATCTTTCAATCGCGTAACTCGCGCGCTCAAGCCGTCCGGTGACCCGCGCGTTGAGTGGCGTCCGTTCCGGGAAGTCACCCAGCATCCGCCGGTACGCCGTCAGTAGCCGTTCGCGCTCCTCCGGCCAGCGGTCGGCATGATCCGCTTCTCGCCGCCGGGCCTCATTCGTGAGCGCCACCTCGCCAAAGCGTCTCTGGAGGTGCTCTGCGAGCATGTCCTGTGCGAGGGGCACGGACGGTGCGGGCGTATTTACGCGGTCCACGAGCGCCATGCACGCCATCGTACACTCCGAGCATGACCACAACCGTTGAAGTACGCCCGTACGTTGGTGGCGCCTGGCGAGACGGCGTCCGCACCACACCAGACATCAATCCGGCTCACCCCTCCGAGCAGGTTGCGCAGGTACACGCCGGCGATGCCGCCATGGCAGCCGAAGCGATTGAGGCCGCGCGCGACGCCTTTCCCGCTTGGCGCGCCATGCCCGCGCCGCTGCGCGGCGACATCCTGCGCAAGGCGGCTGACCTGCTGGACCAGCGGGCCGAGCAGGTCGGCCGCGACCTCACGCGCGAGGAAGGCAAGACGCTGGCCGAAGGAATCGGCGAGACCCGCCGCGCCGTCGCCATCTTGCGCTATTACGCCGGACAAACACTGGAGCCCGACGGCGAAACCTACCCCAGCCACTCTCCCGCTACCTTCCTCTACGCCCGGCGCGAGCCGGTAGGCGTCGTCGTGGCCATCACCCCATGGAACTTCCCCATCGCCATCCCGGCGTGGAAAATCGCCCCCGCGCTGGCCTACGGCAACACCGTCGTCTGGAAGCCGGCCGGGATCGTGCCTCTGACCGCCATGCGTCTGCTGGAAGCGCTGGTGGACGCCGGCATCCCCAAAGGCGTGATCAATGTGGTCACCGGCGGCGGGCGCGAGATTGGTGATGTGCTGGTCACGCACGACGCGGTAGACGCCATCACCTTCACCGGCTCCAACACCGTGGGCCGCTCTATTCAATTGAAGGCCACCGAGCGAGGCAAGAAGGTGCAGTTGGAGCTGGGCGGCAAAAACCCGGCCATTGTGCTCGCGGATGCGGATATGGCGCTCGCGGCCGAGCACGTTGCGCGCGGCGCATTTCTGTCCGCCGGTCAGAAATGTACCGCCACCAGCCGCGTCATTGTGGAGCAGGGTGCGCTCAAGGACTTCCAGGATCGCCTGATCGCTATTGCCGAAAGCTGGAAGCTCGGCGATCCGCTTGAGGCGGACACCAAGGTTGGTCCGGTAGCGTCGGAAGACCAAATGAATACCATCACCGACTACCTGGCTATTGGGCAAAAGGACGGCGCGCGCGTACTTGCCGGCGGCGGCCGCGCCAGGGAGCTGGGCGATGGCTACTACGTGCAGGCAACGGTCCTCGCTGACGTCCCGCCCGACAGCAAAGTGGTGCGCGAGGAGATCTTTGGCCCGGTGGCGTCGATTACACCGACTGGCTCATACGAGGAGGCGGTGAAGATGGCCAACGACACACCGTTTGGCCTTACATCCACCATCTTCACGCGCGACCTCGGCAAGGCGCTGCGCTTCGCCGCGGACATCCGTACCGGCGTCGTGAAAGTGAACCAGGAGAGCGCCGGACTTGAGTTCCATGTGCCGTTTGGCGGTATGAAGGAAAGCTCCTCCGGCTCGCGCGAGCAAGGGAAGGCAGCCAGAGAGTTCTTCACACAGTGGAAGACCGTCTATATGGACGTGCCACCGCAGTAGGCAGCCCCCACTCCCCGACACAAGACACCTTATCTCTACTACCTCTCATGTACACCCATCTCGGCAGCATCACCCTAAAGACCGGCGAGCAGCTGGAGCTGAGCTGCGTGCGCTGTCCCGACCCCAGCTGGGGCGCCCAGATCATGCCCTTGCTCGGCCACAAGAGCCGCGAGACTCGCGATCACTTTGAGGCCGCCTTCGCGGGGCCGCTAGACAATCTTGACACGCGCTTCTATATCGGGACCATCGGCGGGGTTGCCGTGACTAACGTCATGATCGTCGGAGCGCACCGTCCAACGGGGGGTGTGGGCATCCTGGGCCACGTCTATACCCGACCGGAGCACCGCCAGAAAGGTGCCTACGGCGCGCTCATGGAGGCGCAAATGGGGCACATGAGGCAGGGCGGTCCCGGCGGCTCAGATGGCTTTCGCATTCTCACACTCGGCACCGGGTTTGAGTCGCACCCCTACTGGATCTACCACCGCTTCGGGTTCCGCAGCATAGACGGCACCTCGGGCAAGATGAAGTGGCTCGCTGACGCCGAAGCCGAGCCACAAACGCTGCGCCCCAGCCGTCCCGGCGCGGCCACCGTGCGCCCTCTCCGCTGGGACGACTGGGCACCGCTAGACTTGCTTGCCTCCCAGCCCGTCGCCATGGATGAAGAGCTGCCGCGCAGCTTCACCTTTGACCTGAAGGGGCAGGGCAGCGTGGAAGGTCCCTTCCAGTCGTTGCAGCGCAGTCTCAGACGTAAGGCACCCATCACTACCCTGGCGCTGGAGTCCGAGCACGGCACAACGATGGGGTACGCCATCCTTCAGCCGGACCGCGTCGCGTTTGGCGACGGCTTGGCACTAGACCTCTATGTCCACCCCAGCCACCAGGCGGACGCACCCCGTTTGCTAGACGCGCTGCCATGGCCCAAAACCGGGCGCGTCGCGGCGTACTCCACACCACCGGACGGCTACCGCGCCGCCGCGCTCCGTGGCGCCGGCTTCAACCTGGTTACTGAGCTTCCGGAATGGCTGAAGCGCGACGCTGACCGCCTGCCGCTGCGCATTTACGCACGGTGAGTCGCTCCCTCTTCGAGCGATCCCAAGCCACATACAAGCGACGCCCGTACACCTAAGGGCACCCCCACTGGCCAGGACCGGCGGTGACCAGGAGCCACGCGGCCACCTCAGCGTTTGCGAGCGGATCAAACGGGGAGGCGCTGCCGAGGGAAAGACGGTCCGCTGCCCAGCGCCAGGTGTCTGGAATGATTTGGAACAGCCCCGCGGCGCCGTTTCGCCCAACCACTGTGGGATTGAGGCGGCTCTCACACTCGGCAATCCGTATCAGCAGCGGGCCGTCCGCCCCCCAACGCGCACCCGCAGCCTCAATGACCACCCGCATCTGCACCCTGGTATCCAGCGCCACGGGCGCGGACGGCTCAGACAGGACCGGCGATGCAGGCGATGCAGACGGCGCCTCAGTCTCGTCCAGCGCAGCCGCCACAACGACCTCAACCGTCACCGGTGCAACCGCCGGGTCAGCCGCTGACTGGGCGTGCGCCACCATAGGCATGAGGGCAACGCCCAGCAGGAGAGCGGCGGCCGCGCCAGCGCACGCTGTACCTGTCACCGGGCTAGTCTAGCCGCTGTGCGATTCCATGTGGCTATCCTCTGCTCTGGAACCTATCAATAGCGACCTTCCTCTCAGGGGAATTTTGCGGGCTTCACGGCGGCGCGAGGGAAGCCCAAGAATCGGTCGAACCTTCCTGCCAAGCTCTCGCCCTACGACCGGATCAAGGTCTGCCGACCACAACTCACCATGTAATGGCCGCGCGCTGCTGCCACTCACCATCCCACTCCCCTTCCGCGATGCCATCGCCGGCAGTGCCTTCCATCTCCGCTAGGTCCGCGCGGTACCCTGATTCATGACAACTGACCCACTGGTGGTCTAGACCTTCCCGTGAACGCTAACGAGTGCTAGATGGGCGCTTCACGCGCGTCTAGGGTCACGCGCACGCCGTTCTTCGGTCGGAGCGTGATCCCAGTCCAGGGCGTTACCTCGAAGCCGGACTCCAAGCGCAGTCGATAGCGCTGCGCGATGGTGGCGAGCAGCAGCACGGCTTCCATCATGGCGAACTGGTTCCCGATGCAGAGGCGCGGTCCGCCGCCAAAGGGAAAGAACGCATACTTGGGCAGCTGCTTTTGCAGGCCGCCGAGCCATCGCTCCGGGCGAAATTCGGCGGGGGCGTCGAAGTAGCGCGGGTCGCGATGCATGACCCATTGGCTGAAGAGGACCAGCATGCCCTTGGCCAGACGGTAGCTGCCGGGTGAACCGAGCTGGACGTCTTCGGTCGCCTCGCGCCCCATGACAAAGGCGGGTGGGTAGAGGCGCATCGACTCGGTGACGACAGCCTCAGCGAAGCGCAGCTTGGGGAGGTCCTCCATGGTGGGGAGGCGACCGGCGAGGACGGAGTCGAGCTCGGCGTGGAGGGTGGTCTCAGCGCCGGGACTCTGCGCGAGGAGGTACCAGGCCCAAGAGAGGGTGAGGGCGGTGGTCTCGTGGCCGGCGAGAAACAGGGTCATGCACTCGTCGCGCAGCTGCTGGTCGGTCATACCGCCGCCGTCTTCGTCCTGGGCGGCGAGCAGCATGGACAGGAGATCGTGGCGATCGTCGCCGGCGGCGCGCTGTGCCCGGCGCTCCGCGATGATGCGGTAGATGACCTGATCGAGACGGTTGGCGGCGCGGATGAAGGGCTGGTTATCGGGGAACGGGAACGTGTCTGGGAGGAAGAAGCGCCAGGAGGTGATGCGGCGGGTGAAGGCCTCCTGGCCAATGGTGACGGCTTCGCCGATCTCGTCTGCCATGCTGCCGGTGTCGGCGCCGAAGAGGGTCTGGGAAACGATATCGAGGGTGAGGCGCATCATCTCGGCGTGACTGTCGAGGGTCTGGTCGTCGCGCCAGGTGGCGAGCAGCCGCTGGGTGGCGGTCACCATGCTGTCGGCGTAGGCGGCGATACGCTGCCGGTGGAAGGCGGGCTGGGCGAGGCGCCGCTGGCGGCGCCAGAAGTCCCCCTCGCTGGTAAGGAGGCCATTGCCGAGCAGGCGGCGGGAGCGGCGCAACGCGAGGCTCTTGATGAACTTGGCGCTCTGGGTGACGAGAACTTCTTCAATGTAGCTGGGGTGGTTGAGAAAGATGGCACGCCGAAGGCCGAGGCGGACGGGAACGAAGTCCCCGTACTCGCGGGTGATGCGCTCGTAGAAGGCGAGCTGGTTGGTAGCCATCTCGCGCAGCCCATCCCCCTGGGGACCCGAAGGGTACGTGGGATTGGCAGGACTGAAGATGGAGGCTTCGCCGCGAAAGAACGAAAGCATGGGCGAGGGACTCCTTCTGCCCTCGCGAACATTGTGAACTCTTTCACAATGTCTGTCAAGGGGGGGGTGTATGGAGAGCACGGAGGGCACGACTGGCGCTGAAAGTCGGCGTATCGCCCCAAGCTGCGGTACGTCAGGCAGTAGGGACTGATCACCTGCAAATGGTGCTGGACGGGTCGCCGCCGCGGCCTGGATGGCGGCTACTGCCGCTAACAACCGCCTCGCACGAGTCAGCCGGTTAAGGCATAGCCGGCCGAGCAGCCCGGAAGATGAAGTCGAGATCATAGACCAGGAGATTCATCGTCGCCGCGCCGCCTTCGCCGCCCAGTCACAGGATGCCGCCGCCCGCCCATTGCCGGCACCGAGCGCGAAGCCGTCTACGCCGGCCTCCTCGCCAAAGCCACCCCCAACGGTGACAATCCCACTGGGTAACCCAAATGACCAACGAGACAATGAACGCCGCACGGCTCTACGGCGCGCGAGATCTCCGCATGGAACGCGTCGCCGTGCCCGTTCCCACGCCTGGCCAGGCACTGGTTCGGGTGCGCGCCGTCAGCGTCTGCGGCTCAGACCTGCACTACTATCGCGAGGCCGGAATCGGCGACAGCCGCCCCAAAGACCCGCTGGTATTGGGCCACGAGCTGGCGGGCGAGGTGGTGGAAATGGCGGACTCCGGCTCAGACGGCGCCCATAGATTGGCCCCCGGCACCTTGGTGGCAATTGACCCCAACATCGCCTGCGAGGCGTGCGAGCACTGCCTGGCGGGCAACCCTAATCTATGCCCGCATGTACGCTTCGCCGGCACACCGCCAACCGACGGTGGCCTCCAGGAGTATCTTGCGTGGCCGGCGCACCTGCTCCGCCCGCTGCCGTCCGGCATGAGCGCCGAGGTTGGCGCGCTGCTAGAGCCCCTGGGTGTCTGCATCCACGCGCTCGATCTGGCCCATGTGCGCCTGGCTAGCACCGTCGCTGTGCTGGGCGCCGGGACAATCGGCTTACTGGTAACCAAGCTCGCCGCGCTCTCGGGCGCTTCCCGCGTCTTCACCACCGACGTGCTCCCCGCGCGCCTCGCCGTCGCGCAGGCATTCGGCGCTCATGAGGTCGTGAACGCTTCCCAACACGATCCCGTCGCCATCATCCGTGACCGGACCGGCGGCCGCGGCGTAGACGTGGTCATCGAGTGCGCGGGCGCGCCGCACACACCCTGTCAGGCGGTCGAGTTGGTGCGTCCAGGTGGCACCATCGTCCTGGTAGGCATCCCTTCTGACGACCGCACCGAGTTCCCCGCCAGCCAGGCCCGCCGCAAAGGCGTCACCATCAAGCTCTCGCGCCGCATGAAGCACGTCTACGATCGCGCCATCTCCCTAGTCGAGGCCGGCCTGGTCGATCTCCCCCAACTCGTCAGCCACCGCTACCCCCTTAACCACACCCCAGACGCCTTCAAGGCCCTTGACCGTGGCGATGGCGTGGTCAAGGCAGTCATCCTGGCATGAATCAGGTGCCTCGCACTGTCCGTTACCGGCTGCGTCACGTCGCGACGGGCGCCTTCGTCCGCCAGGGGATCGTCGCTGGGATGCTCGTTGCACTCCTGCCGGGGCTCGCGCTTGGCGTACTGACGGGAAGCGTGATACGCGGCGCGCGAAGCACACTTGAAAGCTGGCGTTCGGTGCGGCTGCCCCTGCCGGTCGGCTTGTCCGCCAATGTGGATGTGGTGGAGTTGCTGAGGCTCGGCCCTCAGCTCACCGCACTGCGCGCCTGGGACGGGAGCGGATGGCTTATCCCGGCGGCGGTGGCGCTCACCGTCCTACTGGCAGGTGCGCTGCTCGGCGCAGCCGTCTCACTGGCTACTGTCCTGCTGCTCAATCTCTCCGCTCGCGCCGGTGGCGGGATGGTACTTGACCTTGAAGAAACAAACCCCACGGGCGCGCCATAGACCGGCAATCAGCGGTAGCCATCGTCGTGCGTGCCGATGTCCAGGAGCACCACCCGCCGATGCTCCACGCGTAGCGTGAGCGTGAGACGGTACCTATAGGTCACGCTCACGACGTGCAGGCCCGCTAACTCGCCATGAAGCGGGTTCAACCGTAGGTGTGCCTGGAACGGATTGGATTCCAGGTCACGAAACACCCGTGCAAGGCGGCCTCTTAACTCGGGATGGCTCGAACGATAACGATCCAGGCGACGCTCGAAGTTGCGCGTCAGAACCAGCGTGTAGGTCACGCGTCGAGTTGGAACTCTCCGATGAGTTGCTCGGCGGTCAACTCACGCGCAAGACCGCTCTCGGCATCGTTGAGCGCCGCACGCACGCGGGCCACGTACCCCTCACGGTTCCCCTCCACTAGCTCGTTGTACTGCTCCTCCGTGAGCACCACGTACTGCGGTCTGTCCTCTCTAATCACATGGACGGCGCCCTCAGCGATTAACTCATCAACAGCGCTAATGCCCCGCCGCTTGATCTCCTTTGCAGGGACAGTACGCAGTCCTGTGCTCAAACTAGTATCCATAACGGTACTCTAACCGGTACTGAATGTGATGAGCAACACTGCGACCCGCCCACCTGGCCAGGGTGAAGCCAAGCCGTCCGACGCCGCCAAACCTCACACGTGCGATGGTTTGCTATGCGACCGCTCGTCGACACCAGTTGGACGGATTTCCACCGTATCTCCTTTCCCGTTGCTGTCCCCAGATCAGCTACTCCGCGCTCTTAGCGCCATCGCCTCTACTGAAAGCTCGTATCCTTAGTATCGCGTCGATGACCTCGGGAATCGCTAACGACGCCGGTGCCTCGGGCTCTGCTGGCATCACCGTCCAGACTATCCGCGTCATGCTCGTGGACGACCACGCCGTGGTCCGCAGCGGCCTGGCCGCGTTCCTGCTGGCGTTTGATGACCTTGATCTCGTGGGTGAAGCCGGCAACGGCCGGGAGGCGGTACGGCTGGCCAGCCAGGTCAAGCCAGACGTGGTGCTGATGGATCTCATGATGCCGGCTATGGACGGCGCCGCTACCACCAGGGCGATTCGGGAGCAGTGCCCGAAAGTTCAGGTCATAGCCCTCACCAGCTTTCCGGAAGATGATCTGGTCAAAGGCGCGCTACAAGCGGGCGCTATTGGCTACCTGCTTAAGAACGTCTCCGCGGACGAGCTCGCGTGGGCCATTCGCGCCGCGCGCGTAGGCAAGCCCACCATCGCCCCAGAGGCGCAGCAAGCGCTCATTCACGCCGCCACCGCCCCTCGCTCGCTTGGCTTTGACTTGACCGAGCGCGAGAAAGAGGTGTTGGTGCTTATGGTGGAAGGGATTTCCAACCCGGAGATCGCCGAGCGCTTGGTGGTGAGCCGCGCCACCGTGAAGTTCCACATCTCCAGCATCCTCTCCAAGTTGGACGCCAGTAGCCGCACCGAGGCCGTGGCCATCGCGCTGCAGCGCAAGTTAGTTAAGTAGCGCTCTCCAGGTACTCCGTAGACACCAGGGACTCCAGCGCACCATGGCCGCCGCATCCTTCGCTCCATCCACGTACGTACGGCACTGGTCGTTCGTGTTTGGCGCGCGCCTGGTCCCTATCGTCGCCGCATTCATCGCCGCGCTGATCGTCGTCCTCGCCGTCTGGTTTGTTGATTCCGGCGAGCAAGACCGGGCGCGGCGCCAGCACCGCGCGGAAGTGCGCCACACCGCGTCCGAGGCACGCGCCAAGCTGGAGCAAGCACTCGGTGGGCGCCTCCACTTGGCGCAGGGCCTTGCCGCCTACGTCGCCGCCAATCCCATGGCAGACCAGCAGGCGCTGGATGCCTACGCGCGCGGCCTCTTTGAGGTACAGCCCGGCATACGCAACATCGCCATCGCCGAGGGCTCAGTTATCACGTACACCTATCCACGCGAGGGCAATCTGGAAACGCTTGGAGTGGACCTCGCAACCGTGCCGCTACAGCGCGCTTCGGTACGCAGCGCACTGCAGGGCCGCCAGTTCGTCCTCGACGGACCGCTTGAGCTCATCCAAGGAGGCGTCGGACTGGTTGCCCGTCACCCCATCACACAGCCGTATGAAGAACCCAGCCTCGCCGGACCGGTTGACGGCGTAGGCCCATCCGTAGTCTCTTCGGCAGGCCGGTCTGGCCCGGTCGGCCGTGTCTACGGGCTTTCACTCGTGGTCTTCAATCACCTCTCCCTCATGGGTGAGGCGGGCATGCTGGACACCACGGTGCGTCCGCCGGTTGACTGGGCGCTGCGTGGCGCAGGCGGATCGGGGTCACATGGGGAGATGTTCTGGTCGTCCGGTCGCCCGGATCTGTTTGCAGAAGATCCGGAGGTGCTCGACGTGGCGCTGCCCAGCGGCTCCTGGCAGCTTGCGGTGATGCCCCGCGGCGGTTGGTCCACCAGCTCGCCAACGCTCATCTGGGTGCGCGTGAGCGGTGCCGTCCTGGCGCTGCTGCTGGCATTGCTCGTCTATTCCCTGGTCCGGGACCCCGTCCGATTGCGTGAGGCGGTGGATCGCGCCACCGCATCTGCGGTTGAGAACGCCCGGCTGTACGAGTCCGCCCGGCTGGGTGCCGAGCGCGCCACGCTGGAGGAGCGCCAGCGGCTGGCCCGCGAGCTGCATGACTCGGTCACACAGACCCTCTTCTCTGCCAGCCTCATCGCTGAGGTGCTGCCCCGCCTGTGGCAGCGCAGCCCGGATGTGGCGCTGCCCCGCCTGGAGGAGTTGCGCCAGTTGACGCGCGGCGCACTGGCTGAGATGCGCACGCTGCTACTGGAGCTGCGCCCCGCCGTCCTGATCCAGATGCCGCTAGAGGATTTACTGCGCCAGCTCGCCGAAGCCGCCAACGGCCGCGCTCGCTTGCCAGTCACCGTAGACCGAGAAGGCGAGCGCGAGGCGCTGCTGCCGCCGGACACCCAGCTGGCGCTCTACCGCATTGCCCAGGAAGCGCTCAACAACGCCGCCCGCCACGCCGGCGCCGCCAGGGCAACCATCTTCCTGCGCTGGGTACCCGCCACGGACATCGAGCCGGAGCGCGTCCAGCTGCGCATTCGTGACGACGGCCGAGGCTTTGATCCGGCGGCTGTGGTGCGCGCCGGGCATTTGAGTCTGGACGGCATGCGCGAGCGCGCCGCCGCTATTGGCGCCACCCTGGTCATCCACTCCGCGCCCGGTGAAGGCACCCACGTCACCGTGGAATGGCGGGCGCCGCACGAACGTCTGGACCGGCAAGATCGACTTGAATGGCAAGAGCAGTCAACCCAGTCGTCCCTATCGACTTCGTCACTTGATCCCGCCGCGGCGCCCGCGCCCTGAGGCTCATTGCGGAGCCACTGTCACCCTGCTCCGCCGTGCGCCTGCGTGCGCCTGCGTGCGCCAGGCGCACGGTCATGGGCGGCGGCTCACGAAGGGGCCGCCGCAGTACAATGGCGGGGACTGGCGACGCCCTGCGCCGCGCCGGGATTTAGTGAGCACCTCACCTCTATGGCCGCTTCGCTCCTGCATGATTCCTGGCCACCGCCAACGCCACTGGCGGACGTGGTCTACCCTGAGTCGGACGGCAAACCCATGGCCGAAACGGATGTACACGCACTCTGCATTATCGACGTGCGGACCATGCTCACTACGCACTTCGCCACCGACTCCGAGGTGTACGTCAGCGGCAACATCTTCCTGTACTACGAGGAAGGAAACCCGCGCGAGACCGTAGCGCCGGATGTATTGGTGGTCCGCGGCGTCAAGAAGGGACTACGCCGGACATACAAGCTCTGGGAGGAGGGTGTGCCCCCAGCCTTTGTGCTGGAGGTCTCATCACCAAGCACCCGGTGGGAGGATCTGGCTACCAAGCGCGGACTGTATGAGCTGCTAGGCGTGCAAGAGTACATTCTCTTCGATCCACTGCGGGAATACCTGAAACCCGCGCTCCAGGGTTTCCGACTGGAAGAGGGCAGCTACCGGCCGATTCCAACTAATACGCTGCCCGATGATGGGGCGAATGGGGTCGATGAGACCTGTAAGGCCGGGGAAACGGGGAACGACCTGGCGCTGTGGAGTGAAACACTCGGCCTGGAGCTGCATACTGCGGGTAACCGGCTGCGCCTCTTTGACCGGCAGCGGAGACATTACCTGCGCACTAGTAGCGAGGAGGCCGAGGCGCGCCGCACAGCCGAAGTGAACGCGCAGCAGGCGGAGGGAAGAGCCCAGCAAGAAGCCGCCGCCCGCGCCGCCCTGGAAACAGAGATTGCTGCCCTTCGCGCGGAGCTGGCACGCCGCAGCGCGTCACCAGGCTCTGCCTAGTCCGCTCACGCAGGCCCATTGGCCCGAACCGCATGAGTAAGCGCCTGGCCTCAGAGAGCATCACCACAGGTCACACCTCACGCATCACGCGGCACGCACTCAGTGAAGGCGCCCACGCCATGGCCGGCACGTTACACCACCTTCGGTGACCTCGTCCCCTCCCACCGCTCCCTCCCTGCGCGCCATCCTCTTCGACCTCGACGGCACGCTCGTTGACTCGCTTCAGGGTATCGCCGCCACCGTAGACGCAGTTCTGGAGCAACGCTCCCTACCACCTCCTGATCGCACGCAGCTGCGGTCCCTGGTCGGCGCGCCGCTCGAATCGATCTTCGGCACCCTCATTTCCGATCTTGACACGGTGGGCCGCGCGGCGCTCGCGGATGCCTACCGCACGCTCTACTGGACCACCGGCGTACCGCATACGCCGCTCTTCCCCGGCATCCCCGCGCTCCTGGCCGAGTGCGTGCGGGCCGGTTTCTTGCTCGCCCTCGTGACCACCAAACGCGAGGACATCGCCACACATCTCGTAGACGCACGCGGCCTCAATACTCACTTCTCGGCCGTGATCGGCGGAGACTCCACGCCGCACCACAAGCCACATCCCGAGCCAGCGCTTTATGCCCTCCGCCGCCTTGGCGTGGAGCCCGCGCACGCCACCATGGTGGGCGACACGACCTTTGATATGGAGATGGCGCGCTCCGCCGGCTGTCGGGCCATTGGCGTCACCTGGGGCTACGGCACGCCCGAGTCATTGCGTGCCTCGGGCGCTCACGACCTGGCGCACGATGTGGGGCACCTCCGCACGCTGCTCTTGGGCGACAGTTCTGGATCGCGCTAGCGTCGACCAGACCCTTGCTGCCCGCCAGCCTCAAGAGTGCTGTCCTCTTCCGGCAACCGCTCCCGCCTGAGCAACGCCACCTCCTCCAGCAGCTTCGCCACCATCTCCCGCAACTCCCCTAGCTGCTCCCGCAACGCCCCCATATCTCTGTCCACGTACGGCATCGTGTCACCTCGGCCGTACACCACCGAGACGCCTCCGTCTGGTGACGTCGGTGGAGCAGAAGGCGCCGCCGCCGCGCGGCTGAACCCAAGCGACGGGCCGCGCTTCCTTGCGTCCCCTTCACCACCTGTGCTGCCACCGCCTCCCCCACGCCTCGCCAGCTCGCGCCAATCCAACGCAATCCCACGCTCCTGCGCCGCCTGAAGCACCTGCTCGTGTCGCCAGGACGGGATCTGCCCCGTCTTGGCCCAATGCTGCACCGTGCTCTGGTTCAACCCCAGCGACCGCGCCAGCGCACTCTGCCCACCAAACCTCGCAATAACCTCAGACGCCCTCGCCGTTGCTGCCATAGTCGCACCTCTCCATAGCAGACTACCAAACTTCGGTCGAACTGTCTAGCGCTTTTTGTTCTCGCTCGATTGGTCGGCCAGCACCCGAATCAGACGGACCGCGCTACTCCAGCTCGGACGCCACCGCCACCGCAAACTCCACTTCCTGAACCGAGTTCACCCCAACGCAGACCGACTGCGCGTAGGGCAACTGGAGGTTGAAGCGAATCGCATCACGCACTATCTCCGGCGTCTTCGTGAGCCCGCCCTGCGCCAGCGTCTTCATCAAGCAGATAGCCTTGCCCGCATTGAATACCCGCTCCACCATGGGCCGGTGATCCACCATCGACCCCTTCAGCATCTGCCCATCAATGTTCACCGTGGTGAGGATCACCTCGATCCGCGGGTCGGTAGCGCAGCGCTCCATAATCCCCCCGGTACCCAGATGGGTGGAGATGCCCACGCCACGCACCTTGCCCGTCGCCTTCAGGCGCTGCAGTTGATCCATCGCCTCGCTGCGGCGGTCCATTTCATCCACCGTCTCAATCCCGTGCAGCAACACCGTATCCGCGTAGTCGGTCCCCATCTCGCGCAGGAAACGGTCGACGTCCTCCGTTGCCTCAGCCGCCGTCTTCGCCTTGGTCTTGGTGTTGATGACAATCCGCTCGCGGTTGCTCTTGCCCAGTCGGCTCAGCGCCTCTGCTACATGCGGATGCGTCTTGTAACCGTCCGCCGTATCCCAGAAATTCACCCCCAGCTCAAACCCCCGTACAAGAATGCGCGCCGCATCCTCGTGCGAAAGGTTGTGCTTGAGCGTCGCCATCAATCCCGTCCCCCAACACAGGCGCGAGACCTCCACCCCCGTCCCACCATACGGCACCCGTTTGGTCAGCGGAGTCAGCGCCGCACCCTTCTCCTGCGTATGCGTGATGACCGGCGTCGTTACACGTTCTGCGATGGCAACCATGGCGTTAGTCCTCCATTGCCATGATACCGCCGCCTGGCGCTGTCAAGCGGGTATCTGTTTCATCTCGAAATCGACCCCTATCGTCCACATACTCCACCAACACTTTCACCTCCGCCCCCACCGGCAG